>Ga0307989_1000015_pt1 | contig 170321 bp, 139 predicted proteins | sample EllFjometagen185_FD_203164 | JGI IMG/M metagenome (GOLD analysis project Ga0307989, IMG submission 203164) | Marine microbial communities from Ellis Fjord, Antarctic Ocean - #185 | ecosystem: Environmental > Aquatic > Marine > Unclassified | place: Southern Ocean | collected 2014-10-08 | reverse complement strand
AGTCCTTCAGCGCCGATGGTACTGCATGGGTAACCGTGTGGGAGAGTAGGACACTGCCGGATATCCAATTGTTTCGCGAGAAACAAGCCGGTTAAAAGCCCAGGGGGGTCTACTTCCTGGGCTTTTTGCGTTTTTTATCATGACCCAATTGTACCACAAATCGTAGCGAATCTGGTTGATAGAATTCAGGAAATAATCTTTAAAAACAGGATCCTGGCGTAGGATTGTTTAAAGATGAGCGAAAAATATTCGCTTTTACTGAAAGGAGTTTCATGTAAGTTTGCGCTTGGCAAATTGGGTAATTTCACCTAAAATTGACAAGTTTACATGGGGTTTATCTATCGTTTTCGAAAAAACTGATCCGCGACATCTTCTGGAGATTTAAAGTTATGGCAGTTGTATCTGTTAAGCATCTATTCGAATCCGGGGCACATTTAGGGCATAAGACCCAGAAATGGCACCCGAAGATGAAAAAATACATTTATGGTTCTAAGTCTGGCATCTATATAATCGACTTGCGACAGACCCTTGAGAAGTTGAAAGAGGCATATGAATATGTCCTCAACATATCCGCCAACGGTGGAAAGGTTCTGTTTGTCGGAACGAAGTTTCAGGCCAGAGACATCATCGAAGAAGAGGCACTGAAGAGTAACAACTTTTTCGTCAACTTGCGTTGGTTGGGTGGTATGTTGACAAACTTCAACACCATCAAGCAGTCAATCGTCAAGTTGAAAAAATTGGAAGATGTGGGGGGACCCGATCTTGATTACGTTGGGGTGTTGAAAAAGGAAGCGGTAAGAATGGAGAAACAAAGACGCAAACTCGAAGCTGTTCTAGGCGGAATTGCTGAACTGCGGAAAAAACCTGCTGCTGTTTTCATCATTGACACAAAACGTGAGTTTATCGCGGTCAACGAGGCAAAAAAACTTGGCATTCCAATCATTGCAACAGTGGACACTAACTGTGATCCGAGGGGAATAGATTATGTAATCCCGGGGAATGATGATTCTACCCATTGTATTCGACTGTTCACCGCTGTCATAGCGGCAGCATCGATTGAAGGCAGAAAGATCTACGAAACAAAAGTTGAAGAGGTCAAGCAGGAGAAAGAGAAGGCCGATAAGAAAAAGAAGGCCGAAGCAGATGCTAAGGCGAAGGCCGCAGCAAAAGTCGCTGCCGCAAAAGAGAAACCAGCTCCAGCGCCAAAGGCAATGAAAGTAGAAGAGAAAGTTGAAGCCCCGGAAGCTGAAAAAGCTGAAGCTGTGAAGGAACCAGAGGTTGCAGCATCAAAGCCCGAAGCCGCAGAGTAGAATAAGGTTTTCGAGCAGCGATTTGGTGACCGGGATTAAAATGATTTGTTCACTAATGCAGACACTGCTCGATTTCCAGTTGAACCATTCGACAACAAACTGATACCCCTATATACGAAAGCTTAAGATTGGAGATAAGTTGTGAAAATAACCGCATCCATGGTTAAAGACCTCCGTGAAATCACCGGTGCAGGAATGATGGACTGCAAGAAAGCGCTCAGTGAGTGCGATGGTGATATGGAAGGCGCAAAAGAGTTTCTGAGGAAGAAAGGGCAGGCGATTGCCAATAAGAAATCAAGTCGTGAGACAAGAGAGGGTGCCTTGAGTGTGTGCCTGAAGGATGATAAGGCTGTGATGGTCAAAATTGCATGTGAAACTGATTTTGTAGCCATTAACGATAATTTTACCACGTTTATTTCAAAAATAGCAGAACAGGCGATTGAGGTCGGGACTGATGGTTTGATGGAGCAAACCGGCAGTGCAGGACCGATCAAGGAACAATTTGTTGAGGCTATTGCGAAACTGGGTGAGAATATCGTTTATCTTGAAGGTCAGTCATGGCAAGCAGCTGAAAACAGCGTGATCAATTATTATACCCATACAAATAACAAGATAGCTGTGTTGGTTGAAGTTGAAGCTGAAGGGTCAGCAGATTTGGGTAAGGTAAAAGAAGTGGTAAAAAATGTAGCGATGCATGTTGCAGCTACGGAAGTTAAAGCGATTTCAGAGGACGATCTGGATCCTGCAGCTGTTGAAAAGGAGAAAAACTTCCTGATGGATCAGGCCAGGGAATCTGGAAAGCCTGAAAATATCATTGAGAAAATGGTAATTGGCAGGTTGAATAAGTTTAAAAAGGATGTCTGCTTAATGGATCAGAACTATGTCAAAGATCCTGACAGGACAATTGCTCAATACATAACGGATTCTAGTAAAGATGTTGGCGGGGGGCTTACAGTCAAACGCTTCCATAAAGAATCATTTTAAGATATTGAAGGGGACATTAAGTCCCCTTTTTTTTTGCAAAAAATCGATGAAAAAAGCATATCAACGAGTACTGCTGAAACTCAGCGGTGAATATTTAGGTGGTTCAAGTGGGCATGGGTTTGATTTTGGCGTCATTGACTCTTTGACTGAACAGATCATACAGGTACAGGATCTGGGGTTAGAAGTAGGCATTGTGCTGGGTGGTGGAAACTTTTTCAGAGGAACAAAGAGTATTCCATTGGCCATGGATCGTGTGGCTGCTGATCACATTGGGATGATGGCGACTGTGATGAATGCCGTCTGTCTGAAGGAGGCCCTTAGTGTAAAAGGGCGTAAAGTTCATGTTATGAGTGGTCTGGAAGCACCGACAGTGGCCGAGAGGTTCGAAAAAAGGAGAGCCCTGAGTTTGATCGAAGCGGGGAATATTCTGGTTTTTGCAGGTGGAACGGGAAACCCATTTTTTTCTACTGATACTGCAGCTGTGCTAAGAGGTTTGGAAATTTCAGCGGATATTGTTATCAAGGGCACGAAAGTAGATGGCGTGTATGACAGTGATCCGGAAAAGAATCCTTCGGCCCAGAAATTTGAAAGACTCAGCTATGCCGATGTCTTAACCAGAGACTTGAAGGTGATGGATGGAGCCGCAATTGCTCTTTGCCGTGAAAATAGGATGCCGTTGTGTGTATTAAGCATCGCTAATCCCGACGATTTGTATCGATTTGTCAGCGGTGAAGCGGTTGGGACCATCGTACACGAGTAACCCGTTATTTCTGTGGAATAGCACTCTTGAACCTGACATTTGGGATTTAACATATCCTAAATATATGGTAGGCTTTTTTGGAAATTGTGAGGGTGTGTTTATTCGGAATGTGAAAGTTACATTCTGAGAGAGGTGATATGTATTCCATAATCGAATTTTTGGAGGGTGAGATGATGCGAAAGCTGAAAGCATTGACGGTCAGTTTGATGTTGCTTTTTCTTTTCAGTCCAGTGTTGAGCCAGGCTGAGACAGTTTACCAGTTGGACTTTGCGGCACAGGAAAATGGCAAGGCCTTTGACTGGTTCAAGCAAGAGTCTTTCAAATTGCAGAATGACGCAGATGAGATTAAAGCGCGGTTCGAAAGTGGAAGGCTGGTTCTAGAAGTTAATAAAGATATTACCGGGTTGTTTACAAAATCAGTTCGGATCGAGGGAGCCTCAAAGGTCAGGATTGAATGGGGTGTAGATCAATATCCTGAGGGTGCCAACTGGGAAAACGGGATGCTTCGAGAGGCGATCGGTGTGATTGTCTCATTTGGTGATAAAAAAATATCAAGCGGCAGTTTTGTTGTACCGGATGTTCCCTACTTCATCGGTATCTTTCTAGGTGAGCATGAAGATGAAGGTAAGGCGTATCTTGGAAACTACTTCAAGAAAGGGGGCAGATACTTTTGCAGCCCCTGTGGAAGTAAAGTGGGACAGACTGTCGTAACTGAATTCGATTTGGCCGAAACCTTCATCAGAGAATTTGGACAGTCAAAAGTTCCTTTCATTTCTTCGATTTCCTTCGAAATTGATGCCCGCGATACCAATGGGCGCTCAAAGGCGTTTATCAAATCCATGACTTTTTTATCCCCATGACGCAAAAAACGGCTGCTGACATGACGATGATTATTATATGTTATTGTATTGAGAGCGGTCCCATCAAATATCCTGTCACTCCTTACAAAGTCTAACTTAGCTCTGAATCAAGGGCGATAATAATAGAACAAAAGGCATCAGGCGTTTTTCTTTAACGCTTTATTCGATTGAATGTTTTTTTAAAAGTTTGTACAATCGAATGTAGACCAATTGTCGCTGGCAAAAAGTCAATAACCATCCTATAAAGAAAACAACATGGTTGATAAACCAATTATCAAGGTTGGACATTTAAAGATTACTGATCATTTAATACTGGGCGTTACCCAGAATCAGGTGGAAAGCGGACAAACCGCATTCGAAACGTTTCAGCTGGAAATCATCCCGTATCTAGGATGGAATCGGGTCTCAGATGCTATGAAAAACGGAGATATTGATGCATGCTGTATACTGGCTCCTACTGCGATGGATCTCTTTAAAGCCGGGGTTGATATCAAGTTGGTCCTTTTTGCTCACAAAACAGGAAGTGTCCTGATAAAGAATAAAGCCGCTGGAATAACATCAATTGTTGATTTAAAAGGGAAAATGATCGCTATTCCCTATCAGTTGTCAGTCCATCATATGCTACTACATCAACTATTGACTGAAAATGGTTTGACCCCCGGGTCAGGAAAAGATGTCGGGCTGGAAGTAATGGCCCCCCTTCAAATGCCGCAAGCAGTTCAATATGATGAAGAAGGTGAGATTGGGGGGTTTATTGTAGCGGAACCATTTGGAACACAGGCCATTGCGGAAGGTTATGGGGAGGAATTCTTTCTCTCCAAGGATCTCTGGCCGAAGCATCCGTGCTGTGTGGTAGTGGTAAAGAACGATTTAGTTGAGCAGAATCCTGATGCTGTTCAGGAGTTGACAAACAGCTTGGTGGCCTCAGGGCAATTCATCCAGGAACAAAAAGCAGAAGCGGCTAAAATAGGGGCTGCCTTTTTGGGACAAACAGAAGAAGTGGTGTTAAAGGTATTATCTGAACCTGTCGATCGTGTGATGACAAATGAATTGATGCCTGTAATCGAGGATCTTTTGAAAATACAGGATTATATGTGCGATACAATGAAGGTCTTGAAAGGGAAGATTGATCTGGACAACTTTGTAGACTTACAATTTGCCAGGGAAGCAGGCGCGATTTAAGGATTACAGAGAATTGTTTTAATTCTCCAGATCTTGACGAACCCACAAATTTAATTTAGCTTCTTTTAGAACAATTGAGTAATCAATCGAATCGGTTTATTGATAGTAAAACACTTTGGAGCGATCATGGCAGCAAATAAAGATATGCGAATACTGGTAGTAGATGACTTTTCTACCATGCGACGTATTGTAAAAAACATTCTGAGACAACTGGGGTACAATAATGTTATTGAGGCGGACGATGGGACAACGGCCTTAATCAAATTGAAAGCGGAAAAAGTAGATTTCTGCGTGACTGACTGGAATATGCCCAAAATGTCTGGATTGGAGCTGCTAAGGGAAATCAGGGCCGATGAGTCTCTGAAGAATATCCCCGTTCTAATGGTTACCGCAGAAGCACTGCAGGAGAATATAATCACAGCAATCAAGGCCGGTGTCAGCAATTATGTAGTGAAACCGTTTGACGCAGCAACCATGGCCGAGAAAATTGATAAGATCTTCGGTTGATCACAACTCAAGCAAAAACCCCTGAATTCACTTCTTAACAGACCCGTCTTTTTAGAGCTGCCAATGAGAAGCCGGTGGAGACACCTGGCAGACGCTATCCAATGAAACTGGTTACAAGGATGGGTAACTCGTCTTTTGAGTAAAGGTTCAAGATTATCAGGGCTATTGGCGGCAGGTTTTTCTAAATCGGGCGACGAAGGCATCATTTTTCCACTGATGTCGGATAGAGGGCTCCAGATGCAGTTTTTGGCAGGTGGAAAAACGATCTGACGATGTAAAGTCCTTGTTCAGGCTGTCGAAAAAACGGTTCGTTAAGGATTGTGACGCGTATATCTTCAACCGTTCGATCTTGATGGCTTGGTTGTGGGGGTCCAGCCACAATACAAACTCAGCTGTTTGAAGTGCCTCTCTCGACAATCCGCTGTTCACCTGTTTCAAAAACCGACCCTGCTCTTTTTTTGCCGCCTCTTGATCAGCCTCCGTCCTCATCAGAGAAACGACAATTTGCCCTGAACGCTCCTTATGCCATTCCAGGCTGACATTGCCCCCGCGTGTTTTTTTCAGAACCAGGACCTTTCCATCCAGGGACTGGGGATTAACCAGATTTTCACGGGGGGCGTTAGCTTGCGGAATGTGGGAACGGATGAAGCGGGCGGACTGACCCTTGACTGAATAGGTGCTTTTTTCAACATCCAGGTTGATTAGTTGAAAGTGCTTTGGTTTCTCATGAATCCAGAGACGAATATGTGATGACCCGGTCCAGTATAGCTCGCTGCACCATTGTTTTTCGCAGAGGTTGGCAGCGAGGAATGGAAATGTCCGCAGCGATTTGGTTTGCATGTCCAATAGCTCAGGCTGCTGCCAGCACATGCGGTCTGCATTGAAACTCTTTTGCTGCGCAGCGGATACGAGCTCGGTTGGGATTTTAAGCGTTGTTGAAAGCATTTTCAGGAGTTTTTCCCTTTCCTGTGGGTTTCCTGTCGGGGACCCGGGCAGGGAATGAACACGCATGCGGAACATGTGGGTATACCCGCTGCTAATTTTCAGGTTAGCGGCCTGGATCTCAAAAAGCCTTTCGGTTTTGTAGTTGTAGAGGAAGTACTGATTGGGAAGGCAGTTGAACGATGGTTTATGGGTCTGGACCAAGGATACCAGCACTATTCCATACTTGTATGAATTGAATACCCCCAGCTCCATTTTACTCGGATCTAACTCGGCCAGACGCATTTCCTGCTTCGCCAAGGCCGGGTTTGATATTAAGAGGGTTGAACAGAATAAGACGCAAAACAGAAATGCGTCCAGAATTCGATAGCGAAGCATGTTTGTCCCAGTCAGCTTAGCATTGCGCCGCCAATACCGCTATGCAGCGAGATATATCCCTCCCAGTGTACGTTTCGCTTGACCATTTCGTCAGCAATGGTTTCTGCAAGTTCCTGCTCTTTCTTGCTTAGTTTTCCGCGGTTGGATTCGATAGACTTCAGAATACGCTCCCTTTCCTGCGCCTGGAATTTCTTCTCTTCTTCCAGTCGTTTCACCTCTTCTTCTTTTTCTTTTTTCAGCCGTTCCTCTTCCAGACGCATGGCCACGGCCTCTTTCTCTAATCTGAGCTTCTCTGCTTCGACCTTTTTGCGCGCCAGTTCTTTTTGTCTTTCTATGCGCTCTTCTTCGGCTTTTTTGGCAGCCAGCGCTTTCGCCTGCTGTCTCTTTTCCTTTGCAACCTGCCTTGCAGCGGCTCTTTCTTCCTCTATTTTCTTTCGCTCAGCATTAGCCTTGCGTCTCTCATCTGCTTCGAGCAACCGTTTGTCAAGCCGATCTTTGGTTTGCCGCTCGCTTGCGATACTGGACGGTGCCCTGACAGCTGTTCGTGATGAAGCGGGTCGAGTAGCTCTGGTCTGGGGTGTTGGGGCCTTATGAGACGGGCTTGGCGGTGGACTTTGTGCAAAAGGAGATGGTGGAGGGGTCAGTATCTGACTAACTGGTGCTTGTTGAGGTACTGGGCTGGCCTGCTGTCTGGCAATTGGAGTTCTGGTCACACGGCTTCTGGCATCATCTCTACCGGTAGGGGAACTTCCCTTTGACCGCTTCAATAGTCCCCGCTTTGGTGGCAGCGTCTTTTGACCTGCGGTTAGATTGTCATCGCCGGATTGTTTTTCCTGATGGGTCCGCTTTCGTAATGAATCCGGTGAATCGCTATTCGAAGGTGGTGTTTGTTCAGCCATAACTCCTTATCTCCTGAGCATGAATAGTTGGACGTCAAAATCTGGACGTTTTTGATTATGCTTCTCAGACATTTGATCAGATAACGGCAAATTATTAAAGTGAAAAATGAAGAGAAATGAAATTATCGCTTGTTTGCTAAGGCATATCACTTATCAATCAGGAAAATAAAGAACATTTAAACGGGGTACTATCATTGATACCAATGATCGACAGGCGTTGAATAGCGATGGCTGCAGCCTTGACACAAGAGAGAGGGTTTGACTATTCTATAAATCTGATTATAGCGCGACTTCAATTAATGGAAAACCGAGTAAAACAGATGGACGACAGAAAATTCAACACATTCAATACACAAGCGGTGCATGCAGGTGAGAGCAGGGAGAAGTACGCAGATTCATTGACAACTCCGATTTTTCAGACTTCCACCTATACCTTCAAAGACAGCAAGGAGATTGAGGCGTATACCAAACAAAACAAGGCACGGTTTGAATATGGACGGTATGGAAATCCGACGGAGTTGATCGCAGAGAAAAGGTTGGCGGCGTTGGAAAATGCAGAGGATTGTGTATTGTTTGCCTCCGGGATGATGGCGATAACCACAACCATTCTGGCCCTGGTGCACAGCGGCGATCATATTATCATCACAGACGATTGCTACAAAAAAACGCTGGAATTCTGTGAATCTTATCTCAAGCGCTTTGGCATTGAATGCACAATAGTTCCCTTTGGAGACTATGAATTGCTGGAGGCCTCCATCAAGGCGAACACCGTTTTCATTTTTTCAGAGTCCCCCACCAATCCCTATCTGAACGTGTTTGACCTTGAAAAGTTCAGTGATATTGGGAAACGGCACAACGTGCTTACATTTATCGACAGCACATTCGCAACGCCTGTCAACCAGAGACCGCTGGAATTTGGAATTGACCTGGTGATGCACAGTGCTACTAAGTACCTGGCGGGCCATAACGATATTCTGGCGGGTGCGGTTCTGGGTAATGCAGAGCAGATAAAAAGAATCAGAAGCCTGCATAAATCCATGGGGGGATTGATCGATGCCAATTGCGCATACCTTCTGCTTCGTGGTCTAAAGACATTTCCGTTGCGTGTGAAGGTGCAGAACGACGCGACCCTGAAAATTGCTCGATATCTTGAAGCGCATCCCAAGGTTGATAAAGTCCACTATCCCTTTCTCGAAAGTCATCCCCATTACGATATTGCAAAAGCACAAATGGCCGGTGGTGGTGGGGTTACATCATTTGAAATAAAAGGAGATCTGGATGCGGCGAAGCGATTTATGGATTCGCTGGAGATGATCTACATTGCCCCCAGCCTGGGGGGAGTGGAAACCCTGATTACGCATCCCGCATTGGTGAGCTACTATGATTATTCACGGGAAGAGCGTTATAAGCTGGGGATTGTAGATACCCTTTTCCGTCTGGCAGTGGGAATTGAGGACGCGGATGAAATCATAGCTGATTTGGAAAAAGGGTTTGCGAAACTGTAGCACTTGCTGAGATTGGCCGATCGGGTTCATTCCTCGGTTGTTCAATCAAAGTATAGGAAAAAATGGATTTCAATTTCGGGTTCCACCCCGGCTGCTTCGTTTTCAGTTAATCATTGCCAGAACAGGTGCTTCAATTATATGAACGAGACTTTCAAACTGAAATCAGATTATATAGAATTGGTAAAATTGCTGAAAGTCACCGGGCTATGTGCGACTGGGGGCGAGGCGAAACTGGTAACGGCTGATGGTTTGGTCCAGGTTGATGGGCAGACTGAACTGCGGAAAAAATGCAAGATCAGGAGCGGACAGAAAGTCAAATATCAGGATCATGTCATCAGTGTGGAATGATACTGCTTGTCGGTCTGCTAGCTCAATTGTCGGTAGAGGGTGATGGATTCCGGATCGATCATTACCTCAAACGACACCCTCAGAGAATCAAGATACTTACTGTGAGCTGCGTTTTTACCGTTGATGATCTCAACTGGGATTTTTTTTCGAGGTTGAAATACACGGAAAAGCAGGTGACGGAGTGTACAAAGGTAGGATTGAATATCGGGATCGTCCGCTTCAACCAGGAAGTTAAGTGACCGTCCCTGACGTTCAGAAACAAGTACCAACCGGCTGCCATGGTAAACCAGGTGATTTCCGATCAGTCGTTTTGGAAGGTGGGTTTTAAAAAAATCGAGTTGCAGACCGCAGAGGGATGCAGGGTCAGTTGCATTCATCCAGAACACTTCATTCTCGGGCAATTCCTGCTGAAACTGTCTAAATGCTCGATGAGATATAAACTGGGGTCCGGGAACCTGCTCAAAAAAATGGCCTGAAAGTATCTCACCTGACAGTTCCATCAATCTGATGGACCGAAACAGACTGGCCCAACTGAAAGTGGGCAGTTCCTTCATGAGTAGTTGACGAAACAGGATGCCATATCGATCAAGCAGCTGTCTGACCCGTTCTTTCTTTAACTCCTCTTCCTCAATTAGGCCCTCTTCCCTGTTCACAGATTCCAGACGAAACCAGCTGCCGGCGAATGGAACAGCACTTTTCCATGATTGAAACCGACTACGTTTTGATGATGAATGGGCCCGACCGGTGATAGCGCCTTTTGAAGGTGTAACATCCGGAATCGTGAATCTGTTTTGAATCCCACTTCGAACAGCGGCAAAGGTGTCATTCGTCACTTCCCCTTGCCAGACCGCATGCCATAAGAGGTCGGCGAGCTCAGCTGCGCTTTTTCTTGATAATCGGGCCAGTGAGGCAAAGCTGTACCGACCTGCCGTATCAGGAAAAAGAGGGTTGATTTGATTTGAATCCGGTTGTCCGTCTGAAGACACCCCTTCGTCCGAATCAGTTTGATGCAACATATCACTTAATAGCGGAAGATCTCCATCCAGATAAAAAGCGATGCGGTTTTTTGAAGTACCAATCCAGTTCAGATCCCCCTCTCTCATGATCGTATCCAGCCATGCCAGGTCATAGGCTTGTATCCGGGCAGGGAACAGCTCTGCTTCCCATGCACTGGCTGGAAGCGGTAGATAAAGCAGCTTTTCTATACGGTTAAACAACTCGTTTACATCATCACCACGTGGGGTGAGGCCCTGGTGTTGAGCCAGAAAAAGAGGGAGTTTATCAGTTGGAAGTGCCTGGACGGAGGGTATAGCAGACTTGCGATTCAGGCGAAGCAGTATCTCGAAATTCTCCCGATCACAGACGTCAATCCGATCGCTGTCTATTACCAGCTGGCCGGAGATGAGTCGGCCGTCTTCAAGCATTTCAGCTAGGTGTGGTTGCAGGGTTCTAAATGACAGACCCAGTGTCTGACTGATAAAATCTGGCGTTATGGGGCCATAAAACTGCAGCCACTCGCCGATGATCGTTCCGGCATCGATGTCACCCGTATAGATTGCCTCCGGAAATTGCCTGGATTTCCCAATCCCCGCCAGGGCCTCTACATTAGACTGCTGATGATCCCCGTATAGGACTTTTTGAAGCATTGGCAACATTTCGACTGATGTAACCAGTGGATCGGTATCCGGCCCCGGCCGGATGACTGCCAGTTTTTCAGCTGCGTCTCTGACAAGGCTGGTAACGTCTACATCCGATAACCTGCTCATGGCATCTTTAAGGGTCTGCCACTCAGGCTCAGGTATCAGTAGTCGCTCCTTTACCCAGTCGACCAGTTCCCTGGGGGATTGAGGGGCATATCCAGGATAGATTCGTTGACGTTTTTCTTCAAATTGCGTGATCAATGTTGGTGAGAGAGCGGGCCTGAGATCAGGAGACTGGACAATTTCAGAAATCAGACTCTCTCGCAGGCTTGAGCTTTTTCCGGCGACGGGGCGATCCTCCTGGTACATGTAGGTGTTGATCTGTTCCCAGGACATGCTGGCAGCAAGCGGACTCGGGTGACTGGTGGTGATGTCCGTCCAGCTGATGATGCCGGCATCCAGTTCATCAAGCACTAGTTGCAGCCCAGGCAGGTCAAACTCGTCCTGCAGGCAGGAGCGCCAGGTTTCCAACAGAATAGGAAAATCGTCATAGGGCAATATGGCATCCATCAATTTCTGTGACTTCAGTCTGCTCATCCAGAGTGGCAACCGTTCATGGATTCGATTCCGGGTGATCAGCAATGCCCGGCTGGCACACTCTCGGAAACAGGCACTGAAAAAACCGGATCCCTCCAATTGTTTTCGGACCAGACCCTGAAAGTTAGACCCGTTGACAAGTGATAGAAGCTCAGTTGCCTCGATTTCATGCGGGAGCATCAGGAAGACACAATCATTACCGGGAAACACTTCCAGTTTCTGGCTAAAACGATCTTCCCATGCGGCTTCCAGGGCCATCGCAAATGGCCGGTTCAGCCGGCCGCCCCAAAGGGTGTGTAAAGCAACCTGATTGGCGGGAGAAGGACCAGGACCCCTGTTGATATACTCTACCAGCAGATGGTGCCGATGGGGTAGGTCTGTTTGAGTGTGCTTTTTTTGCTCCTTGAGAAAGTCGACCAGTATCCGGGCTGAGGGCTCGTTCATCCCATAAAGCTGCTGAATGGATTCTGAGAAACTTGTGTGATCAATCTCCTTATTGGCGACTTTCATAAAGTCGGCTATCCTGGCGGACAGGTGAAAGCTGCGGTTGACTTCGTCACTTTTCCAGAATGGCATCTCCAGCAAGGAGGGATGACCAGGAGAAACAAATACATCGTTATGGGTAATACGCTGGACTTTCCAGTTCTGGGTTCCCAGGGTAAATGTCTTTCCGATCGTTGCCTCCCAGACAAACTCTTCATCTAGCTCCCCGATTCGGACATGGGTATCATGATGTCTCAGACTGAAATATCCACGGTCTGGGATGGTGCCCCCTGACATGTATAGCGCCAGCAGTGCTCCTTTTTTGGCAGAAACGGTTCGATCCAGCCAGTCAACAGAAACCCTTGGTTTTAACTCGCGGATTTTGCTGTCAGCGTACCTGCCGGCCAACATATTCAGGACCAGGTGAAATGTTTCCTGTTCAAGGTTGCGATAGGGATAACTGGTTTTCAATGCCCCAAACAGTTCATCAATGTTCCAGGTTTCCGTACCGGTCATGGAGACGATGATCTGGGCCAGAACATCCAGTGGAGACTCTACGGGATACAGTGGCTCAATATCCCGGCCCAACAGGCTGGCATGGAGCACTGCTGCTTGGAGGATATCAAAGGCATATGTTGGAAAGATGGTCCCGTGGCTGATTCCGTCGACCTGATGTCCGGCACGGCCGATTTTCTGAATAGTGGACAGAATCGAAAAAGGGGACTGGATTAGAATCACTTCGTCGAGTTCCCCGATATCGATCCCTAGTTCCAGGGAGCTGGTGGCAACAATTGCTTTCAACACCCCGTGTTTGAGTTTCAGCTCAACCTCCTGACGAATTTCCCGGGATAGCGACCCATGATGGGCATAGGCCAATGGCTGTTCCTCGCTTCGATTCAGCAGGTAGGTTATTTTTTCACAGAGGCGCCGACTATTTGTGAAGAGCAATGTAGAGTGATTGCCATGAATGATGGACTTAAGTTGAGGTATGAGTGCCTCCCAGACAGATCCCTTTTTAATGTCTCTCCCCGGCATTTCGGGGAACTGGATATTGATTCGGTACGTCTTGGTGTCGTTGGCTGCAATAGTTGTGACAGGACGCGGTTGTGTTAACGCCGACCAACCAGCAGTTGGCGCTTGGTATCCGCCAACAAAAGCGGCAGCTGTCTCCAGGGGGTTGATGGTGGCGGAAATTGCGATGCGCTGGAACTCTCCTGACAGCCTGACAAGCCTGTCGACAGCTGTTATCAGATGAACTCCTCGCCGGGAATCGATCACAGCATGAATTTCATCAAGAATAACGGTCTGCAGATGGGACAGTAGATTTCGGCCGCTGCCTGAACTAATCATCAGGTTAAGGCTTTCGGGTGTGGTAATCAGAATCTCAGGCGGGTGCCGAATAATCTGGCGTCTTTCCGCCTGGCTGGTGTCACCACTGCGTGTTAAAACCCGGATGCTCGGAAAAAAAATACCGTTGGATTCAAAAAGAGCTGACAACTCTGACAGAGGTACGATGAGATTTCGCTGTACATCGTTGTTCAGTGCTTTCAGTGGGGAAACGTAGAGTACTCTGGTTTTTCCGGTACTCTCTGTTCCTGCTATCAGCTGATGGATTGCCCATAGAAAAGCAGTCAGTGTTTTACCGCTACCAGTTGGCGCTGTGATCAGAACGTGGTTCCCGGTCAGGATATGTGGCCAGGCTTTTTGCTGGATATCGGTGGGTCCCTCAAACCGTTTCGCAAACCACTTGCCTATCAATGGGTGAAATCGTGACAGAATCTGATGTTGGTTATCCAAAAGGTGCTCCTTCTTTTAATATTTCCGAGATAGCTTTGGTTGATTCAGGTGCCTGAATATGTCACGGTTCTGGTTGCGGGAGCAGTTACTCTGACTATTCTGCCTTGGTTTCGGGCAGTTTTCAACCTCACGGCTTATCATGCTTGCGGTTATTGTGTGTTTTCTTTTTTCTTTACAGGTTGATACATAAGATTTTAAGATGAGGTGGCGAGGTGAGCTTCACCTTCATATCGGGATTGTGCCGTTGAACAAAATGAATTGAAAACCAGACTGTTTGCACTCGAAAATTATCAGGAGAGCCAGCATGGAATTCTATTATGCGATTTTCAGGCAGATTGAGGATACGGTTTCAGCTTTTTTCCCGGATCTGGGTATTCCCCAGATAAGAGAGAATAACTGGGATGAAGCGTATGAAAATGCAGTGGCTGCACTGGCTGAGTGGCTGGCTGAAAAGGAGATGGGTAATTTTACCCGTCCATCAACCTATGATGAGGTCAGGCAGAAAAACCGCAACCAGGGAGAGATTATTCCGGTACCGGTTGACAAAGAAATTGTGAAAAATCAACAGAAAACAAAACGGTTCAGTGTGGTGTTTCCGACGGCGCTTCTTCAGAAGGTTGACAGGTACCGGGCAAAAAAGGGGATTCGTCGTTCAACACTCCTGCTGGATGCAGTGACAGATTATATGAAGAACAATCGATAGCATTGCATTACAGGTACTTCTTGGCATATTGTTTTAAATTTTTATGGGCAAACTGGATGATCTCTTTGTTCTTTCGAAAATCTGTCATCGCCTGGAATTTTGAAAAGAGTCCGGGGATGTCACCTTCCGGAAATCGATTCAGCGCTTTGACGATACTCCCGTGTTTCAATGCTTTGGCTGTGTTGACTGATATCCAGTGACACCACCCGCGAGCGAGTTGCTGAAAGGGGGCGTTATCCAGAATATGTTGCAGGTTGTATGTCTGGCAGATATCAGCTGCAGCCAGCTGCCCGATCATCAACGAGATAAACCAACCCTGCGGCAGGCTGGGAATAATGTAAAATCGCTTCTTCAGGTACACGATTGGATAGCAGGTCCGTAACAGTTCATCAAAAGACCTGATGGTTGACCCCGGTTTCTGTTCAATCTGCATCCCCATGATGACCCGCCAGTCAAACCAGTGTATGTCAATAGGCGCAACAATCCCGTGTTTATGATTTTTCAGAAAAGGGATCATTGACTGAATAATCGGATTCAGGTCGGATCGCTTATCCAGGTTGTCCTTCTGACAGAATCGACAGATATCTCCCAAGCCAACAATCTCCCCTTCAACCGAAGGAAATCCGCATGAAAAACAGCGGTTTTCTGCTTCAACAAAGCACTTCTGGCAGACTTTCAGGTTGTGTCCTGAGTAAAATGAGGCGCCCTTCCAGATTTGATCGCCGCAAACATAGCAATCCATGTCACTCTCTTTGACAAATGATGATTCACAGAACTCACAGACGTCACCGTATCCAGTGATGTTGATCAGGGACTTGGAAGGAAATCGGCATCTGGTGCATCGCTTGTCCGTCCTGAAGCAGTTCAGGCAGACTTTGACACCGTGATCTTCGTAGAAGGATTGTCCTGGGGGAATCGGTTTTTCGCAGCTGTAGCAAATTTCCTGAGACATGGTCGGCAATACCGTGAAATATAGTCGCAATTTGGATCGGATGCCGAAAGCGAGGCCATCTCCCCTTTGGCAATTGACCCATTCTAACCGATTCTTTCGGATTTGTAACTGGCCGACCCCTTTAATAATTCACACTACCCTGAATACCGGTAAAGAGCCTCCTGTTGTGGCCGGCAGCGTATGATTGGTCCGGCTTGTGTTTGCCTTAGAACCGTCGTTTGCTCTATACTATCAGAACGAATATGATCTGTTTAACACCTGATGTGCGCCACTAACGAACGCTTCAGCGTCTCCATTGACACTTGAAAAATGGCAGGATACGATTCTATATTATTGATTATTAAGGCGGTTATTGGAGCCATTGTTATTATTGCCGTGACTGTCTATGTCCTGCGCCCATTGGTAAAGAGCCTTTCCGGAATGGAAAACCAGATAGAAAGGTCCCGGCCGGCGCTGGTTCATCCTGTCCAGGAAGAGGAGCTAGAGATTCCAACACCCCTGACGGCTGAAGCCTCGCAACGGAGGATTATCAAAAAAGCGTTGGAGGATCCGTTAAAGACAACACAACTGGTCAGAAACTGGCTCCGTGATAAAAAATAGCCACCCAGAGAAATTGACTTACCAACCTGTCCACTGTTTTTCGGACACTGTTTCATTTCAATAATGAAAACTAGGAGATAGTTGTTATGCCGAGGAATGCAGAATTTTTAATTCTTGCTTATGGGATTTCGATAACTGTGATCTCTGTATATTTCCTGCGAATGGTCATCAAGCTGCGATCAACTCGCCGAAAAACGATTGAATTGTCAAACCGAAAAACGAATGAATAGAAAAAAAATTAAATTTGTAGTAGGCGGAATACTGATTGTTGCAGTTATATTCGGGGTCTTCATCTCCGTTGGCTCGGATAATATGACATACTACTACACACCGGCAGAGGTGCTGGCCAATCCCGGGAAGTATGCTGAAAAAAGAATTCGTGTTATGGGGCTGATCGAAAAGGGCTCTATTCAGTGGGATTCCGTAAAGACCCGACTGGATTTTGTCATAACAGATGATTCGGAGCAGATTCTGCGGGTCCGCTACCACGGGGCTAAACCGGACATGTTTCGCGAAGGACAGGGCGTGGTTGTGGAAGGAAGCCTGCAGGAGGGCAAATACCTCGCAGCCACTGTTCTTCTTGTGAAGCACAATGAAGAGTACAAGGTGTCTGACCACAGTGACAGCAAAGAGTCCTATCTCAAAACAATGGATATGTAGTCGGGATTGGTGACTGAAAAAAAAGAATATCAGTCGCTTTCATCGATGCATGTTGCGCAACCCTTTTAACTTTCAGGTTGAGCTTGGCTGGGCCTGAATAACTTGATCAAAGATTGCTTATGGTCGTCGATATTGGATACTTTGCTATGTTGTCTGCCTTTGTGTTGGCGGCTTACGCAATTATTGTTTTAGCAGCAGGTATTCGGCGTGACAGTCACAATCTAATTTTGTCTGCACGTTACAGTTCCATTGCAATTCTGGTTCTTGTTGGTGTCGCATACCTGGCGTTGAGCTATGCGTTTCTGAATGATGATTTCAGTGTTCAGTTTGTTGCCAGGAATTCCAGCACGGACCTGCCGGGGTTTTATAAATTTACAGCGGTCTGGGGGGGGATGCATGGTTCTCTTCTTCTTTGGGAGTTAATCCTTGCATTTTTCACCGCGACCGTGGCTCTTCGATATCGGAAAACGAATCAGGAAATTCTGCCACATACCCTGATTGTACTCAATCTGATTTCTCTTTTTCTGCTCTTTTTACTCATCGGCTGGAGTAACCCCTTGGCACGACAGTACCCTGTCCCACTCGAGGGAAATGGATTGAATCCCCTCCTGCAGAATCCAGGGATGGTGTTCCATCCACCCTCCCTTTATCTGGGGTACGTTGCTTTCAGCATTCCCTTTGCATTTGCGATAGGGTCTCTGATGAGGGGGAAACTGGATAATCGCTGGATCTTGTCAACCCGCCGCTGGACCCTGTTTGCCTGGTTTTTCCTGACCATGGGTATGATTCTTGGTGCTCAGTGGGCCTATGTAGAGCTGGGCTGGGGCGGTTATTGGGCTTGGGATCCCGTTGAGAACGGGTCACTGATGCCCTGGCTGACCGGCACCGCTTTCTTGCATTCGGTCATCGTCCAGGAAAAACGCAATCGTCTTCGAATCTGGAATATGGTCCTGATTATCGCGACATTTACGCTCTCAATTCTGGGAACGTTCATCACACGGTCTGGCGTACTGAATTCAGTCCACTCTTTTGCCAAGTCCAATATTGGGCCGGCATTCCTGGTTTTTATGGTTGTGACGCTTGTTTTCTCACTGGGTCTGTTGTTTTATAGGCAGTCACTATTGTCTTCCCGAAACCAGACGACGGGGATGGTCAGCAAGGAAAACGCATTTTTGCTGAACAATATTGTTTTTGTGGTGATGTGTTTTACAGTTCTATACGGTACTGTGTTTCCATTGCTGGCTGAAGGGTTGGCGAATAAGAAACTTTCGATTCAGGCACCTTTTTTTAATACGATTATGGCTCCCATTGCCATCCTTATGGTTGTTCTGATGGGTATTACCCATCTTCTGGGCTGGAAAAAGACGAGTTTGGCGCTGCTTGCCAGAAACAGTGCCATTCCATTTTTTCTGGCTGTTATTCCAATGGTGGTTGTCTTTTATCTATTTTCACCTCCGTGGCAGATGATACTGTTGGGTGGCACGGCTATTTTCGCAGGTTGCCTTGTTATCCGAGAGCTGATCCGCTCCCGCCGTGCCAGGATCGCTACAGATCAAAAAATCGGGCAACCGATCGGTTTTGGAGCTCGCCTGTTGAATTCTCTGGTTAGTGACGGACGGCGTAAAGGAGGACTGATTATTCATATGGGTATTGTGACGATGACGATTGGGGTGTGTGGCGCCTTTTTCAATCAGGAAACCGCCTTTACTTTTGCCCCGGGACAATCAAAAAGTGTTGGGCGCTACGAATTAAAATTTAAGGAGCTGACGGAATTCCAGCGGAATAATGCTCGAAACATGGGAGTAGCTATTGAGGTGATCCAGGATGGTGAACTTCTGGATATTCTGACGCCGGTAAAATCTTATTACCCCACTTCTCCGCAGCCGATGACCGAGGTCGCTATTCGGCACTCCGTGATCGAAGATCTCTACATCAGCCTGGCTGCGATTAATCAGGATGGAACGGCAACCCTGAATGTATATATCAACCCCCTCGTGAACTTCATCTGGGCCAGCGTGATATTCTTTATCATTGGATTTGTTTACAGCATGTCCTACAAGCCGGTTCAACTAAGAAAGAAACGGGGATCATAGACAATCGACAACGATGAATAAGAAACTGTATTTTTTGCTGGGGATATCATTCACAGTTGGCCTGGTTATTGTCCTGATATACGGGCTGTTTTACGCGAGTCGACCGGGAGAAATTCCTTCGGCCCAGATTCATAAAACAGCTAAGTCATTTCAGGCAACCACTTTTGATGGACAGGCAATCTCACTGAAGCAGTTCAGGGGGCGGCCGGTTATATTGAACTTCTGGGCCTCATGGTGCGTCTCCTGCAGGCAGGAGGCACATATTATAGAGGCCGCCTGGCAGCAATATGGTAGCGAGGGTGCTGTTTTCATCGGGATTGCCATTAACGATACACGCGAGGCGTCACTGGGCTTTATCCGTCGCTACGGAAAAACCTACCTGTTAGCACCGGATGATAAAACCGGTACGATCTCCCTCGATTATGGTGTCACGGCTGTTCCTGAGACGTTTCTGATCGACAAAACCGGTGTCATCACTGAAAAGGTGCTAGGCGCCATTAATAAAAAAACGATTGACCGCTTCCTGTCGGGTCAATTGTAAAGAATGAGGCAGGTGCCTTTAGCCTGCCTGGAATGAGATATCAACTATGAATACCAGAAAATTGGTGTTGTTTTTGATTGGAATAAGTTTTGCCGGGGTGCTGTTTGGATCCGAGGAAATGGAAAACAGGGTCAGGGAGATTGCGCACATGCTCCGTTGTCCGACCTGCCAGGCAATGTCCGTCAAGGAATCCGATGCTGGACTTTCCCTGAATATGAAACAGCGAATTCGGGAACTGTTGGAGGAGGGGAAATCAGAAGAGGAAATTCTGCAGTTTTTCGAGGAGCGCTATGGAGAATGGATCCTCAGATCCCCCAAAAAGGAGGGGTTTACACTGCTACTCTGGACCCTGCCCGGTCTGATTATTCTGGTGTCCTTTTTGATCCTGCTTCAGTACCTGCGGAAAAGATCCCGGGAAACAGCCGGAATTGATACCAGTCCGCTTTCCAAGTCGGAACTTCGGCAGATAGAAAACGATTTAAAACAGTTATAAATGAGAATACCATGCCTGATATGAGTCTGATGCTGGCCGCCTTGCTGGCGTTGCTAGTCTCTTTTTTCGTGTTATTCAAACCCCTGTTTATGGAAAAACGGGCACCCTATTTCCAGCCGGAAGATAGAGAGGGTAGCTTCAGTGAGGCACTGTCAATTCTGGAAATGATCACTGAGCTGGAAACTGACTTTCAAATGGGGAAAGTATCTGCAGTAGACTACGAAGCGCTATCTCTTGACTATAAACACCGCTACCTGGTCGCCAAGACAGGGGAGAGCGTCTGATCTAAAGGACGATAAGGATATGCTGGCAAAACGAAAAGGAAACGGAATTCCAGCCACAAGGCGGTACAGAGGAAAACTGGTTGTTGAAGCCGTCGATGAAATGGGGCTGATAGAGGTGGTTGACGACCGCCAGAACCGATCGTTGCATTTTGGATCACCGGAGAAGCAGAGTGCCATGAGCCTGAGGTCGCACCACGAACTGGTTCTGTCTTATACCCAGACGATGATGGCCGGTCTGCTGTTTGTTGACAGGCCGAGATCCATTCTGAATGTGGGATTGGGCGGTGGCTCCGTGCCAAAATTCCTATTGCACCACTATCCGGATTGCAGCGTCGATGTGGTAGAGATAAGAGAAAAAGTGGTTGATTTGGCGTATGATTACTTTCACCTGCCCCGCGACCCCCGGTTGAATATTCTGATCTGCGATGTGAAGGAGTATTTCCGTACCGCCAAGGAAAAATGCTATGACATCATCGTGCTGGACGTTTTTACCAAAGACGGCTTGTCCAATTCGATCAAGGGTTTCCCCTTTATGAATGTCTGCAAAAGTCGATTAAATGAGAATGGCATATTGATCATGAATTTGTGGAGTGAGCCCGATCGACTCTATAAGAAGATGGTGTATAATGTATATAAATGCTTTAAGTCCCAGGCGATGATTCTGCCGGTAGTGGACCGCTCCAATCATATCGTCATCGGGATCAATCAGCCGGGTCGGCGCTATCAGGAGCCGGTATTGAGAAAAAAGGCAGACATACTGGAAAAGGCCTTTCACATTAGCATGCCGGACCTTTGTTCAAGGCTGTGTGAATTAAATCAGAGACTGATGACCGAAACGTGACAGGAAAAGCCAATTTTTTTTTACTGAGCCCGGATGGGGCTGTTTTACCTGAAAATACCCAGGTATAACTTGAAGAGTGGGTCAGAAATGACAAAACAGCAGATAATCAGCAAGCTGATTCAATACCTGAAAGCTTCCCCGACACCTTTTCATGCAGTCAACTTCATGACCGACAGGCTTGATGACTGTGGCTTCAGAAGGCTGTTTGAGGGAGAGAAATGGCGATTAAAAAAGGGTGAAGGGTACTATCTGACAAAAGGGGATTCATCACTGATTGCATTTCGATTAGGCAAAACCGCTGATCCCGTTGATGGTGTGAAAATTGTCGGAGCGCACACGGACAGTCCAGCACTGAAAATAAAACCCTCCCCCCTGATCAACTTTAAAAACTACCTCAAGCTCGGTGTAGAGGTGTATGGATCGCCGTTATTGAAAACCTGGTTTGATCGGGACCTTTCCATTGCAGGTCGGATAGCCTATTCTGACTCCACCGGAAAAGTAAAGACCGTTCTGGTCGACTTCAAGAAACCGGTTGCGGTGATTCCCAATCTGGCCATCCATTTCGCCCTCCCGACCGGAGATAAAGATAAAGTAAATCGCCAGACGGAACTGCCGGCTATCCTGATGCAGAGCGAACCGAAGGCCAGGGAAAACGCACGATCATTCCAGGATATTTTGCTGGAGCAGGTCAAAAGGCAGCTGCCGAAACTGAGAATTAGCCAGATCGATGATGCAGATCTTTACTTGTACGACACGCAACATCCAACAGTCGTTGGTTACAACGGGGAGTTCCTTTGTGGTGGAAAACTGGACAATCTGGTCAGCTGTTTTGCAGGGCTACAGGCGCTGATAGACTCAAACATCGAAAAAACATCGATGCTTGTCCTTAACGATTACGAAGAAATTGGAAGTAACTCATCCACAGGAGCGGCTGGACCTTTTCTGAAATCAGTGCTTGAACGGATACTGAAAAACAGGGAGGATTTTTATCGCGGAATTTCCCAGTCCATACTGGTTTCTGTTGATAACTCACATGGGGTTCACCCCAACTATCCACAACGGTATGATGAAAACCACAGCCCGATCCTGAACAAAGGACCGGTTTTGAAAATCAATGCCAACCACCGCTATGCGACGAATGCAGAAACGGGCAGTTTTTTCAGGCAGGTTTGTAAAAAAGCAGAGGTACCGCTGCAGGAGTTTGTTAACCGCAGCGATTTGAATTGCGGCAGCACGATCGGCCCAATAACATCGACTAACCTGGGGATCAGTGCCCTTGATATCGGGATCCCGACCTTTGCCATGCACTCGATCCGGGAAACCTGTGGATGCCAGGATATTCTATATCTATATCAGGCGCTCAACAGTCTCTTCGACTCATCCAGCTGATTCCCGGAAAATAGTGGTGGCTTAATTTACCTTTTGAGTCAGCTTAAGATACTCCTCTTCAGTCAAAAGACTTGCTGAATCAACCTCGCCCGGGTCAATTTGTAGCTTAACGATCCATCCGTTATCGTAAGGTTCCGTGTTGATGAGCTCCGGTTCCTCTTCCAATGAACGGTTGATGTCGACAACCTCACCTGTGATGGGACTGTATAATTCCGATACAGCTTTGACAGATTCGATGTTGCCGATGACCTCTCCGGACTCTATGATCGTACCGACTTCAGGAAGCTCTACATAAACAATATCGGTCAGTGCATCCTGGGCAAAATCGGTTATTCCCATGGTGCAAATTTTTCCATCAATTCTCATCCATTCATGTTCTTCGGTGTAGAGCAATTCGCTTCTTACTTCCACTTTTCCTCTCCTGATATATAAATTGGCTGAATCCGGATCTGTTATTTCCGGTATAAATCACTAAACAACGGCTATCGCCTGGATGTCGTTGATTAGTTAATTCTGGTGCAGGTGCTGATTATCAGCTTCCCATTTTTTACGGCTCCTTCATTTATTCAAGGATATTTAAAAGGATCAAAAACAAATTTGCAATAGAAATATGTGAAAAAAAGAAAAAAACCATTCTTCCCTTCCATCTGTCAAAAGGAGTAATTCATCCAAGTGGGGATTGAATGCGAATTCTGTAGTTTTTGTGAGGTTCTTTAATGGTTTTTCCAGTTATAGTGCTAAAAAACTGATGCCTATGTTTCGGAGGCCAGCATTGTCAATGGCTACAGCTAGAGTAATAATATCAACAAAAGGTGTGTTATTAACTGAAATTAATAATTATATTGCACTCTATTACGTTTTATGCAAAGGTCAATGCTCGGTTTGGCTTTTTGGGGTTTGGTGATACTCGGATTAATAAATCAAAAGATACTATCCGGCAATACACTCAAAAAAAGTCTGAATAGAAAGACAGATGTGTCCATAACAGTGTTAGAGATCGGGTCGGTTCACCTGAATTGACCCATGCTTCGCAATAGTACTGCGGTCCATCTTGACCACTCGTGAATCCTGTAGAAGTAACTTGCATCCAGGGAAATAACGGTTAGAACGATCAGTCAGATTCTTTGGAGTTTTCTGAAGGCTGCCTGTCGAAACCTTTCCCTGTGAGTAGCCTTCGCCCCGACAAGCCGACGATCAGGTGCTTTATAGTCGATAATGTAGTGATTTGAATGTATTCCAGTCTGGAAGAGGCAGGAATATACTTAGACCTCATACAGTGTATAACTGTTGGGGATCTCAAGATATCGCTATAGTAGACCTGATTTCACAGTTTCATTCAACAAGACATGATGACTGGAGGAATTATGATTGAATGGCCAAAAAAGAATGATGCGCTCGGGAGCGTCAATAGGGGAATTGCCTGTGAGTCAGGGTTATGCACACTCTGTGACTCAGCCTGTAAGGGAAAATGCGAAACATGGCTTGCCTCACTTAGAGGTCGGGCAGTGCTCTATCCAAGAGACTTCGGGAGGACTACCTCCGGATCTTCGAATGTGACATCGTTGGGCGTTGGTTATCACGCTCTGAGGATTCAGGGCTATGCGTACGGTGCTAACGGAATTGCAGAAGGCGGTTCACGAGACCCCGATTACTGCAAATTCCCGAATGTAGATGTCGGGGCCTCTTTTGGTAACGAAATTAAAGTAAAAACACGCCTGCCGATTATGACCGGTGCCCTGGGATCAACCCGAATCGCGGAAAAATATTGGGATGGATTTGCTGTAGGGGCTGCCTTGTGCGGATTTCCAATCGTAATTGGTGAAAATGTGGTGGGCGTTGACCGTGAATCTGAACTGGGCAATGGCAAAATAACCAAAGCACCTGAGCTGGATCGCCGGATTGATAAATTTCTGAGATATTACGATGGATATGGTGCGATTTTCGTGCAGATGAATGTTGAGGATACCCGCAACGGTGTGGCAGAATATATTATTGATAAATACGGTGACAAGGTAATCCTGGAACTCAAGTGGGGACAGGGAGCTAAGGACATCGGTGGTGAAATTCAGGTCAGGTCACTGGAATATGCAAAATTTCTGAAAGACCGTGGTTATATTGTTGATCCGGATCCGGATAACCAGGAGGTGAAGGAAGCATACGAAAAAGGGGCATTGAAGAAGTTCGCCCGACACAGCCGACTGGGAGCGACAGAACTCAGTTCGCCTGCCGAGGTTCAGGATAATTTTATGAAGTCGGTCGAAGGCCTGCGAGGTTTAGGGTACAAAAGAGTTTCATTGAAAACAGGTGCGTATGGTATGGAAGGACTGGCTATGGCTCTGCGTTATTCAGCCGATGCCAATCTGGATCTGTTGACAATAGACGGTGCTGGTGGTGGAACTGGCATGAGTCCCTGGAATATGATGCAACAGTGGGGGATCCCATCTCTCTCACTGCATACCAAGACTTACGAATACTGCAAGATTATGGATGAGAAAGGGATCAAGGTGCCGGATATTTCCCTGGCGGGTGGTTTCAATAGAGAAGATCACTTGTTCAAAGCACTGGCGCTGTGCGCTCCTTATGCAAAGATTATCTGCATGGGCCGCGCGCCGATGATTCCTGGTTATCTTGGTGCTAACATTGCCGGTGCGCTGGACCACGATGCGCGCGAGCAGGTGAATGGCTGTTGGGATAAACTGCCCTCAACGGTTCTGGAATACGGAACCAAGGCGGAAGAGATCCTGGTAGGGTGGGAAGATGTTAAAAAGAAAGTTGGCAAGGATGAAATGAAAAAAATCCCACTTGGAGCCGTGGCAATGTGGAACTATGCTGACAAACTGACTTGTGGCTTGCAGCAGTTCATGGCAGGTGCGAGGAAGTTCAGGTTGTCGGAACTGGAACGAGCAGATCTGATGGCTGCAAACAGGGAGACCGCTGAAGAGACCGGGCTTCAATACATGTCTGATGCCCAGGATGAATCGGCTCTATCCATTCTGAAGGCTTAACCTGACTATCCGTCCCCTGTTTCAGGGGGCGGACTGCGGGATATGTCATTCATTCAGCCAGCGGGCTACCTCTTTTGTGTGGTAAGAGAGGATCATACTGGCTCCTGCCCGTTTGAATCCCAGCATGGTTTCCAGGACAACCTTTTTATAGTCTATCCATCCATTCATGCTGGCAGCCTTGACCATGGCGTATTCGCCTGAAACATTGTAGACAGCTACCGGAACCTCTGACACCTCTTCAATCGCCCTGATTACATCCAGGTATGGCAGCCCGGGTTTCACCATCACGATATCTGCACCCTCATCGATATCCAGCAACGTTTCCCTTACCGCCTCTTTCACATTTGCCGGGTCCATCTGATAGGTTTTTTTATCACCATGTTTTGGCGAACTATCCAGCGCATCCCGGAACGGACCGTAATAAGCTGATGCATACTTGGCACTGTAGGCCATGATTCCGACATTCGTAAAACCAGCTTGATCCAGTGCTTCCCGAATATAACCCACTCTTCCATCCATCATGTCAGAGGGGGCAATGATATCTGCTCCCGCCTTTGCTTGGGACAGTGACATCTCAGCCAGAATCGGCAAGGTGATGTCGTTATCGATTGTCCCCTGTTCGGTGACAAATCCATCATGCCCGTCTGAGCTGTATGGATCCATGGCAACGTCCGTTATGACGATCATCTCAGGGATAGCTGCTTTGATGGCTGCTATTGTTCTCTGGTACAACCCATCATCATTTGCAGACTCGGTTGCGCGGGTATCCTTCACTGTGTCATCAAGTGCCGGAAACAGTACAACAGCCGGTACGCCCAACTGGTGCAATATCTTACACTCCTGCACAACCAAATCCAGGGAAAACCGTGAAATGCCGGGCATCGACTCCACCGGTTGCTGCTTGTTGGTTCCGTCGATGATGAAAAGGGGCATAATCAGGTCAGTTACCTGGAGGTTGTTCTCCCTGACGAGGGAGCGAATATTTTTGGAAACACGGTTGCGACGGGGTCGGGAGGTCAGCGTGATGGTCATATCGATATTCTCCGCATATGATGTGGATGGATGTGTTCGAAATTGTCAACAGGCAATGTAACCGATCGATTCTTCGGAGGTCGCTGCTTGCTGATTAAGGTTAAAGCCAGAACAACGACCAGCAGAAAGAATGGTCTGCTTAAATTATGCAAAGCCTGTAATTCAAAGACAAGTAGTAAATCTGAATATTTTCTGGAAATCCCTATTGTATTTGACCAAATTGCATGGCTCGATTCACACTAACGGCATGTCTTGGTTCGATCGTATCCGGATTAGGTGAGATACGACTTGAACAAGGTTAAACGACGGTGTTGGGGGCGAGTCAATCCTTTCTCTAGCGAAACTGACAGGATCCTGATTGTGATGCGAGCATGCAGTTTTCTGAAAATCCGATGAGGAAAAACAGGGAATAGGCTCATCATACGGGCTTTACATCTTTTAGCGGATGAAGATGGCATCAGAATATACGGTGGAAAACGATAATAAGCAACTTGAAATCTTTGACCTGCTTGAGGTTAATCTAAAGATATTTGCTGGTCCGCTTGATCTGCTGTTGGACCTGATTCGTCGGAAAAAGATGGATATTCGCGAGATCTCTCTGGCCGAAATCTGCGAACCCTATCTGAAACAGCTGGATCTGATGGGGGCATTCGATATGGATATTGCTATAGAATTTCTGGATATTGCATCAACCCTGATCCTGATTAAGTCAAGGTCCTTGCTGCCCCGCGATAACGAAACTGTAGAGGATGACGAATTCCTTGGTACCGAGGAACAACTCAAGCAAAAACTAATAGAATATCTAAAATTTCAGAATATTGCGGAAAATCTGAACCAAAGGGAGTTGCTGGGACGTGACATGTTCGGTAGGCCGGAAGTGGTTGAATCGGAGATTGAAAACAGCTTTGAAACTTTCGATGATCTGTCTGTTTACACCCTGATCAAGGCGTACCGGCAGCTTATTATCAAAAAGGGTTACAAGAAGCCCCATGAGGTGGTTTCTGAGGCACACTCGCTTGAAGAAAAAATTCTGGAATTTCTTAAAATTTTTCAATCGGGTGACATGTACACATTTCTGGACCTGTGTCCCCGACATCCAACAAAACCGGAAATCATTATTTCCTTCATGGCCATTCTTGAGCTGGTCCGACTGTTTCTACTGCAGATTCAACAGGTTCAGGAATTCAGTACACTACATTGCAGCCCAAACAGTAATATCAGTGACTATCTTTCTCAATACGAAACGTCTGCTCTCAGTGCTTCATGATGAACCCGTGGTTGGTTGGAAAAACAAAAAATGGTTGATGCTAATATATTCATTTATAAATACAAGGACTAAAGACGATATGTGTCCCTTGTTGCCGAAGAGTTGATTTGACAGAAAAACACATTTTTAATTATACTTTAATGTTTAGATTATGAATATTGGGCTGCATCAAATCGGCGAAAGATTATCGAGGTTCGAATTCAGCCTGGCAGCGAAGGACCTGCCAAAGCTGGATGATCGTTTAGCATTTGATTCAATGATTTGCACAGCTGACCTTGTCCGTAAGCAGGATGCGATTCAGCTGCATGGCTCTTATACTGTTGTGATAGAAACCGCTTGTGATATTTGCCTTGAGCCGGTTTCGATCAGAATGGATCAGGAATTCGATCTGATTCTGGTTGATGAAGAGACGTATGCGGTGCCTGAAAGTGACGTAGAGATAAGCCTGCAATCGGAAGATGTGGATTTTTACAAGGGGCAGGAGATCCGCCTGTCTGAGTGTTTTGAAGATCAGTTGCTGCTGGATCTTCCCTTTTCGATAAAATGTGTAGAAGACTGTGAAGGGATATGTCCTGAATGTGGCGCCAATCGTAATTCTGAAAGCTGTCATTGTTCCGAAAAATCAGGGAACAACCCGTTTGCTGTGTTGGGTGACCTGGAAAGCTGAATTCTCGGTGTAAGATTAACCGACGATTCAGAAAGACTCTCAAAAACCATCTGTTAATGGAGATATTGTGGCTGTACCAAAAAGAAAAATTTCTCGTTCTGTGGGAAAGCAGAGGAGAACTCATAAAAAACTGGATAAAGTGAACTTTATCAATTGTTCTAACTGCCAGGAATTGATTCTTCCCCATCGTGTCTGTCCGAAGTGTGGTCATCTGCATGGGAAACAGATAGTTGAAATGGATGAATAAACAGCTGTTGGCATTCTGCCGGTTATCGCTAACCTGTATGTGACAGATATGACAATAGCGGTTGATGCAATGGGTGGTGACGCGTTTCCGGAAAATCCGGTTCAGGGCGCGGTGAAAGCTGCCAGCGAACTGAAAACCCGTGTGCTTCTGGTTGGTGACGAGCCTGCTCTTAAAAAGGTGCTTGATAAACACCGCTTTAACAGCTCGATGGTCGATATTGTCCATGCGAGTCAGATAATTGGCATGAATGAACCGGTAGCCTCTGCTTTGCGGACGAAAAAGGATGCCTCCTTAAGGGTTTGTTACGACCTGCATAAGGAGGGATCTGCTGACGGCATTGTCAGCGCTGGAAATTCAGGTGCAATGCTGGCGATTGGAAGGTTCGTGATGAAAATGATTCCCGGTATCAATCGCCCCAGCATCAGTGCCATTCTGCCTTCTCTTGGGGGGAAAGTTCTCCTGGTTGATGCAGGTGCCAACATCGATTGTACTCCTGAACAACTCTGCCAATTTGCTATCCTGGGACATATTTATATGTCCGACTTCCATGCTGTTCCCTCTCCACGGATTGGATTATTGAATGTCGGCTCCGAAGAAGGAAAAGGTGATGATCGACGAAAAAAGACCTTTGACCTGCTTAAGCAAACCCCACTGAATTTTATTGGAAATGTTGAGGGGGAGGATTTTTTCAGCGGTGGAGTTGATATTGTCGTTACCGATGGTTTTGCTGGAAATATTCTACTGAAATCCGTACAGGCCGCGGCTTCGTTTACGGTCAAGCTGATTACCGAGGAGGTTCGTCGATCTTTGCTGGCCCGCTTTGGCTCTCTTTGGTTAAGAACGCCATATAAACGTTTGAAAAAAAGGATCAACTATGCTGAATTCGGCGGGGCCCCTTTGATTGGCTTGAAGGGAAACGTTATTGTTTGTCATGGGAAATCCAATCCGAACGCCATAGCTTTTGGTATCGGTCTGGCTCAGAAGGCTGCGGACGAAAGATGGGCAGAAAGAATTAGCGCCAGGGTCATGGATTATCAGGAGTTCCTGAAATAAACATAACATCGCCATCTCCATGGCGTGTTTACCTATGCATCATACGGAAAAAAGATGATTAACTTAAAAGGACAAACAGCATTGATTACAGGCGGTTCCCGCGGCATTGGGCGGGAAGTGATGGAAAAACTGGCCATAGCCGGAGCAAATGTCTGTTTCATAGATCTGATATCAGATGTGGCGGGACAGGTTGAAGCGGAAATGAGGGAACATGGTGTGGAGTGTGCTTTTTTTGAAGGAAATGTGGCCGATCTTGATCAATGTACAAAGATTGCTGATGCTGTCCGGGAACGTTTCGGTAAAATCGACATACTTGTGAATAACGCCGGTATCACACGCGACTCATTGTTCATGCGCATGAGCCGTGAAAACTGGGATGATGTAATCAACATCAATCTCAGTGGTATCTTCAACATGTGTAAAGCGGTGATTCGACCGATGGTCAAGGCGAAATACGGCAGAATCATCAATCTAAGTTCTATCGTTGGCTTTACGGGTAATGCAGGGCAGGTCAACTACTCTTCTGCAAAGGCTGGCCTGATTGGTTTCACCAAATCATTGGCCAAAGAGGTTGCATCCAGAAATGTTACCTGCAATGCCATCGCTCCCGGATTCATCAAATCAGATATGACGGATAAACTGGATGAAGCCCAGAAGAAGGCTATGCTGGCTAATGTGCCGATGAAACGAATGGGCACACTTGAGGATATTGCAAATGGGGTTCTTTTTCTGGCCTCGCCCATGGCTGATTATATCACCGGAACGACGCTCCATATCAACGGTGGTATGTTTTAGAAAGACAAGTGGGGATGTCGCTCTTGTGATGGAAAGTTGAGGTGCCTTTTTTGCCACGTCACAGGAATAGCGGCAGAGAATGCATGCTCTCAAATATAGGTATAACAAAGGTTTAGGTAAATAAGTTTTGACAGAGTTTTTTAATCGTTAGATATTTTTGTTTCTAACGGGTTCCGAGGGTGATGGTTTCGGACGATGTTATTGTGTGGCAGGTTTCAGGTGTGACTTTTTTATAAGGCCCCTGGAAATTAATTTAAATTTTGGAGAGAAAAAATGAGTGTTGATCGTAACGAAGTCCAGACCAAAGTGATTGCAATTATTGTTGAGCAGCTTGGTATTGAAGAGAGCGAGGTTACTCTGGAGTCCAATTTTATCGATGACCTGGGTGCTGATTCTCTGGATACAGTGGAATTGGTCATGGCCTTTGAAGAAGAGTTTGACCTCGAAATTCCTGATGAGGAAGCTGAAAAGATCACAACTGTTGGCGTTGCGATTGACCACATCTTTGAAGCGGCTAATTAGGTCTTCTGTTGTTGGTTATGAAGTAACCCGAAAAAAAAGGTCATGGGAATGAGAAAACGAGTTGTTGTTACCGGGATTGGCACGGTCAACCCTCTGGGAAACAACCTGGAGGCAACGTGGGATAAGGCGTCCAGGGGTATCAGTGGTATTACACGAATTACAAAATTCGATGCCACCGACTTTCCGACGCAGATCGCAGGAGAGGTAAAGGATTTTGATCCGTCTCTGTACATCGAGAAAAAAGAGATCAAAAAAATGGATACCTTTATCCAATATGCGATGGCCGCTTGTGATGAAGCTATGAAGGTAGCACAACTTGAGATTCCAGATGAATTAGGTCCGGATGTTGGCGTGTCTATTGGTGTCGGAATTGGGGGGTTGCCCAATATCCAGAGGTTCAGCCAGATTATAGCAGAAAAAGGCCCCTCCAAGGTATCACCGTTTTTCATTCCCATGACCATCAGCAATATGGCCTCGGGCTATGTTTCCATGAAATATGGTGCGAAAGGTTATAGTGCTACCACGACATCTGCCTGTTCTTCTGCCAACCATTCCATCGGTGATGCCGCTCGCATTGTTGAACGCGGGGATGCCAAGGTCATGATTGTAGGTGGTGCAGAGTCAACCATCTCATCACTGGCCATCGGTGGTTTCGGTTCAATGAGGGCGATTTCACGCCGGAACGATGAACCTGAAAAGGCCAGTCGTCCTTACGATCGCGACCGTGACGGGTTTGTGCTGGGGGAAGGGTGTGGTATTTTGATACTTGAAGAATACGAATTTGCCAGGTCCCGTGGTGCAAAAATCCTGGGAGAACTTTCCGGTTACGGATTCAGTTCAGATGCTTATCATATTACCAAACCCTCTCTGGAAGGTCCGCTGCTTGCTATGAAGAAAGCGATGGCTGATGCAGGTGTATCCGGCATTGATATTGACTACATCAATGCCCATGGTACAGCGACTCCTGTTGGTGATATCAATGAACTCAGGGCGATCCGCCAGGCCATTGGTGACAAGGCGGCTGAATCTGTTTCCATCAGTTCCACCAAATCCATGACCGGACATCTTCTGGGCGGGGCCGGTGGACTTGAAGCGGTATTGATTATTCAGGCTATGAGCAACAGCTTGGTCCCACCGACTATCAACATTGAGAATCTCGACCCTGAATGTGATATGGATGTGACGCCCAATATAGCGCGTAAAAGATCCATTGATGTGGCAATGAGCAACTCTTTCGGATTTGGTGGTACAAACGCCACGCTTGTTTTCAGAAAAGTTTGAACGGAGAATTGGGAACCATGAGCTGTATCGCAGATAACCTGTCCGAAGTGTTGCAGAGAATAGAGAATGCATCAGGTGGACGGGATAACGTCAAATTGATTGCTGTGTCGAAAACCAAACCGGTTGATATGATCCTGGAAGCGTTCCAGGCGGGTCAACGGCGTTTTGGGGAAAACAGGGTTCAGGAAGCACGTGATAAGCATCCGCAGTTGCCGGCTGAGATGGACTGGCACCTGATTGGTCCTTTGCAGAAAAACAAGGCCAAGTATTGCCCGGCTATATTCTCTACCATTCATACCATCCATCGCTTCGATGTTGCTGAAACCCTCAACGAAAAGTGTCTGAGTCTGGGCAAAACCATGGATATTCTTATCCAGATGAATCTGACAGATGAGGAGAGTAAATCAGGGGTGAGGACCATCGATGATTTGCGTACCCTGGAAGATCAGATCTTGACTCTGGACAACATGAGAATAACTGGCATGATGACCATGGGCGATTTCCATGCGTCGGACGATGAAAACCGAAAGATTTTTGCCAGCCTTCGTGAGATCAATCAGAAAGAAGCCGCTCGCTTGGGACTGGAAACTCAGATGGTGGAAATCTCCACCGGAATGTCCGGAGATTTCGAGATTGCTTTGGAAGAAGGAGCAACCTACGTCCGAATTGGCAGCGCCATATTCGGATCCCGCTAAGCCCCCCTCTTTTTAGTCGCTACCCATACCCTCGGCCTGACCAAAGCCTTTCACGGTTAAAAACCGGTTTTATTTTCACCTGAAACACGATATCATGGGGTTAAAATCGATTTCCCCAATAATCAAAAGGGAATACAACCCCAGGGCAACCGTTCACCTAAGTCAATTGGCATGACTTGTGAAGCTTTTAATTGGTCCTGTATTGTTTATTCCAGGATGTCTACTTGATTTCCTGGAAAGTCTGATTATTCTGGTGGAGTTGTACCAAAATATTAATAAGGGTGTGACTAAGATGAAAGCATTGTTAAAACCTGTCTTTTACGGAATGCTGGTCTCTGTTCTGACGCTGGCAGGGTGTGATACGGAAAGCGGGAATACAACATCTTCTGTCCCGACTGAAGTGTCCGGCAGTGGCTCATACTACCATGTCAGCCCGAGTGCCGGTTCCAGTATTGATTATACCCATAATCTGGGTTCGACTCCCCAAGACGTGTTTTTCATCTTCACGAATGCCAATGCATCAACTGTCAGCGCATCATCGATTTCCAGTTCAGTGCAGTCTGAGATTGAAGTGCCCTCGGTAAACGAGATACAGACACTCAAATTGATGACAGGTGACCCCGACGATTTGGTCGCATGGGCCCGCGAAAACGGCGTCGGTTTAAGGGGTAAACCGGAAGTGTCTGCGTTTAACAACAATCCCCCCACCTTTGGCAAGACCGAACCCGGAATCAACTATCAAATGATAGCTCCCGATCCACTGTATACCGCTGTCAACGATACGAATCCCTTTATGAATACATCTACTTCTGACACCATTGCCGCAACTGCCCGGGCAGTAGTTACAGATGGTACCATTACCCTTAATATCTGGGTGGAAGATGATTCATGGGACACAGGCTGTCCGAAGCACTACTGCATTACCCAAGCTATGGTGGACGCCTTTGCAGATAAGTTTCTTCAACCGGGCACCGAAAATGATATCTATGACTGGGTAACTAGCATTTATGGCGCCCCATGGGGAAGTCATTCAAATGGAAGCTTGATAGCTGAGACCGATCCCTTGGAGATTGATATCCTGTTTTATGATATCATGGATGATGGGAACGATCCGGGAAATTCTGACCCGAATGGGGGTGTTTTGGGATTTTTTTGGGCTAAGGATAATTATAAAACAAGTAGTATTGACTATTCCAATGGACGCCTTCTTTTTTATATGGACTCGGTGCTTTCTGCTAAAGAGGATGCCTCCACCAGCTGGACTATTGATGATTACTGGCCGGCGGAGATGGTTTCCACCCTGGCGCATGAATTCCAACATATGATCCATTTCTATCAAAAAAATGTGACATACAATGTTTCGCCTGAAACCTGGATCAACGAGATGGCCTCCATGGTGGCTGAAGACCTTGTGGCGGATAAAGTGTGGGTTAACGGACCGAGGGGGGTCTCCTATCTCGATGATACATCGGGCAGTACGGGAAATGTGGAAGGCAGGTTACCATTGTATAATTATTATAATGAAATCAGTCCGACAACCTGGAATAACAGTTCTCCCTTACCCAATTATGCCATCAATTACGCTTTTGGCGCCTACCTAGCTCGAAACTATGGCGGGGCACCGCTTTTCCAGAAAATTGTCCAAAGTAATAAGACCGATTACCAGGCAATTACATCTGCGGTAACAGCTTCGGGCTACAGTGAGACCTTTACAACTCTGCTTCAGAAATGGGGGGTCGCTGTACTGCTGTCTGATCAGACGGATATGTCAAGCGGGTACCGATATAATGTTGGTGGAGGGTTCGCATCGGCTTCAGGTGATATTGCTTATAATGTGGGATCGATAAACATGTTCAATTATAGCTACTCTGGCCTAAATGGACCGCTATTTTATACACCATCTAGCGTGAGCAACCATAATAAACTGTCCAATACGTATGTAAAAGTAGGTACGGCTCAAACCGGGACATTTACCGCGTCGGTAGAGATGAAGTCTGGTGTCAGGCTGACAGTCGTGACTAAGGATAGTAACTGATATTCAGGAGGTGTCAATGCAATGGCAAACGGATGCGATTGTTTCCATAAAAACCAGGGTGCTGCCGGCTGTTCTGGGAGCGCTGTTGCTGCTCTTTTTTGGCGGGTGTACCGTGGCGCATGCTGACAGGCCGAGCGATATTCCAGGAAAGGTTCAGATTCAAGGAAAGGTGTCAGTCAAAGGCAGTGGTCCTCATACCTATTTGTGCCTGAGCACGAAATCAGGAACGGATTACCGACTGGAAGGGGGACTCAAGGACCTGATCTGGGGTCGATATCAGCAGGAAGTTATCACCCTTGAAGGGGTGATTGCCAGAAAGGCGGTTGGTCCCGGATTTCCAGCTGAGTTTGTTGTGCATAAAATTCAGTCGAAAGAACCATAACAAAAAAAGAGTAGCCATGAGAAAGGTTCTGAAAGCTCTATCCGCAGGTTTGGTTTTTTGCCTTTTAACGACATCCGCACTTGCTGATATCTCGGTGGGGGTTGAGGTGCCGTTGTCTTACCAGTTCAAGGATGCTGACGACGGATCAAGTCTTGAGGCTGACGGACTTCCTTCCGGATTTATCCTGTTGGCGGGGGTGCCTTTTTTTTCGGGGGGTGTAGGGCTGGAGTCATACGAGATTAAACTGGATCAGGTTGGAAGTCATAAAATCGGCTTACTCATGGTGGATGCCTTTTATGTCCTGCCGGTGCCGATCATCAATATTGCACTGGGCGTTGGAATTGGTAACGTGGAAGTAGGGGGGGACAATGCGTCTTTTTATGAGACAACAATCTGTTCTCAGTATTTTGTCAGGCTAGGTGTGCCAATTGGGCCTCTGTTTGAAATAATAGGCAGTTTTCACAATGTTTTTGCGAAGGTGAAATCAAGCGAGAATGATAGTCTATTGGAGGCCGGTGGAATCATGACAACAATCGGGGCCGCTTTCTCTTTTTAGGGCAACAGTTATTTTTCAATTTTTTCAGGAGTATTTTTGATGGCTGGGAGTAGAAAACGCTGGAATGATCGTCTTTACATCAGGGATCTGGCAAACACGGTCGGTGAAACCCATACCCTTGAAGGATGGGTGCAGTTCACACGTAAGTCTGGAAAGATACGATTTCTGGGTCTGAGGGACGGATCGGGTATTATTCAGTGTGTGATGGCCCGGGAGGATATGGATGGCCAGTATTTTGACTTGTTTTCACAACTGAAGCAGGAAACCTCCATTCGTCTGACGGGTGTGGTTCAGGCATCGGAGCGTTCGCAATTCGGTGTGGAAATTCTGGCGAAAGAGATTGAGATCCTGGGTGTTTCCAACCAGTTTCCTGTCACGCCCAAGGAGCACGGTGTGGATTTCCTGCTGGGGAATCGCCATCTCTGGCTGCGCTCGAAAAAACAGGTTGCCATTTCGAGGGTTCGCAGTACCGTTATTCAGGCCCTGCGCGATTTTTTATTTGAGAACCATTTTGTGCAGATGGACTCCCCGATCCTCACCCAGAGTGTAGGGGAAGACCCATCAGGGCTTTTTGCAGTCGATTATTTCGACCTTGGAACTGTGTACCTGGCGCAGACGGGACAGCTTTATCTTGAGGCTTCGATTGCTGCACACGGTCGCACCTTCTGTTTCGGGCCGACTTTTCGCGCTGAGAAATCAAAAACACGGCGTCACCTGACTGAATTCTGGATGCTGGAAGCTGAAATGGCTTTCTTTGATAACGATGACAACATGGACCTTGAAGAGGATATGATCAAATTCGTGATTCAACGGGTCTTGGAGAATTCGGAGTGGTACCTGAAGCAGTTGGAACGGGACACTGATCGACTGAGAAGTTGTTTGGCGCCCTTTAAGCGGTTCAGTTATACAGAGGTGGTGGACATCCTTCAGAAAAAGGGAAGTTCTGTTCAGTGGGGTGAAGACCTCGGTGCAGCTGACGAGACGATGCTGACAGAAGATTCCGACGTGCCAGCCTTTGTATATGACTATCCGAAGGCTGTGAAGGCCTTTTATATGAAGAACAATCAGGAGGACCCCAGAACGGTCAAGTGTGCCGACCTGATCGCTCCAGAAGGTTTTGGTGAGATAATTGGTGGCAGCCAACGGGAAGACTCATTGGAGTTACTGGAGAAAAGGATTAAAGAGCAGGGTTTGCCGATTGAGAACTATGAATGGTATCTTGATCTTCGTCGCTATGGGACTCTGGAACATTCCGGCTTCGGGCTGGGCCTTGAACGTCTGGTGGGGTGGATTTGTGGGATTCCACATATTCGAGAAGCCATACCCTTTCCCCGCCTGATGGAGCGGGTGACACCATGAAAATATGGGGGATTTCAGATACGCATTTCCAAAGTGATCAGGTCGATTCCATGAGTAAGTATGGGGATGTCTGGGTTCACCATATGGAAAAAATCATTGAAAACTGGAAAGCAGTTGTCGGGGAAGATGACCTGGTGTTGGTCGGAGGGGATATTGTCTGGTCTCTCCACCTAGAGAAAGCGCTGATTGATATCCGCATCATCGACCGACTTCCTGGTAAAATGAAGATTATCATCCAGGGGAATCACGACAGCTGGTGGCAGAAGTATGATGACCTATGTCGCGCCATGCCGGAAAGGACTTTTCCGCTTGAGGGGAATGCAGTCAAGATAGATGGTCAGGTGATTTGCGGGAGCCGTGGTTGGATTTCACCCAACGATCCCGATTTTGAACTCCTGGACCGGGGGACCTTCGACCGGGAAATGCTCTTGATGAAGCAGGCTCTAGATGCTGCAGTCAAACTTGACCCCAAGGACGGTATCCATCTGCTGATGCATTTTCCACCCTTTACAACCAAAGGATATAAGACCCCGTTTTTCAAACTGATGACGGAGTATCCGGTTGTCACCTGCACCTACGGCCATTTTCACGTCAAAACGGAGTGGGACGCTCTACCCAAGGGAGTTATCCAGGGCATTGACTGTCATCTCACCTCCACTGACTACCTCGAAAACAAACCCGACCTCGTCTGGCAGGGATAGATCTTACCTACAGGATTTTTTTTATTTATGATCTGGTTTTTCAGGAGCCGGTTTGCTGTGCTTCAGCTAAGCGAGCAGGTTTTTGTGTGCAGTGGTCTGTGGGGAAGGTAGTTCAGGTGAAGAATCTCTTCTCCACCCGAAAATCAAAAGCGCCATGACAGTTGTCTGATCCAACTGTGGATATGACGCTAATTCTAATTCCCTCTAGGTATTTGCTGCAAGAACCGCATTAAAGGTTGCGCTGGCGCGCATCGCTGCGGTTGCTTTGTCGAAATTCGGCACGTAGTAACCACCGACGTCAACAGGCTTGCCTTGAGCTGCCAGCAGCTCTTCGGTGACCTTGCCTTCATTTTCCTGAAGTTCTTTGGCCAATTTTGAGAAACGAGCTTGCAGGTCAGCATCTTCAGTTTGAGCTGCCAGTGCCTCTGCCCAATACATGGCCAGGAAGAAATGGCTGCCCCGGTTGTCAATCTCATTCACAACGCGGGAAGGTGACTTGCGTGAATCCAGAAACTTGGCATTGGCTTCCCCCAGAGTTTTGGCGAAAAGTTTGGCTTTCACGTTACCGGTTGTATTCCCGATATGATCCAGGGATTCAGCAAAGGCCAGGAACTCGCCCAGAGAGTCCCAACGTAAGTGACCTTCTTGCTCAAACTGTTGAACATGCTTGGGAGCAGATCCGCCGGCACCAGTTTCAAACATGCCACCACCTTTCATCAATGGTACGATTGACAACATTTTCGCGCTGGTTCCCAGTTCTAGAATCGGGAAGAGGTCGGTAAGGTAGTCCCGCAGGATATTACCCGTTGCCGCAATGGAGTCTTTACCTTCTCTGACCCGTGCCCAAGCGTAGGTGGTTGCTTCTAGAGGGGCCATGATTTGAATATCCAGACCTGTTGTGTCGATACCCGGCAGGTACTTATTCACTTTCTCGATCAGTTGAGCATCGTGAGCTCTCTCTTTGTCCAGCCAGAAAATAACGGGAAATCCGGTTAGTTTACCTCTGCTGACGGCCAGTTGTATCCAGTTTTGAATTGGGGCGTCTTTTGCCTGACAACCTCGGAATACATCTCCCTCTTCAACTGCTTGTTCGAGCAGTACCTTTCCAGAGTCGCTTACGATGCGGGCTGTCCCTGCCTGTGACATTTCAAAAGTTTTGTCATGAGACCCATATTCCTGTGCTTTTTTTGCCATCAGTCCGACGTTCTGGCAAGTTCCCATGGTGGCCGGGTCATAACTGCCGTTTTTGATACAATCATCGAGGGTCGCCTGGAAAACAGTGGCATAAGTTCTGTCTGGAATCAAGGCCTTCGTATCATTCAGTTTTCCGTCTGGTCCCCACATTTTCCCAGATTCACGAATCATGGCGGGCATGGAGGCATCAATAATGATATCACTGGAGACATGCAGGTTGGTGATCCCTTTATCAGAGTTCACCATTGCAAGTTTAGGACGTTTTTCGTAAGTCGCCTGAATATCAGCTTCGATTTCTGCTTTCTTGTCAGCAGGCAGTTTTTCGATCTTCTGATACAGATCGCCCAGTCCCATGTTTGGAGTAATACCGAGCTCTGAGAATGTAGCGGCATGTTTCTCAAAAACATCTTTAAAGTAGACATAGACTGCATGTCCGAAAAAGATAGGATCTGAAACCTTCATCATGGTGGCTTTAAAGTGCAGAGACAGCAATACGTCTTTGGCCTTGGCATCCTGAAACTGAGCTTCAAAATATTCCCGCAAGGCTTTCTTGCTCATGATGGCTGCATCAACGATTTCACCGGCTTCCAAAGGTAGTTTTTCCATCAGAACAGACGTGCTGCCATCTGCTCCAACAAATTCAATCTTGGCGGTTGTGGCTGCGTCCATTGTCATGGATTTTTCGCTGCCAAAGTAGTCACCACTGGTCATGGATGAAACATGTGTTTTTGAATCTGAACTCCAGACACCCATTTTATGGGGATTCTTTTTTGCGAATTCCTTCACTGGTACGGCTGCTCTCCGGTCTGAGTTCCCTTCTCTCAGAACTGGGTTTACAGCACTTCCCAGATTTTTCTGATATCGGGCCTTAATCTCTTTTTCGGCGTCATTTTGTGGGTCTTCCGGATAATCGGGAACCTGAAAGCCTTTCTCCTGCAATTCTTTGATCGCTGCTTTCAGTTGTGGAATGGAGGCACTGATATTTGGCAGTTTTATAATAGTACATTCTGGTGATTGAGTAAGATTACCTAAAAAAGCCAGATCGTCTGATTGCTTTTGTTCCTCAGTCAGTTTCTCAGGGAAGTTGGCGAGCACTCTGCCGGCAAGAGAGATATCTCTTGTTTCAATCTCCAAGCCAGATCCCTTGAGATATGATTGCATAATTGGGAGCAGAGAGTATGTTGCTAATCTGGGAGCTTCATCAACAATCGTCCATCTGATTTTTTCTGTAGCCATGTTTTTTCCTCAGTTAAAAGTGATAAATTTCTGTTTTCACCATCCTGAAACAGGTCGGTGAAAACCATTTTGGCCACCCGTCCGAAAATGAGGCATTTCTCTTCCAGATATGGATGCCTCATGCGTTGTGGCCTTCATACCTGCTTCCTCCGGAGGGAGTCAACTCAATACAAGCTTTGTCTTTATCCAGAAATACGGATGAAAGAGTGGTACGACAAAACAAATAGCGTAAAGCTGGAATCGGATTTCAGCAGCTTTACGGTACTCACTACTTTTATAATAGACTTAACTCAACTTTTTACCAAAATTGCCTTGTTCCTGTCAAAAATGAAACCTCTGACAGGTTGATTGAAATCATGCAATATTTGATGATTATGGACAGGACTGGCAAATCTGAATTCAGCCTTGAAAAATTAGAATTATTTGCCAAAAATTGTGTTTTTTAATTAACTGTAATGTTTAATAATATAAATCGCATCTATACAAACCTGCTGCAAAAATAGTAGTCATAAACGAATACCTTTTCAGCTGATATTATGACCACTCTGCCAGTCTCGCGCCCAAATAACCGGACACCATGCAACTGCAGACCACCCAGCTCGTCAAAATCTATAATAAACGCACCGTTGTCAAAGATGTGTCCTTTAACATTTCCCAGGGGGAGGTGGTAGGACTGCTGGGGGCAAATGGTGCGGGGAAAACCACCAGTTTTTACATGGTGGTTGGTGTGATTCGGCCGAACTCGGGAAGTATCATCCTGGATGATCAGGATGTCACATCGCTACCGATGTATAAAAGGGCACGGAGAGGATTGGGATACTTGCCTCAGGAGGCGTCTGTTTTCAGGAAGCTCAGTGTTGAAGACAATCTGTTTGCCATACTGCAGACCATGAAAATGACCCGTAAAGAGCAGGTTAAAACGGCCGATCGTCTGCTTGATGAACTGCGGATTAATCATATCCGAAAAAATAAGGGATTTTCGCTTTCGGGCGGAGAGCGCAGGCGGGTTGAAATCGCCAGGGCACTGGTCACTCAGCCGAAATTCATGTTGCTTGATGAGCCCTTTGCCGGAGTGGATCCCATAGCCGTCCTGGACATTCAGGAGGTCATTCGGGAACTGGCCGGGCGTAACATCGGCATTCTGATCACTGATCATAATGTCAGGGAAACCCTTGGTATCACCGACCGAGCTTATATCATGAATGACGGACAGATCATTGTCGAAGGCACCCCTGATTTTATTGTTAATAACGAAATGGCCAAGAAGGTCTACCTGGGTGAGAAATTCAAACTGTGACCCCGGACATTCTCCATCCCCTCTAACCGAAAGAAAAATCATTCATGCGACTGCTTCGCCTCGAAATCTCCGGATTCAAATCCTTCTGCGATAAGACGGTGCTGAATTTTGTTCAGGACGGCATATCTGTGGTGGTGGGGCCCAACGGATGCGGAAAAAGCAACCTGGTTGATGCGATCCGCTGGACGCTGGGTGAGCAGAGCGCCAAGCATCTGCGGGGCAGCAGCATGGAGGATGTTATTTTCAATGGAAGCAGTGTTCGACAACCGGTCAGCCTGGCTCAGGTGACGCTGGTCTTTTCCAATCCGGAGCATGATACCATCTCAAAATATGCGGAGTTCTCGGAGATATCTGTTACGCGTCGACTCTACCGGAGTGGGGAAAGTCAGTATATCATCAACAAGACACCCTGCCGCCTGACAGATATTCGTGAACTATTCATGGATACCGGTATAGGGGGCAAAGGATACTCGATCATCGAGCAGGGAAAGATAGATCAGATTGTTACAAGCCGGGCGGAAGAACGACGATCGTTCATCGATGAGGCCGCTGGAATTGTCAAATTCAAGGCCAAGCGTCGAGAGGCAGAAAGAAAGTTTGCGACGTCGAAGCAAAACCTTCTCAGGGTCGAAGATATCATTGCTGAGCTGGCCCGGCAGGAAGAAACCCTTCGGGAACAAGTGGCGCAGGCTGAAAACTATCTGAATAAAAAAGGGCGACTGGAACGACTGCAGCAATGTACCGCCGCTACCCACTGGTTTTTCCTGAATGAAGATGGTAATAATATCGACGCTTCACTTGAAAAAAATCGGTTTTCAGGAGAAACACTGATCGCTTCCATCGAAACACTGGAGGTCAAGGAAGCGGCCCTGCATTTGGAACTCTCCAGCAGGGAGGCTAGGCAGGAGGATTTGAGGCGGGTTATTCAGGAACAAAAGGAGGGAATAATCAAGCTGGAAGGTAAACTGGAGACAGATCAGGCAGCGATCCAAAACCTGGACGAGTGGCAGAAAAAGGGAACCGAAGAGAGTGAGCTGATTGTTCGCCAGATTGAAACCATCTCTTTGCAGATTGCAAGTCATCAGAAGGATGGTGACCGTTTTGAAAAAGAGACCGCGGAACTCAATCTCAAACTGGATCATCTGCTGGAAGTCGAAAAGGTCAAGGTGAGAGAGCTGGCAGACAGACAATCGAACCTGGAGAGCCGTCAGTCACTTGAACTTGACATGGCCAAGCAGCTCAATGATGACCAGAACCAGCTGACCCAGTCCCGGGAACGACTCGAGGAGCTGAAACAGAGCGAGAAAGTTACAAAAAGCCAGTTGGATAAGGCCATCATTGATGGTGTGGATCTCGATTCCCAATTCGAAAGCGAGCAGGAAAGTCTGGCTCTGAAGCGGGAGGCAAAATCGCTTTGTCAGGGTCGTATTGAAACATCACAGGATGCCATTGATGAGCAGGAAGCACAGGTCAAGGCCAGCCAGGAAGAGATTCAGGAGATTATTCAATCACATAATCAGGCGGAAAACCGCTATGATACACTGCAGGAGTTGATCCAGAGTCACGAGGCCTACGATTCGGCCACCCGTGATTTTCTGGACCACCTGGACCGGGATCCGGAACTGGCTGAAGCGATTGGTTTCGAAGGAACACTGGCGGAGCTCGTTGCACAACCTGATGAAACAAAGCCTCAGGCCATTGCGTTTTTGAATCGATATTTTAACCTGCTGGTCTTCTCTTCCGTGGACCGACTGCAGGAAATTGTGGAGCTCGTCAATCAGTTGGAATTGGAGCAGCTACAGATGTTCTTCATGGACCTGGTAGAGGCACCAGTACTCACTGAAAACGGAGATAACCAGCGCTGGATACAACGCCGATCAGACCGATCGGAACCGGTACCGTTGGCTGACTCGTTTCAATCTGTCGATATCCCGCTTAGCAAACTCAATCGAAAAACGCTGCAGGAGTCAGGGGGTCTGATTGATCCTAACGCGGATATTATGACCCGTGCGCACATTTTTCTGCTCGGAAAGCCGGGTAAATCCAACCAGGCGGAACAGTTCTTTAAGCGGCAGGCGGAACTTGTTGAACTCAAAGAGAGCCGGCAGAAGATGCAGGTGGAACTGGAGAAGGCAGAAGACCGATTGAGTGGCGAGCAGGCTGTCTTGAAGGAGCATCAGCTGAACCTGGCGCGATACCAGAAGGAGATAATCGACCTGGACCTTGATATTCTGGGAGCTGAAAAGGGGTTGGATGCGAGGGCACTGGAAAAAAAGCGGATATCGGATAACCGTGCGTTTTTGCAAACGCAGCTCGGGCAGTTTCAACAAACCGGTGCTGCGCTGGGGACCAAGGTTGCTGCTCTATCCGAAGCGGTGAGAAGCAACAGTGAAAAGCAGCAGGCGATGGAGGAAGATATTCTGCAATTGAGGTCGGTGATTGATGAGGCAAGCCATGATAAACAGGGGTACTCAGATGAGCTTCAATCATTAAGGATCAAACTGGCCGGGCTTGATGAAAAGATCAGGAACAATCAGGCGATGCTGGAAAGGTTGGAAGATGATCGACAGCAGCGTAAAGACCAGCAACAGGAGATCAAACGGCGTGCGCTGGAGACAAACGATAGAAAAAAGACGATTCTTTCGGAGATGAAAGAGTCAAATGCGGCACTTCCCCGGCAGTTGAAACTGCTGGATGAAGTAGATAAACAGATAAAAAAGGTGGCAGACCAGATTGAAACAGACCGGATCCAGTTGGCAGACCTTCAGGCGGCGGCACTCAAGGATCAGAAAAAGAAGAACATCCTGACAGAGAAGAACCACAAACTGGATGTTCGGCTGGCACAGCTGAAGCAGGAATGGAAAAATATAGAGGACAACCTGTACGCCGAAAGCCGGATTTCCCCTGCAGAGCTGATCGAAACCTTTGATGTACGGAAGTTTGATATCGATGCCGAGGCTGAAACTATTGCCGAGTTGAAACAGGACATTGGGGGTATGGATGATGTTAACCTGGCAGCTAAAAAAGAGTATGATACCCTGAAAGAGCGACTTGATTTCCTGACAAGCCAGTCTGCGGATCTGGAACAGAGTATCATCGCATTGGAAAACTCCATCAGCAAAATCAACCAGGAGTCTAAGCGCCGATTCAAGGAGGCGTTTACATTAATCAATCAGCATTTCAACCGTCTGTTCCCTCAACTTTTTGGTGGGGGAGAGGCTTACCTGGAGCTGACGGACGAGACAGATCTGCTGGAATCGGGTGTCGAAATTATTGCACAACCGCCGGGTAAAAGACTGCAGAATATGACGCTGCTGAGCGGTGGTGAAAAGGCTTTGACAGCAATAGCACTGGTGTTCGCCGTGTTTCAGATCAAACCCAGCCCCTTCTGCCTGCTGGATGAAGTAGATGCCCCGCTGGACGAGGCCAACAACGAACGATTCAATCACCACGTCAAGCTGCTGACAGAGAACTCACAGTTTATTGTTATTACCCACAACAAAAAAACCATGGAGATCGGAGATGCACTGTTCGGTGTTACCATGGAAGAACCGGGTATTTCCAAAATCGTTTCGGTGGATTTTAATCGCTTCGAAACGGAACTCAAGCCTGCAATAGCTCAGAGTTTTTAGAAAGTGCTTATTCAACAATCCCGATTTTAAGTAGCTGATCGATTTTGATGGGCAGTGGTTTATTGATGCAAGCAAATACAGGAAAACAGGAATGCAAAAGATAGCTGTTATTGGAATGTCATGTCTTTTTCCGGGGGCTTCAACGCCTGGACAGTTCATGAAAAACCTGTATGACAATACGGACTCAACCTCCCCCCCAACAGATCATGAGATGGGGGCAGATCCGTCATTGTTCTACAGCCCGAAGAAAGGAGAGGTTGACAAGTATTACAGTGCTCGGGGCGGCTATATCAGGGATTTTTCATTTGACCCGTCGCTGTACGATATTCCTGCAACAGAACTGGAGGGGTTGGACGATATTTACCACTGGTCGCTTTACGTCGCCCGGGAAGCGCTCAAAGATGCCGGATACCTTCAGAATATCGACGTCCGCAGAGGCTGTGGCGTGATTCTGGGAAACCTGTCGTTTCCAACCAAGTCTTCAAACAAGCTGTATCTGCCCATTTATCACGATGTCATCGAAAAAGCCGCTCGCAGGATAACCGATCTGGAGGGCTTGAATCTGATCGACGGATCAGGTGATGATAAAGCTGACTTTGCCAACAGTCGAATTTCAGGGTACCCCTCAGCACTTATTTCACGGGCGCTCTCGCTGTCCCGGGGCCATTTTTCGATTGATGCGGCCTGCGCATCTTCTCTCTATTCAGTCAAAATTGCCTGTGACTTTCTGCAGAATGGGAAAGCGGACATGATGCTGGCGGGTGCGGTCAGTGCAGGGGATCCCTTTTTTGTTAACATGGGATTTTCTACCTTTACCGCCTACTCCGAGCATGATGACAGCAGACCCCTGGATCGGCAATCGGGGGGGCTGGTTTCGGGAGAGGGGTCAGGAATGCTGGTGCTGAAACGACTGGATGATGCCTTGAGAGACAATGACCGGGTCTATGCAGTTATTGGTGGTATCGGGCTTTCAAACGACGGGCGGGGGAAGTCTGTGCTCAGCCCGAATGCCCAGGGACAGGTTCTGGCTTATGAAAGGGCCTATGCGGACAATACGGTGAAACCGAACAGTGTATCGTATGTCGAGTGCCACGCTACAGGAACACCCGTTGGTGATATTGAGGAGATTAGCTCACTGGACCAGTTTTTTGGCAGATACCAGGCTAAGCCGCTCATCGGTTCTGTAAAGGCCAATTTTGGGCATCTGCTAACCGCAGCTGGAATGGCGAGTATGATCAAGGTCATTCTCAGCATGAAAGAGGGGCGGATCCCCGCCACTATCCACCTGACAGATCCCGTCTCCTCGGATAACGGGGTGATTTCCACGGAACAAATTGTCAGTGAGAACAGATCCTGGCCGGGAAAGTCAACCAGTAGAAACGGAGCCGTCAATGCTTTCGGGTTTGGAGGAAGCAACGCCCACATCGTGTTTGAACGACTTGCTGACACACAGCGGCGAAGTGCAAAAACAAAACCCCAGGGGAAAAAACCTCGCAAGAAAGGTGATTTGTCATCCACCATGGCGATTGTGGGAATGGAGGCCCATTTTGGGTCCAGCGGGAACCTGAATGCGTTTGATTTTGCGCTGTACAACCAGAGGCCCCAGTTCAGATCGCTGCCGGCCAAGCGCTGGAAAGGGATTGAAAACCAGGCAGAGCTCTTGGAGCGCTTCGGGTTCAAGAATGGGGAGGTTCCCTTGGGCGCTTTTATTGAAGCATTTGATTTTGATGTGCTGCGTTACCGAATACCACCGAGTGAAGTTGAGGCCATGATTCCCCAGCAACTACTCATGATGAGCGTCGCGGACCGGGCCATCAAGGATGCTCGTGTGAAAGAGGGCGCCAATGTAGCAGTCCTTATTGCAATGGAGTCTGATCCGACGCTGCACCAGTTTCGGGGACGGATAGATCTGGACTGGAAAACGGGACGGGCTGTTTCAGAATCAGAAGCCGGTCCTGGTGATAACCAGTTGTCGGATCTGCAGGGAACCCTCAAAAATGCAGTTCGTCAGCCTGTTCAGGTGAATGAATTTACCAGCTTTATCGGTAACATCATGGCTTGTCGTATCTCATCATTGTGGGATTTCTCAGGACCCGCCTTTACCGTCTCTTCAGAAGAAAATTCTGTTTTCAAGGCATTAGAGGTAGCGCAGATGCTCCTCAGCAGCGGTGACGTGGAAGCCGTTGTCGTGGGGGGTGTTGATCTGGCCGGTAATGTAGAGGATGTCCTGATTCGGAACCGTTTGATGTCAACCGTTAACTCGGGGAAGGCCACTTTTGGGTTTGAAAGTGAGACCAATGGCTGGATGATCGGAGAAGGAGCCGGTGCTGTTGTCCTGAAACTGCCGGAAACAGCCAGGAAAGAAAAAGACCGCTGTTACGCGATGATAGACAGTATCACCATGGGTAGAGCAGGTAATGCAGCGTCCATGGCTGAGATCTGTCGAGAAGGGATACAGAAGGCAGGCTTGAAGCCTTCAGATATTGGATACCTGGAAGTGACAGGGACTGAGACCGACGTTGATGAAAAAATAAGTGCATTGATAGAGGCCTATGGATCCAGTGCCCTTTCAACCTGCGCCTTGGGAAGCGTGACTGCCAGCTTTGGTCACTGCTTTGCGGCCCTGGGGATGGCAAGCCTGATAAAAACGGCGTTGTCCCTTTATCGACGCTATATCCCTGCAGTAGCTGGGTGGGATAGACCCAAACGAAATTCGGGATGGGCAGAGAGCCCCTTCTACGTGGAAACAGCGTCCCGAAGTTGGCTTCCCGAAGCGGGTGTTTCCAGAAGAGCCGCAGCGGTGTTTGGAACGGGACTGGACGGGACAGCAACTCATCTTGTGCTCTCAGAAGATACTACCCCCAGAAAACGAACCAGCACAGTCCTGACGGAATCACCCCTCCGATTTTACCCACTGACGGCTAATGACCGTGAAACCATCAAGCAGAAATTGCTGGTGCTACGTGGCAGAGTGACCGATGCGGAAGACCTGGTTGAGCTTGCAAACCAGCAGATTGGGGAGTTGCTCCAGTCACGGAATGACGCTTATGCCTTGACCATTGTGGGAGATTCCCGGGAGAAGCTGCTGCACGAAATCGATGCCGCTCTGGACGGGGTTGATGCGGCTTTTGAACAGAGCAGGGAGTGGGTCTCCCCTGCCGGCAGCTATTTTACAACCGAACCCCTTGGCGATAAGGGAAAGATTGCATTTGTATATCCGGGGGCTTACAACTCCTATCTCGGAATGGGACGGGACCTGTTCCAGGTTTTTCCTGAATTGTATGACCTGATGGCTACCTATTCCAGCCGACCCCAGACAATGCTCCGGGACCGCCTGGTTAATCCTCGCAGCCTGTCACGCCTTTCTGACAGTGAGCGGCAGGAAAAACAAGCGGAATTGGACAATGATGCCATTGCCATCTTTGAAACCGGAATAAATGCCGCCATTCTGAATACATCAGTTGCCAGGGGCGTTTTGGGACTACATCCGGACCTGGTTTTTGGTTACAGCATGGGTGAGGTGTCCATGAATTTTGCCATGGGGGTTTGGGAGAACACCGATAAGATGAGCAATACCCTGCACTCACACCCCATTTTTCTGGAGCGTCTTGCCGGCCCAATGAAGGCTGCGCGGGAAGCCTGGGGCATGCCACCGGCTGCCTCCGGACAGGCAGAGGATATCTGGCATTGCTACACCGTCAGTGCATCAGCTGAACAGGTTCAAGAGGCGGTAGCGGCAGAAAAACATGTCTATCTGATTATGATTAATTCACTAGGCGAAGTGGTGATTGCGGGTGAGAAAGAGGCCTGCGGGCGTGTGGTTGGGTCACTGCCCTACCGGTCTGTTTTAACACCCATGACCGACACCATTCATTGTGACATTGTCAAGCCCGACTATGAGAATATCACACATCTTCACCATTCACCGGTGGTGGCGCCTCCTGACATTCCCTTTTATTCGGCTGCGTCATATGAGCCGACTCAACTGACCGCTGATGTAATTGCAGACAATATCGCCCAGATATACTGCCATACCATCGACTTTCCAAAACTGGTGAACCGGGTTTATAATGATGGCGCCCGTATTTTTCTTGAAATGGGGCCGAAGGAGGGGTGCTCAAAATTTATCAGCGATACATTGGGGGATCGCGAACATCTTGCACTGAGTATGAACCGCAAGGGAGCCGATGACTATACAAACCTCATCAGGGTTGTAGCAAGGCTGTTGAGTCACCGCGTGCAGTTGGACCTGGCCATGTTGATGGGTCCTGCTCCGGATGAAAAACAGAAACCGCAATTAACCAAGCTGATTACCCTCGGTGGAGATGATATGGCAGCCGCCGTTTTGAATTCCGGGAAGCATTTTCAATTCCGACGGCAACCTTCTTCAGCAGAACGGCAGGGCGCTATTTCCGGAAGAGAGGTGAAGCCGCGAGCAATAGACCATGGGGATTCTCAGGATATGCAGGTTCAGATTACTGCCCATCGATCCCGAATCAGTGCGAGTCATTCAGCATTCCTGAATGCCCGCAACGCCTCACTGCAGGAACTGCGCGAAATGATTCGACTGCAGATGATGGTTACAGGGGATTCCTTCGCATCCCCTGTGGAACGCTCGCCTGTGACTACCCGTGCGCCGGAAGCCCTTCAGCAGCGAGTGAAACTGCCGGGTGTCATTTGGGATGAGGCAGACTTGCTGGAATTCGCCGGCGGTAAATTAGCAAATGTGTTTGGTGCTGAATATGCGGTAATTGATACCTATAAGTACCGTGTCCGGCTGCCGCTGCCTCCCTATCTGCTGGTTCATCGGGTGACAAAACTGGATGCGCAGAGAGGCGAATTCAAACCCTCTTCGCTGACCACTGAATATGATGTGCCTTTTAATGCATGGTACAGTGTTGACAGTCAGATCCCCTGGGCCATCGCGAGCGAGGCGGGACAGTGTGACCTTCTGCTGATCAGCTACCTGGGAATAGATTTCAAGAGCAAGGGTGATCGCTACTATCGCCTGACCGACTACACCATGACGTTTATGGAAGATCTGCCGAGGGAGGGGGACACCCTGCGATACGATATCCGGATTGAATCTTTCATGAAGTTTGGAGAGGCTTTGTTCTTCAACTTCTCTTACGATTGTTTTGTCGGGGACCGACTGGCTTATAAAATGACGGGTGGCCGGGCTGGGTTTTCAACCGATGAGGAGCTAGCGCAGGGAAAGGGCATCGTGTTCTCCAGGGTAGAAGAGGAAGAGCGTCGGCAAACCCAGAAACAGGGATTTACACCGCTTTTAACCTGTGACCGGAACGTCTTCGACAGGGAGGCGCTGCTGAATATGACCCGCGGCAATATTGCTGCCTGCCTTGGCAGTTCCTATGATCAGCAGGGTGCCAATCCTTCGTTACGGTTTTCAGCCGAAGAGATCATGATGCTGGACCGCATCGTGTCCATTGACCGCACTGGTGGTCCCTGGGGACTGGGTGAGGTGGTGGCTGAAAAAGACCTTGAACCTGACCACTGGTATTTTCCCTGCCACTTTAAAGACGACAATGTGTTGGCGGGGACGCTGATCACCGAGGGGTGCGTTCAGCTTCTTGAATTTTACATGCTGTACCTGGGGCTGCAGGTGAATACCCGGGATGCCCGGTTTCAGCCGATTAAAAACCGACCCTATACCATTCGGGCCAGGGGACAGATACTACCGACCGATACCCGGTACAGTTACCGTATGGAGATCATCGATGTTGGTGTCTCGCCAAGACCGTATGCCCGGGCCAATTTTTTCATTATATTGAATGGCAAAATTGTTGTTGATTTTAGGGACCTGGGGATTGAGATAGTGGAGAAGCAACCGCAGGTTGTTGTCACTGGGAAGCCAGTGATGTTTCGGGAGCAGCATATCGATGCCTTTGCGACAGGTTCGCTACCTGATTGTTTCGGGCCGGAGTATGATATCTATGAAAAACGCATTGCCCCTCGTACGCCCAACGGAGATCTGCAGTTGATCAGTCGTGTGCTGTCTGTTGATGGAGAACGGCACAATTTTAAGAAGCCCTCCAGCCTGGTGTCCGAATATGATGTGCCGGTCGATGCTTGGTATTACCGCAACAGTGCATACCCGGTTATGCCGTACTCAATGATCATGGAGATTGCGTTGCAACCCTGTGGCTTTCTAAGTACTTACATGGGAGCAACCATGATCTATCCGGACTCGGAGATGCGGTTCAGAAATCTCAGCTCGGATGCGACCCTGATCAGTGATCCTGACCTGTGTGGAAAAACCATTACAGCCTATGCTGAGCTGTTGAATGTCTCAAAGGCTGCTGAAACGATTGTGCTTAATTTTAACTATGCACTTGATGTCGAAGGGCAACGATTTTACCAGGGGGTGACCCAGTTCGGGTACTTTACGCCCAAAGCCCTGGGCATGCAAAAAGGACTGGACCGGGGTGAGAAAGTTTTACCCTGGTCGGAAATTGAGAAGATCCCTCTCACGGCGGCGACAGAGATTGAGTTGAGTTCTGATGCTGCTCAGGAGACGTATTTCCATTCGCCGGTTGATAGACCCCACTTCCGCCTGAATGGGCCCCAGCTGGATTTCCTGGACCGGGCCTGGGTGTTCAGCGAATCTGGTAAGTACGGACGGGGGTATATTCTGGCGACCAAGGCCGTCGATCCGGGAGACTGGTTTTACCCTTGCCACTTCTACCAGGATCCAGTAATGCCTGGTTCCCTGGGTGTGGAGGGTATCATCCAGTGTATGCGGATTTTTGCGATTCAACAGGATCTGGGCCATGATATGAGATCACCACGATTTGTCAATGTACCGGGCTTGACTCGCTGGTTCTATAGGGGACAGATCACACCGGACAACGAAACCATGGACATCGAGGTTCATATCAGGAAAATAGAGAGATCCGCGGGGCAGGTGGTCATCCTGGCCGATGCCAATCTCTGGAAAAACAAGCTACGGATTTATGAGGTGACCGATGTGGCCATCGCACTGATGGAAACATGATATCAAAAGGAAAGGAGCGGAAATGAAACCTGAAAATAACAACCTGCAGCATCTGGGGATGCCATCCGAGCAGCTGCTGGCCTGGGAAGGCCCCGACACGTCACTGACCTTTGATGCGGACGGGATATCCGCAGCGCTGCTTGATCTGGAACGTCCCTGCTACGCTGTTAGAAAAGAGGGGCGGATCGGGCTGACCAATGAAGGAAGGCCAGTGGGAGTTGCAGCAGGAAACGTCGCTGATCAGCCGCTGCTGTCTCATGCCCCGGTGCTGACCTCACAGATGCTGGGAGATCCTGAGTTTTGTGAGTTTCACGGCTGCAAAACGGCCTATCTGGCAGGCTCCATGGCCCACGGTATCTCCTCAGAACAGCTGGTGATTGCGTTGGGCGAGAAGGGTTACCTGGCTTCTTATGGTGCGGGAGGTGTTCCCCCCGCTGAACTGGAAGGAATCATCCAGAGAATCCAGCAGAAACTGCCCCGGGGGCCCTACGCTTTCAACCTGATCCACAATCCCTTCGCGGAAAACCTGGAAAGACTGGCCGCTGAAATATACATCAAACATGGGGTGCGGACAGTTGAAGCCTCTGCTTTCATGGACTTGACGCCACATATCGTTCAGTACCGGGTGGCCGGTCTCAGCTTGAATCCGGAGAACGATATCGAAATCGGAAATCGAGTGATTGCCAAGGTGTCGAGAAGGGAAGTGGCCACGAAGTTTATGGAGCCGGCTCCTGAAAAGATTCTGGCTCAGTTGGTGGAGCAAGGCCGTATCAGCGAGACCCAGGCCCAGATGGCGCGAAAGGTCCCCATGGCTGATGATGTCACCATAGAGGCGGATTCGGGAGGGCATACTGATAACCGACCGCTGGTTTCTCTGTTGCCATCTATCATTGCCCTGCGAAACGAGATTCAGGAGAAGTTCAAGTATGATCGACCGGTCAGGGTCGGGGCCGCGGGTGGTATCGGCACGCCGGAAGCTGCTCTGGCAGCCTTTGTGATGGGTGCAGCATATGTGGTGACCGGGTCGGTTAATCAGTCCTGCCTGGAGGCCGGGACCTCAGATCATGTCAGAAATCTGCTCTCACAAGTGGGCATGGCTGATGTCTGTATGGCACCGGCGATGGACATGTTTGAAATGGGTGGCAAGCTGCAGGTGGTAAAACGAGGCACATTTTTTCCAATGCGAGCCAATAAACTCAGTGAACTGTATCTTGCATATAAATCCATCGAGGAGATTCCGACTTTGGAAATGGATAAACTGGAAAAACAGATTTTTCAAAAATCCATTGCTTCGGTCTGGGAAGAGACGATGTCCTATTGGAATGCACGTGATCCTGAACAGGTCACCAAAGCGCAGTCCAATCCCAGAAAAAAGATGGCGCTGATTTTTCGCCAGTATCTCGGATTTTCATCCCATTGGGCCAACAGTGGTGAAAAGGGTAGGGAGATGGATTATCAAGTGTGGTCTGGCCCATCGATGGGGGCTTTTAATGACTGGGTGCGAGGGTCCTACCTGGAACTGCTGGAGAACCGACGGGTGACGGACGTGGCCCATCACCTGATGACAGGTGCTGCGTATCTGTACCGTGTTCAAATGCTGAAAATGCAGCAACTGGTGCTGCCGGTTTATTTGAATAGCTACAGGCCCGTTGTCCATCCGTAGTCGTCATGCGGACCTGTCTTGCCGGTCTAATGGCATAACCTTATTAGTGAGCGCGGGTCTTTGACAGGAATTCAACCCGCTCCGTATATTTCTCCCCAAACAGATCAGCCAGCTGGGTGCCCATCTGCTCAACCAGTTTTATGCTATAGTCGAGGATTTCGGGGCCGAGTCGCTCCTCCTCCTTCTTGAATTCAACAGCAAATTCTTCCAGTTCCGCATCTGAAAACGCTTCCCTGGCCATGGGGAAAAAAGTGTGGTTTTCCCGGTTGAGGTGCTGTCGCTGCAGTTCATAAAAATATCCCAGATTTTCAACCAGTTTTGCTCTTTGAACCTCTGATCCCTCCAGATAACCATCGATGGATGCGGTGATTTTCTTGACGAAATTGCGACCGCTTTCATGCTGATCCCTCAGGGAAACCACCTGGCCGTCTATAGCACCCCCCTTTTTTTCCGCAAGCTTCAGGAAGAGTATATATTCTTCCTTAAAGTGGTGAAAGGTATCCAAAAAGGTTTTCGAGAAATCGAGGGTTTTTTCAAAAAAGCTTTTCGGCAACTTTTCCCCGTCTCCCATCAGATAGATGGCCACTCTCAGGGTATCCAAATATTTTCGAACCAGCCGATGTTCATCCACCAGTGTATCAATAACAGACATGTTTCCTCCTGATTTTTAGATTGACAGCAATTTATACAACGGTTCAATTCAACAAAACGAACTCTCAATTACCCTTTAAGAAATTCATATCAGACACGGTTCACCATAGGTGTTTGCGTTTTTCGCTACAACATCCCCAATTCCAATTGGGCCTCTTCTGTCATCATCTCCTGGGCCCAGGGTGGCTCCCATACGATTTCGATGTCTACGAGGCTGACCCCTTCAAGTTCTTCCACCCGTTCCCGGATCTCGGATTCGATCAAATCGGCCACTGGGCAACCGGGGGAGGACAGGGTCATGGTAATCAGGACGCCACCCTGCTTGTTCACTTCAATGCCGTAGATGAGACCGAGGTCGTAGACATTGACCGGAATTTCCGGGTCAAATATCTCCTTCAACTCGTCAATAATACGGGTTTTTACCCTTAACTGTTCATTTTTCATAGGTTCATCACTTCTCTGTGGAAACGGCTGTTTCTTCATTGTGAATGGCCGCATTCAGGATATGCCAGGCCAGGGTGGCGCACTTGACACGCATAGGAAACTCCCGCACACCACCCAGCGCATCCAGTTTGCCAACATCGACCTCCTCATCATGGTGGTGATGTGCTTCTCCGGTCAGCAGGTCGTGCATGTTTTCAATCAGGGTTTCCGCTTCTTCAATCGACTTCCCTTTAACGGCCTCCAGCATCAGTGAGGCGGATGCTTTGGAAATAGCGCAACCAGCCCCTTTGAAGCCGACATCTTCAATACGGTTGTTGGCAATGTTCAGGTAAACGGAGTATTGATCTCCGCAAAGCGGGTTATCACCATGTGCAGAATGGTTTGCCGTATCGGGAACCCGATCGAAATATCGCGGATTGCGGTTGTGGTCAAGAATGATCTCTTCGTATAGTTCGCTGATCTCATCCATTATTCAAACACCTTTTTTACTTTGTTTATGCCTTCGATCAGGGTGTCAATCTCCTCCCTGGTATTGTAAAAAGCCAGTGACATCCGGGTGGTTGCCGGTAGCCCTAAAAACGTCATGACCGGCATGGAACAATGATGACCTGCCCGCACGGCAATTCCCTCTCGGTCGAGGATGGTTGCAATATCGTGGGGATGGGCGCTATCCATCACAAAAGATATAATGCCGGCTTTTTCGCTGGCAGTGCCCACAATTTGAACGCCGGAAACCTGGCTGATGGCTTGTTCTGCATATAGCAACAGTTGATTCTCATATTCGGCAATCCGCTGCATTCCCAAAGTTGTGAGGTAGTCCAATGCGTTTCCCAATCCAATGGCACCTGCTATATCAGGTGTTCCGGCTTCGAACTTGTGCGGAATATCCAGGAAGGTCGTCTCTTCAAAGGAGACTCGCCTGATCATCTCACCGCCACCCTGGTAGGGAGCCATCTCCTCCAACAGTTCTGCTTTTCCGTATAAGATCCCGATTCCGGTGGGTCCGAACAGCTTATGACCCGAGGCGACATAAAAGTCGCAATCGAGTTCCTGCAGATCAACAGGCATATGAGGAGCAGCCTGGGCTCCATCCAGCAATACAGGGACTCCCCTCTCATGGGACAATCGAATGATCTCCTTAACCGGTGTGATAGATCCCAGTGCGTTTGATACCTGGGTAACCGCTACTATTTTGGTTCGGGAATTCAGGAGCGATTCGAAGCCATCCAGCTGAAGTTCCCCCTGCCGATTCATCGGAATGACGCGCAGCCGGGCTCCTGTCTGTCTGGCAAGAAGTTGCCAGGGCACAATGTTCGAGTGATGTTCCAGTTGTGAGACAATGATCTCATCATTTTCCCCGATACGATCTCGACCGAAACTCTGCGCAACGAGGTTAATGCCTTCGGTGGCGCCTCGAACGAATATGATCTCCCGTTCAGACGACGCGTTTAAAAACCGTTGAACTTTCTGACGGGCAGACTCATAGGCAAAGGTTGCTTTCTCGCTCAGATAGTGAACCCCGCGGTGTACATTGGCATTTGTCTCGCGGTAGAAACGATTCAGAGAATCGATAACGATCCGGGGCTTCTGGCTGGTGGCGGCATTGTCCAGATACACCAGCTTTTTCCCATGAACAGAAGATGACAGAATAGGAAAATCGTTTCTCAGAACGTATGGGTTGAGACACTCGGTAGCGAACGGTTCTTTTCGGGAATGAAATCCACTACCTGCTGGCAGATCGACGAAAGCCATCAGTTGACCTCGTGAGAGCCTGTTAATTTCAATAAGCTGTGGGACACAAGCTCTGACAGCTCTTCTTGAAGTTCCGAATGGGAGACTTTTTTCACAATCTCCTGCGCGAAAGCTGATATCAGGATATTCCTGGCGTTCAGCTCATCGATTCCCCTTGACCTGAGGAAGAAAAGGGCCTCTTGGTCAAGCTGCCCGATAGTCGCACCGTGGCTGCACTTTACATCATCAGCGAAAATCTCCAACTGCGGCTTGGTGTCGATCTCGGCCTTGCGGGAGAGCAGCAGGTTCGGGTTAGACTGAAAAGCGGCTGTTCTCTGTGCATCCGGGTGGACATAGATTTTTCCGTTGAAGACCCCCCGGGAGCTGTCAGCCAGAATTCCCTTGTACAGTTCTCGGCTGCTGCAGTCCGGTTCGATATGATCGATTCGGGTATGGTGATCGATGTGCTGGTTACCACTGGTGAGGGTCAGACCGTTTAATTCGCATTCAGCCCCGCTGTCTTCAAGAGATACATCCAGATCACTTCTAGCGAGCAGGCCACCAAGTGCGTATACATGCGAGACATAACGACTGTCACGGGCCTGCTGAACGTTGGTAAAGGTCGTATGGTAAGCTGCCAGGCTCTCATCCTGCACTTGAATATGTTCAAGGCGGGCGTTTTGACCAAGGGCGACTTCAGTGTGGATATTGTTCCAATACGCTGCAAAAGGGTTTTCACTGGCATAGGTCTCAACCACCACAGCTTCGGCTCCCTCTTCCAGGACAATCAGATTTCTGGGCAGGGACAAGTGTGGCTGATCCTGGCTTGTTGAGCGATACTGCAACCTGATGGGGCGATCCAATACAACACCCTTCTCAATATGAACAAAGGCCCCCTCATGGGAAAAAGCTGTATTAAGAGACACCAGCGAATGATCAGCAGGATTCGTAAAAAGGGCAAGATGCTGTTTGATCCGATCCGGGAAATCGGAGAGCATCTTGCCCAGACTGGTTATCGTTACACCGGGGGGAGGAAGGTCCAAACCGGCTTCAGTAAATAACCAGCGTCCATTTTCAAATGCAATGATAATAGCGTTGTCATGATCAATCTGGCTTTTCTCGGTGGGCTGTCCATCCGAGCCTGTTCCTGGGGTTACCACGGGCTGAAAGGTCTGCTCACTCATCCCGGTCAAATCTGTATATTTCCACTCTTCATCTCTACGGGATGGGAAGCCGTTTTCGGCAAATCGTTTAATGGCTGATTCACGCAGCCCCTGTACCCACTGGTGGTTGCTACCGGGCAACATGGATTTCCGGGCTTCGAATTCAGATAGATAGTGATCAACAGACGGTTTCATAAGTATTTTCTAATCGAAGGGTTCCACGCAATCAGTTCTGAAATTCCAACCAGCCATAGCCTCTTTTTTCAACTTCCAGAGCCAATTCTCTGTCTCCTGACATGGCAATCTGGCCATTAATCAGTATATGAACGAAATCGGGGCTGACATAGTCCAGTATTCGTTGATAGTGAGTCACCAGAACGATGGATCGGCTGGGGCTCTTCAGCTGGTTGATTCCTCTGGAAACGGTCTGAAGGGCATCAATATCCAGGCCGGAGTCTGTTTCATCCAGGATAGCCAGTTGGGGTTCGAGTACAGCCATCTGCAGAATTTCATTTCGTTTTTTCTCACCACCGGAAAACCCCTCGTTGACCGAACGGTTCAGCAACTTTCTGTCCATCTCTACTATTTCCAGTCGGGACTTAATCAACTTCAGGAAATCAGCGGCATCGATCTCCTCTTTTCCCTGATGTTTCAGCTTGGCATTCAAGGCGGCTTTCAGCAGAACCATGTTATTGACCCCCGGCATCTCCACAGGATATTGAAACGCCAGAAACAGACCCTCCCGGGCCCTGATTTCAGGTGCCATCTCCAGCAGGCTCATCCCCTGATACATGACATTGCCCTGTGTGACATCATAGTTTTCGTCCCCTGCTAATACATTGGCGAGGGTGCTTTTTCCGGATCCGTTCGGTCCCATGATGGCATGAATTTCACCTGGTTTTACGGATAGATTCAACCCTTTCAGAATCGGCTTCTGATCAACGGCTGCATGTAAATTTTCGATTTCCAACATATTTGATACCACTTTTTAATTTGTTAATCCGGTTCATTATCACCACAAGGATCTAACCCACACTGTCTTCAAGGCTTATCGATAGCAACTTGCGAGCTTCGACTGCAAACTCCATCGGAAGCTCCTTGAAAACCTCCTTACAGAAACCGTTCACAATCAGAGAGACCGCATCCTCTTCGGAGAGCCCCCTCTGCTTGCAGAAAAATAGCTGACTTTCGCCAATTTTCGATGTAGATGCCTCATGCTCGACCTTAGCGGTGGGATTTCTCACTTCAAGATAGGGAAAGGTGTGCGCTCCACACTGATCTCCAATCAATAGAGAATCACACTGGCTATAGTTGCGGGCATTTTCAGCACCTGGCGCAACCCTGACCAGTCCCCGGTAGGCATTTTGCCCATGGCCGGCTGAAATTCCCTTTGATATGATCGTGCTGCGGCTGTTCTTCCCGATGTGAATCATTTTTGTTCCCGTGTCCGCCTGCTGATAGTTGCCGGTCAATGCCACGGAGTAAAATTCGCCTACACTGTTATCCCCCTTCAGGATGACACTCGGATATTTCCAGGTAACAGCCGAGCCGGTCTCAACTTGGGTCCAGGAGATTTTGGCGTTGTCACCCTTACAGATACCTCTCTTAGTCACGAAATTGTAGATGCCTCCCTTTCCTTCCTTATCTCCGGGGTACCAGTTCTGAATGGTAGAGTACTTTATCTGAGCATCTTTGTGAGCAATCAGTTCAACAACAGCCGCATGCAGTTGATTCTCGTCTCTCATCGGGGCAGTACAACCCTCCAGATAACTCACCTTGCTCCCCTCTTCCGCGATGATCAATGTTCTTTCAAACTGTCCGCTTTTGGCAGCATTGATTCGGAAATAGCTGGACAGTTCCATGGGGCAATGTACGCCTTTAGGGACGTAAACAAAGGATCCATCGCTGAAAACAGCCGAATTAAGGCTTGCAAAAAAATTATCTCTGGGGGGGACCACCGAGCCCAGGTATTTTTTGATCAAATCCGGGTGGTTTTTAACCGCCTCTGAAAAGGAACAGAAAATAATGCCGTACTCGTTCAGCTTGTCCTTGAATGTCGTTGCCACAGATACACTATCAAAAACCGCATCAACAGCGATCCCCGACAGGGCTTTCTGCTCATCGATGGGGATCCCGAGTTTTTCATAGGTTTCGAGAAGTCGGGGGTCTATCTCATCAAGGCTTGTTGGCTGATTTTCAGGCGCTCTGGGTGCTGAATAGTAAGTGATGTCCTGGTAGTCTATGGTATGATGATTGATGGTCGACCACTTGGGCTCAGTCAGTGTCAGCCAATGACGATAAGCTTCCAGTCGCCACTCCAATAAAAATTCAGGCTCACCCTTTATTTTAGATATCTGCCGGATGACATCCTCTGATAAACCCGGAGGCAGGGCATCGCTCTCGATATCTGTGACAAACCCGTGTTGATACTCCTGGCTGATTACATCGACCAGTTCTTCCTGGCTCAGTCCCATGTTTACACCAAATAGATCGAAGTTAGTTTCTAGAAATAGTGAAATTTCGTATATGATAATTAGTGAAAATAGTATGCCAAAATACGTACAATTCGCTTAGGCGTTTATTCTGTTGGTGTGGAGCAGGTTTACAGGGTGGGTCTAGCCTTGGTGATTGGAAAAGGGGATATGTCTGAATAAAGATAAAAATGCAGTTAGTTACCTGAAATAAAATGCTTAGCCGGCGATGCAGGAAAAACTGCCGGCACGGTTTTTACTGCATGGCTTATTGAGTAGAGTGGGTGCTATGATTTTGGTAAAGGGAGCTGGCACTGCGGCCGAATGGGATGCCGAGTTTTCTCATTTTCTGACGCAGGGTTCCCGGATTCAGACCGAGCAGTGATGCAGCCCCGGTGCGACCCTCGACCTGTCCATTGCAATCTTGGAGTGCCTTTCTGATGGTATCCGCGATCACCTCATTCAACTGCCGGGGCTCTTCAAATATCGAGGGGGTGCTTTGTTCTGTTTTTTCCGAGTGTGATGTTGCGAGATCGTCAAAGGTGAGGGGCTGTTCACGGTTGATAATCAGGGCTCGCTCGACGACATTTTCCAGCTCTCTGACATTTCCCGGCCAGTCATGGGCGAGGAGCCTGTCCAGGGCTGACGGGGCAATGCTTGGCAAGTGTGGTAGCAGGAGTTCTCGGGACTTCTTCTGGATGAAGTGACGAAGCAGCAGCGGAATGTCGACTTTTCTATTCCTCAGGGGTGGAATGGTAATGGGAAAAACCTTCAGCCGGAAGTAGAGGTCCGCCCGGAATTCGCCCTGCCGTATCATTTGAGTAAGGTTACGGTGGGTGGCGGCAATAATTCGGCAGTCGACCTTGATCGGTCTTTCACCACCGACCCGTTCAATCTCCTTGTCCTGGAGGACGCGCAGAAGTCTAACCTGTGCCTCCAGGGGGAGTTCGCCGATTTCATCCAGAAATATGGTCCCGCCATCCGCCCGTTCGAATCGTCCCCGCTTGCGCGACAGGGCTCCGGTAAATGCCCCTTTTTCATGACCGAAGAGTTCGCTGTCCACCAGTGATTCAGAGATGGCACCACAATTCACCTTTATGAATGGTCCCACTCTGCGGTCGGAACCATGATGTATGGCTTGTGCGATTACCTCTTTTCCGACACCGGTCTCACCCAGTAGAAGCACAGGGCTTCTAATGGGAGAAACCATGCGGGCTGCCTCCATCACATTTTTCAACCCATGTTCGTCTCCGATCACTTTCTGTTCGGTCAGTTTCAGCAGTTCGCCCTCAAGATAGCGCTTGTCATCCATCAGCAGGTTTCTGAGGTGGTGAACACTGCGGTAGCGGATACTGTTGGTTAATGCGATTCCCAGTGGTTCATTTAATAAGGTCAATAATCGGGTGTGTTCGTGGGTGTAGATGACCTCCTTCTCTCCCACAATAATCAGGGCGCCCATTCGCTTGCCGGATAGTACCATTTCGATAATGATGCTGGACCCACTTGGCCAGCCAAGCATCTCGAATATCCCGGATGGCGGCTCTTCCTGATCCTTGTAGTTGTTGATCGTGACACGCGGATCTGTGAAGTTTGTCTCTAGCCTGGTGATGTCTTTTTCCAGTGCCGGAACCTTAACTGGTAGCGTATCGCTGTGCTGGAGGCTGGCAGAGGCGATCATCTCATATGCCTGTTCATCGGGCAGGTAGATGACAAAACTGATGTAACTCGCGGGAATGTAATCGCGGATGTATAAAAAACAATCTTTCAGGGCTTCGTTGATCTCAAGATTTCCGCAAATGCGCAGGGTGGCTTCCCGGAAGAATTTGTTTTCGTTAATGATCATGGGTTTGGCTGTCTGAAGGTTGCGTGATAAACTGCCTTATAGGTCAGCATTCAAACAAAACTGTGTTATTATACAGTTAATTCTGTGCTATAGTATTGGTTTGATCTAAATTGGGCAAATAGAAATTGGATTGATTGCTGCTGTCGCTGCTATAGCTTTGAATTAATGGAACTTCCTAATTAGTAGACGATCTGGCACTGTTTCTGCTAACAAGTAGGTCCAAATTGACAGATTTTTTACCAGGGACGGTAAGACATTTTTTTAGATGAGAGGTTGAACCGACCGTGAAACGATCAGCGGATATTAAGGGAACATAGATAAAAGGAAAAAAAATATGAAGACACGTATTACTGAATTGCTGGGAGTTGAACACCCCATCCAGGTTGGAACCATGATGCACATCAGTGACGCTGAATTTGTGGCAGCTTGCGCGAATGCCGGTGTTTTAGCCTGTATGGCGACGGCGATGTTTCCAGATGAAGCCACCCTGCGGGACGAGTTGAACAAGGTCAAGAGCCTGACTGATAAGCCATTTGGAGTTAACGTATCACTTTTCCCAGGTCATGACGCTCGAACTGTGGACGTGACATTGGATATTGTGAATGAAATGGGTGTTAAAATTATCGAAACAGCCGGTCGCAGTCCTCAGCCCCACCTTGAAAAGATCCGGCAGAATGGGGCGATCCATCTCCACAAGTGCGCCAGGCTTCGGGATGCCCTTAAGGTTGACGCGTTGGGAGTGGATATTATCTCCATTGTGGGTGCTGAGTGTGGCGGACATCCGGGCATGGAAGATGTCAGTACACTGGTTCTGGTACCGGAAGCAACCGCCGCAGTGAAGGCGCCGATGTTCGCCGGTGGTGGTTTTTGTGATGGTCGAACCCTGGCAGCTGGTCTGGCATTAGGTGCAGAAGGTGTGATCATGGGCAGTCGCTTTCTGAATACCGATGAGTGTCGGGTTCATGCAAACACCAAGGAGCGATTTATTAATGCGGGCATGACGGATACGATGGTCATTCAGAAATCCATCCACAGTCCGGTGAGAGTTCTGCAGAACGAGTGGGCTCTGAAAATTCTGGAGATGGAAAGCAGTGGCGCAACCCTGGAAGAATTGTTGCCCAAGCTGTCCGGACAGCTCTCCGGAGATTCCTGGCTTACCGGTGGAGATGATGCGGTTTTCCCCTGTGGGCAGGTCATCGGTCGGGTCAAGGAGACCTTGTCCATCCAGGCGCTGGTTGATAAGATTATGGTTGAAGCGGAAGAGGTCCAGCAGCGAGTGGCAGCTCTTTAATCTTCAGGTAGCAGAATCGGACCTTGGTGGTTCGGTTCTGCCAGCTCTTCCTTCCCAGCCCACCACTTCGTTCTCCTTTCAAGGTTGCTGATTTCCGGCCCTTTCCAGCCTGCGCGGCTATTAAAGTCATGATTTTTTGATCCAGATCAAAAAAAAAAAACTCCGACTTGCTACTCTAAGATATTGTGTCCGTTTTTTGCGTTTCCCCAATGCGGAACAGTTCTTGGAATAAGATTGCGGTCCGTTGGAGACAAATAATGAAATTTATCAGATTGTTAACCAGTGCAAAGGTTGGATTCAGGTTGCTGGTTGCAGTGGATGTGCTGTTGTTTGGCGTGGTGATGATGAATCTGCTGGCCAGGATGAAGGAACCGCCAGTGGAAGTGGTGCCTCCGAAACCGGTGATTAGGGTAGAAGCCAAAAAGGCCCTGCCGGAAGATGTTCAGGTATCCATCATCGGCTATGGGGAGGCTGCATCCCTCAAAAGTGTGCGGGTTGCACCTGCTGTAGCTGGCAAGGTGACACGGATTCACCCTGATCTTTCGGCCGGTCATTTTTTTGAAAAAGATGCCGTGCTGTTTGAGATTGACAAGCGTGATTATATGAGCGCATACAAGGATGCCAGGGCGACCCTTGCACAGATGGCCAACACCATTGACCGCTTGAATAAAGAGCAACAGATTGCCGAATTGCGACTGAAGAATCTGGTTCGAAATAGGGATCTGGCCAGGGATGAATTTGAGCGGATTCGTCAATTGTACACCAAACGTAAAATTGGAACCCGATCGCAGGTGGATGCGGCTGAGCGGTCATATAATGCTGCCGTTGATCAATTGGCGCAGATGACCCAACTGGTTCAGACCTATCCGTTGCAGATCAAGGAGGTCCGCTATCGACAAGAGTCAGCCAAAGCCGGCGTGTTTCGAGCCAGCACGAATCTCAGGCGTTGTTCCGTAAGAGCGCCGTTCAATGGACGTATCAACGATGTGTCTGTGGAAGTGGGGCAGTATGTTGCTCCGGGACAGGGGCTCATGCTTCTGGTTGACGATAGCAGTCTTGAAATTGCGGTTCCAGTTGACAGCACAGACGCGAGGAAATGGCTTCAGTTTGAAAACCGAGCGGATAGTGGAAAAACTCGGTGGTTTTCTGCGTTGCGACGGTTGCCTGTGATGGTCAGGTGGACCGAAGATGAAGCAGGGCACCGCTGGTCCGGCCAACTGGATCGCATCACCCGCTTTGATAAACAGACCCGGACCCTGACGCTGGCAGTCACAGTGAACAGCCAGGCCACGGCCGGCAAGAGGGGAGCCCTGCCACTGGTAGAAGGGATGTTCTGTTCTGTCACCATTCCTGGAAAAGTAATGCGGCAGGTCTATCGATTGCCACGGTGGGCTGTCAGTTTGAACAATACCCTATTCCTTGAAATTAATGGGCGGCTGCAAACCATTCCGGTGACAGTGGCCAGAATTCAGGGGGACGAGGCTTTTGTCAGTGGCGGCCTGAAGACTGGTGATAATGTTATCACAACCCGCCTGGTTAACCCGTTGGAAAATTCTCTACTGGAAATACTCACTCAGAAATAGACGCCTCATGAAACAGATCATAGCGGTATATGCGCGAAATACCGTTTTTGCCAACATTCTAATGATCATCATCATCCTGTCCGGGATCGTTGCGGCCAATAGTATGATTCGTGAGTTTTTTCCGGAGTTCTCCCTGGATATCATTACGGTGACCATTGTTTATCCTGGTGCGAATCCGGAAGAGGTGGAGGAGGGAATCAGTCGCAAGGTCGAAAGTGCCATTGAAACCATTGAGGGCATCAAACAGTACACCTCCCGATCCAGTGAAAATGTCAGCGTTACCACCATTGAAGTGGTTGAAGGGTTTAGTGTGGACAAGGTGCTGGACCGTGTACGGAGTAAAGTGAATGGAATAGCAACGTTCCCGGTTGACGCGGAAAATCCGATCATCACAGATCTCACTACCCAGGAAGCGGTGATGTTCTTGGGACTCTCCGGCGATATGTCAGAGCGACGGTTGAAGGAGTGGGCGGAGTCCATGAAGGATGACATTGTGGCGCTTCCGGAGGTGTCCAATGCTCAGGTCTTCGGTGTCAGAGGCTATGAAATTGCCATTGAGATTTCCGAGGAGACTCTGCGACGGTACGGATTAACCTTTGCCCAGGTAGTGAACACCATCAAACGCGAAAACCTGAATCTGGCAGGTGGGACCATTCGCACCAAGGGTGAGGAGATCCGGATACGGACAGTTGGCCGCAAGTATACCGGAGAGGAGTTGAAAAATATTGTCATCCTGGCCAAACCCAGTGGTGAGCTGGTGACTCTTGAAACGCTCGCGACAATCCGGGACGGGTTTACAGAATGGCCGGTACTGGCAACCATAAATGGCAAACGGGCAGCGCTGATCAGTGTTGTCAAATCCTCCAAGGAGGATACGCTGATCATCACCAACGCCATGAGAAAGTTTATCGCTGATGAGCGGTCGAAACTGCCGGAGGGCCCCGAGATTACGATTATATATGAAACCAGCGAGATGCTCAGGGCTCGGATTAATCTGTTGCTGAATAACGGTATTATCGGTCTGCTGCTGGTGTTTCTGATACTGTGGATGTTTCTGGACCTCCGCCTCAGTTTCTGGAGCGGGATGGGAATTCCGATCTCCCTGACTGGCGGACTTGTGATTCTCTGGGGGGTTGGTGGAACCCTCAACATGATCTCCCTGTTCGGTTTCTTAACCGTTCTGGGGATTGTGGTGGATGATGCCATCGTTGTGGGAGAGGCTATTTTCTATCACCGCTCACAGGGAGAACCCCCTATCAATGCTGTAGTAGCAGGTGTCAGCGAAGTTGGTATGCCTGTCATTGCGGCTGTTACGACAACAATCGTGGCATTTCTACCCCTTGCTTATGTGGGTGGGATCATGGGGAAATTCATTGCGATTCTGCCTGTTGTGGTGATCGCTTGCCTTTCTGTCTCTTTGATTGAGTGTCTGCTGTTGCTGCCGGCACACCTTAGTCACCTGCCGGATCCGCGGAAGAAGAAGGTGCATCGCAATCGATTGACTCTCTGGATTGCATCCTTTCATGAATCGACAGCGAAGGGACTGCTCTGGCTGATCAAGTATACCTATCTCCCCTTTTTGAAAAAGGCCTTGTATTGGCGATACATTGCCCTGAGCGTTGCCATTTCCATCCTGCTGGTCTGTATCGGGTTTGTGAAAGCGGGTATCATCAAGTTTGAGGTGTTTCCGGAAGTAGATGGTTTCATTATGACCGCCAATGTCGAATTTCCTGTTGGTACGCCTGCTGAAATCACGGAAAATGCAGTTAAACAGGTTGAGGAAGCCTTGGTGCGTCTGGCTTCCAAAACAGTCACCAAAACCGAGGAACCGCTGCTAAAGGAGCGAATGGTAATAGTGGGCGGGGCAATCGGAGGAAATGCGACGGGTCCGCATCTGGGGGGTATCCTGGTCACCATGCTGGCATCGGAAAAACGGGGTATCCATACCAAAGACCTGCGAATCGCCTGGGAAAAGGAAACAGGAGCGATTCCCGGAATAAAAAGTCTGACATTTGGGGGAATGGGAGGGGGGCCACCAGGTGCGCCGATAGAAGTATGGGTACAGGGTCGAGACCTCGATCAGATTCTTGCCGCATCTGATGAGCTTATCACTCGGTTGCGAAAATTTGATGGCCTGTATCAGATTAGCTCTGATTTTGAACCGGGTAAAAATGAAATTCGCCTTGAGCTGAAAAAGGAAGCGAGGACGCTGGGCCTGACCGTTTCCGACCTGGCCAGTCAGGTCTACTCCGGTTATTTTGGAGACGATGCCGTCAGGATTCAGAGGGGGCGAGACGATATCCGCATCAAGGTGCGCTACACTGCAAAAGAAAGGACGCGACTCTCGGATTTCAGACGGATTCGAATCCGCACCACCCGGGGGTTTGAGGTGCCTCTGCACTCGGTGGCCCATATCACATATGGGCCGGGTTTCTCAACGATCACCCGTACTGACGGGCAGCGGCGCGTCAAGGTCAGCGCTGAGGTTGACGGGAACCGTGCCAATGCCAGTGAAGTCATTGCGGAAATGCTGAAAACATATGTGCCTGATCTGTCAGATCGATACCCAGACCTCCGTTTCAGCTTTCAGGGGGAGAAAAAAAGAATGAGTGAATCTTTTGGTACGCTCAAGGTTGGGTATCCTCTGGCACTGATCGGCATTTTCTTTATTATCGCCACCATGTTCAGGTCCTATGCACAACCCCTTTTGATCTCACTGGTGATTCCCTTCGGCATGATCGGCGCCATGCTGGGACACCTAGTGTTGGGCTATCAGTTTACGATGATGAGTATCTTCGGCGTTGTAGCGTTGGCAGGGGTTGTGGTGAACGATGCCATTGTGTTGATTGAAAGGATCAATGAAAATCTGGCTGAAGGGATGCCATTTCAGGAGGCGATTCTAAGTGGCGGATCCAGGCGGTTCCGGGCCATATTTCTGACGACGATCAGCACGGTTGCCGGTCTGGCACCCTTGATCATGGAGACTGATTTTCAGGCACAGTTCCTGATCCCCATGGCCATCTCCATCGCCGCAGGTGTTGCCTTTGCCACGGTCCTGACACTTGTGCTGCTGCCCAGCCTCTTTATGATTCTGAATGATATGCGACGGGCTACATACTGGATTCGAAACCGGTCTATGCCTACCAGAGAGTCTGTTGAACCTGCCACCAGAAGAAGGGAAGTGGAGCCGGTTTCAAAGGCGCCTCTTGCGAACACCCCTCCTTGATCGACTGTTCCTGTCTGGGTGCACTCCCTATTCGATTATCTGAAAACTGTGCCGCCCACTATTGTTATTGGGCTCCGCTTCAGCCTGCCTGGATTCCGTGTTGTTGTCTGCGGTATTATCTCCCAATTCAATATATGGTTGTCTGGTTGACACCTTCAGCACTGGTGTGCCCTTAAATACAAGGGTAAAACTATCTGAACCTGACTCGACCTTTATCATATCAAGACCATGTTTGTTTTTGTCATCGCTGCTCTGAAACCTGCTGTTTATCCATCCCTGGTTCATCAACCAGCCACTGGCGCGAATTCCTGTCTTTCTATCTTAAAAATTACGGTTCGACAAGTGAAATTTTCTGGTTCGTTGGTTTGAATATTTTCGGTTGAACGAGGTTCACATTTTTGATAACCACTTTTACACTGTTTAAAAGGTACAAAACTGTAGCATGCAACACATTCGTTATGCAACATAATTGTAGCATGCAACAGTTTTTCTATCAGATAACCTGCTTCGGCTTCTGATATCGAGCTGCTGATCCGGGTGGAAAGAGGGGGTAGAACGGGGCAGTGGGGCTGAAGCCGGATTTGGCATGTTACTTGTAAAAGTTCAACATCGCACGGCTCGAATATGAACCAGGTTGGCAGGTCTGTTGAATGGGAAACGGTTGCTTTCAAACAGGAGAATTCAAGAATGGAGCGAAAAATCGATTTTGAAACACTCTGCCCGGTGGGCCTGGATAATTTCAGCAGCGATGTACTTGGTGAGGTCAGGCCCGTGCTGCTGCTTTGTTTGTCAAAGGACGCTTCGCTGGAAGCACAGATATCAGAGGCCGAGAAGGTGCATCAGGCCTATTGGCGATCACTGAAGACCTGTCTGCTCAAAGAGGATTTTCTGGGTGCTTTCATGGAACGTTATCGTGTCAGGGGGACCCCTACATTTCTCATTTTTTCCAATGGCGAGGAGCGCCAGCGGTTACTGGGGAAGTCGAGTTATCAAGACCTGCAGCAATTTATTGTGCAGACCCTGCCAGGACTGGTTCCAGATATTTCCTGATTCACCATCCTGTGGATATTTTTCGGTTACCTTGTCGTATTATTCAATGATCTCAGCTCAATCATCAAAAAACTTGAAACTGGCTCCGCCTTTTGCTATGAGTTGACAGTGCCTCCTGGTTGTGATGTCGGGATGGAACATTTTTTTTCAGAGATACGAAAAATCTGACTTTAAATGAGCGAATGGAAAAGATGACTGAGACAGACCAAAAAACCATACAGATTAAAGCAGATCCAGCGTTGCCGGATTCAGCCCTGATGAAAGGAAGAAAGGACTCCATATCTGACAGGTTGTGCAGGGAGATGATCGAAAGTTCGGAAGTGGGGATGTTCGCGTTGCGTCAGCAGCGGTTTGAATTCGTGAATGCCGGTCTGGTGGATATTTTGGGCTATGAAAACCCTGACAGACTGGTTGGGAAAGCGATCCGGGATATTGTTCATCCGGATGATGAACAGCGACTGACCTCCTCACTGATGGAACCCAATCTAGGTGAGACAGGCGGAATCGATCTGACGTTTCGATTTTTAAGACAGGACGGATCGGAAATTCACCTGAAGATTCTGTTTAACAGTGCGTCCGGAGAGGATCTGTTTCTGGGCAGCATGATTGATGTGACCGAGCATCGGGCCAATATCAAGCGTCTCAGCGATTCTCGGCAGCGCTATTATGATGTGCTGGAAGAGGTTGAAGATGGTATTCTGGAAATTGACCTGGCCGGTCGCATGAACTGGTGCAATGCAGCCACTGAGCGGATCTATGGCTATTCGAGGGAGGAATTGATCGGGTTGGATTACCGTGCCTATATGGAAGTAGACGTCGCGCATAAAGTCTACCGGGCATATAATCTGGTGTTTAAAACCGGAAAGCCCAACAGGGCGTTCTCGTACGAGGTCATTAGCAAAAATGGTACAAGGCGAATTATTGAAAACTCAATCACTCTTAAGAAATCGTCTGATGGGGTTCCCATCGGTTTTCGAAGTGTGGTGCGGGAAGCGACCATACGCTTCAAGGCGGAAGGAGAGCTGGCCCGGCAGCAAAGTCGGCTGTCAGCGATCTTCAGTAGTGTCAAGGACGCTATTATTACTGTTGACGATGAGATGAGGATCATTGAGGCCAATGAAGCGGCCGGAACCATTTGCGGAATAGCGGTGGGTCAAATCGAGGGGCAGTCGTTTCTTGATTGCGCTTCTCATTGCAGTAAGGCCTGTCAGGAAGTATTGCTTGAGACGGTACGGCGCCAAACAGGTGTCAACGAGTATCGCATTGAGTGTGATCATCAGTTTCGTCACAGGCAGGAAGTGATACTGACCAGTTCCCCGTTGCAGGGTAGTCAACATGGATCAAACGGAGCCGTATTGCTGATAAGGGATGTGACCCGACTGCTCTCCCTGGAACGGGAACTGAAGAGCAAGCACCAGTTTCATGCCATGGTCGGCAAAAGTAAGCAAATGCAGAGTATCTATCATCTGCTTGAGGATCTCTCCGACATTGATACCACCGTATTGATTACAGGAGAGAGTGGAACTGGTAAGGGATTGGTGGCAAAGGCGCTGCATCATAATGGTAACCGGGCCTTTGCCCCTATGGTGACGGTGAACTGTTCCGCGCTACCTGAAAGCCTGATGGAAAGCGAACTTTTCGGTCATGTCAAGGGGGCTTTTACCGGCGCGATCAAGGACAAGCAGGGCCGCTTTCAGGTGGCGGAAGGTGGGGTCGTTCTCCTGGATGAAATCGGGGATATCTCACCCATGATCCAGTTGAAACTTCTGCGGGTGCTACAGGAGAAGGAATTTGAACGGGTTGGGGAATCAAGGCCTCTCAAGGCGAATGTCCGTGTGATCGCCTGCACAAATGCTAACCTGGAGGAGAAGGTCCGTAATGGGGAATTTCGAGAGGATCTCTATTACCGTCTCAAGGTGATGGAAATTAAGCTGCCCTCTCTGAGGGAGCGTGTTGAGGATATTCCGCTTCTGGTGGCCCACTTCTGCCGGATCTTCAATAAAAGCTTCAATAAGGAGCTTACCGGGGTCACCAATGAGGTGTTCAGCCGACTCATGAATTACAGCTGGCCTGGCAACATCAGGGAGTTGGAACATGCCATCGAGCATGGCTTTGTTCTCTGCCACGACAAGGCCATTGGATTAGAGCATATCCCGATTGAAATCAGAGATGTGTCGCGCTCCAAGAAAGTAAAAACGGAACTGGCACCGGATGTGGACAAGGCAGAGATCTTGAAGACCCTTGAAAAGACCGATGGGAACAAGGCAAAGGCAGCCAGGATCTTGGGTATTGATCGTAGTACCCTCTATCGAAAACTGAGTCGGTATCAGTTAGGCGAAGACTCATTGTAAAGTGTTGCATGCTACAGATTTGTAGTAATCAAAACTGTAGCATGCAACATAAGCGAACGGTTATTCGCTGGGCGATCATAGCCTTTTTCCAATTATAGCCCTGAAATTTAATGAAGAAAAATTAAATTGAGGGGACAGAAGGTTGTGGCATGTGTCTTGTTACTAAAGAGCTACAATTGGTTATTCCTGAACGGGTGCTGATGGGTTGCTCCTGTTGATGGAAGCACAGTTTTTCTTGACAGGTGTTGATTTCGCTGATAGATGAGTGGGATTGATTATTGTTTTGAATTCATAATAGAAAAGGAGGTTTCGACTGAATAAATTGCCAATGTACTATCGGGGGTAATCCCGGATTTTTCGTTGCACCACAATACCACCTGTGACTGGTCCTGGCTTATGAGAATGAGTCGATGGAAAAGATGGGTGGGTCAATCGAATTATAACAAAAGAGGAGAGCGTGATGAAATTGAAAAGTCTGTTGTTGTTATTGGTGGGAGCTTTTATTGTTTCGGTGTTTTCGACAGCGATGGCAGCTTCGGGGACGATCCGAATTGCTTATATAGATCCCCTGTCAGGCGCATTTGGAGATGTTGGGGATGCTGGGAATAAGCATTTTAAGTTTATGGCAGATAAGATTAATGCTGAAGGTGGTGTTCTGGGTGGTATGAAGTTTAAAATTGTTCCTTTTGACAACAAGATCAGTGCCAAGGAAAGTCTGGTGCAGTTAAAGCACGCCATCGACCAGGGAATCCGTTTTATTACCCAGGGAAATGGTTCCAGTGTGGCAGGTGCTTTGATTGAAGCCGTCAAGAAACACAATCGGCGGAACCCGGATAAGACCGTGCTGTATTTCAACTATGCGGCGGTAACACCGGCTTTCACCGAAGAGAAATGTGATTTCTGGCACTTTCGTTTTGATGCTCATGTGGATATGAAAATTGCGGCCATCACGGATGCGATTGCCGTCAGACCGGAAGTCAAAAAGGTGTACCTGCTGAATATGGATTATGTTTTCGGACATGCAGTCAGCAAGGCCGCCAAGAAAATGCTGAAGATGAAGCGTCCGGATATCAAAATTGTAGGTGATACTTTTCATCCGATTGGTAAAATTAAGGATTTTTCTCCTTATGTCGCCAAAATCAGAAAATCCGGTGCTCAGGTAGTTATTACCGGTAACTGGGGCGCAGACATGGCCCTGTTGGGGAAAGGTGTGAAGGAAGCAGGTCTAGATGCCTCATTATACACCTTTTATGCTGGTGGTCTGGGATCACCATCAACTTTGGGTAGTGCAATAAATGGTCTGCGACAGGTAACCGAGTGGCATGACAATCTGTCTGTTGAAGAAAACAGACCTTTTGATCAGGTTTTCCGCAAAGCCTATAACGATAAGTTCAGTGGTGGTAACAAGGCGCCCTGGTACTACGGCCGGATTCGCACGATGATGGAGATGGTGACCAAGGCGTTTAACAAGGCCGGCAGCACCGATCCCCAGGCAGTGGCATATGCACTTGAAGGCATGGAACATGTCACCTACTATGGTAAAGTGGTGATGGGCAAAAAAGACCATCAGCTGTTGCAACCGCTCTATATTTCCCGTTTTACTAAAACGGATGGCAAAATGGTGAAGTATGACCGTGAAAATACCGGTTATGGTCCGACGACAGAATTCAAGACGCAGGCTTTGGCTACGGCAACGCCATCTTCATGCAAGATGAAACGTCCGTAAGACTGAGAGTTTGAACTGATTTGTCTGCCCGGTTGTCACCTTTTTTTAGCAGTGTCAACCGGGCTTGGTCCTACTGCAGATGCTGACCGGATAATCCGGTGGATTCTTTTCAGCCCTTTCCAATCAGTTATTCAGGAATCAGCCGGGTAGACGTTTTTCCTTTGCATTATCAACAACTCATGAAAGTGCAGATCATTCTCCAAAATGTAGCAGAATGGTGAAAACGACGGTGATTAAAGGTTGTACGATCCAGATAAGGCTGGAGCTAAATTAACCGATGGGTTTTGGAGGTGATGATATTGTCCTTGCAGGCCAAATCATCATTGTTTACCCAGGAGTGTAAAAACTACTAAGAATAACCTACTCTATGGAATTTTACGTTATATCGCTATTAAACAGCCTGGTGTTCGGCATGCTATTGTTTATGCTGTCCAGCGGGTTGACACTCATTTTTGGGATGATGGGTGTACTGAATTTTGCACATGCCAGTTTTTATATGCTTGGGGCCTATTTTGGCTATCAAATCAGCGTTTTCATTGGCTTCTGGCCCGCTCTGGTGATTTCCCCCATTTTAATTGGCTTATTAGGTGCTGGAGTTGAACGATATGGTCTAAGAACCGTTCATAAACATGGGCATGTGGCTGAACTGCTCTTTACCTTTGGTCTAGCCTTTATGATCGAGGAGCTGGTTCTGCTAATCTGGGGGCGGGTTGCTATAAATTATGGGGTTCCAGAATCCCTGGATTTTACCATTTTTACGCTCTATGGCAGCAATTTTCCTGTCTATCGCCTGTTTATGCTGGGTATCTCGTTGATCATGTTTATTGCTCTTTATCTGCTGCTGACCAAGACCCGAACGGGGATTATCATTCAAGCTGCGTTAACCCATGCGGAAGGTGTGGGGATGCTGGGACATAATGTCCCGCGGGTGTTCATGATGGTGTTTGGCGGTGGTTGCGCCCTGGCAGGCCTGGCGGGTGTGATTGGCGGCAACTATCTGATGACCAGTCCCAGTATGGCGATTCTTCTGGGCCCCATCGTTTTTGTGGTGATTGTGGTGGGTGGTATGGGATCATTAACGGGAGCCCTGATCGCTTCTCTGCTTATTGCTGGATTACAGACGTTTGCGGTGGGTTTTGAATATTCCCTGACCGATTTGTTGGCTTTATTTAATATTGAACTGGGGCCTGATCCCTGGCTTTCTGATATCTGGCGCATAAAAATAGAGAATACCGGGCCCTTGTTACCCTATCTGTTGATGGTCGTGATGCTGATATTCCGACCCAAGGGCATTATGGGAGAACGTGAATCATGATAACAGAAAAAACAAATCAACAGAGCGGGATGAGACTCATGATAAGAAGATTTGGTGTGTGGATTGGGGCAGCGCTGCTATTGGTGATTTTACCCCAGTTGTTCGATTCGGGTTTTGCGATCACCATGATGTCTGAAATGTGTATCGCCATTATATTTTCACTCTCGTACAATATGCTGCTGGGACAGGGGGGTATGCTCTCTTTTGGCCATGCGATTTACTATGGCTTTGGCGGATTCATTGCCATTCATGCAGTTAATCAAGTCACTGAAGGGGTTGTGGTTATTCCTTTGGAGCTGATTCCTCTGGTGGGTGGTGTGGCCGGGTTTCTCTTTGCGATTCTCCTGGGCTATATCTCCACCAAGAAGGCAGGCACCACCTTCGCGCTGATATCACTGGGTCTGGTGGAACTGGTCGTTGCCTGTGTGCTTTTGTTTCCGAGCTTTTTCGGAGGAGAGGAAGGCGTCTCCGGTGACCGGATGTTGGAATGGTCTATCACCGGAACTGGTTTTGGTCAACCCATTGAAGTGTTTTATCTGATAGCTTTCTGGCTGTTGGTCGCTACTGCGTTGATGTATCTGCAAACTCAGACCCCGTTGGGCCGCATGGCCAACGCGGTACGGGATAACCCGGAACGGGCACCTTTTGTTGGTTATAACATCCATCTGGTGCGCTTCTTTCAGTTTGCACTTTCCGGATTTTTTGCGGGCATTGCCGGGGGCCTGTTGGCTATCAACTATGAAATTGTCAACTCAGAAATGATAGGGGCGTTGGCTTCCGGGCATGTCCTTTTGATGACTTATATCGGCGGTATCGGATACTTTTTCGGACCTATTCTGGGTGCTGTTTTATATACCTTTCTGCATCTGACTTTGGTGAATATTACCATGGCCGGTCAGCTTTACCTCGGTGTGCTGTTTATTGTTATTATCCTGTATGCGCCCAATGGTATGGCGGGTATTCTCATGGTGCATCAACCGGTCTGGAAGGCAGGATTGATAAAGCGACTGATACCCCTCTATTCTGCGGCTCTGGGCGGCGGTCTGGTGGCTTTTTTAGGTGCCATGATCATGGTGGAGATTAACTATCATCTTTCTCTCAGTATTGAGCCGGATGCGCCTATGCAGCTCCTGGGGCTGGAGTTTCTGGCGAATTCATGGCCTCCCTGGTTACTCTCGATCGCTCTGATCGTGGCTGGTTATTTTATACTGAAACCGGTGATCCGTAACATAGGGCATAAGTGGAATGAACTGACTAATGAGATGCAGGGAGGGCAGACCAGATGACAACAGAATACGCATTAAGTCTTGAAAATGTGCATAAAAATTTTGGTGGCAGTGAAATTATCAGGGGGGTCAATCTGGACGTCATCAAAGGCGAGCGTCACGCGATCATTGGCCCTAACGGAGCAGGGAAGTCTACCGTCTTCAACCTGATAAGTGGTTACTACCATCTCTCTGAAGGGGAAATTAAACTGAATCAACAATCGATATTCAGTCTGGAACCGCATCAGATTAACCGGTTGGGGCTCTGTCGCAGCTTTCAGGTGACCAACCTCTTTGCCAATATGAGTGTTTTTGAGAATGTCCGTTGTGCACTGCTGTGGCCTATGGGTTACAAATACTCTTTCTGGCAACTGTTGGGCAGGCAAAAGGCGTTGAATGATAGGGCGCATGAGATCATAGAACTGATCAACATGACCGAACGCAGTTACATACAGGTGGGGGTGCTCTCCTACGCCGAGCAGAGGGCCCTGGAAATCGGGATTACCGTTGCTGGTGGTGCGAGTGTCATTCTGCTGGATGAACCCACGGCCGGTATGAGCAGCAGTGAAACAGAACAGGCAGTGGAGTTGATCAAGAAAGTCAGTGAAGGAAAAACCTTGGTGGTGGTGGAACACGATATGGGTGTCGTCTTCGATCTGGCTGACCGCATTTCAGTGCTGGTTTACGGTGAAATCATCGCTACTGACACACCGGAGAATATTCGAAATAGCCAGGCGGTTCAGGAAGCATATCTGGGTAAAGAAGAAGAGGAGGGGAACTAAATGCTGGAAGTCAGAAATCTCAATGCTTATTACGGAAGAAGCCATATCCTACAGGGTGTCAATCTGGAAATCCAGGAAGGTGAAATTGTCAGTTTGCTGGGTCGAAATGGTGTTGGCCGTTCAACAACCTGCAAGGCCATCATGGGCCTGGTTGAGCCGCACGGTACCATAAAATACAAGGGTGAAGATATCGCCGGACTTCCATCACACGCGGTTGCGCATAAGGGAATCGGTTATGTCCCTGAAGATCGCTGGATATTCCCGTCACTGACCGTTCTGCAAAACATGCAACTGGGGCAGAAGACGGTTAAGCAAAAAGGAAGATGGTCCATGGATGATATGTATGAACTGTTTCCGATTTTGTACGAACGGTCCAACCTCAGGGCGGGATTGTTGTCGGGTGGTGAACAGCAGATGTTGACAATGTGTCGCACGTTGATGGGAGATCCGGACCTGGTAATGATAGACGAGCCGACCGAAGGGCTGGCACCCAAAATTGTGGATCTGGTCAAGAATTTAATCTCCGAGATTGCTGCGCGGAAAATTTCTGTGTTGCTGGTGGAGCAAAAGCTGACCATTGCGTTGAAGATCGCAAATCGGTTGTATGTCATGGGCCACGGAAAAATTGTATTTGAAGGAACGCCCCAGGAGTTCCAGGATAGTCCAGACGTTCGTAAGGAGTGGTTGGAGGTGTAAAGCGGGTCATATGGATTGACCCCGTGGGTGGCATTTAATTGCCGAATGTTTAGTGGGTTGTTCTGCCGGTATCAGTGGATACCGTGATTTTCAGGCGCCCATGAATTCAAGATAACTTTTCTGTTTATGGAGGTTTGTTATGTTAGGTTTAATGCAGGATCGTCCATTGTTGATTTCCCAAATGATTGAGCATGCCGCTTTGAATCATGGAGAAGTGGAAATTGTCTCGCGGTCGGTTGAAGGACCTATTCACCGGTACACCTACAAGGATTGTGCTGCCCGCTGTCGTAAATTAGCCAATGCCTTGACAAAGCTGGGTGCTCAGCAAGGGGACACGATTGGAACCTTGGCCTGGAATGGTTACCGCCACATGGAACTTTATTTTGGTGTCTCATCAATGGGGGCTGTCTGTCATACTGTCAACCCGCGGCTTTTTCCCGAGCAGATCGTTTACATCATCAACCATGCGGAGGACAAGTATTTCTTTGCGGACCTTACTTTTGTCCCGCTCCTGGAAGCGGTTGCGGATAAGCTGCCAAATGTCAAGCAGTTCATCATCATGACGGATCGGGCGCACATGCCGGATACCAAGCTTCCCAACGTGCTCTGTTATGAAGAGCTGTTGGATGCCGAAACGGATACGTTCGAATGGCCGGTTTTTGATGAGAACACAGCATCATCACTCTGCTACACTTCTGGAACAACAGGGAATCCCAAGGGTGTTTTATTCAGTCATCGTTCAACGGTTTTGCACAGTTATTGTATCAGCATGCCGGATTCACTGGGGTTGTCATGCATGGATACCATGCTGCCGGTAGTGCCCATGTTTCATGCAAATGCCTGGGGAATCATTTATGCAGCAGCCATGGTTGGGACAAAACTGGTAATGCCGGGTGCTGATATGAGTGGCCAGGCAATTTACGAATTGATGGAAACTGAAGAGGTCAATCTCTCTGCCGGCGTACCGACTGTCTGGATGATGCTGCTTGGCTATGTCAAGGAAGCCAAGAAGAAATTCACGCATATGCGGTATACGATTATTGGTGGGGCTGCAGCACCACGTTCCATGATCGAAACCTTCAAGAATGACTATGATGTGACGGTGCTCCACGCCTGGGGTATGACAGAGACCAGCCCGTTGGGAACCTCCTGTCGTCCGAAGAAGAAACATCAAAAACTGTCTGATGAAGAGATTGTTACCCTTAGCCTCAAACAGGGCCGTGCAGTCTATGGCGTTGAAATGAAAATCGTGGATGGAGAAGGCAAGGAACTCCCCTGGGATGGTGTGCAGTTTGGCAACCTGCTGGTACGGGGTCCCTGGATTGCGAAAGAATATTTCAAGGGTGAAGGTGGACAGGCTGTGGACGAGGATCAATGGTTCGATACCGGCGATGTATCCACGATCGATCCGGACGGCTATATGCAGATTACCGACCGGTCCAAGGATGTGATCAAGTCCGGTGGTGAATGGATCTCATCCATTGATGTGGAGAACGAGGCCGTGGGATGCCCGGGTATTGCTGAGGCAGCTGTGATTGCCGTGCCGCATCCGAAATGGGATGAGAGACCACTGGTGCTGGCAATCAAGGAGGCGGGCTCTGATGTCACGAAAGAGAAGGTGATTGAGCATCTCAAGGGTACATTGGCCAAATGGCAGCTGCCGGATGATGTGATTTTCGTTGATGAATTGCCGCATACGGCAACAGGAAAACTGCTGAAGAATAAGCTGCGGGCTGAATACAAGGACTACAAACTGCCGACTTAGGGTCGGCTCAAAAATTAGCTCACATTCTGTTTGCAAAATATCCAGTGCCTTTAGGACTTTTGCAAACAGATTATGTGACGTTATTTTTGAATGATCCCATAGTTGGATAGTAGGGCAGGTAGAATTTGATTTAGAAAGAAGAGCCGGACAGCTTCTGCAGTCCGGCTTTTTTTATGGTGCAGGGTAATTACTTGCGAAACCAGGTAACAGTTTTTCCGATTCCCATCCACTTCGGGCCGACAGTTCCTTTTACTTTCAGGGTGTCTGCATCTTCCAGCCACATACGGCAGTCGTAAGTCTTGCCATCCTGGGGATTATAGATGAACCCATCTTCCCAGCGGTTGTCATCAGCATCATAGGTGAAATCATAAACCATATTGAGGCCTAAGATTTTTCGGCTTTGGAGAGATTCCTCAGGGTTTTTGTCATCCACCGCATCAGCGTTTTTCGTCCAAGCGACCTTACCGCAATATTTATCTCCACATTTCACAATTTCGATCTGGGTAGCTTCGGGCTCCTTATCTGTCAGCCAGAGCCCGAGAACAGCGTCTGAATCGCCAGCATATAGTGATGCGGTACCGGATGCCATAAAAAACAGAATGCTCAGCAGGGTGCAAATTCGTTTTACCATTTTTTTCCTCCCTAAAATGAATGATGATTGGTTGAGTGATATCTGTCATCGAATAGACCGAAAACCGGACTCGATGATTGGGTATATATAAAAAAAATCCAGTTAGCGCAACCATTTTTCTATAGTGGCACATTTTTCGGGCTTAAAAAAAAGAGGGTTCAGAGGGTTCCTGATGGATTGTGTTACGGAGAGTGAAGAGGCTTGGGAAGAATTGAATAGGTGCAACCGCAGTAATGTAGTGTGAACGGATTGGTTTCAAAGTCGATAATTGAGGAGAGTTTGAGCAGGCTGCGCTCTGAAAATTTGATCCACTCTCCTTCATGGCAGGTGTAGAGATTCTCTTCGCTGTTATAGATTGCTGCAGGGTTTAAAGGTAGTCGCTGTCCTGTATTCAGGCGCATGGTCATCGGTTCTTTTTTTTGAATGTCGATGGCGAACAGGGCCGTGTCTTCGTAAGGGAAATAGACCTTTTCCCGGCGGTTGCCGTTGATCTGTGTGACGTAGTATCCGTCAGCATCTTTTTCGATGGAGGCATTAAAGCGGCGGATGATTTTTTTCAGTTCGAACCGTCCCCCTTTGTTGTACCAGGCCCCTTCGCCATCCATCCAGAAAACGGCATTCAGTCTGGGAACGATTATCTCCGGTATCCCTTCCCCGGTTTGTTGTCTGTCTGTTGTGGATTTGTTTTTTTCCTTTAAGGTCATGCTTTTTCTACGATTGTCTGTGCATCGGCCGAGAATTGTTGCATATCAATTGAAATGCTGAATTAAGAGTGGCTGCCAGGAGTCTGGATATAGCAACTGAGATGGGTACCCGTTGATATAGTTAATAATAATTGATTTTGCTAATATCTTTTCCCCCCTGTTTTGTTTAGAATAGTAACAGTACGTGAGCGTTCTTTAAAGACCATAATTGCAGTGGTGACCATCCAGGCGTGCGGGAGTGTCAGGTACTCTTTAAGTGCCAACACAATGCCAATAAGGGATCTCGCTTTTCGACTGGATTTTTATTCAAGGATTTTTCGCTTTTTTACATAGGGGTTCAAATGGTTACAACCATCAAGAAGATTCTATTTACCACCGACCTTTCAGACGGTGCCATGGATGTCTACAAGGAAGCGGTTCGACTGGCCAGCAGTTGCCAGGCCTCGATTTCCATCCTGCATGTGATTGAAGAGACCACATCACAGGCAAAAAATCTTGTGATTGACATGATGGGGAAAGAGGCGTTTGAAAAGCTGGAGAAGGAGAATGAAGCCTTTGTACAGAATATCATGGTAGGGAAACGGAAAGAGGCCCCGATTATCGAACAAACCCTGGAAAAACTGGCACAGCAGTCAGGTACGGTCAGTGATGGAAACCATGTCGAAATCGGCAAAACCATTGTCACCATGGGTAACGTCTCTCAGGAAATTGTGGACCAGGCCGAGGCAAACGGTTGTGATATCATCGTGATGGGTTATCATGTTAAAAATATAATTGCAGAACTGATGCTGGGTGGAAAAACGAGGAAGGTGATGCGTCACACAAAAATACCGGTATATCTTGTTCCAGTGCATGAATAGCAAGATATAGGATAGAGTGGTGCCCTTTGTAGAAGAGCAAAACTGCTTAACTGGCGTTTGAAAGGTGTGCTTCAGTCACCAACCTGATAGCCTGCTTTTTTGTAGTTCTCTTTCGCCCTGTTTTTCAGCTGGCTGTCGCTTGTCTTTTCTGAGTGCTTGTCAGCCAGCTCTGCTGCGTGACTATACATCCCCTCTTTTTCATAGGATTTGAGTTGCTGTGTCACCCTTGTTGATTCTTCTGATGCTTCAACAACAGCGGCGCGGCAGAGTGAAACGGTTTTCCTTACCTTATTGTTGCATTCCGGGCAGACGGAGAGAGGAGGCTCGGTCATCTTCTGGACCTGCTCGAATCCATTAAGACAGAAACGGCATGAGGTGTCGGGATCTGTGGCAACGTACTCATAAATGGGCATGATTTGTTCCGTCTCTGTTGGTTTCTGAGAGTTTGCCGACCCTGATTCAGGAGATTGTCAGACCGGAGATTTTGAGGGTGATATCCGGCATCTGCTCAAAGATGGACTCTCCATACTTGTCGCTCAGAACAGCAGTTACCTCTTCCATGGCGATTGCATAGCAGGATCGTTGGAAATCGCTGCCTTCCGGTTCCTCAGAAAAGTCAATGTTGAACGAGATCAAACCGGCGTCCGCATTCTCCTCTCCATCCTTGTCTGTTATCAGTGAACTGTAACTGAATTCCAATTGAGTCATATTTACTGGCGGCATGTGTTGACGATTGATGCGAAAAAAAGGGTTTTGCGCAACAGTTTAAACGTGAGATAGTCAAACCGGGATCCTGATGACAAAATAGTATGACTGATGCAAGGTGAAATATCAACTTGAAATAGAAGCTTTGGTGCTGGTAAGCTTAGTCTTCGTATATGTGAAATTGACTCATTCGGCGCCGAAAACAGATAAAACACAACCAATGTCCGGACAAAGAAGATGAACCAGAATCTATTTGAGCGATTTCAAAAAGGTGAAGAGGTGTATTTTGTGTCTGAACAAGCAGAAAAACTGGCGCATCTCCAGGGCACCTTGCTTGAGGATGTCACGTCTGAGACAAAGGTGATTCGCCTGCTGAATGCGGATGGTGAAGAAGTTTTCATCGATTCATCCAGTAGTCCGGAATGGAATGTGGTGGAGGCCTTTGACGGTTTCGGGCTGCTTTTTCTGAAACTCGATTCTGATCGAGTCGTCTATCTTGTCGTTGCTGCAGGTGAAGATAGTGTACTGCTCGATCCCGACTCAGGCTTGCTCTGATCGAACGATTTCCCTTCTCCTCCCATCTTCGTCCCATCCCTTGACACGATTGACACCAGAATCCCTGCTGCTACACAGTCTCGATATGATTGGTTCAGGTTAAAATACTGGACACTGGCTCTTTATGTACGTTATAGAAGGGGAATTGAGGTTGTGACTGAATAATCAGTTGAACCGTGGAACCCGTTGTCCGGAGACAAATGTCTGACAAACCAGAAATATTGATTGTTGATGACGAAAAACGCTATCTGGATATCCTCGTTGATGCTCTACAGGATGAATATCGGATTAAAATTGCGAAGACTGGCAAGGATGCACTGAAAAAAGCCAGGGCGAACCCCTCTCTCAATCTGATTCTTCTGGATGTGTTGTTACCGGACTTTAACGGATATGAAGTTTGCCAGACGTTGAAAGAGGCTGAGCAGACCCAGCAAATCCCCATTATCTTCATTACCGCAGTCAGTGATGTTGGCCACGAGGCGAAGGGGTTGGAGTTAGGGGCAATTGATTACATTGCCAAACCGTTCAGTATCCCTATTATCAAGGCTCGGGTGAAACACCATCTGAAACGCGAACTCTATCGTAATCATCTAGAAGAGCTGGTGAAAGAGTTGACGTCTGAGCTTGCCAAGGCGAACAGCAGCCTGAATGAAATGATTATTAAGATTAAGAACGAGCTGCGGATTTAATCTGTCTCCCGGAGAGCTGACATCCGGGATGCCACTATTCAGCCTTTAGGAAATCATGATAATGCTTGAGGTTGTTCATGATACGGGCTGTCATGGTGAAGCCAGGAAATGTCGCTATCTCCTCCCCATTGAATATGTCGACCATCTCCTGCCGGGCAAAGGCGATCTGGGGGTCATTAACGCTGTCAAGTGATACAAACAACGGTTTGTTGGACTCCCTCGACGCTTTGACTATGTTGTTTACAAAGGTGTACATTCCTGTCCTGCCAAGGTCCCTGGCTATCCATGCTGGATTGATGTTGAAGATGATTGCGTCGGTATTGGGATCATCCCGCAAAAGGTCCATGATGCGATGGAAATACTGCTCATTGAACAGAACCGGCATGATATCCATGGGGTTTTTGGCGCTGCTTCCCTCGAGCGGGACAAATGACTCCAACTTCTCAATGGTTTGATCAGCCAGTTGAGGTACCGTCAGCCCCTCCTTCTCAGCAAAATCGGTCATGGTGACTGAGCCCCCACCGGCACCGCCCAGAACTGCAACCCGGTTGCCGGTTGGTAGCGGCATCATATTCAAGGCCTGTAAGGTATTAACCATTTCTATTGTTGAATGAACCGAGATAATACCGCTCTGTTCGCACATGGCCTTCCAGATGACCTGTGAGCCTGCAATCGCTGCTGTATGTGACTGAGTTGCCCGGCTGCCCCCGGCGGTCTGCCCTCCTTTCCAGATTACCAGTGGCTTACTGGGGGTGATCCGTCGGGCAGCTTCGAAAAACTTCCGGCCGTCCCGCAGTCCCTCCAGATAGGCTCCAATTATCTCTGTTTTGTCATCGGTTGCCAAATATTCAAGGAACTCGTGTGCTTTAAGGTCACTGGCATTTCCAAAGCTGACGGCTTTGCTGAATCGGGTGTTCAACGGCTTAGTGTTCATGATGATTTCGTAACCCAGTTGGCCGCTCTGGGAGAACAGACCCACTGAACCCGGCTTTCTAGGAAAAGTGTCGTTCCATGAAAGTCCCCCCTCCGGGCAATACAAACCCATGCAGTTGGGGCCGATAATCCGGATACCCCCTGACTGGGCAACTCGGATAATGTCCGCCTCTGCATTCTTGAACTCTTCCCTGCCCGTTTCACTGAATCCTGCGGTCAGCAGGTGAACGAACTTAACTTTTTTCTGGATGCACTGCTTCAGCACATCTATGACCCCTGCCAGCGGGATGGTGATTATCGCCAGGTCAATTTGCCCCGGAATATCCAATATGGAGGCGTAAGCCTTATAACCCATAATGCTGTCTGCTTTAGGGTGAACCGGATAAATGATTCCTGGCAGTCCCATGGCGATGGATCCTGCAATCCAGGCGTTTCCGCTGGACCACCCCCACTTCTTCCGGGGAGAGGCACCGATAACGGCAATATTTTTGGGCATAAATAGACTATCCAGATTGTCAGTCAACGGTTTTCTCCTGTGATGATTGATGGTTGGGTTCTCTGATGTGATCTCGGTTTCGAATTTCCGCTCCGAACAGATTCGGAGCGTTTAACTTTTTTAGTCGGGGATATGTAGCACAACGGTTAAATCGGTCAAATGATCTAAGAAGGTCTACTAGTCATTGAACAACTCCGACGCCATGGATACCGTTATTTCATTCGGATCCAGTAGTCGCGTGGCAAGTCCCTGTGCACGGGGCAACTCATAAGCGAAGAAGTACCGGAACGTGGCAATTTTTCCTTCATAAAATGGCCGTTTCGAGGCTTTTGCGTCTATCAGCAATTTATTCGCGGTAGTAGCCTGCAGCAGCCATTGCCAGGCGATGGCAATGTAACCGAAGTATTCCAGGTAAAGAGTGGCATCAGCTAGAAACGTTTCGACTCCTGCTTGGTCTCTCTGGGTAATTTTAGCATCTGTGACCTGCCGCAGCTGGCTCAGCATTCTGGACAGTTGATCTGCATAAGGAGCCAGATCCGCGATTTTGCCGGCGATCTCTATCGCAGCAACGACTTCTTCAATGAACAGGTTCAGCGCTTTTCCCTCTTTCATGATTACCTTGCGGCCCAAAAGGTCCATTCCCTGTATGCCGGTGGTTCCTTCATGAATGGGATGGATGCGGGTATCACGATAGTGCTGCTCAACAGGAAAATCGTCACAATAGCCATACCCTCCCAGACATTGAACAGCCTGACTGGTTGAGTGAATAGACATTTCTGATGGGTATGTCTTCGCAATCGGTGTCAGCAGATCAAGTAGCAGGGCGTAGTGCTCCTTCTGTTCACCGCTTACCAGCTGCTCAAGATCAGCATATTTGGAGCACTGAAGCAGCAAAGAAAGTGAACCCTCGGTAACGGCCCTCTGAAACAGGAGCATGCGTTTGATATCGGCATGTTCGATAATAGGAACCTGCGGCAGGCTGTTATCCTTTTTCCCTGTTTTCCGACCCTGGGGACGCTCCTGTGTGTATTCCAGTGAAGCGTAGTATGCTGCGCTGGCAATACCGGTGGCTGAAATCGCGACACCCAGGCGGAATTCGTTCATCATCTGGAACATATACATCAGTCCCTTGTGAGGTTCCCCGACAAGGAAGCCCTGACAGACTCCTTTTTCGCCGAAAACAAGCTCGGTGGAAGGGGTTCCCCGGTAGCCCATCTTATGAAAGATCTGTGAGACCTTGATGTCATTGTCCACCAGTTTCCTGACCGGATCATAGCGCTTTTGAGGAACGACAAACAGTGAAATCCCTTTGACACCGGCCGGAGCTCCATCAATGCGAGCCAGCAGGAGGTGAATGACATTGTCAACCGCATCATGGTCACCAGCCGAGATAAACACTTTCTGTCCCTGTATGCTGTAGGTTGTGCCTTCAATTGGAGTTGCTGTTGTTGCGATATCGGCAAGAGAGCTGCCGGCCTGGGGTTCAGTCAGAGCCATGGTACCCTGCCAGTCGCCAGTGAGCATCGGGGGGACATAAGCATCAATCAATTCCCTGCTGCCGAACGACGTGATCAGGCGGGCGGCGCCGGCAGATAAGTCGGGATAGGCTGATGCAGAGTAGTTTGCTGCAGAGAAATAGTATTTGATGACATTGCTGATGACGACAGGCAGTTGCTCCCCTCCTTCATCCTCTGGAAAGGATGCGCCAATCCATCCTCCACTGCCGCACTCCTGCATAATATCTCGTACGGCCGGGTGAACGATGACCCGTCCGTCCTGGAGCTCTATTTCCGTTCGATCCATCTCCTCTAAGGTCGGGTAGAACTTCGTCTTTGCCAGCTTCAATGCTTCAGCAAGCACCATATCAAACATCTTTCGATTGTGCTGCTGATAGTAGTCGTATGAGGTCAGTTCAAGGATGTCCAGTACGTCATAGAGTAGAAACTTGACATTATTTTCACTGATAAATTTACCTGCCATCTGCGCTCCCTGCTTTATTGATAGTATCGGTGACTGTTTGTTTCTTCCTTGTCTATTTATAGATGCAGGGTACCTTTTTTCAGCCAAATCGACAAGGCCTGCACGATTTTCAGGCTGCTATTTCCGTTTCTTCATGGCTATTTGGAAATGTAAAGTCTGATAATCTGGGCTTTTGCTCTAAATTTAAAATAGATCTGCCAGAGGCTAATAATGTTGCAAATTGACAATGGTTGTGATAAAAATATTAAAATTTTTTCGAGTATAAACGGGTTTAACACGGGTATACTCTGTCAGGAGTTAAAAACGTGCTGGCAATGGTTATTAACCAGCCCATGAAATGGAGAAATCGATGAAGCTGTTCAAATCACTGGTTATTGTATTTGCTCTGCTGTTCACAACAGCAGGTGTCACAATTGCGGGGGACACCCTGGATAAGGTTCGGGCTGCCGGTTACATTAAGGTGGGCGTGAACGGGAGTGTGTTCGGGTTTGGTGCTCCGGACTCAAATGGTGTCTGGAAAGGGCTTGACGTTGATACTGCCAAGGCAGTTGCTGTCGCGGTTTTTGGAGAGTACAAAAATCGAATTCGCTATATCCCCTTGACGGCTGTTCAGCGTTTTACAGCACTGCAATCAGGTGAGATTGACGTTCTGACCCGTAATGCAACGAGAACATTGAGCAGGGAAACCTCTCTGGGGTTGAATTTTGTAACGGTCAATTACTATGATGGCCAGGGATTTATGGTTGACAAGGCCCTGGGTGTTTCCAAGGCTTCCCAGCTGAGTGGCGCTACTGTCTGTGTACTGCCGGGAACAACAACTGAGCTGAACGCTGCGGATTTCTTCAGGACAAACGGCATGAGATGGAAGCCGGTGGTTATCGAAAACACAGCCGAACTCTCCAAGGCCTTTTTCGCTGGTCGGTGTGATGTGATCACTTCTGATATTTCACAGCTGGCTGGTATTCGGTCCGGATCAAACAATCGTGGGAAGTACAAAATTCTGCCGGATGTTATCTCAAAAGAGCCCCTGGCACCAGCTGTTCGCCATGGTGATGACCAATGGATGGATATTGTGAATTTCTCAGTGCTTGCGCTGATCAATGCCGAGGAACTGGGTATTACTTCTAAAAATGTCAGAAAGATGCTTAAAAGCAAAGATCCAAAAATCAAACGCTTCCTGGGTGTTAGTCCTGGCAACGGCAAATCATTGGGTCTGGATGAGAAATGGGCCTATAACATCGTCAAGATGGTGGGTAACTACGGTGAAGTATTTGAAAGAAATGTTGGACCCAACACATCGGTTGGGCTTGAAAGAGGTCTGAATGCACTTTGGACCAAAGGCGGGCTGATGTACTCCCCTCCCTTTAAATAATCACCGCTACTCTTCAAGGTCAGGTTCGAAAAAAAGAAATAACGGGCCTGACCTGTTTCCCATTGATTCAGTGAAAATATGAGTACTCAGGATACACAACCCGACGACAAGGTCTTCTTCTGGTACGACCCGGTCAAACGTGGAATCATTTACCAGGCCTTCACCTTGCTGGCCGTGGGGTTGCTTGGATATTATCTTTTTACAAATGTGCAGATTAATCTGGAGCGTCAGTCCATTGCGACCGGATTTGGCTTTCTTGATAAAGAGTCCTCATTTGAAATTGGGGAATCCCTGATCGAATATTCATCGGCAGATACTTACGCCAGGGCTCTGTGGGTAGGGGTTTTGAACACCCTGAAGGTTTCATTTGTCGGCATTATACTGACGGTAATCCTGGGAACCTTCATTGGAATTGCCCGTCTCTCCAGTAACTGGCTGGTTTCAAAAGTTGCATCCGGCTATATTGAGTTGTTTCAGAATATCCCCATCCTGCTGCAACTGTTTTTCTTTTACGCCCTTTTCTACGAAGTGTTTCCCTCTCCGCGTCTAGCACTGAATCCCATCGAGGGGGTTTTTGTCACCAATCGGGGGATTGTCTTCGGGGTGCCGGCGTCACATGATGCGCATGGGGCTATGTTCATCGCATTTCTGGCGGGTTGTGCCATCATTATTTTCCTGAATCGCTGGGCTACAAAACGTCAGATGACGACCGGTAAGGTATTTCCGGTATTTTATACAGCGATTGGCATTCTGCTTGGATTGCCGCTGGTGGCCTGGCTTGTTTATGGCGCGCCCACTGCCATGAATATCCCGAAACTTTCTGGATTCAACTTTGAAGGTGGTGTAAATATCAGCCCGGAGTTCGGCGCACTGCTGTTCGGGCTGGTTCTTTATACCGCAGCGTTCGTAGCGGAAATTGTTCGGGCGGGTATCCAGTCCATTAATAAAGGGCAGACAGAGGCGGCGATGTCGATCGGTCTCAGGCCGGGTCAGGTCATGAAACTGGTGATTCTGCCCCAGGCGATGCGGGTTATTGTGCCGCCCCTGACCAGTCAGATGTTGAACCTGACCAAAAACAGTTCCCTGGCGGTTGCCATCGGGTACCCGGATTTTGTGGCTGTGGCGGGCACATCTATCAACCAGACCGGACAGGCCATCGAAGGGGTAGCGCTGATCATGCTGGTCTACCTGACCATCAGCCTCTCAACCTCTGTTTTTATGAACTGGTATAACAAGCGAATTGCCCTGGTGGAAAGATAAAACATATGACAGAAGCAAATGTGACAACAGAATCCGGCGACGATCTAAAGCCTCCCATCAGTCAAACGGGGATTATCGGCTGGGCCCGCCATAATCTTTTTAATGGCTGGTTTAACAGTGTGCTGACCATTTTGATTCTGGTTGCAGCCTGGCAATTGATCCCGCCAATTATCAATTGGGTGTTCATAGACAGTGTCTGGAATACCACCGGTGCTGCGTGTCAAGAGGTGAAAGGGGCCTGCTGGTCTGTGATACCGGCAAACCTGCGTCTGGTGGTTTTCGGGTTCTATCCTGCTGAGCTGCAATGGCGGCCGCTGCTGGCTATGATTATGCTGATAAGCCTGCTGTTGTATAGCAAAAATCGAAACAACTGGGGGAAAAGGCTGCTCATTATCTGGCTCTTTGGCCTGTTCCTGATGGGTGTTCTGATGCGCGGGGGGATGTTCGGTCTTGAGCCTGTTGAGAGTGCCAAATGGAGCGGTCTGCCGTTAACCCTGATGCTGTCGTTTTTCGGCATGGTAGCGGCTTATCCGCTGGGTGTTGTGCTGGCGCTGGGGCGTCGTTCGAACCTGATGGGAATCCGATCGTTGTGCGTGGTATACATCGAGATGATTCGAGGGGTGCCGTTGATCAGTTTACTGTTCATGTCATCGATCATGTTTCCCCTTTTCCTGCCGAAAGATTTGAATATAGACAAGATTTTGCGCGCTCAGGTGGCCATTATTATCTTTGCGGCCGCCTATATTGCAGAAGTGGTGCGGGGTGGATTGCAGGCCATTGATAAGGGACAATATGAAGCAGCAGAGTCGATTGGCTTGAACTACTATCAGACCATGCGGCTGGTGATTCTGCCCCAGGCCCTGAAGATTGTAATTCCACCCACTGTAGGCATTCTGATCTCCACTTTTAAAGACACCTCCCTGGTAGTGATCATCGCCCTCTATGATATGTTGAACACATCAAAATCGGTACTTTCCAATCCTGAATGGATGGGTAGTAGCAGCGAGGTCTATATTTTTGTTGCCTTGATCTATTTTGTGTTTTGCTATCTGATGTCGAGTTACAGCAGACGTCTTGAGGAGGAACTTGAATATAAGACAACGGATTGACAGGTGATTTATCGTCAACAAACCGGAACAGGTAAACGACATTCTTAATAAGAGCCATATGGTAACCCAGAATCAAACAAACAACTCAGCACCGTCGGAAGAGAGTATCATCAGAATCACAAACATGCACAAGTGGTATGGTGACTTCCACGTGCTGAAGGATATCAATCTTGATGTCAAGAAAGGGGAAAGGATCGTTATCTGTGGCCCGTCCGGATCAGGGAAGTCGACTATGATCCGCTGTATCAACCGGCTGGAGGAACACCAGAAGGGCATTATTGAAGTGAATGGCATTCAGCTGACCAACGACTTGAAAAATATTGAGAAGGTACGAGCGGAGGTTGGTATGGTGTTTCAACACTTCAACCTCTTTCCACACCTGACCATTGTGGAGAACTTGACCCTGGGGCCGATCTGGGTTCGAAAAATGCCGAAGAAAGAGGCCGAGGAGTTGGCCATGCATTACCTGGAAATCGTCCATATCCCGGAGCAGGCTCAGAAATATCCCGGTCAGATTTCCGGAGGACAGCAGCAACGGGTGGCGATTGCTCGAAGTCTTTGCATGAAGCCCGAAATCATGCTGTTTGATGAGCCGACGTCTGCTCTGGATCCGGAGATGATTAAGGAGGTGCTGGACGTGATGATTGAGCTGGCCGAGGGCGGAATGACCATGCTGGTAGTTACACATGAGATGGGGTTTGCCAAAACGGTGGCCCATCGGGTGGTGTTTATGGATTTCGGCGAGATTGTAGAGACCAACGAACCCTATGCCTTCTTCGACAATCCCCAGCATGAAAGAACCCAGCTCTTCCTGAGCCAGATTCTTTAGGTGGCTTAGCCATCTAAAGAGGGTCTGCCCCGATGACAGAGGGACCCTCTACCTGTCAATACACTCCAATGTTACACGCGATTCGTGGAAGGTACTTCCCTCTCCCATATCCGTCGTCTTTTGTGAGGTGAGATCATTGATACCGGTCTGTCCGGTTACCTCATTCTCCCAGTATATTCCTTCTGCCACAACCAGGCCGGGCTGTGTCCCATCTGTCACCCGGGCTTCCCTGATGGTTGTCCCCCGGTAGTTACTGATTTGGACCAATTGGCCGGAAGCGATCTGGTACTTGGCAGCATCCTGTGGATGAATCAGCAAAAGCCCGGTTTTATGAAGGTAACACTCGCCAAAGGTGCTGTTCAGTAAATGGAGAGCTGGAGGGGTGATCAGCTTTAGCGGAAAGCGGGATACCAGATCGGGGTCATCAAATTCAAGGAGCGGTCTCAGGCAGGCAAATCCCGGTGTTCCTGGCTCCACATCAGGCGATTCAAAATGAAAGGTTTTCTGATTGATGGCATGTGTGGTGTCTGAATGTATGGATTTGATCCATTTCCCGTCCTGGATTGTTGATAGGTCAAGTGACGGATCAATTCCGGCCAGGCCTTTGACGAAGTTTCCGATACGGTCATGAATTGATTGTGAAAACGGTGGGTCTGTATACCCCATTCTGATTGCCAGCTCCTGAAACAGCTCAAAGTTGTTGATGGATTCACCAACTGGCGGAATGACCGGGTGGGTGATGCCCATGTAAAAATGGCCATAGGCGGTATATACATCGTCATTTTCAAAGGAGGTTGTTGCCGGCAACAGCAAATCCGCGTATCGGGCGGTGGGTGTCATAACCTGCTCGTGAACTACGGTAAACAGGTCTTCCCTCTCCAGTCCTTTGCGAACTTGGGACGCATCAGGAGCGATGCTGAGGGGATTGCTGTTAAAAACAAACAACCCGTGAACCGCCGGTTTCAAACGGGTCAACGCCTTCCCGAGTTGTACCATGTTAATCTCGCGTGTCTGCTTCTTTGCCAGTGACGAGTGTACCAGTGTTTCGCTGTTGCCAAAAAAGGCCCTGGAAGAAGCCAATACCCCCTGCCCCTTTTTTCCGTCAAAAAGACCCAGGACGGCGGCCAGACTCAGAACAGCACGAACAGACATGGCCCCTGTTGTGTTGCGCGTCATTCCCATGCCGATGCGGATGAACGTACGTGGGTTATTCACCAGCAATTCAGCAAAAGCCCGGATCCGGGCTTTCTGAATGCCGGACTGAGATTCAACCACCTCCCAGCTGAGGTTCCTGACATATGTCTCCAGTTTTTCAAATCCGACTGTTTTACCGTTAATCGTGTCACGGTTTTCCAAACCGTTTTCCAGGATCTGCTTGATCACACCCAGAGCCAGTGCGGCATCTCCCCCCGGTTTGACCGGCAGATAAAGATCTGCAGCATTGCCTGTGTTGTTGCGGTAAGGATCGACAACCACCAGTTGTCCCCCTTTCTTCCGGCACTGTTGAATATGCGGCCAGAAATGAATATTGGTGGTTTTGACGTTGATTCCCCAGGCGATGATCAGGCTGGACTCTCCCGCCTCTTCGGGAGGGCTCCCGGCACGATGGCCGCAGTGCGCCTTCCATGCAGCGCTCGCTGCAGTTGAGCAGACGGTGCGCTTTAAGCGGGAGGCCCCAAAACGATGAAAAAACGGCTCCCCTGACCAGCGGCTGATATGGCCCATATTACCCGCATATGAGTATGGAAGTAGTGCCTCTCCACCGTATGTTGCCTGTATCTGTTTCAGTTCCGAAACCATCAGGTTCCAGGCCTCTTCCCAGGAAATCCGCTTAAATTGACCAGCACCTTTTTTCCCGGTGCGGATCTGTGGGTAAAGTATCCGTTGGTCCGAGTGAATCCGGTCGTTGTAATATCTCATTTTCCGGCATAGAAATCCCCGGGTGAAAGGGTGGTCCGGGTCTCCCTGCAGACGGGTAATCTTCTTGTTTTCGATGGTGGCAATGATTCCGCAGCTGTCAGGGCAGTCCAGGGGGCAGATGGTTTTTCGGGTTTCAGTCATCTTGGATTGGTGATAAAGCGCATTTTCCTGCAAGAGGTGCCCGGATGTCATCAGCGATGGTGGAATGTCAGAAGTCCGTTTTCTTCAGGCTTTCTATCTCGTTGGAATTGGGATAGTATCTCTCGATAACGGAAATGTGATTTTCATACTGTTCGAGGTTGATTTTTGCTTTTTTAAGGGCCATGGCGCGCCAGTAATGAGCATAGATATTTGTTTTGTGAAGCGCGAGGGCCTTTTCCAGTGAGATAGTGGCCAGTCGATAACGCCGGGTATCTGCCAGCGCGATTCCGTTTTTGAGGTGAAAAAATGTTTCAACGGCCGTCTCAGCCTTGAGGGGGGCAAATAAGCGGTCCAGGTCTTTGAAAAATCTGGATTTGGTATTGATCATGGCGGTGGAATTAACAATGGCATTTTTTTTCAGCTCCAGGTCCTCTGATCCGATGTTGACGGTGATGGTTATATCCCGCCAGGCATTCCGGAATAGAATTTCATCCCAGTCGAGAGCCTTGGCAACAGCATAAGCAACAAAACTGAAGCTGAAATGGTCAAATTCATTTTTATAGGCGAAGTTATGGATTATTGAACTGCTTGACACTGCAGAAAAACGGTATTTTTCCGTAAACAGTCGATACAAGCGGCTGATATTTTCCAGCAGAGATCCGGAGTCTCTGGGGTGATCCTTCATTTCCTCTATGGCCCAATCAAGTATCTCTGAAAAACTCGAGACGGCCCGGGTGGCAAAATTAGGGATGTTGAATATTTTGGTGGACTGGTTGATCAATGACACAATCAGGGGGGGTAGATTACTACTACTGGGCCTCATGCCGACATCCAGCTCTTCCTCTTCCTCTCGAACCTCGACTGTCAGAAGATTTGAGATACTCATTTTGTAGGCGTCTGAGAAGATAAATTTCTCGTAGTGCTGATTGTGCTCGCCAATATCCTTGCAACACTCATCAAATAGCTGCTTGATGTTATCGATCTCCCGCTGGGTGTCCTTTGGCATCATACCAGGTACGCGAGCCTGCTCCAGCAGGGCGGTGTGAATAAACTGAATAAAGCCCGCCGCGTTGTCTTTCCTTCCTTCATCATCCAATCGGATCAGTGATTGAATAACCTTGATCAATGTTTCCGGGAAATGGGTGTAAAGATAATTGATCAGGTTGCGAATAGTCGTCAGATTCTCCTGCGACAGGAGATTAATCAGATCATACAGGTAAGTCTTGAATATATAAAGCCAGCCGAGGACCAGGTGGTTCAGTATGGGCAGGGTGTCCCTGTCTGACGTAATGGAAATATCACTGAGGTAGCGAATCATATTGTTGAGCAGATTGGTATGCCATTTTACGGTGGATTCGAAATGCTCTCTATCCAGGCAGGCTTGCTCGAAAAGATGATTAAAAATCTGCTTGAACTGTGCTTTGTCAGTCGACAGCTTTTTGACATAAGGGATAAAATCCTTGAAGTATGCAGCAGAACTCACATTGGTCAATTTGTTCATCAATGTCAGCTGATCCCGGACCTCCTTTTTTTCACGAATCGGCACCAGAATGTCCCAAATCTCTACCAATTTCTGATCCTTGTCCTCAATCTTATTGAAAGAACGAATGGCGTCCAGCAAAGGCATCCAGGTATCGACTTCACTGTCACGGAATATTTTCTTTTGGTAAACGGCGTCGAGGAGCTCATGCACGTATTTGCTCAGTGCAGATATCATCAGGTAGAAATGCGGTTTGTCCTTTTTGCCTTTCGGAAGATGTTTTTGATAATAGAAAGTGATGGATGAGATAAACTTGGAGAGATAGTCATCAGCCTGTTTCCCTGAGTAGCTGTATATGGCAACCAATCCACGTCGGACAAGATCCAGAGGAATGCGAGGCAGAATATCGCCGGGTGAGTCAACAAATATACCTTGAGTCAACAGATGAAGAAAATCCGGGCTGTTTTTAATCTGGGTCTTCAGCATGTTTGCCAACGGGTGACCGGCCGGCTTGAGCTTGATCGGTGCCAACATGTTGAACTGTTTTAGAAAAATGCCCCCTTTTAATTCCTGTCGAAAGAGTCTCGAAATCCGCCTGATGTGAGACAGCTCATCTTCAGCTGGGTCTCGGACCAAAAATATGGCAGCATATGTTTTGACAAAGCCTTCTCTGTGGTTGTCGATTGATAAAAGCCCTGGCAAAATTTCCTTCAAAACAGGGTCATCCTCTTTCTCATCGAGAGCCAGAAAAACGGTTGCCATCAATTTGGCCATTCTCTGGGAGGTCATCGCCTTTTCAAATATATAAGATATCAGCCGGTTGAAATCGCTTTTTTGGCGCATCCCCCACAGATAGATTGAAAACTTCCTGGGGGTCACTGCGCTGACCGGCTGGTTGATACTCGTCAGGTTTATCAGCTTGTCGATCCGCTTCCTGAAGGCCTCATCCTTTTTAATTCCGTTGAGCATCTTCAGAAGCTGTTGAATTTCCGGATCGGTTCCGCCAAACTGATAGATCATTTTGAATGCCCGGCGCTCGCTTTCCCGCATGCGACTGGATGATGCTATTCCCCTCAATAAACCGGCGTGTTTGTTTTTAAGCAATTCGACAAATTTGGTAAATGTAGCGAGATCTTCTTTTCCTTTGATGGGGTTGATGGACCTGTTGATATCGGCCCGGGTTCGCTGGAAAAACTCGTCAACAACGAATTTGGGTTTTTTCGCAATCTCCAGCAGATAACGCCGCAGAACATGGACCAGGATAACCATGGGGTCCAAAGGGTTTTGCTCCGCTTCATCCTTGAATTTAATCGATGGTTTCAGCATAGTGGTTGGCGATATGGTGATTTAAGTTACTGTTGGCGATCAATGGTGTTACTGTCGTGTTGATTGTTCCGGATCACGGGATAGTCAGTTCAACTATGGCTGAACCCCGCCGGAAGACATTCATCAGTCTAAACTATGACCATTTCTGAAGCCCATTCTAGAGAAAAACCCACCTACCGGCAAATGGTTTTTGCTTGGCTCTTATCTGGATAGAATAACCTCGATAACCCGCATCCGCCCCTCCAGCAGATTTGTTTTCATGTTCTTGACCATGGACAACAGATTGTCACCATAGACCATCTTCTGGTTGAAGATGGAACGCTTTCTCTTACTGCTGTTATCCTTTTGCTGATCAAACCAGGCCAGCGCATTATCGGATATATTCCGGTACAGGACTTCAGAGAATCCAGCTTCCTCTAACTGGGATCTCATTGTTGCCTCCGTCACCAGAAAGCTCAACGACGGATCATGGGCCCAGGGGACTGGATAAAAGAGGGGTAACCGGTCGTCTCCAAATATGACGTCGTGAATCAGAAGATGTCCACCATGATTGAGAACACGATGGTATTCGCTGTATAGCTGTGCTTTGTTCGATATATTCATGGAACAGTGCTGGCTCCAGATTCCATCAAATGTTTCCTCCGCAAAAGGCAGTTCCAAGCCGTTCCCGCACACAAAATTGGTACTTTCAGGCAGGGCAACTGCGTTGGTCAGCTTGCGGGACAGTCGACAGAAGCTTTCTGTAATGTCCAATCCAACTACGGTATACCCGACTTCGGTTGCCAGGGTCCTGGCGGGCCCTCCCAGACCACTGCCGATGTCCAAAACGAGACTGCCGGGAGAGAGGTTTGACTGATTGGCCAATGCCCGGGTGGCGGCTTTTCCACCAATGTGAAGCTCATCTAGAGCAGCCAGGTCTTCTAGGGTGATTTGTGACCAGCTCTTACCCGCCTTTTCAAGGGCAGATTGAATCTCTCTTTCCAAAACTGTTTTTTCATAGTGTTGGGCAATTTCTATTGGTAATGGCTGTTCTGGTTGATTTGCTGACATATCTGTTCCGGAGTCGGATCCTGTTTAAATGGATGCTGGATGAAAAAAGCGGCTCTCCTTGATCAGTTTTTCCATTGTAGCGTGTTGACCGTCTGCCAACTCGATGGTTACTCAGGTCATATCTTTTGGTCAGTCTGACAGAATCCGCATGGGTTGTGCAGTGAAAACACCACCGGTGTACGGTACCTACAGCGCACAAGCATCGTAACCTTCTGAAACGTTGACTAAAAGGGGCTGCAGAAGATCTCGCTGAAAAATCAATCACTTTAGATTATCGCCATTACTTCTACGTTAATAATCGATCATTTTCAACCATCTTTTAGATTGTGGATCTTTCCTGCCAACTTTTTCGGCCAAATTGGTCCATTTTTTTTTGGCCTGGTGATATTTTGACCCATCAAAATTTGTTAATTCTTTGTAATTATAACAAAAAATAATTGGGCACGCTTTTGGCAAATAAGAAGGCCAAACAAGGCAACAAGCACTTGACAATGGGTCATATCGACCCGATTTTTGAAACAACCATTCAACAAGAGGTGTAAAATGAAAAAGCAATTTGTCAGCAAGCGGCGATACAGAAAAGGATCAATTTCTTTCAACCCAAACCGGCAGTTCATTGAAGATGCAGTGGAAGCATACCTGCAGAAAGGTGGAACAATCAATCAGATTGAAGTGGATGAAGAGAGCTTTGAGAAGTCATGGATGATTAATGATGTCAGTACTGAAGTGGATGCGTTTTTGAACGGACAGTAGTCAGGACCTAATCCTATTATAAGAATTCTTATATGATTCTGAATCAGCAGCAGGTCAACATCAAACTCCCGTCCAGACCGTGACCAACCGGCCGTGATGGGAGTCTCCACCCGCCTTGGACCCCCTCTCTCAACCACCTTTTCGACATTCAGCAATATCCTGTTTCAATCCTGCAATTTTAGATGGTTTCAGGCTTTGGTGACCGTATTATGGGCCCTTTCAACCTTCATGGTTAGACTTTTGCTGTTTATTTACCTATAATCAGCTTCAGTAAATATGCAATACCGGCTTTGCAAGCCGTCGAGTCGGACTCATATTCTTTATCAAGTCGAGCACATCATCTGATAAAGCGATCTTGTGTGCCCATCTGTCGGGAATGCAGTGATATGAAGACGTCGTCTAAGCAGCCATAATTTATAAGACCAGGGAAAGCTATGAAAAAAGTTGTCGTATATTCGAAGGACTATTGCCCATATTGTGTGAAAGCCAAGGAATTATTGAAATCCAAGGGCGTTAGTTTTGAAGAGATTGAAGTTGATGTAAAGCCGGAAGAGATGGATATCATGATTGAAAAATCGGCCGGGCAGCGGACCGTACCGCAGATTTTCATTGATGACTTTCATGTAGGAGGTTGTGATGACCTTTATGAGCTTGAGAACAAAGGGGAGTTAGACAGTCTGCTCGAAATTGAAGTTGAAAAAACTGATGGGAATCACCATCGTGTCATCATTCTAGGTTCCGGCCCGGCCGGATATACTGCGGCAATATATGCTGCCCGTGCCAATCTTGAGCCGCTGGTCATATTTGGTCCGCAGAAAGGGGGTCAGTTAACAACGACAACAGAGGTGGAAAATTTCCCGGGATTTCCAGACGGCATCGACGGAAATAAGTTGATGGGGTTGATGGAACAGCAGGCTCTGCGATTCAGCACCGAAATAACGTTCGGGGAAATAACCCGGGTTGATCTCACAGAACGCCCTTTTAAACTCTATCAGGACGATAAATTGTTTAGCTGTGATGCCTTGATTATAGCGACTGGAGCAACAGCGCGCTATCTCGGGTTGCCAAGCGAAACCAAGTACAAAAACAGAGGGGTATCAGCCTGCGCTACCTGTGATGGCTTCTTCTTCAAAGGACAGAAAGTAGCGGTGGCGGGTGGTGGTGATACTGCTCTGGAGGAAGCCGCCTATCTGACCAATTTTTGTGAAAAGGTATATGTCATTCACCGGCGGGACGAGTTCAGGGCCAGCAAAGCGATGCAGGAACGTGTGTTTAAAAACAGCCGCATCGAAGTGGTTTGGGATTCGGTTATAGACGAGGTGCTCGGTGATGAGGCCAAGGGAATGAACGATTTGCAGGTCCGAAACGTCAAAACTGGTGAGAAAAATCTGCTTGGTGTCAGTGGTCTTTTCGTGGCAATCGGACACACGCCTAATACCAAGCTTTTTGAAGGGTTGTTGACCATGGATGAAAAAAAGTATCTTTCCCCTGCACCTGGGACGACTCGGCTGAACATTGATGGGGTTTTCGCTTGTGGTGATGTGATGGACAGTAATTATCGCCAGGCCGTCACTGCTGCTGGAACTGGCTGCATGGCGGCAATGGATGCTGAGCGATGGCTGGCTGAAAACGATTAAACCCACCTTTTCTGAACAGTCAACAGGGCGAAAAGTAAGCATTGAAGAATGTGCCTCGCATCACCCTGTTGAACTGGAAATCGCTTCCAGTAAGTAATCCTATCCTCTTTCTTCAGAAAAATCCAAATCCTGTTGTTCTGGTCTTCTCTTTGCATTTACTATAGCAGGGATTTTTTTAGACAACGTGACAATATGAACGAACTGTCAAGGGATGAGGTTTGAAATGTCAATCAATATATTTGATAAGAGCCTGACTTTATTGCAAAAGACAATGTCATTGCAATCTCGGCGAAACGCCATGATCGCCTCCAATATTGCCAACCGTGAAACACCGGGATACAGGGCGCAGGATCTCGTCTTTGAGAAGGAGCTCGAAGCAGCTTATCACAGCGATCGACCGGGTCCATTGAAAACATCAGATCCCAGGCATTTTGACGGTATCAAGAAAGAGCCATTGGAACTTGTGAAAGGGACACAGATTAACAGTTTTAACCCCGATCCAAGGATGGATGGGAATACCGTTAATCTGGATAAAGAGATGGCAAAACTGGCGGAAAACCAGCTGATGTACCAGGCAGCAGTCAGGGCCGTGAGCTGGAAGCTTCAATCGCTGAAATCTGCTATTACCGGAGGTAGGTAATGTCAATGTTTAGTACAATGGAAATCAGTTCATCCGGCTTGTCCGCACAGCGACTTCGAATGAAGGTGATATCCAGCAATATTGCAAATGTCAGTACAACAAGAACACCAGGTGGTGGCCCGTATCGCAGACGGGATACAATTTTCGCGGCATTGCCAGCAACAAAGAGTTTTCAAGATGAATTGCTCTCACAGCAGAAGGATGACGGAACCCGTCACGTCAAGGTGGTGGGCGTTACAGAAGATGGGCGTGCTCCCAAGCTGAAGTATGATCCAACCCATCCCGACGCGAACGAGGAGGGGTACGTTGAAATGCCAAATATAGATATCGTGGAAGAGATGACCAACATGATGGTGGCCAAGCGCTCCTTTGAGGCAAATATTGCGGCATTGAATGCAACAAAAAATATGATCAGCAAAGCATTGGAAATTGGCAGGTAAATTGAATTATTATTCGCAATGATCAAAATCGGGCAGGGAGTATTAGAGTGAAAAAGGAGAGTTTTTAATCTAATAACCTGTTTATAAACAATAATATAGTCTCAAGGTCAATATCATGAGTGACGTGAATCGAATCGGCTTAGTGAAACCGGATACTAAGATTCAACCAACCACAAATAAAAAGGAACCGGTTGCATCAGGCAAGGCATTTGAAAATCAATTGCTTGATACCGTGAATAAGCTGAAAACATTGGATAACGAGGTGGAAGCGATGATGGGAAGTACCAACCCGCAGAAATCAGATGGGGTGGATGCATCACTTCTATTAAACACTAAAAAAGCAGATATAATAGCGGAAAATTTTTCCGCTGCTCAAAAAGCATCTGCAAAATCTGCTAAATCCGTCGCACTCATGTACGAACAGACACAGGCAAAAAAGTAGTCAGGCGACAAATCACCTTTAATTAATACCTGGAGAAAAGATGATCAAGTCAATAGTCAGTCAGCCGTTGATGATTCCGAAAAATCAACAGCAGGACTCATCGACCCCACAATCAGCCAGTAAAAAAATAGTTTCTTCGTTCTCGCAAATGTTCGACGAGGCGAACAGCCAGCATTTGCAGGCTGAAAAGATGGTGACTGATATGGTGGCAGGTAAGAATAAAGATATTGCAGGTACCATGATCATGATGGAAAAGGCTGATGTTTCCAGTCGGATGCTGATGGCAGTTCGCAATAAGGTCGTCAGTGCATATGAAGAGATCATGCGGATGCCGGTTTAACGGCTTGTATGCCCGCTGTTCAGGTGTAAATCGACTCTCTCACTCATAAAACAATATTCTCTTAGTCACAAGGTAACCGACCCATGGCCGAACAAACAGCTGATCTGGTAACCAGTTTTCAGGTACAATTTCAGAATTTTTTCCAGAGTCTGAACACTTCAAAAAAGATCTTCCTCTTCTCCGCATTAGGGGCCGTTCTGGTTGGTTTATTCGCCTTTGTCTATTTTTCACAGCAGGTTACCTGGGCTCCGCTGGTCAGTGGTATTACCCAGCAGGATGCAGGGAACTATGTACGGAAACTGGAGGAGATGAACATTGAATATGTTATACAACCGGGCGGTAACACCATCATGGTTCCGGCAGCATCAGTTGATAAGGTTCGACTTGAGATGGCCTCATCTGGAATTCAAATAGGCGGAGTTGCCGGTCTGGAGCTTTTTGACGAGAATAATTTTGGTGCAACGGAATTTCAACAGCGAATACAGTACAAGAGAGCCCTTGAGGGTGAACTATCTCGCCTGATCACCCAGGTGAACTCCATCAATGGAGCCAAGGTTTCTTTGGCCCTGCCCGAAAAATCGCTTTTCATTGACGATGAAAAACACCCTACCGCGTCAGTGGTTCTCGAAATGGCAAACGGTCAGCGAATTTCCCAAAAAGGTGTCTTGACGGTTCTGAATCTGGTGTCCGGATCTATTTCCGGAATGATGCCGGATGATGTTCGTGTGGCAGATCAGTCTGGAAACCTGCTTTCCAAAGGGTTAACCGATCAGTCAACAGCCGAATTGAGGGATAAAAACTATTTTTACCAGCAACAGGTCGAACAACGGTTGCAGCAGAAACTGGTAACGCAGCTGGAAAAAGTGACTGGTAAGGACCGGGTTGAAGTTCGGGTGGCATTGAAGATGGATTTCGATTCCAGCGAGATAGAAGAAGATGTGGTCGACCCCGACGGCTCCGCCATATTGAGTGAAGAGGTGGATACGGAAAATTCGACCGGTTCCCGATCAATTCCTGTAGGTGTTCCGGGTGTTACGTCCAATTCTCCTGAAGTCAGGGCAGGAGCCAGCGAAGTTGCCAATGTGTCATCCATCAATAAAAAGACCAAGCGAATCAACTATGTTAATAGCCGCAAACATGTCAAAAGCATGAAATCGGCCGGCCGGATCCTGCGCATGAGTGTGGCAGTCCTGCTGGACGGGCACTATGACTATGTAAGGGATGACAGTGGTGAAGTGGTTGGTAGCCCCATATACAAACCGAGAACGGTTGACGAACTGGATATTATCAAGCAGGTTGCCATGCAGACCGTCGGGTTTGAAAATACACGTGGTGACTCCATTGAAGTCAGAAACATGAGGTTCAAAAAGCCTCTCGTTGAAGTCGAGAAACTCAAGCAGCAGCAACGGGAGACGACACGAAAATTCGTAATCGACTTGATCCGTTACGTCATGGTCGGGGTTATCATTGTCCTGCTGGTTTTCATGGTGATTCGCCCCATGGTCCAGAAACTGTCCGCCAAACCGGAAGACCTGGATCTGCTCATGGGTCTGCCGACTACTATCGGAGAACTGGAAGGCGAGGAACTGGAAATACCAACGGAAAAAGAGACCGGCATCCCACCGAGGGACAAGATCATCGAAATTGCCCGCCAGGATCCGCTCAAGACAGCTACCCTTATCCGCAACTGGCTGCGTGAAAAGAAAGGACCATCTTAATCTCAGGAGAGTGATACCACATGGAATACTTCAAGCCGCCTGAGTTTGGGATACCGGAAAGTGAAGCCGGGGCCGAAACGCATGATATGGCCCTGGGACCCCAGGCAGAAGACCAAGAGACAGAAGCCGAGACCTTTGAACTCGAAGACGTTGAGGAGAAGAAAAAGGTCAAACGGCAGAAAAAAATCGACTACTCCCAGTTCAACAACTCGGAGTTTAATGAGGTCGATTCCCTCCTGACAAATGTCGAAGAGTACTCCCAGAGAATTCGCGAAGACGCGGACCGCTACGTTCATCAAATCAGAGAAGAGGTTGATCTGCTCAAGTCTGAAATCGAACTTGAGCTGGCCAACGCCCTGATTAAAAGATTGGACGCCGAAAGAACCGGCCAGGAAATCATCCGCGCGGCTGAGGATTCCCGTTCAAAAGTGCAGAAGCAGGCCTGGGAGGAAGGTTTTCAATCCGGTTATGTGAAGGGGTTTGAATCTCACAAAGCAGAAAATGAAGAGATGACCGGTCATGTCATGTCTCTGCTGAATGAGATGCAGGGACTGAGGTTGCGTGTTCTGCAGGAATTCGAGACCCAGATCGTCAAGTTGAGTATGCTTATCTCCAAAAAAATAGTGCACAACGAACTGAAATCCGAAAAGGCGTTTGTGCTGCAAATGGTTCGTGATACCATTTCCGGTTTTGAAGGAATGGGCAATGTGCGAATTAAGGTCAATCCGACCGAATTTGATTTTATCTTGTCCCATCAACCGGAATTAGGTCAGTATCTGGACGAAGATCAGATGATCAAGGTGAGGCCAGAGTCTGATATTCCGCCGGCTTCGGCTATCATCGAAAGCGATTTTTCCAGGTTGAACCTGGACATTCAGGAACAGTTTACCGATATTGACGAGCGGCTGCGGGAATGCACGGACGACCGCAAGATTCTGTTCCGGACTAAAACACCTTAAAAAAACCTTCCGCATCCGAGGAGTTCCCTTGCTCTCGCTTGACCCCTATATCGAGAAGATCAGCAGCCATCGATCCCTGAAAATTGAAGGAAAGGTTGATGAGGTAACCGGTTTCCTGATCAAGGCCTATAACCCCGGTCTGCAGGTTGGAGCCAGTTGTGCCATTATCAACTCGGATACGAATGAATCGATGCCCGGAGAAGTGGTTGGCTTTAAAGGAGAGCAGGTCTTTGTGATGCCCCTGGGCGATATCCGCGGTGTTGGCCCAAGAAGCCGGGTGGTTCCCTCCTCAGGAAAACCTTTGGTAGCGGTTGGCGATTCCCTGCTGGGGCGCGCAATCGATGGAATGGGAAAGCCTATTGATGGCAAAGGTGACCTGGATACGGATGAGAAAGCACCGCTTTATGCAGAACCGATAAATCCGCTCCACCGTCGACGAATTGACGCCCCACTTGATGTGGGTATCAGGGCCATAAACGGGATTCTGACAGCTGGTAAGGGGCAGCGTCTTGGGATTTTATCCGGTTCCGGTGTGGGTAAATCAGTGTTGTTGGGCATGATGGCCCGTAACACCACCGCCGATGTCAACGTGATTGCGTTGATCGGGGAACGGGGTCGAGAGGTTAAGGAGTTTATCGAAAAAGATCTGGGCGAAGAGGGGATGAAACGGTCTGTTGTGATTGCAGCTACATCCGATCAGTCTCCACTCGTCAGACTTCGGGGAGCCTATCAGGCCACGGCGATTGCCGAGTATTTCCGTGAAAAGGGAAAAGATGTATTGTTGATGATGGATAGTGTGACACGGTTTGCGATGGCACAACGTGAGATTGGCCTTGCAGTGGGGGAGCCACCTACAACCAAAGGATATCCACCGTCGGTCTTTGGACTGCTACCCAAATTGCTTGAAAGGGCAGGTAATTCGGCTTCTCGTGGATCCCTGACCGGTTTTTACACGGTTCTGGTGGAAGCAGATGACCCACTGGATCCGATTGGGGATGCTGTCCGCTCGATTGTTGACGGCCATATTCTCCTGGATCGTGAAATAGCGGCCCAGGGACATTATCCTGCCATTGATGTACTCAGATCCAAAAGTCGGGTTATGGTGGACATAGCGTCAAATACCCACCAACTTAATGCTCGCAAACTGATCAAGACCCTGGCAGTTTATAAAGAAGCAGAAGACCTGATCAATATCGGGGCCTATGTCAGAGGATCTAACCCCAATATTGACTATGCGCTTCAAAAAATCGATGAGATAAACGGGTTTTTGCAGCAGGGTATGGACGAAAGCTCGTTGCTGCTGGAGTGTGAGGCCCGCCTGGAGCAGATGTTTCAGGATATGCCCAGTGGAGAAGAGCAACCTGATGCCATGAGCGCCTGATCCGTCTTTTCTCCTGTGAACCCGTTTAGCAGCTCTTCGACTGTCCCCTGAATCTAGTCCCTCTTCTTCCCCCTCTACTGATCGCCAATGAAAAATGAGCGGAATTTGCTCTCCGGCTTCTGAAGTGCCAACTCGATTTTTTCAAGCATTTCTGCTTTTGCCCCGGGCAGTGTACCTTCAATATTGAGGTAATTGGTGTAGTGATCGCTGGCAAGGTAGGAATTTACCTCCAATGACTCAATCAGCAGGGCTGTTTCCTGAAGAACTTCATGGGGGCCCAGCATTTGAAATGATTCATCCAGCACATTCTGTAATAGGGGGGTGTTTTGTTTTGGAACAAAGGTACGCAGTCGGATGAAATGAGGAGAGATGTCGTTCAGTACCCGGGCGGTTTCTATGGCGTGGGACCGGGATCGTTTTCGACCGCCAATTCCCAGCATGACATAGAGACTCAACTCGATTCCAGCTGCCATAGCCATTTTTCCCGCTTCTATCTGTTGCTGGCTATCGGTTCCCTTCAGGATCTGCTTCAATATCTCATCATCTCCTGACTCAAGGCCGACATGGATTCTCGATAGTCCGGCATCTGCAAGCTGCTTCAGCTCTTCCAACCCTTTTCGGTGAATATACTGCGATGAGCCGTACACCGTAATTCTTTCCAGGTTGGGGAAAATGTCCCGACCAAAGCGACATATCTTAGCAAGATCGGCCGTTTTCATGGCGATGGTATTACCGGCGGGGAAAAAAAGTGTGTGAATATGCCGGCCATAGTCGTCGGCCGCTTCCTGCATATCTTCCTTGATCTCACTGACTTCCCTGACCTTGTACTTCGGACCGTTTTTGTAGACCATGCAGAAGGTGCAGCGGTTGTGGGGACAGCCCACAGTTGCCTGCACGAGTAGTGAATTGGCTTCGCTGGGAGGTCGGTAAATAGGGCCTTCGTAACGCATCTCAGCCTCCTTCTTTATTCAAACAATGAATCAGCAAAGAGACGAGCTGAAAATGGTTGAAGGTCATTGATGCTTTCACCCACACCGATATAGAAAATTGGAATTTCGAACTCGTTCACGATACCAATCACAACACCGCCTTTAGCTGTTCCGTCCAGTTTGGTGATGATCAGTCCGTCAAGTCCGATCAGTGCGGAGAACTCCCGGGTCTGCATAATGGCGTTCTGCCCGGTATTGGCGTCAAGAACCAGCACGGATGCGTGGGGTGCATCAGGGATGTTCTTTTTAATCACCTTCTGCATTTTCGACAGTTCTTCCATCAGGTTTTTTTTCGTATGAAGTCGACCAGAGGTGTCACAGAGCAGAATATCATAGTTTTCAGCCATAGCCCGGGCTGTGGCCTCAAACATGGTAGCTGCCGGATCGGAGTTGATGTCCTTGGCAATGATGTCGACATCGGCCCGTCGGCACCATTCCGCCAGCTGTTCAATGGCTGCAGCTCTGAAGGTATCGCCGGCAGCCACCAGCACTTTTTTCCCTTCCTGTTTAAATTGAGCCGCCATCTTACCAATGGAAGTGGTCTTTCCAACGCCGTTGACCCCGACAAAGAGGTAAACGGTCGGACCCGACTTCGCTGACGGGAGTGAGGCATCACCGTAGTCCAGTATGTTATGAATAACTTCCTTCACAGTGCTCACAGCTTCAGACTGCGATGTAATTTCGTGATCAGCCGCTTTCTTCTCAATAATTCCAATGATTTTTTCGGTGGTAGTAAGGCCGATATCAGAGGTCAGTAGCCGTTCTTCAAGGTCATCCAGGTAATCGTCATCGATGGGCTCATCACCGGAGAGTTCCATCAGTCCGCCCACCAGCATGTGCTTGGTTTTGGTCAGGCCCTTCTTGAATTTGCTGAACAGTGATTGCGTCTTTATTTCCGTTTCGGGAATGGCGATATCTTTTTCCAGAGCATTTTTCTGGGAGAGATACTCCTTTTCAACGGATTCGATCTGCTCGCTGATTTCCTGGGTTTTTTGTTCAGCCAGCTTTAATCTCTCTTTTTCCGTCTTTTTTTCGTCTTTCTTTTTTTTATTAAATAGCATTCGTTTTGCCCGAAGGGTGATTCGCAAATCAATTTAACGATTGGTCTGATAACAGGCAGGATTTAGGGGGATCCGGTCCGATCGCCTTGAACTTTCTTTTCCTTTTAATCTACCCTTTGCTGACCATTTGAGCAAGCGTCAGGGTTGTATCATGGCGAAAACAGGGGGGTAGCATCCGGAATTCACCAGTCGACTTAGAGGTTGCCGGATTCTTTTTTTTTCACCAACATAGACAGGACATCAAGGCGTTTTTATTTCTGTTTTGACAGAATCTGTGGTCCTATACATAATCGATAAAGTTGTTTCACCTCCTTTTTGACAGATACCAGCACGTTACCCCGGCGTTCGATGAATGCATCAGCAAAAATCGAAGGGAAGTACCTGAACCTGATCAACCAGGTTTGTAAGCTTCTGAATTCAGGCGGAGACCTGATGCGGAACATGAACATGGTGCTGATCATGCTTCAAGAGTACCTGCCTGTCCGCAACCCGACACTGCTGATTCGGGATAACGTCATCAACAAGTATTTCATCGATCTGGCCCCGGAAATATCAGAGGACGAAAAGAACCGATGGAATCAACGAGTCCGATCCTTGCCAGAGGATCCCACCCTGATGCTGCAGCATGAGATGATCCTGTATCCGGACGAGCCTGATTACCTGGACTTGCCCTGTTCCAACGACTTGCGGAATGGTATGATGGCGACCATTGTCCAGCCGGTTGTTTACCAGCAACAGAACCTGCCGCTCTGTATCCTGAGTCTGATGGTGATTGAACCGAGCACCATCAATGAGATTGTGAAGATCGTCCGTTTCATCTCTGATATGCTGGCAGTCAGCATGATTGCCCGCGGATTTCCGGTGGCGCAGATCAAGGATGCCTATCATGAGGAGGCTGACGTTCCCAGGATCATTGATAACATCGTTGGACAGAGCGAAAAAATGAAACGACTGGCTGAGATCATTAAAAAGGTGTCGGCCTCTAAAGCAACGGTTCTGATCTGCGGAGAAAGCGGAACCGGAAAGGAACTGCTGGCTCGGGCCATACACAACAACAGTCTCCATCGCAAAGCGCCTTTCATTGGGGTTAATTGTGCCGCCCTTTCCGAAAGCCTTCTGGAGAGTGAGTTGTTCGGGCATGAAAAAGGGGCGTATACCGGCGCCGCCAGCACCCGGAAGGGTCGATTTGAACTGGCGGACGGGGGGACCCTGTTCCTGGATGAGATTGGGGATACCTCCATCAGTTTTCAGACCAAGATTTTACGGGTGTTGCAGGAAGGTCAGTTTGAACGGCTGGGGGGTACGCGAACCATGCATGTGGATGTGAGGGTGGTTTGTGCAACCAATATCCGACTGGAGGAAGCCATCGCGAGAGGGACATTTCGGGAGGATCTGTACTACCGACTGAATGTCATACGCCTTAATGTACCATCACTGCGCGAGCGTCTGGAGGATGTACCCCCGCTCGTCAGCTTTTTCCTGGACAAGTTGAATTTACAGGCGAATACCCATATCCAGGTTCGGGAGAAAGACCTGACCCTTTTGCAGGAACAGAAGTGGTACGGTAATATCAGAGAGCTTGAAAACATCATTCATTCCGCTTTTTTGATGCAGCATGACAATTTTCTGAATTTTCAGAGTTTGCCTCAATCAACACCATTGAAACAGAAATCCGGATCCAGAGTTGAGATCCCCACGTTGGACCCGGAACCGCTTGTGAACAAAAATGAACTGGAGCAAGAAGAGATTCAAATGATCGAGCAGGCTCTGGCCAACAGTGGCGGGGTGCAGATCAAGGCGGCTGAACATCTGGGTATTAGCTTACGGCAACTTCGGTACCGAATTAAAAAATACCGGATTGTTGTCCGAAAAATTCATTACGCCAAACGGGACTGACTATCATGCTGTCACGAGTTTTCATACAAAATCTGGCAACTGTTGAGAAGCAGGTGATCAACTTTGAAGGCGGATTCACTGCCCTGACAGGAGAGACCGGAGCTGGGAAATCTATTATTATCAAGGCGATCAATCTGATCCTGGGCGAAAAATGCCCCAAGGATCTGATCAGGGCCAAAGAAGACTTCCTGTCCGTGGAAGCGGTCTTTCATATTCAGGATAACCTGCCGGTTCTGGAATTACTGGGGGAACTGGATATCGAGCATGATGGTCAACTGACCATTCGCCGCAAGGTTCATCGCAATGGCAACAGCTCTGTCTTTATTAATGACTATACCTCCCGCCTTGCGCAACTGTCACAACTGGGCCAGCATCTGATTGATCTTCACGGTCAGCACTCCCAGCAGTTTCTGTTACAGACCGCAACCCATATCGATTATCTCGATCAATATTCAGGATTGAAGGAGGCAGTAGCCGAATTCGAGGAAGATTATCGAATTCTGACCTGGAAAAAAAAGGAGAAGGCCTCCTTTGACGAGAATCTGGCAGATCGGACCCGACAGCTTGATTTTATACGCTTCCAGATCGATGAGATCGAAAGCGCCGGTATTACAGCTGAGGAAGAACAGGCGTTGCAGGAAGAGCATAGACTTCTGGCAAATGGAGAGCAGATTATTGCGGCTGTGTCTCCCATTGCGGACTGGAATGACAGCCAGAATTCACCCCTGGTGGAGATGTCGGCAACCCTGAACGTGTTGACCGATATCTTGAAAGTCGCATCTGACCTGCAACCTGTTGCAGATGAGATTCAGTCAGGTCTGATCACGCTTGAGGAGGTTGCAGCTGAGGCCAGACGTTATTTGAATCGAATTGAGGTCAATCCGGAAAGGCTGGATGCTGTAAACGAACGACTGGCGCAACTTGATGGGTTGAAGCGGAAATACGGGCAATCACTGGAAGCAGTCCTGGCGTTCAAGATTGAACAGGAACAGGAACGGGACAGGTTGGAAAACCAGGAGGGCAACTCTGCAAAACTGGATCGTGAAATTGAAGAGCTTTCCAGGCTGGTGTCTGAAAAGGCGCAGTCACTGTCGGACAACAGGAGCAAACACATACCTGAGTTTGAAAAACGGGTATTGGAAAACCTGAAGGAACTGGGCATGGAGAGAAGCCTGTTCAAGGTACAACAACTGCCACTTCCCAAAAACGAATCAGGAGAACAGACCTATTCACCGAAAGGAATGGACAGGATTGAACTCCTGATTACGACCAATCCAGGAAATCCATTGAAACCCCTTGCAAAAATAGCGTCTGGTGGCGAAATATCACGTATCATGTTGGCTATTAAAACGGCTCTCAATGAAGATATAACCCGGGGAACAATGATCTTTGACGAGGTTGATGCCGGGATCAGTGGACGCGTAGCTGAAACAGTTGGATATAAATTGGTCAAGCTTGGTAACCACCGCCAGGTGATCTGTATTACTCATTCGCCGCAGATAGCTTCCAAAGCCCTGGTGCACCTGAAAGTAGAAAAGGTTTTCACAGATGAAGTCAGTCGGACGATGATTACCCCTTTAGAAGCGGCAGACCGAATCGAAGAGATTGCCCGCTTTCTGGGGGGCAATGAGGTTACTGAAAAAGCGATGTCTGTGGCGCGCGAAATGCTGAGCAGCCAGCTGGATTAACCTATGGACTATTTCTCCTCCAATTTTTTGCTCCTGTTCCTGTTTGCCGTGCTGATCGTCACCCTGAGGTCCCGTAGTAAGAAGAAAGGCAGCCAGGTATTACCCGGAAAACAGATTGCCATTATCGGTCGTCAACTTGAAACGCCGCTGGGGATTGAGACACCATATGCCTGCCTGTTGGATGATGGTCGCAAGTTTGGAGATGGCTTTCTTGACAAGGAGGAACCGGACCTGCCCCACTGTGAAAGCTGCCAGTGTCACTTCAGTGATTCTGTACAAAGAAGCTACGACATTTTCACGAAAGATCCGCCGCCGGAAACGCTGCACCTGTCTGATATGGGTGACCTAAAAAGGGGCGAAGCCCGTTACTACAAGTATATGCTGATCGCAGCCCATCGGGATGTGACAGAAGCCGACCGGAAAGTCTATACCGATCTGGCTGAGAAGGTGGAAGTTGACCCCTCTTTCAGAGAGAAGGTGAAGAAACAACTGAAAGGACCTTAGGGATCGTACAAAAATAACTTGGCATAATCTGTCCACAAAAGTTCCGTAAAGACTGGACTTTTTGCAGACAGAATGACAAGTAGATTTTGAGCCGACCCTTAGTCTTCGATATACTTCGCCGGATTCTGGGGGATGCCGTTCAGCAGGATTTCATAGTGGAGTCGGGGCCGCGTCGTGTGCCCAGTGTTGCCGGCCTGGGCAATAATTTTGCCCTTTCTGACAATGTCTCCCTGGCTGACCTCAAATTTTGCCAGATGTCCATACCGGGTGACAAAACCGTTGCCGTGATCAACTGTCAGAAGGTTACCGTAGGTTTCGTCAATTGATAGCACAATGGCGATGCCGTCTGCAGGTGCGTAAACAGGGTGAAATGGTCGTGTTGCGATGTCGATGCCATCCTGTGGGGTAATCTCGCCTGTAAAAGGATCGTTGCTGGTACCAAAAATGTTGACCTGATAGCCCATAACAGGCAGCGCGGAAGGGATACGTGTAAATGGGTTGGGCCTCTCTCTGAAGTAGTGTACCAGGTTGTCGAATTGGATCTCCTGGCCGTACTTCAGCTCCGAATCAATCTCAGATGAATCGGCAGCAATAACCTCCAGGATTCCACTCTTTTTTGCCACCTCAATTTTCTGGCTAAGCTTCTTTGCGTTTTCGCGATCGAATTTCGACTTGTTCTCAGACCGTGTCCGGGTCATCTGCTTGAGTTTATGGTTGAGCGCTTTCAGGTTTTCAAAGTGCATGTCCAGCGTTTCATAACGCGTGACAAACTCGTTCAGTTGCGTCTCCTCCTCTTGGTACTGCTTGCGGATAGCTTCATAATCAAGCAGTTGCTTGCGGACATTGGTATAGTCCATGATCATATACACCCAGGCTGAAATAAGAGCGATGATCAGGATGGCACCGATACCAAAGACAAAGCTGGCGATATGGATTTTTTTGACCGCTGATGTCCGGCGGGGAACGACAACAATAGTGAAGAATTTTTTTAACAAGGGTCTTCCACGTGTATGTTAATCAGGAAACCGTGTCTGTACTGACCTTCAGGACTATGATGGCAATACCGGTCATCCCTTCTACAAGTGCCAGTTTTTTGACATTCATCCGGGGGAAAACAGAACGCAGGATAGATTCAACCTTGGATAGATTCAAAAGTGTAAAGCAGGCATCTGCTACCATGAGGACAGCGATAATTGTGATGACAAGGTTCATGACGGGTTTTCGAGGACCGTTTCTAATAAAAAAGATGAACTTAATGGGCAAGCACGTTTGATCGTTTTGTGATCCGATTCTGTCTGATCTTAACATCCGCAATGGAAAATGAACAGCCCGTGGCGGACCTTTTCGGGCCTCGCGACTGTTAGCAACTGAAAAAACGGCGATTTTATCAAAACCGGGCTGGTCAACCGACCGGACAGGGTTTGACCCGCCAGATTTCCCGGCTGTATTCATCGATGACGCGGTCAGTGGAGAATTTCCCCATGCGGGCGACGTTGAGGATTGCTTTACGGTGCCAGTCTTTCTGGTCCTGGAAAGCTTCGGAAATTTTTTCCTGGCAGGTGATGTAGTCGCGGTAGTCTGCCATGATGTAGTATCTGCCGGTACCTTTGTAAAGCGCATTGAAGATCGGCATGAAGGTTGTGGGATCGTTGGGAGAAAAGAAGCCGCTACGGATCTGGTCCATGACCTGTCGCAGCTCCGGGTCCTTATCGTAATATTCGGCAGGAACATATCCCGCCTTTTTAATTCGAATCAGTTCCTCGGCGGTGTTACCGAAGATGAAGATATTCTCCTCCCCTACCTCTTCCAGGATTTCGATATTGGCACCGTCCAGTGTTCCCAGTGTGAGAGCGCCATTCAACGCGAATTTCATGTTTCCCGTCCCGGAGGCTTCCATGCCAGCTGTTGAGATCTGTTCGGACAGGTCTGACCCTGGAAAAATCCGTTCTGCCAGGGAGACGCTGTAATTCGGCATGAAAATAACCTTGAGCAGGTTGCCGACTGACCGGTCCCTGTTGACCAGGTTGGCCACGGAGCAGATCAGGTGGATGATTTTTTTGGCCATGTAATAGCCCGGAGGTGCTTTGCCGCTGAAAATAACAGTCCTCGGGACCAGGTTTTCCGTTTGTCCTGCCTTGATGCGGTTGTATAGTGTAATGACATGAAAGATGTTCAGCACTTGTCGCTTGTACTCATGGATTCGCTTGATCTGCACATCGAAAATGGAATCGGTATCAACCCGTATATGGCAATTGTTCCAGATAATTTCCGCCAGCCGTTCCTTGTTTTGTTTTTTGACCCCTTGCCATTCTTTGATAAAGGCGTCATCGTCGGCAAATGCCTCTAATTTTTTCAGCTCATAGAGGTCCTTTGTCCAGGCATCCCCAATTTTGGAGGTGATGAGTCGTGATAGAGCCGGGTTGGCCTGCCTCAACCAGCGCCTGGGGGTGATACCGTTGGTTTTATTGTTGAATTTTTCTGGGAACATCTCAAAAAAATCGCGAAAAATACCTTCCCGCAGCAACCTGGAATGCAGCTCCGCCACACCGTTTACTGAAAAAGTTCCGACGATGGCCAGATGAGCCATGCGCACATTCTGAGGTTCCCCCTCCTCAATAATGGACATGCGGGCCCGTCGGTCGAAATCACCGGGGAAGATCGCTGCGACCAGGTCCAGGAACCTCTGGTTTATCTCAAAAATAATCTGCATGTGACGAGGCAGAACGCTTTCGATTAGAGGGACCGGCCAGGCTTCCAGCGCTTCCGGCAGGACCGTGTGATTGGTGTAAGCAAATGTGCGGGTGGTAATTCCCCAAGCCTCATCCCAGCTCATCCCGTTTTCATCAAGTAGAATCCGCATTAACTCGGGAATGGCAATTGAAGGGTGGGTGTCATTCAATTGAATCGCTGCTTTTTCAGGTAATTCGGAGATGGTATTGCCGCTTTTTGACAGTCGGTCCAGGATGTCCTGCAGGGATGCAGACACCATGAAATACTGCTGCTTTAGTCGCAGCTCCTTGCCTTCGTAATTATTGTCGTTCGGATAAAGGACCTTGGAGATGGTTTCGGACTGGCTCTTGTTAATGATGGCTCCGATGTAGTCCCCGGCATTGAATGTCTGCAGGTTGAACTCCCGTGTTGAGGAAGCAGCCCAGAGCTTCAGAGTGTTGACGGTCTCGGTTTTGTATCCGGGAATCGGGATATCATAGCCCATGGCAATGACGGTATCGGTATCGACCCATTCCGAATGGGTGTGACTGTCCTTGTCCCGATAGCTGTTTATCTTTCCCCCGAAATGAACCCTGTAGCGTTTTTCGGTGCGGGCAATTTCCCAGGGGGTTCCAAAGCGCAGCCAGTTGTCAGGGTACTCCTGTTGTCGCAGTTTTTCGATTTTCTGCTCGAACATACCGAACTCATAGCGGATACCGTACCCGAAAGCCGGCAGTTCCAGCGTGGCCATCGAATCGAGAAAGCAGGCAGCAAGCCTTCCTAAACCGCCATTTCCAAGGCCTGCATCCCCTTCGACTTCAGAGATGTCTTCCAGGGAGTATCCCAGGTTGTCCATGGCTTTCTCGACAACATCGGCGAGGTCCAGGTTAATCAGGGCATTGCTCAATGTTCGGCCCATCAGGTATTCGAGTGAGAAGTAATAGATGCGTTTGGGATTTTTCCGGTAGTAGTTGTCCTGGGTTTTAAGCCATTTCTTGATCAACTCGTCCCGAACGGCAAAGGCAAGTGCCCTGAATCGGTCCAGGGCGCTGGAGAATTTCATGTCATGTGCTATGGAGAGCGCCATGCGCTGTTCAAACGCCTCCTGGATTTGATTGATTCTCTCCTCCATTTGCATGCGATCGTTCTGTGTTAAGTCTTTCATATTTATAGGGCGGACAATTACTCAGGCGGCCCCCATGGGCACGTCGGGCTTTTTCTAGGTTGCAGCAGGAGGACTGATGTGCCACCCGCTAGTACTCGATTGAATCTTCGTTAGCCGGACAGGGTTTAACATTCCAGATTTCATCAGCGTATTGCCTGATGACGCGGTCCGATGAAAACTTACTCATGCGCGCCACATTGAGAACCGCCATTTTATGCCACCGGCGACTGTCCAGAAACATTTCGGCTACCCGGTCCTGGCAGTCGACGTATGATCGAAAGTCGGCCAGGTGAAAATAGTAGTCCCCTTCATTTACCAGGCTGTTGAACAGCGGAACGAACAATCCGGGATTATTGGGTGAGAAGTACCCGTCGCGGATCTGGTTGAGCACGGTACTCAGTTCTTCATCCTGATGGTAGTACGTCTCTGGATTATAACCGTTGTGTCTTAATTCAGACAACTCTGCTTCGGTTTTTCCGAAAATAAAGATGTTTTCGTCACCAACCTCCTCCATGATTTCAATATTGGCGCCGTCAAGCGTCCCGATGGTAAGAGCTCCGTTAAGGGCAAACTTCATGTTTCCGGTGCCGGAGGCCTCCATACCAGCTGTGGAGATTTGTTCAGAGAGGTCGGACCCCGGAAAAATCTTCTCGGCCAGAGATACCCCGTAGTTGGGGATGAAGGCTATCTTTAGTCGGTCTCCGATCTCCGGGTCCCGGTTAATCACATTTCCGACGGCATTGATGAGATGAATGATCTCCTTGGCCCTCTGATATCCAGGAGCGGCCTTACCACCGAAAATAACGGTTCGTGGCACAAATCCATCTGTTTTACCGGCCTTGATGCGGTTATAAAGCGCAATCACGTGCATGATATTTAACAGTTGCCGCTTGTATTCGTGGATTCGCTTGACCTGCACATCAAACAGGGATTCGGGATTGGTTTCAACATAAGCGGATCCTTGGATAATGTTGGCCAGCTGTTGCTTGTTCTGGAGTTTAACTGCCTGCCACTCTTCGAGAAACCCTGTGTCATCTGAAAAAGCTTCCAGTTCCCTGATGTTGTCAAGGTCTTTCACCCAACCAGTCCCGATTCGGCTGGAAATCAGTTCAGACAGCGCTGGATTTGAGCTCTTCAGCCACCTTCTCGGTGTAACGCCATTTGTCTTGTTGTTGAATTTCTCGGGCTGTAGTTGGTAGAAGTCATTGAAGATACCGTCTTTCAACAGTTTTGAGTGAAGTTCTGCCACGCCGTTGACAGAATGGCTGCCGACAATGGCAAGATGTGCCATGCGGATCTGTTTCCGGTCGCTCTCTTCGACAATCGACATGCGTTGCCGCCGAACCAGATCGCCGGGAAAGACAACCCCCACTTCGTCCAGAAAACGCTGATTGATTTCATAGATAATCTCAAGATGCCGGGGCAGCAGATTTTGCATCAGATCCGATGGCCATTTTTCGAGGGCTTCCGGAAGAACGGTGTGGTTGGTGTAGGCAAAAGTACCAGTGCAGATCTTCCAGGCGTCTTCCCAGGTCATGCGGTACGTATCCAGCAGTTTTCGCATCAATTCAGGAATGGCGATGGCCGGATGGGTGTCATTCAGCTGAATGGCCACCTTGTCCGGAAGGTCTCTGATGTTGTCCCCACACCGTTCCAGACGAGCCAGAATGTTTTTGAGGGAGGCTGACACCATGAAATACTGCTGCTTTAATCGGAGTTCTTTCCCCTGGTAGCTGGTATCGTTGGGGTAGAGTACCTTTGACAGTACCTCTGACTGGTGCTTGTCAAGAATGGATCCGATATAATCGCCCGAGTTGAAGCTTTCAAGATTAAACTCCCGCGAAGAGGTGGCCGACCAGAGTTTCAGCGAGTTGACCGTACCGGTGCCATAGCCAGGTATGGGGGTGTCATAAGCTAACGCGATCACATTATCGGTGTCGACCCACTCGGTGAACCAGGTGCCATGGTTGTCTCGGTACTTTTGGGTGCGACCATAAAACTGGACGAGCTCGATGTCCTGAGCTCGTTGGAACTCCCAGGGATTGCCATACCGCAACCAGTTATCCGGTGATTCCGTTTGCTGTAGTCGGCTGATGGACTGCTTGAACATGCCATACTCATATCGAATCCCAAATCCGTAGGCTGGCAGCTCCAGAGTAGCCATTGAGTCCAGGAAACAGGCTGCCAGCCTTCCCAGGCCGCCATTGCCCAGTCCGGCGTCCCATTCCATCTCTGCTAACTCCTCCAGATCATATCCCAACTGGGTCAATGCGGTTTTCACATCCTCAGTCAATCCCAGATTGAGAAGTGAATTGCCCAGGGTTCTTCCCATTAAAAATTCCAATGAAAAATAGTATATCCGTTTGGGGTTTTTCTGATAGTATGTCTCCTGGGTATCAACCCAGCGCGAAATCATGCGGTCCCTGACCGTATGTGACAAAGCGGCGTATCGTTCCAGATTGCTTGAATTTCTCAGATTGTGAGCGACTGTTAATGTCATGTGTCGCTTGAAATCTTTTTTTATCCGTTCAATGTATCCCTTTTCGAAACCCGTTTTTTCCGGAGACTTGTTTTCCATATTCAACTCATCAATTGAGGATTAATCATGGATCGACGAATGTTACCGGTAGCCTGAGTCATGAAAACACTAGTTAAAAAGCCAATAAAAATAGTCTTTTAATTTTAAACAGCGTATCCCAAGTCATTCAAACACGCAAGACCATTTCGTTTTTTAAAAACAGCCGGGGAGTGCTTGATACATCTGTTGGGATCACTTCTATTCAATTTAGAATGATACCGCGAAAAATGGCTGGCTGGTCAGGTGGTAAATGAAAGAAAATAGTTTGCAAAGACGCCAGATTTTTGAATATAATGGGTGAACGAATGTGAAGGGTTGTTGGAACCGAAAAACAAATCACTGAAAAACATACTCATGAAATCAGATTTTAAAGTGCTTATTGTTGATGACGATGCAATGAACATTGATATACTCAGGGACGATCTGGAAGAAAAATATCTTGTTGCCTCTGCAGAATCAGGCGAAGAGGCGTTGGAACTCATTCCAGATTTTAAGCCTGATGTACTGCTGCTGGATATAATGATGACGGGAATTGATGGATACGAAGTGTGCCGCCGCATCAGGGCCGATAAGCACTTTGATGAAATAAAAATCATCCTGATTTCTGGTCGGGCCATGGACAACGAGCGGCAGAAAGGATTCGAGGTAGGGGCTGATGACTATATCACCAAACCTTTTGATGTAGACAGCGTTGATGAGAAGATACAAAACCTGCAGAATCTGAAGGCAGGATTAGCCTGATAAACCCCTTTAGAACACAAGTCCGAGCGTTGCATAAAAATGGATCCTGTTTTGTGACGCACTGACTTCATTGTCCTGATCCTTACTCCCCCCTTTATCCTCCATTGGCTGCCACAATAAATCAGCTGAACCTCCCAGCCTGATTTCCAGCGGTAGTGAGGACAGATTGATTCTCATCTCCGGTCCCAGGTTTAGTCCCAAAACCAGGTTGGAGATATCGGTATTGTACTTTTCACCTCTTACCAGCAATACGCTTCCAGACTGGTTTACCAATCCCAACAGAAAATCATAGTTCAGGCCCAGTGTCACAGCTTGTGCTAGCATCCGGGCCTTGTAGTTCTGTACGTCCAGCAGAAAAAATCCGCTGTTAATATATTCACTATCGGTTCTATTACCAGGGATCTGCTGCGTATCCCATTCCACCTGCACCCTTTTCCAATGAAAGTACACCCCGAGTTCATCAACCCAGCCGGAATGATATCCGGTGTTCAGAACCCGAGATCCAATTTTCAAGTCAGTGCTGGTAATGGTTTGTGGGACTAGCTGGCTGCTGCTGTTGATGGTCAGACGTTCATCCTGCCTTTTTTGCCCGGTAAGATAATCGATCTGAATCTGGACCTGGTAGATCTCATCACGGATGCCTACGGTGAATGAAGCACCGTTCATGGCAATGGTCTCAGAATCAAGAATATCTCCAGCACTGATGGTGATGCGGTCATGAATTGCATGTGCCCCGATCCTGTTCTCATTGGCCCCTCCTGCTTTCGGGTAGTCAAAACCATAAACCGGATAGTGAGGCAGAGGGGGAGGCGAGGCAGGTCCGCGGTTCTGCTTTGACTGCTTAAGCAACTGCGCAAAATTCATTCCGGTTGTTTGCTGCAGGATAATATCCGAGCGGGTACCGTCAATGGTTTTTTCCTGACAACCGAAATGAATGTACTGTCTGCAGAAGCTGTCTTCCGCTTCATCTTCAATCACCCAGGCATCGGATGATCTGGAAAGGTGATCGAGAATGGATCTGATGGCGGCTGCTCCTTTGTTGGCTTGAACCCATTGAAACGGGCGAATACGATCGGCCGCTGAGGACCCGTCAGGCGGATTGATAGCAGCTTCGCTATTTCGGGTCAGTCTGATACCGGAAAAAAACTGGTTCAGGCCTGCCAGGATATCAGTGTCCTCTGAGTTAGCATTCTGGGCCAGAAGTTGAGCGGCTGAGAATCGTCGTGCAGCTTCTCTTTTCTGATGGATGGCATCAAGAAGGTCCAGATAGTATCCGGTTTCTCCCGGAATGGTGCCTGTGATAAGCTCAAGTGCCAGAAAGCCGGAAATGCCGTCAACGAACCGAAAAGCATGTGAGCTGATGGGAAGCCGATTCCGGCTGCCAAATGCCAGGTCAGCTTTGACAATCGTGTGCAGCAGGCTGAATAGGGCAAACCGATTGGAAGGTGCTGTCAGCGCGGCTGTTTCCCCAATTGGAAAGGGAAACACCATCCGGCTGGGGGACTCAGAAAGTAGGGAGAGTTGGCTGTCACTACCTTTAAGGGAATCGATGGTAACCAGTGGGATAACGAACTGCCGGTTCCCTGACTCGAAGTGGTAGCGGTTGAATAATTGCTGTTCACTGTCAGACAGGAATTTGAGCAGTTCCTTTCCGAGCGCATACAGGCCCGGTGGGCCGGTTACTGTGAAATGCCCCTGCCTGATCTGAAAAGCGTTCTGTGGCTTGATCTGTTTTTTGACCTTTTTTGAACCCGGCTGCCATTGAAAGTAGGTGGTGGCAGTATCGTTTCCCGGTTCGGCCTGTGCCTGGCTGAAAAAAAGAGGGAGCAGCAGACACAGCAGGCAAAGTGGATGAGTGGCTTTCATCGATGCTCCTGTTAACAGCGGTTGATGGCGAGTGGCTCAAACATATCAGCTGCTGTAGACTTAATGTCATTTCTGATCTCTGAGCCTGATAACGCAGTGGCGGAACGCTATCAAACCGGACCGGTTCAACCGAATTACCGAAAAACGGGTGTTGTCCAAGTTGCCAAATCTGTATCGACATTATATGCTGAGCCCGCAATTGTAAAGTTTATGCGAAAACTGATCTTAACAGGTCCTGTTTCAGAGCCAACACCAGTTTTTTCCATGGAGCATGCATGAAAGGATTTCTGATTTTTCTGGCCGTTTTAGTATTTATGCCTCATAACGGTTCAGCGATGGAGGGAGTTTGTATTGAAGGAGACTGTAAAAACGGCAAGGGTATATATGTCTGGGAGGATGGCAGTCGGTACAATGGGGATTGGAAAATGAGTAAGCAGAACGGCAAGGGGGAGATGGTCTATCCGGAAGAGGAGCGTTATACCGGGGAGTGGAAGAATGAAAAACGTCATGGAAAGGGCGTAATGGTCTATCTTGAAGATGAAACATACAAGGGAGACTGGAAAAACGGGCGTAGAAGTGGTATCGGAAATATGACCTATCTGAATGGAGAGATATTCAAAGGGGAGTGGAAGAAAGACAAATGGCACGGCAAGGGGCAGTACCTCTTTCCCGACGGGACAAAATTCTCCGGTCAGTGGCGTAACAATGTTAAACATGGAACAGGGAAACGGCTATATCCCAACGGAAAAACAGAAACGCTGGAGTATCGGGACGGGACGTTGCTTGAGGCAGTTCATTAAAGAGACCGGCTGAATGGAACCGGTCTGTCCACTATTGGCAGATTTCGTAGGATTTCCCAATCCGAGGTGTATATCGGGGATTGCCCTCTTCGCAGATCTCAATGTTCTTTTTGGGGCTTCCTCGGTGCATCTTCTTGATTTGGAAGTGGAACTCCGACTTTATCTGACACCCTCGATATGAACCATCCGCAGCTCTGTATTCCAGCCGATGGGTGTGGCGGATTTCGGCCCGGGTGACACAGGTGCGTTTTTTCTGGGGAGCATCCTGCGCTATTAAGCTGCCAGCAGGAAGCGTTATGGCCAATAGCAGCAGCATGATCTTAATCTGTTTCATCTTTCCCTCTTCTCCAATACCAATCGGCACTATAACAGGGTGCCGGTTCTGCCATCCAAATGGACTCTTGAGAGTAGTTAGTGACTTGCTTCTTTCTCTTGAAATGCAAATGTAATACCGATGCGAGAATCAAACCTCTCGCAGCAATTCCTGCTTACGCTTCTTAATCTTATAGTCGTCCTTGGCCCATCCGATCACCCTCAAGGTATATGAATCATCAATTCCGACCTTATTCCCGATGTATTTGAAATAGTTGATTTCTCTCTGGGACAATGATCCATCGGTGACCGCAATATCTGCAATGTAGAACAACATGGTCCGGGCGATTTTCTTTTCGATGTTCATGTTTTGCAAAGGTGGGGACTCCCGGCGTTTCACCATCTCGACAATGTGATTGATGTCATCAACCTTCTCCAGAAAATCGATTGCCTCTCGGAGAAACCCAACCTCATCATCCGTCACAGCTCCATCAGCTGAGATCATTCCGACAATGGCATTGGCAAACCAGAGTTTTATCTCTGCTGAAAGGGCACCTACATTAAAATCCAACATGTTTCATTTTACGAGGGTGTATTTTGTTGACCCGATGTACAATGTGAGCGGGCCTGGTTCGGCTTCGGTCTGATAAAACCTGTATTTTGATCATCGCTTAAACCAGCCATAATGGCAAAGGTTTTTCGGAGACCCTGGAGACTGAATGGTCCCATCGCTAAAATTGACAGTTTCTCAGCCAGCAGATATGAGATATGGATCGCTTGCATGATAAATACAGTTACTGGACAGATCCCTTCATATTCAAACAGAGGAAAACGATGTCAAACCATATTGAAAAACCGGAAGACCTAAGCCCGGATGCGCTGGTGAAACTGATCCTTGACATGGGCCATCGCCTGATTGTTCACCACACCCTCTGGTACAAAGAGGTGTCCCACCAAATGGGTGAGGAAAAGGCGCAGAAGGCTCTTGAAACGGTATTTGAGAAAAGTCTCGGGGTTCAGATGAAACGGTTGTCCAAGGTTCTGGGGTTCGAACTGAAGGATGGTTTGCCTGCCGCACTGGTTGACATGTCGAAGGAAAAACAGATTGAACTACTGGACAGTCTGGCAATTAACTGGCTGGCAAATGATGGTATATGGTTTCAGTCAGTGGAGTTTGCTGATGGTATGAATGATGCCAAACGTTGTAACGATTCCTGCTGGGCGCAGTTTTCACCATTCGAAGCGCGCTCCATCAAAAAGGTTCTTGGCCTTGGTGAGTTCCCCGGCCTGGAAGGGTTGAAAGCGGCCTTGAATTTCAGGCTTTACGGCCGTATCAATACCCAGTCCTTTTCCGAAGAGACGCCGGAGAGTTTCGTGTTCCAGATGAACGAATGTCGGGTTCAGGTGGCGAGGAAGCGCAAGGAACTCGATGACTACCCCTGCAAATCGGTTGGCCTGGTTGAATATCCCTATTTCGCAAGGGCTGTTGATGCTCGAATTGTCACAGAATGCATCGGATGTCCGCCGGATGATCACCCGGAAGAGTGGTACTGCGCCTGGCGGTTCATCCTGAAGCCCGATAAGTCTTTATAGGATGTTCAACAGGCAACATCTTTAAGAAGGCGGCCAATGACCGGTCTCGGACATTCTGGACTGGACAGGGCACTTGTTTTTGTGGTTCTGTTTAGGAAATGTCATGGATCAAGACACCTAAACGGAACCCGCATGATGCGTTTTAGACCTCACAGTTTACCAACCTGGATACTGTTTTTACCCCTCCTCGCTCTCCTGTGCCATCCCATTGAACTTCAGGCCGCCAAAGGTCGGAAATCCATTTTACGGGATTACACCTTTGGTCACAAGCAAACGTTCAAGGCAGGGTTTGTCGGCCGGACGATAATTGTCAAGCTACAGCCCCGAAAAGGTGATGGTATGTACCGGTTTGCCAGCTGGACCTTGAGAGACTGGAAGAACCGGTTCAAGGATATCAAGAAGTACAATCGAAACCGGCCCCTGATGCTTCATCACTACGTTCAGATTCCTTTCAAGGCGCTGAATGATGATATCCAGAGTATGGTGCTGCAGGCTGTATTTTCGAACGATTCCAGTGAAGAGGATGGTTGGGCCCATCGGGTTGCTTACAACGGAGAGACGGTTAGCCTGATTGCGGGTGTTTTTGCCCGCAGTGGCATCACACCGAACAACCTGATAATCCACAATAAACTGAAGTATAATGGTAAACGGCTCCTGATAGGGGACACAGTGATGATCCCCTGGAAGTGGGTCAAGGAATCACTGCACCTCAGACCCATATCTGTCCGCAAGCCGCTGACCATGGCTAACAAAGACTTTGATAAGGGCTATGTCCATTATCGCCTGAAAAAAGGGGAGAGCCTGTACTCCTCTGTGGTTGCCCGTTTTACCGGGCGTACTCTGGCAGAGGATGTTAATCGGATGGCGATTCAGTTGTTGAAACTGAACAAAATCAAAAATGAGCATTTCATTCCGGTGGGGAAAGATCTCAAAATTCCCATCGAGTGGATCAGTGAGGAGTACCTGATTCGCAAGCAAAAAACAAAAAAGGTACTGGTTCCGGAAGAGGAACCGGAAAAGAAGATAGTGGTTAAAAAGGATCTGCCTATCCATATCATCCTGGATCCCGGGCATGGCGGAATCGATCCGGGCGCTATCTTCGGGTCTAAAAAAAGAGGGTACCAGATTTTTGAGGATGAGACTGTTTATGACATCAGTCTCAGGGTTGCGGAACTGCTGAAAAAGAAAAACTACATTGTCCACCACACCCTGATCGACCCCAACCAGAAAAAGCCGGTTGCGAAACTGGCGACGCGTAAAGATGAAGATGAATATATAGCGGTATCACCTTCCTACAAGCTCCGCCACACCGGGGTTGGGATCAACATGCGAATCTACCTGGTCAGTAGTATCTATAAAAAACTCATTCGCCAGAAAGTGCCAAAAGAAAATATCCTCCTGATGAGTCTGCATGGTGATGCCTTGCATAAATCCCTGCGGGGGGTGACGGTATACTACCCCGACCACCGCTTACGCTCTGCCAGTTTCAAGCTGACCCACCGGGTGTATCGTCGTCGCAAGGAGTTTCAGCGGGAGCTGAAATTCAGAAATCGGGACAATATCCGTTCTGCCAGGGTTAGTTCTACCTTCGGGAAAACAATTGTGGAGAGCTTTAAGAAGGCCGGCATGCAGACACACAAATCCTTTGCGGTTCGGGGTTACTATTATCGTCGGGGTAAGCGGACCCTGCCGGGCATTTTACGTTACAGCAAGGTCCCGGCCTCTGTGCTTGTCGAGGTTGGGAATCTCAACAATACGCAGGATCGAACAGCCCTGCTTAAACCGGAATATCGCCAACGTGTTGCGGCGACCTTGGTGGATTCGATCAACCGCCACTATCAGAAAAGCTGATCTGATTCTGAGTCAGATAGCTGTTGACTGACAGCAGGGTAGCAAGGGGGGTGACAGGTTGTTCCGGAGCGGGTCAGAAGTCCAGCTTTTTTTTGTCTATGAGATCTTCTCCACTGGCCAGGTCTATGGCCTGTTCAAAGATCTCCTCAAGCGTGTTGATCACCGCTTGTTCTTCAGTGCTGATGGGGGATGTCACCCCGAGAAAGCCGCCCGACGCTTCAGCAATTGACGTTGCCAGTTCCCTGAGGTCTTTGACGATCTCTTCCATTAACCGTGGAGACACACACTCCTGGATATAATCCATCGCTTTCTGCACAACGGTGATATCTTTCTTGATTTGTCCGCTCAGGTAACGATTGGTCAAGCCAGAGTAATTTACAACCGTCGCATGAAACATCCTTTTCGTGTATGGGTTGGAGCACCGTTTTTCCCGCTGACTTAGAAATTCCCTGAATTGAGCAACCTCCTTGTTGTCCGTTTTTCCATCCGCATCTGCAACCAGGATGAATACCTGAAAAGGCAGTAGTCTCATCAGTCTTTTGCCTACCACATTCTTTTTCTCAATCAGGACGTTTTTGTCCACCTTCTCGGTGGCGACTGCAGAAGACTCATCCTGCATCTTTTCAACGTTTGATTTCTCTTCTGAAGGGTTTTCTGTATTTTCTGCCATGATTTAGCTGGGCGATATACCGACGTGTGTTGTTAAAAAATGGTTTGAACTATAACCCCATCATACGCATTTTAATAACAGTTAAGCAATCCCGTTAACAGGTCCAGGGAAGACTGGACACCCTAAAAAGCGTAATCTATTTTATCTTCAGCTCTCAGTTTGCAGGTTTCTCATGATGTTTGGCTCATCATCTCTGCATGGATAGGGGTAACTGTTCAGGTATCATTCATATATTCTTTAGAAGGCATCCAAAGCCGATATCCGGAATGAGGTTGCCCCCCTGTTCTCAACTACTACACAGATTCAACGCGGTTATGCAAGCAGAGATGCCTGAAGATCATGGAAATTCCGGGTCCTCTGAGACTGAATTCTTGACTGACTATAACTACACTTTTTCAGCAGTTTCACTCTCAATATACGCCAGCATGCCGCGGATGCTGTTGCGGACAAAATAGTCCTCGCGGGTACGGATATCCTGCTCCAGGTGGTCAAGATTGGCAAAGGCCGGGTCCCGCTCTTTGAGGGTGGCAATGATTCTGGATTCTAGCTCTTCTCCCCCAGCTATCTGTGCCTCCCTGATGGTGTCAGTCCAGAGGATGAGCTGTTTCCTGGCACTCTGCATGGCCGGCTGAGGATCCTTTCGGTATCCGAAATGACCGTAGCAGATAATCTCTGGCGCAAGTGCCATGGCCCTGTCGAGGGATGCCAGCGAGGTTTCAAGTTTAAAGCGAGGGGGGGTGGCCGGTCGGGCATACGTGATATCGCCTGTGGAATGGTTAACACCGGCGACTTCGCCCGCAAACAGGAACTCCCTGAAGGTATAACTGAGATGATGGACCGCGTGGCCCGGGGTTTCTATCGCTTTAATCAGGTCGCTGTCCGTTCCGATCTCCTTCCGGAAACAGATGCGTTCACGGGGAATGGGTACAATTTTGCCGTACCCCTCAGCAATTTGCCCTAAAACCTTCAGGCTGACCTGCCACAGCTTTTCGGGATCAACCATATGGTCGATGCCCTTGGGATGACAGATGACAGTGGCATCGGGAAAAACGTCAAGCAACCGGCCGGTTCCGCCGGCATGATCGATGTGGATATGGGTCAGCAGTATGAAGTCGATCCGTGTGACGTTGAGTAGCTTCAGCTCGCTTATCAGCGTATCGATTGAGTGTTTTGGGCCGGGATCGACCAGGAAAACCAGTGTGTCACTGACAAAAAGCCAGGAGCTGATAAACCGGCGAAAACCGGTCATTTGCTGTTCAAGATCGAACAGGTAGAGATTGGGAAATGGCTGTGAAATCGTCATGCCTGACTCCTATTGGTTCAATATCCATTATTGAGCTTCCCGGATAGGATATCGATCCCATGGTTATTGTCAAGAGTCCACAACCTGAATTCCCTTTGCTGTCTAAGGGATCGTTCACAAATAATGTCACATAGTCTGTTTGCAAAAGTCCTAAAAGCACTGGACATTTTACAAACAGAATGTGACAGCAACGTGTTTCTTTAATGTTAATGAGAAACACTCGACTAATTTTTGAGCCGACCCTTAATACCTGAATCCCAGAAAACCAAGGCAGATGATATTGGTGATAATGGGTAGTGCATAAATGATTGAGACAGTAACGATTTTTTTGCGAATGGTTTTCAGCTGGATAACCAGGAGCGCGCCCACAAAAAAAGGCAAATATCCGATCAGAAATACCATCCAGATGCCGCCAAAAGAACGATACCACCAGGGGTATTCCCAGACCAGATGCCCGCCAGCGTTTAGCAAACACTCGATGAATACACAAAAAGCGGCGTACCCGATGGCAATAGCCCAGCGGTTGGGAATTCCCAGGATTTTATCTTCTTTGTTGTCCAGAAGCGTGTGGTAGTAAATAATCCCCACGATGGCGAACATGAACATGATCTCGATGTTCCAGCCAATCATGGTGCGCAGTGCTGTATCACCCGGTGTAGTCCAGAAGGCTGAATGCTGGGTGAAATAGAAAACCAGTCCATTCCATGTTTCGTTGATAAAATCCAATCCGAAAACAGTTGCCCCTGCAAAAACGGCGTCCCAGTTTCCGGCATGTCGAGCGCTTTTGATCTCTTTTACGTAGATCAGGAATGTGTATGCTAACATTGGGATGACATACCATTTGATAGTCGACAGGTCACGTAGTCCATCCAGTGCTGCTTGTGATGCAGGTGTCATGAATTACCTCTTTGGTTGATGGGTTTCAAAAGCAGGGTTGCGCCTGTTTGTGCGCTGCTTTACCAGTTGCCGTGAAATACGTGAGAAATCTAGCAAATCGGTGTGTGAATGGCAAGGAGGATTTGCCCAACATCGGGTGGGGCAAACCATTAATCCTGCGAGCTAAACGAGACTCCATTTGCTAAAGTGTAATATTTGCCCTATGATTGGCTGCAAAAAAGGGCCTTGGATAACCATTCCAATAGCCTGAATCGAAAAAGCGGTCAAACTATCAATTTTCATGGATGACAATATGGATCGTCAGAAAGTTTCACTGGATGAAGTGTTCGCTCCTCGAGGGGTAGCCGTTATAGGTGTTTCAAATAGCCGGATGGCATTTGCGGAATTGGTGGTGCTTGCCATGCAAAGGTCTGGGTTCCCTGCGATATATCCCGTAAATCCTAAATATGATGAAATTATGGGGCTGACCTGCTATCCGAGTATCACGGATATTCCAGGTCCGGTGGATCACGTCGTGGTTAATATTCGCGCAGAGCTTGCGTTGAAGTTGCTTGATGAATGCACTGTCAAGGGGGTGCGGTCAGTTCATTTTTTCACGGCCGGATTTGGGGAGAGCGGTGTAAAGGAGAATGCAGAGCTGGAACAGGAGATGCTGAAGAAAGCCAGGGCGTCTGGCTTTCGAATTATCGGCCCTAACTGCACCGGCATGTTTGTTCCCGGGGCGCGTCTGGCTAACGATTTCACCGTTCCACTGGATCCGGGACCCATCGCCTTTCTGTCTCAGAGTGGCGGGCACGCCCAGAATCTCCCCAGCTACAGTGCAAACAGAGGCCTGCGGTACAGCAAGGTGGTCAGCTATGGCAACGCCCTGGATGTGAACGAGACCGAGTTGATAGACTATTTTGCCCAGGATGATGAAACGGAGATCATCGCGGCTTATATTGAGGGGGTTCGGGATGGTGTCCAATTTTCAGCGGCGCTGGAAAAGGCTGCAGCTGTTAAGCCGGTGATCATTTATAAAGGGGGGAGAACGGAGGCTGGAATGAGGGCCGCTAAAGGGCATACAGCGAGTATGACCAGCTCCATTGATGTGTTCGACGCTGTCTGCAGGCAGCGAAACGCGATTCGGGTAGACGGAATAGAAGAGATGATCGATGTGCTGGTCACCTTGAAGTTCTGCAAGACCATACCGGAGGGAAACCGGGTGGCGCTGGTGGGTGCCGGCGGCGGGCCCAGTGTCCTGGCTGGGGACGAGATGGAAAAAGAGGGATTGAAGATGCCACCATTTTCAGCGGCGCTTCAGGATCAGTTGAAGCAGGTGCTGCCGGTGGCGGGCAGTATTTTGAGTAACCCGCTGGACACCCCTAATATGGCAACGCCTGAGGCGATTACAGCTGGCATTGGTGTGCTAAGTGGCGCCCCCGATATTGATATCATCGTCTACCACTTGGGGTTCCACCCCATCAGCCAGTGGGGCATCGGTTTCTTCAAAGAGCGGACACAAGTTCAGCAAATTGTTGATGCCATGAAAGCAGGATTGGGCTCCAGCGGAAAGGCATTGGTCATCGCGCTCCGAGTTCCCCAAACACTGGAAGGGATGGAAGAGTATCTTAACGTTCAGGAGGTATTTGCTGAAAACGGCTTCCCGGTTTTCAACTCTATGGGAGATCTGGCGCGGGCCATGCGACGTGTCATTGAGTGGAACCGTGTTCGGAATGCCACTGTCTGAAATCACTTATTGACGATCAGGGGGCAACCATTTGCCAACCTGATTTATTGACGTGTTGGTCTGTGGAGGGGGAACCCTGAAAAAGGGTCTCGGCCAAGGCTATTGACAGATCAAGCAGAGGCAGAAGTGTTCCCGGTGATGCTTGATGTCATTCAGACAACATCAATACCATTCCCGGGATTAACGACTTGATCTGGCCTCTATATGACTCTTGATGATCTTCATCAGGTTTACTTCGGCTGGATCAATAATCCCGTCAGCTTGCATCACATCGTTCATCAGGCTCATCAGGAGGGTCATTTCTTCCAGGCTGAGGTCATTGATGATCTTCGTGATGTTGTCCGGATTGAGCTCAAATTTTCCCTGGTTCGGCACAAAATACATCAGTACCTCCCGGTCGATCTCTTTGTAGAAATCCTCCTGATCACCAAACGACTCGAGCCAGTTATTGTTAGCGAATTCAGCGATGACTTCAAATTCACTTTCGTCCATGTATCCGTCGATCCCAGACATTATATAGGAACAGAGGATTATTTTTTTTAATGCCGGTTTGCTGAGCGGGTTGCTGTTGAGTGAATCCATAGTGTTCACACTCCATTTGCGGGAAGGCCAAGAGCCAACGATTTTGTTCGGGGGCATGAACGGAAGAAACTGCCCGGATGGACCAAAATACGGCAACTCTGTCTATTTTAGACGATTGAGCTACAATTCTAACGATGTTTAACTAAAAAATAAAGGTCAATAATAAATATATTTCAAATACAACTTATCAGTTTCAGCTTGACGGTTGATTGGAAATTTCTTTATCATCTCCTGTGGACAACATTCTCCGAAACAGCGACGTCCCGCGGTTTCTGATGCTTTTTTGGCAATCGGCCCTGACGCAGATTTCGAATGCCCATGGGGATTCGATGACGTGAGAAAATGAGAAAAATCAGGGATTACCAGCCTGTCATCTTTATCATAAGGTCAGGCATGGAGGTTTATATGAAAAAAACGGGCCAAAAACGCCATATGACCTCTGTAGATCCACTTTTTCATTCATGGGGCTGACCAGGGAATGAATTTATCATCCAATGAGAAGAAAATTTCAAACAAATCTAGGAGAGACAATGAAGGATCTATTTTCCATTGAAGGAAAAACCGCCTTGATTACAGGGGGTTCACGAGGGATTGGTTTAATGATGGCGAGGGCCTATGTCCGTTCTGGTGCCAGGGTCTATGTTTCATCCCGCAAAGCGGATGTTTGCCATCAGGTGGCGGAGGAGCTGTCGAAAGAAGGAACCTGTGTGGCGCTGCCGGCTGATATTACCGTAGATGATGGCTTGAATACATTGGTGGAACAGCTGAAATTGAAGGAACAAAAACTGGATGTGCTGATAAATAATGCCGGTAAGGGGTGGGAAGCGCCCCTGGAATCCTTTCCGGACCGTGGATGGGATGATGTGATGAACGTAAATGTCAAAGCCATATTTAAATTGACCCGGGCATTATTGCCACAGCTTGAAGCAGCAGGCAGTCACGGTAATCCGGCGCGTGTGATCAATATTGGATCCATTGCAGCTGATACCAGTAATGCTATGAATCTATACTCATACGGTGCCAGTAAATCAGCTATTCACTGGCTGACCAAAGCCCTGGCCAGGGAATTCGGGATCCGTCATATCACTGTTAATGCCATTGCCCCGGGAAGGTTCCCTTCTGCCATGACGGCGCCGGTTATGGCAGACAAAGAACGGTACGATGCTGAAGTCTCCATGATTCCACTGCGTCGCTGGGGGGAGGAAAATGATATTGCCGGGCTCAGCGTTTTTCTCGCATCACAAGCGGCGGCCTTCATTACAGGTGTGATTATTCCACTGGATGGTGGCACAGGGTTGGCCTAGCCTCTTTCAGTGCCGCAATCTAAGAATCAGGCGGCTATCCTGCTATCTCCGGGTCGAGGTTTTCAGCCTCGGCACACAGCAACTGCCTTGTTGACTTTTATTGGTAAGATTGTCAGAATAGTTGTATAATTCTAAGTTATCAGTAAAAACAAGACGTCGTTTTTGAGAATTCCACAATATTGGCGATATATTCGACGACGTACCTGTTTGTCAGCCGGGCCGATGTTGATTCAGTACTGGCCTGGACTTTTAAAGGCACGATCCGGGTTGAGATACAAAATCCCGGTTTCTAATAGGGGACAGTGATGGATATTTATTATGTAGATGGAAAGTTTGTCGATGAGGATGAGGCGGTTGTTTCGGTTAAGGATATCGTGGTCTTACGGGGATTCGGTGTATTCGACTTCCTGATTACCTATAACAAACGAGCATTCCGGCTGGAACAGCATGTTGAACGCCTCCAGACCTCAGCCAGGCGTATCGGGCTTGAGATCAAGATGACAACGGAAGAGATTTGCGCCATCACAGAGGAGACTGTCAAGCGTAATACCCATCACGATGAATCCAATATCCGACTTGTATATACAGGCGGAATCAGCTCTGATGGTGTGACACCTGAGGGAACCGGTTTCCTGATGGTGATGGTGACCCCCAAGCACCAGTTGCCTGAATGGTGGTACATCGATGGTGTCAAAATTATCACTGCCGATATGGAACGCTTTATTCCTGGTGCCAAGAGTACAAACTACCTCAATGCTGTCTACGCCCTGGGACTTGCAAAACAGCAGGGTGCTGTAGAATCTATTTATGTCGATCGGAAAAACCGGTTGTTGGAAGGAACGACTACCAATCTCTTTATGGTCCAGGGAAACAAGCTGATCACAGCCAAAAATGATATTCTGCCGGGTGTGACCCGCAGCGTGATGCTTGAACTGGCGGAAAGCCAGTTTGAGTTAGAGGTCCGGGACATTGATAAGAGTGAGTTGGCCAATGCTGAAGAGGCCTTCATTACGGCTTCAAATAAAGAGGTGGTTCCGGTGGTAACTGTCGACGATATGACCATCGGTGATGGAAAACCGGGTCCCAGAACCCGGCAGATGATGCAACTGTTCAGGGATCACACCACTGCTTACGGCCAAGGAAAAATCTAAGATGAAGACGGCTAGGGAATTTCCATCCCTGATGAAAACGGAAATCGATCTGTCAGCCCTGGCGCACAATTTTAACGAGTTGCGTCGCCTGGCTTCCCCTACGGCAGCGATGATGGCTGTCGTCAAGGCTGATGGTTATGGACATGGTGCTATTCAGGTATCAGAAACAGCCCTGGCAAATGGAGTAAGCTGGCTGGCGGTGGCTCGCATGATTGAGGTGGTCCAACTGAGGGAAGCGGGAATCGAAGCCCCTCTGCTTATGTTCGGATACTGCTCTCCCGAGTATGTCACTTACCTGGCAGCACACCAGACAAGCGCTTCGGTTGCCTCTCTGGAATCGGCCCGATTACTGTCTGAAGCAGCTGGACGATCAAACAGCCGGCTGAAAGTTCATATCAAGGTGGATACCGGAATGGGACGGCTGGGAGTTGTGCCTGACCAACTGGTTGCGCAGGGAAACAGCAGTGAAGAGATGATCCAGGCTGTTCAGGAAGTACTCACCATATCAAGGCTGCCTCACCTGGAAATTGAAGGAATTTATACCCATTTTGCCAGTGCGGACAGCTCAGACAAACGATATGCCCTCAGGCAACTGGATCTCTTCATGGATTTGCTTGAGAAGCTTAAAACACATGGTTTCGAAGTTCCGCTGCGCCATGCTGCTAACAGCGCAGCCACCATCGAACTGCCTGAATCACATCTCGACCTTGTCCGACCAGGCATCGCCCAGTACGGCCTCTGGCCCTCAAATGAAACGGATCGGCAGCTCATCGACCTTAAAGCTGTGATGTCACTGAAGAGCCAGGTCATTCAGGTCAAGGATGTGCCGGCGGGGTTTAAAATCAGTTATGGCAGCACCTATGAAACCAGTGGGCAAACACGAATTGCGACCATACCGGTCGGCTATGCAGACGGATATGACCGGCTACTCTCGTCGCGGGGAGCCATGCTGGTAGGCGGTGTGAAAGTGCCCATAGTGGGAAGGGTCTGCATGGACCTGACCATGATTGATGTAAGTGGTGTGGACGGCGTTGAAACGGGAGATGAAGTGGTTTTACTTGGCCGGCAGGGTAACCAGCAGATCTCAGCCGAAGAGATCGCCGGGCTGGTGGGTACCATCAACTACGAAATTGTCTCATCGATTACCCCGCGAGTAGAGAAGGTCTACATCTAGACTCTGCAGTATGCCATGATCAATCGCAGATCGATCATGGCCTGAAACGCCAGCCATATTATATTAAAATAATTCAGTAAGTTAAAACTTTGATAATCAATCAGATGTCGGGTAAAATGGATTGGAACAGTGGAAAATGGGGCTCCGGGAGTGGAGAGGCCGCGGCGGCAGAAATCATGGTAACCGGGGACTGGGCGCCGATCAGGAAGTTTGATCCGATCATAGTCAGCGAACCGGAGGCGATATATGGGGATCTGTTGCAGGTTCTGCGACAGGTTGATCTGCGAATCACGAATCTTGAGTGCCCCCTGACAGATGGAGAGGGCCAGATCTGGAAAAGTGGTTCCATGCTGAAGGGTCTGCCAGTCCATATTGGGGGGTTGACCTCAGTCCCTTTTGAAGTGGTGACGACTGCCAATAATCACGTATTTGACTACGGTCTTGAAGGGTTCACGGAGACACAGCGGGTACTGGCTGAGCATGGTGTTCGTTCCGTCGGATCGGGGCAGACCGGTGAAGAGGCGCGGAAGCCCTTGACTGTTGATGTGAAGGGCGTCAAGCTGGGGATTGTCAATTTCAGTGAAGGCGAAGACCTGACAGCGGCCAATGGAGGCCCGGGCGTATTTGGCTGGGAGGTGGAAAAGGCCCGTGACATTGTCAGGGAATTGAAGCGGCAGGTTGATATTGTGCTGGTGATCAGTCACTGCGGGGTTGAGTACGTTCCCTTCCCGCCGCCATATGTGGAAAAGGCATTTCAAGCTATGGTCGACGCTGGCGCCGATCTGGTGATTGGTCATCATCCGCATGTGCCCCAGGGGATTCAAATCTACAAGGGGGTACCGATCTGCTATAGCCTTGGTAATTACGTCTTTTACCAGGAAACCGAACTGATTTATCGCAAAACCGGCTATATGGTACAAGTTGGGTTGTCGAAGAGTGGGGTTGTAGAGATTGAACTGCTTCCCTATGAGATTCAGGCGGACCGGCTGGCCCTGCTCAAGGGAGAAAAACGGGACTGGTTTTTTCAGTCGATGGAACAGGTATCCACTCCTCTGGCAAAGGCGGGGGGAGCTGACGAGGCCTGGAACGGATTTCTCTGTCGGTATGGAAAGAAGGGTTTCAAGGACGAGGTCCAGAGGCTCATGGACCGAATTGAATCCGAACCTGAAAAGGGGGCTGCCATGTTTAGAAACCGTTTAACGACGATGCAGCATCATCAGCACTGGATTGATGCCTTGAGTCGGATGATTGATGGCACGATCGATCAGGCGCCGGAATGGTCGCTGACGATGTTGGAACAGTGGTTGACCGAGAAACGATAACGGCCTGAATATCCCCGGGGAAATATTGAAAACGCAACAAAACCAACATGATAATCTGTCAATTGTCATTGTCGACTCGGGAATGGGCGGATTGTCCATCTGTGCAGACATTGCGAACGGATTTACAGACAGGCGGAGCTTTGATCAGGTCGACCTGACCTATTTCAACGCATGGCCGGAGCAGAATCGGGGCTACAATTCGCTTCCCGATACGGCTGAAAGGATTCGGGTGTTTAATGCGGCACTGGTAGCAATAGAGAAGCTGAACCCTGATTTGATCTTGATCGCCTGCAATACCTTGTCAATACTCTATCCACAGACACCGTTTTCCGGCACAACCGATGTGCCGGTGGTGGGGATCGTTGATTTCGGTGTGCAGATGGTCTATGAACACATGGTGGCGAACCCTGACAGCCAGGCGATTATCCTGGGTACATTGACGACGGTAACATCAGAGACCCATAAGAAAGGGCTGATTGAAAAGGGGATCGCCCCGGAGCGGATTATTGGACAACCGTGTGACCAGCTGGCAACACGAATTGAGAGCGGACCGGGCGAAGAGGCTGTCGGACAGATGATGGACGGATTTCTAACCGAAGCTGCTGGAAAGATCGCCCGCAACAATGCTCCGGTTTACGCTGTATTTTGTTGTACCCATTTCGGGTATGCATGGGACCTGTTTGACCATTGGCTGGCACATCACATCGGGGACAATGTGACCATCCTGAATCCCAACACCGCCATGAGCAGTCACGTGCTGGACCAGTATCCGGACCGGAGGGTGGCAGAAACGAATGTGACACTGACAGTTCTGTCGCGCATTACCTGGGATGACGACAAAGTGAGCGCGATTTCCGGGGCCCTGTCAACAGTTTCGCCCCTGACAGCTGAAGCCTTGAAAAACTACCGACAGGACCCGGAGCTGTTTACATTTTAGGGTTTGAATTCGTCGGGAGAGCGCCTTCGCCACACCTTTGGCGCTTTGTTGACATTTCGCTGAACAGTAAAGTTTTAGCTATTGAATAAAATCAGAATAGGGAATTGACATGAGAAAAGTATTGATTATTACAGGTCCGGCCGGGGATGCACAGGGTTGGGGCGATTTAAGCGTGACTGAAACCATGTGTGATGCGTTGAATACCAATGGCAAGCAGGCTGAAATCGCCTGGGTGGAAAGCATGGATGATTTTCACTCGGTTATGAAGGATAAGACCTTTGATATTGTCTGGAGTGCTCTCTACTATGCGTCTTCCAAGTCGGATATCATCGGCGTCAGCGAAGATGAAGATTCCTGGCTGGCCGATTATTTTGATGCAAAGGAAATTCCCTATATCGGACCCAATGCGCTGACGATGAAACAGTTGATTCAGAAGCACTGGACCCATCAGATTCTGAAAGAAAATGGTGTTTCAGTCCCCTATCACCACCTTGTTGGGTCTGGCGATCCCACTCCGGATGTTGTCTATCCCGCATTCATCAAGCCCAGCACAGAGTCAAGATCTGTTGGAATCACTGACGAAAGTGTTGCAACGAATCTGGAGGAACTGGAAAAAAGGATTGCTTATGTTCAGAACGACCTGCAGCAACCGGCCCTGGTGGAAGAATACCTTCCGGGAGAAGAGTATACAGTCCTGATGCTGGGGAACGGCGACCGTCAGGAGTTCCTGACCTGTACCGTACATGTGGATGCAGAACACTACAAAAAATACCCGATATTGCGCAGTGACCTGAGAGGCGTAGGCATTACCAAAATGCGTCTGCCTACGGAACGAATTGAAGAGGCCAGCATTCTTTGCAAGCAGGCAACTGATGTTTTGAAATGCTGGGACCATGTGCGGGTGGACATGCGCGTGGACGGAGACGGTGCTTTGAAAATTATTGAGGTCAACGGTATTCCAGGTCTGAAACCTGTCAAGAGTTGGAGCCCACAAATTTATACCCTCTACCATCCGTCTCCCGAGGGCGAAATCAAAGATTACCATAACCTGCTGGATCACGTCGTGGATTCCGCTTTGGCCCGTTACAACCTGATTTAGAGGCGAACATGAAGTTGCCATTCGATGAGAAGCTGGTTCAAAAATTCCTTACTGAGGAGCGTCTGGAAGGGGTTGATGAACGGGGTGGTTTTGGCTACCAGCTGGATCTGTCTGTGCCAGCGATTGCGACCGCGATTCATGCGGGACACAAGGTCAGGGATGAGCTTCTGCCTTTGATGGCGCTCGATGAGGCGGGGCGTCTTTTCGAAGAGGATGCCGCTACCGACGAGATGATACGGGGGCTTCCCAGCACCATTTGGGGGCTGGATTCCCGTGCGGAGTATGATCTGAACCGGTCACCGGATGTGGCCTTGCCGCTGACCCCTGAACGATTTTGGGGTACCAGGGTCTATGAGACTCAGCCCACCAAAGCCATGAACGAGCAGAGTATGGCAAAGTTCAACTCCTTTTACCGCTTCATCGCCAGCTATATTCAGGCCGTCGTCACCCGTCACGGTGGCTGTGTCGTCTACGATATCCATTCATACAACATCTCCCGCCAGGTGGAAAAAGGGTTTGAGCATCCACCTGAGTTCAACCTGGGAACTGAGCGATTGGACAAAGCGAAGTGGGGTAAACAGATTGATGGGTGGCTGAACCAGCTGTCTGCTATAACGGTCCCGAACCATGAAATTACCGTGGCGGAAAACCGGGTCTTTTTCGGAAGGGCTCATTTTAGCACTTCCCTGACCGAGAGCTTTGAAAATGTGCTGGTTCTCCCCACTGAAGTATCAAAGATTTACATGGACGAATTCCAAGGCAATCTGGATCCTCCTGTGGTTGATTCCGTGAAGCAGGGCCTGCAGACTGCTATCCGGCAGCACAGTGAACGCTTTGCGCAATTGTTGATATAAGCGGTTCTATCCCTCCTGAAGCAGTGAATTGCCGGCTGCTGATGTCCCTTGACACCTCCCGGTACAATTCCTTATCATTTTAGTTAGTTCACATCGAACCTATTCCCGTAAACACGCCCTATTGTCCCCAGGAAAAACATGACCGCAAAAAATCCGTACCCGATAATGACTGCTGAAGAGGCGGTACTTAATATTGTTGATGGCGATATGGTCGCGTTCAGCGGATTTACCTCAGCCGGATCTGCAAAGGTAATCCCGAAAGCGCTGGCTGACAGGGCCCGGGAACATCATGATATGGGGCTGCACTACAAACTGAAAGTGCTGACGGGAGCATCGACCAGCGCAGCGATTGACAAGGATCTGGCTGAAGCCGATGCGATCTCCTGGCGGGCACCCTACCAGTCGGATAAAGCCATCCGCAACCTTATCAACCAGGAGGAGGTGGAGTATGTCGAGGTTCACCTTTCACATCTGCCGCAAGCGGTCTCTTCCGGTTTTCTGGGTAAGGTTAATGTCGCCGTAATCGAGGCCAGTGAGGTGACTGCCGATGGCAGGGTCTACCTGACCACATCCATAGGTGCCTCGCCAACTTTTTTGAGGTGTGCCGACAAGGTGATCATCGAGGTAAATAGGCACCATTCACCGAGGCTTCGGGAAATGGCGGATATTCGGATTATGCCGCCCCCACCCCGCCGCTATCCCATCCATATCTTTGAACCCATGATGCGCATTGGCTGGCCATATGCGCTGGTGGATCCTGAGAAAATAGTGGCGATTGTGGAAACGGATCAGCCGGATGATGAAATGGGATTTGCCGAACCTGATGATATCAGTAAACAGATTGCCGGACACGTTATAGAATTTCTGCTGGGCGAGATGAGTGCGGCACAGCATCCGAATAGTATGTTTCCCTTGCAGGCCGGGGTGGGTAATGTTGCCAACGCCGTCCTGTCAGGACTTGGAGAGCATCCTGACATTCCGCCTTTCTATATGTACTCCGAGGTCTTTCAAAATGCCATGGTGGAACTGATGGTGGAAGGGAAACTGCTGGGGGCCAGTGCGGCCAGTCTGACAGTGACCCGTGAAAAACTAAAGGCCATCACCGATGATATGGACTTTTTTGCACCGAAAATTGTGCTGCGTCCACAGGAGATCTCCAACCATCCCGGGATTATCCGCCGCCTGGGTGTCATTGCCTTGAATACAGCGATTGAGGTGGATCTGTATGGCAACGCCAACTCATCACATCTCTATGGTACCCACTCCATCAATGGTATTGGAGGCAGTGGGGAATTCACCCGTAACAGCTACCTCTCTTTTCTGATGACCCCTTCCATTGCAAAAGAGGGGAAAATCTCCGCCATTGTTCCCATGTGCCCGCATATTGATAATAACGAGCACTCCGTCCAGATCGTGGTGACGGAACAGGGCCTTGCAGACCTGAGAGGCCTGGGGCCCACCCATCGAGCACAGGTATTGATCGAAAAGTGTGCCCATCCCATGTACAAGGACTATCTCCGGAAGTATGTCCGGGATTCCGCAAAAGGGCATATTCGTCACGACCTGACCAAATGTTACGAACTGCATCGAAACCTCATGGAACACGGAAGCATGCTGCCGGAAGCTTAGCAGCCGTTGCGACTTATGCCTTTCCCCACCTGTTATCTGTCAAACCACCCTCACCAGTTTCTGGATGAAGCCTCCTGCCAGGCTTCGTGCAACAGCAAACAGCGGATGGTGTTGCACAGAATTCGGTTGCTCAGTTAGCGCTCAATAGGCTATAACGGGCTGAATCACGCAATTCTGACTGTTCAGCCTCTTGTAGACCGAATCTGGAATCAACATGTCATCTGAAACCATCGAACAACTCGACTCAATCTTCAAGCCCGCATCCGTTGCTGTCGTCGGGGCGAGCAGTAATATCGCCAAGTGGGGCGGGCGCCTCTTTGCACGGCTGGTCACGTCCGGTTTTCGGGGGGCCATCTATCCCATTAATCCCGGACATTCTGAAATCATGGGTGTCTCGGCATATGCAGACCTGAATTCTGTTTCTGGGCCTGTTGATCTGGCCGTTCTCTGCCTGCCGGCAATCAAAATTCCGGGACTGCTGGCGGATTGTGTCAGGAAAGGGGTGAAAGGTGTGGTGATTATCACAGCTGATTTTGCAGAAACCGGTGAGGAAGGCGAGGCGTTGGAAAAAGAAGCATGCCAGATTGCCCGGGAAGGTGGTCTGCGGTTTGTCGGCCCTAACTGTATGGGGATCTGGTCGTCGGCGGTCGGGCTGAACCTGGCCCTGCCACAAGACCCTATATCCGGACATCTGGCTTTTGTCTCCCAGAGTGGCACCTACGGGATCACACTGGCTCGTATTGCGGATGAAAAGGGGTATGGACTCAGTAAGTTTATCAGCTTCGGGAACCAGGCCGATCTCCAGGTGTCGGAATACCTGGAATACCTGGAGCAGGACGAAGATACAAAGGTCATTGCACTCTACCTGGAAGGGCTGAAGGATGGCCGCTCGTTTTTTGAAACAGCCCGACGGGTAACAAAAACCAAGCCAATCCTGGTTTTCAAGGGTGGCAGCAGTCCCCAGGGGGCCAGGGCAACTATTTCGCATACAGCCTCGGTTGCCGGTGAGGATCGCATTTTTAATGACATGTGCCGCCAGGCCGGGATCATCCGTGCCCAGGAGATTGAGCATATGTTTATCATGGCAGAAGCTCTAATCCGACAGCCGCTTCCGGAAGGAAAGCGGATTGCTGTCGTCGGTAGCGGAGGACAGGGGGTTGTGACGACAGACGCACTTGCATCTCACCAATTGGAAATCCCCGATTTTGATGAGGTGTCCAAAGCAACGCTGACAGCGGCACTGCCTCCTCATGCTCCGGTTCCTGGAAATCCGGTTGATTTTGCCGGCGGCATTCGAACCGCAGAACAGGAAGCAGATGTTGTCCATATCCTGGCATCCCTGGACTACATTGACGGTCTGATCACCAACGTTCCCAAACATCTGGCCAGGGCAAAATCCCTCGGGGATTACCTGAAAGGGGCGATCGAGGGGGCAGAGAGAATGGCCGATATTCCGCGGCAGTTCGGGAAACCGCTGATTACCCTTCAATCAAAGGGAATCGATAACCAGAATATTCTGGAGGTGCTGAAAAGCGCCGGTATCCCCATCTATGATACGCCTGAAGATTGCGCCCGCGCCATGTCTGCCCTGGTGAGATATGCCGAGATCAAGAAGAGGGTGGATTGAGCAGAAGATTGATGATTGACCTCTGCTCAATTGCAGGGATTACTCAAACACCTTGCGGATAACAGTCATGGCGTCTGTTTCATCAAACTTTTTGCGATTGTAGTAAGCAGCACCGTCCGTGACTGACACCTTCGCGATCTCTGCCAGCTTATCCTCGGTGACGCCGGCGGCCTTCAAGGTCAGAGGCAGATGACAGAGTTCATTCAGCTGTCTGCGCATCTCCTGTATGATTTCGATCACTCGTATTGCCCTTTGTTCGACGGGTGTAGCGGCTGTTTCCTCAAGGCCAGCCAGGTCGATCAGCAGATCTCCCAGATCCTCCCCTATCATCTCAAGATTGAATTCCAGCGTGTCAGCGAGAAACAGGGACATGGCGGCACCATGCGGAATGTGGCAAACGGCGCCGCTGGCATGTCCCAGCGCATGCACCATACCCACCATGGAATTGGAAAAAGCGATACCGGCCATGGTGGCGGCATTGGCCATCGCCATGCGGGCCTCCAGGTTCTGCCCATCTTTCACCACTTTAACCAGATTCTGCCCGATCAGCCGAACGGCGGAGGATGCGTAGGCATCACTGATCGGGTTTTTCTGGATGCCGACAAAGGCTTCGATGGCGTGGGTCAGGGCATCCATACCTGTTGTTGCTGTAAGGATGGGTGGTAGCGAGGCCGTCATTCTTGGATCAATAATCGCCACGTCAGGCGGGATGCGTGGATTAAGCAACGACAGTTTGATTCCCTGTTCCGGATCAGAGATAACAGCCGCCGAGGTGACCTCTGATCCCGTTCCGGCGGTGGTTGGGATCGCGATAAACGGTTTGGTATCGATTGTTGCCCGCAGGACAGCCTTGAAGTTCATGAGATCGATCTCTTTAGCAGACACCTTGACGTTGGCAGCCTTTGTGGTGTCGATGGCTGATCCGCCGCCAATGGCCAGAAATGAATCGCAACTGTTCTGCTCAAAGAGATCAACAATCTTAAGGACAGAAGAGAGGGGTGAATCGGCAGGGACCTGGTCGTAGGTATACGCAATTTCAACATCCGAGCCGTCAAAGGCCGTTTTGATGATATCCAGAAGCCCGGCGCCGGCAACTCCCGGGTCCGTGACAATTATGGGCCGTTTGGCATTCAGTTGCCTGAACTCTCCAGGGAGTTTTTCCAGGGCACTTGTTCCGGATACGATCTTGACCGGACAGTGGAATCTGTAGTTTTCTGCCATATTCATTTCCTTTTACAACGGGGTTCTTTGACCATTTCGGTGATTAACGTGCTCTTATTTGTCAGAACACGCTCACCCCTTAGTTGTCAAGAAACAGATGGGCGAATCGCTCTGGTTTGCCCATCGGCTGGCCGAAAAATAAGTTTCACTGCCAATTGACACCCTGCTGCAGAATCCTTATCATCTGGTTTTGAGAGAAGCAGGGGAATGGATGCAGATTGTTAATGATGAATAGAGGAAGATAAGATCATGGATATGACACCTTATAAAGAGATGGCGAAAAGCATCGGATTTGAACATTCGGAATTGATGCCGAAGATGTTTGCAATGGTAGCCGATGAAGACGAAGCTAAGATGATCCTGGCGGCATCTCCGCCTGCAACGGTGGAAGAACTGGCGGGAAAAACCGGTTTTACTGTTGAAGCGTCCCAGAAAATGCTGGATGGCTTGTTTATCAAGGGACTGATCTATAAATCCAAAAAGCCGGACGCAACGCGCTATTATAAATTTCGTTCCTACATTCAGTTCCACGATGGGACCGTGCTGACTCCCGGTATTTCCCAAGAGTACCTGGACCTGTGGCAGACATTTGAAAAAACAGAAATGGCAGCCGTGCAGGAAGCCACCAAGGATGTTGAACGGCACCAAGGGATGCGCGTGGTGCCGGTTAATGTTACGGTTGAGTCACAAAAATCGGTGCTGGCCCCGGACGATGTGTCAACCATGATTGAGGAAGCCGACAAAATTGCCGTGACCAACTGCTCCTGCCGCGTGATACACGGCGTTACTGACGTCCCATTGGAGGTGTGCATGCAGATGAACAAGGCAGCTGATTATGCGCTGGACCGGGGGACCGGACGGGAACTGACCAAGCAGGAGGCCATGGATATGCTCAAGATGTGTGAAGAGGAAGGCCTCATACACTGCGTGGATAACAAGAGGGATCTTGGTTATCTGATCTGTAACTGCGATGGTGTGGCTTGCGGCAACTGGGGTATCAACAAGGCACATGCAAAAATCATTACGGCTCCCAGCCGCTTTAAGGCTGTGGTGGATATGGACGATTGCACCGTCTGCGAAGCCTGCCTGGATCGATGCTTTTTCGATGCCATTACCATGTCCGGAGAGAATGACACGGCTGTTGTTGATCCTGCTAAATGCATGGGTTGCGGAGTTTGTATACCGACCTGTGAAGGGGATTGCATTGTCATGGCTGAGATTCAGCCGGTTGAGTTTATTCCGGGATAAAGCGTTCCCTCCTGCGAGGTATAATTCAGCACCGGGAAGGGACCCCATCCGTAATGAGGGTGTTCATGGAACATTTTGATGTGATTATCGTAGGCGCCGGTCTTTCCGGAATAGGTGCTGCCTGTCATCTGGCTGACAGGTGCCCTGGAAAGTCCTATACCGTTCTGGAAGGTCGAGATGCCATTGGCGGAACCTGGGACCTGTTTCGTTATCCCGGGATACGCTCTGACAGCGATATGCATACCCTTAGTTATCGCTTCAAGCCATGGAAAGAGGCCAAGGCCATTGCTGACGGTCCTTCAATTCGCCGATATGTAAACGATGCAGCAGATGAAAACGGTGTCAGGGAACATATCCGCTTCCGACATCAGGTCAGAAGTGCTGCCTGGTCAACAGAGCAGGCCTGCTGGACGCTGACTGTTGATATGGGAAACGACGGACAAGCAGTCCAACTCAGTTGCCGGTTTCTGTCCATGTGCGGTGGTTATTACAGCTATGAGAAGGGGTATACACCTGAATTTGAGGGGATAGAGGCCTTTCGGGGGCAGGTGATCCATCCCCAGTTCTGGCCCGAAACGGTTGAGTGTAATGAAAAGCGTGTGGTTGTGATTGGGAGTGGCGCCACTGCCATGACACTGGTACCTGCCATGGCAGAACGTGGTGCATCTGTCACGATGCTGCAACGCTCACCGACTTATGTTGTTGCCATGCCGTCCAGGGACCGACTCGCCAACTTATTCAGGAAATATCTACCTGAGAAACTGGCTTATGCTCTGACCCGTTGGAAAAATGTGACGTTATCCAGCTATTTCTATAACCGGTCCCGAAAGCGGCCGGAACAGGTAAAGCGTATGCTGATTAACCTGATCCGAAAGCAACTTCCCGGCTATGATGTGGATACCCATTTCACACCGCGTTACAATCCATGGGATCAACGGTTGTGTCTGGTACCGGATGGTGATCTGTTTGCAGCCATCAGGGCTGGTAAGGCAGCTGTGGTCACAGACCATATTGATCACTTCACTGAAAAGGGGATTAAGCTGAAATCAGGAGAGGTACTTGAGGCCGATATGGTGGTAACGGCGACGGGACTTCAATTGTCGGTATTAAGCGGGATAGAATTTACGGTGGACGGAGAAAGGGTGAACCTTTCAGAGACCTTTACCTATAAAGGGATGATGTTTTCCTCTGTGCCTAACCTTGTACAAACCTTTGGTTATATCAACGCATCCTGGACCCTTCGAGCCGATCTCACATCAGAATATGTTTGCCGCCTGCTTAACCGGATGGACAATCTGGGCATGCGTCAGGTAACTGCCCGCCTTCGTGAGGAGGATAGGGATATGAAGCCATTGGACTTTATTGAGTCTTTTTCGCCGGGTTACATGAGGCGCATGATGAGTGAGTTGCCGAAGCAGGGTGACCGGATGCCCTGGATGAATCCCCAGAATTATGCCAGTGATAAGAAGATGATCCGTCACGCACCCTTGGAAGATGGGGTATTGACGTTCGAAAATCCTGAAGGAAGCCGATAATCTTTATCTTTTTACAACCACGACCTGCCAGCTCTCACCTTGTTGAACCTGTGTATACACCAGTTTGCCGTAACCCAGCCACTCTATCAGTTCGGCCAGGTTTTCGGCATTCTCCCGGTTTCGGACATCGAGCGTAACAGCTTGATCCGTGTCCAGGCAGCTCTTGACTGCCCGGGTCACCAGTTGAATATTCTCTCCTGATTTCATCTGCGGCTATTGCGATAGAGATTGGTTGTGTCCCTTTTGCTTCAGGGCTTGTGTAATCCGAGAATCTCCCGGGTTTCTTCCACTGATGCGACCTGTTTGTTCAGATCTTTGACAATGGTGACAGCCCTTTCCACGAGCTGAGCGTTGCTCTCCGCCTTGACCCCTTTGTCCATGTACAGGTTGTCCTCAAAGCCGATCCGCACATGTCCGCCCAGCAGAACACCCATGGCCACCATTGGGAACTGGGTTCGACCCACGCCGAAGATGGACCAGGTGCTGTCCGGTGGCAGACATTCGGAGAAATGTACAGCGTTTTTAGGAGTGGCGGCCAGCCCTCCAGCGGTGCCCATGCAGAGCTGGTAGTGAGGGGTACCCTCGATCAGCCCCAATTTGATCAGCCGTTTGGCAATCTCGATATGCCCGATATCAAACAGTTCGATTTCCGGTTTGCTGCCACACTCCTTGATTCTTGCTGCCATGTGGTCCACAACACCTTCTGCATTGGCGAAGATGCCGCCTCCGAAATTCATGGTCCCGATATCGAGGGAGCAGATTTCAGGCTTCAGTTTCAGCACGTGCTCCACCCGTCGCTCTGCACTTTGCAAGCCGCTCATGATCTCTGCTTCCGGTGAGATATAGAGTCCTCCGCCACCGCCGGTGGACAGGTTCAGAATTATATCGCATCTGGATCGAACCCGCTCGACGACCTCTTCAAACAGCGATACCTCATTAGATGGAGCCCCTGTTTCCGGGTCACGGACGTGAATATGAGCAATACTGGCTCCAGCCTTGTATGATGCCACGGCGGAATCAGCGATTTCCTCGGGTGTGATTGGAATATGGTTGTTTTGTTCCCTTGTCGGGGCAGCGCCAATGATGGCTACTGTGACGATAACATTCCCCATTTATGTTCTCCTTGAAATGGTTGATGGATCTGAACAGCCTTTGGACTATTTGCCAATATTCACAATTCTCCGGCTGATACTGAAATCAGGCATATTGCCTTTGTGAGCCTTCAGGTAATCTATGTATATATTCTTATCGAGATCCAGAACCGCCTCGTATCCACCATTGGCAATCAGCCCTGCAGTTTCCTGACCCAGGTACGTGGCTCCCTTTCCCCAGACGTAGTTGTTGGTGACCGCTGTAAACATCTGGCTGTCGCTGATCTCTTTTCCCTTGAACTTAATTGAGACCACCCTTTTTCCGTTTGGTTTGCGGGAGTCAAATGCATAACTCAGGGTTTTCGGCATCTGGTACCAATCTCCGTTTTCGCTGTTCGCATTGTTCTCCAACAGCAGCTTCAGCTGTTTCCCTGTCATCTTGAATTTGACGAAGGTGTTGCCAAACGGAAAGGTTTCGAGGACGTGCCTGAGTTTTACTTCCAGCGGAATCGGCTTTCTCAGGCCGCCACTGTTCTGGAATGCCAGGTCCACCTTGAAATAGTCAAGCAGAGCGTCACAGGCGAAGTTCCCCAGTTCGGTTTCCTCTGTTCTGGATGGGTGCAGCAGGGGTTGGTGTAACCGAGAAATCTCAATATCCATCTTCTCGCTGGCCATCTGATTGTACTTTTTAACGATGCTCACAACCTTCGGACTCGCCGGGTACTTGCCTTCCAGGACTGGCAGTAGAGATCCGTTGAAAGATGCCAGTCGGTTGGTATCGGTATCGACTTTCAGTTCAATGCGTCCCAGGTAATTCGCGTTCGCACCGGCATGGAAAATGGGGACATTATTAACCACAACCGGCTTTTTCAGTACGGTGTGAGAATGACCACCGATGATCAGGTCAACCCCGTCTTCTGCTTTGAGTTGCCTGGCCAGCGCTTTGTCTTCATTAAAACCGATATGGGTCAGGAGCACCGTTAAATCAACATCTTTGTTCCCTTTAGCGATCCGCGCTACATGTTTGTAATAGTCAGTGATGTAAAGCTCCTTGCTCAGGCTGCTGCTGCCGTTTAACAGATCTGTCACCAGGCCGATGACCAGTATCCTGACGCCGTTTTTTTGGATTGTGTAATGGGAACTCGTTGCCAGGAGTCGGTTGTTTGACCTTTCAAATCCGTTGGCTGCTATCACCGGGAATTTCATGTTTGGCTGGAGCTTTCGATAACGATCGACGCCGAAATCAAATTCGTGGTTGCCCAGACACATCACATCTGGTTTTAACTCATTAACCACCTCAAGCACTGCTTCACCCTTTGTCAGGATATCGATGACGGAACCCTGGAAGATATCCCCGGCAAGGAAAAACAGCGCATTCTTGTCCTGCCGGTAGTGTGCGAGATAGGCACTCAAAGCTGATGCTCCGCCGCCCATGGGTCTTCCTTCAAGAGCATACATCTTATGAGGCAAAAACGAGGCGTGAAAATCGTTAATGTGTAAAATCGTGAGCTCCTTTATTCCTGCGACTGCGCTTGAATAGCTGACCAGGGCAAAAATACAGGCAAATAAAAACGACTTCATTGAATCCTCCCAAAATGATGGTTAATGATTCTGTAAGTTGAAAACCCGGACGAATCCTGACAAAGCAGCAGCACCGTGTCAGAAAACAGGCGATTGAAAGCCGGTGTCGGATGAGCTGCTTCGTGTTATAGACATTGTATTGAATGGGGAGAAAAATTCAACAATCCTGGCATAAAAATATAAGAAAAAACAACCTTGTTTCAAAAAATCATTTTTATTACAAGAAACTAGGGAATATTCAATTTGAGGGCGGCAGCAGGAATCCCTTAAAGCTTGCGATTAAGCGCTACACTCCAGAAGGCGTTGATGAGCGGATTTCTGATTTTTTTGCGGGTGGCACAAACCCCGACCTGGTAGGGTTCAAGCGAATTAGCTACGGACAGGACCTTGACCTTGTCCTCAAAGGGGCTGTTTTCAATCACCAGATGTGGAACAACGCCCACTCCAAACCCCAGGTTGACCATACTCACAATACCTTCGTTCCCGAGAACCTGAGCGTAGATGTTGGGTTTAATGCCCTTCTGCTTGAACCACTGGTCCACTCTTTTTCGTGCCAGTCCCCGTTCCGGAATGATCATGGGAATGGTGTCCCATTGAACGACCTTTTTTTGCAACATGCGGTGGACAGTGCATTCGGTTCGGGGAGCGATAAAGAGCAGGGGGGATTCCGCAATGGTGACAAAATCAAGTTTCGGAGAAAGCGTGTCCGGCCTGGCTGCTATGACAATATCGACCTCACCGTTGACTACCTTCGCAATGGAGCTTGCCGGGTCACCAGTCCTGAGCTTAATCTCTATCTTGTCATGCTTTTTTCGAAAATCGGACAACAGGTCTGAGAGCACGCTGTAACTGGCAGTAACAGAACAGTACATGCTGACCTCTCCTTTCAGCTCCCGGGCTTCATCTGCTACCGACTGGTGAAACGTATTCCATTTTTCCAGGCTCTCCCTGGCGTATTGTCTGAATTTTATCCCACTGTCAGTAAGCGCAACAGATCGATTGTCCCTCTCGAACAGTGGCTGCCCTACCTCCTCCTCCAATCTCTGGATCTGTCTGCTCAAGGTGGAGGGGCTCATGTGGCAGGCTGTGCTGGTTTTCCCAAAATGAAGGGTTTCCGCCAGATGCAGGAAAAGGGTCATGTTATCGGTATTCATGGTTCAGGTGGATAAAGGGGTTATATGGTTATGATTTTCCTGGAAACTGGATGTAGAATTGATTACTGGGCCGGAACATGTCACCCTAAAAGAACAGAATCTATCTTTCATTATATGAAAGATAGTATCCCGTTTATATCAATTTACGCAACGTATCATTTTCCAATATACTGAGTATTCACATTGCATTGAGTTGTGTTGTACATGCACGTCACAAAACGTTTTACGGCAAACACTCGATTCAGCTTATTCTTCTTCGTGTGCTCAGCGCCTCTGTGGTGAGGGTTTCTCATACTGATACTCGAGTCCGTTTCAGCTGTTGGCAGCTGACCCTATTTTACTGAACCATTTGACAGGAAATTATGATGAATTTTTTTAACAGCCTTCCTCTTCGACTGCAACTGGAAGAACTTGGGAAATGCAGCCTGCTTGACCCGACAGATTTCAATGGTGTTGACAAGTTGAAAGGAAAGAAAATCGTGATCATCGGTTGTGGTTCACAGGGTTTGAACCAGGGTCTCAATATGAGAGACAGCGGTCTGGACATTTCGTATGCGCTTCGAGCAGGGGCTATCAGTGAAAAACGACAATCCTGGAAGAATGCGACTGAAAACGGGTTCACAGTGGAAACATTTGACAAACTAGTGCCCACCGCCGATCTGGTAATCAACCTGACCCCGGACAAACAGCATAGTAACGCAGTGGGTGAGGTGATGCCCCTGATGAAAGAGGGGTCCTGCCTTTCTTACTCCCATGGCTTTAATATTGTCGAAGAGGGAATGAAAATCAGGGATGATATCACCGTAATCATGGTAGCCCCTAAATCTCCAGGTACCGAGGTACGGGAAGAGTACAAAAGAGGCTTTGGGGTTCCCACTCTGATCGCTGTTCATGGTGATAACGATCCGAAGGGTGATGGTGTTGAGATTGCGAAGGCATATGCCGTCGGTACAGGCGGTCATCGGGCGGGGGTTTTGATGTCATCCTTTGTGGCCGAGGTTAAGTCCGACCTGATGGGAGAGCAGACTATCCTGTGCGGTATGTTGCAGACCGGTTCGATCCTGTGCTATGACAAGATGATCGAAAAGGGAGTGGAATCAGGTTATGCCAGCAAACTGGTCCAGCAGGGCTGGGAAACCATTACGGAAGCCCTGAAGGTCGGTGGGAATACCAATATGCTGAATCGATTGTCCAATCCAGCCAAAATTAAGGCGTTTCAGTTGACTGAAGAGTTGAAACAAATCATGCGCCCGCTTTACGAGAACCACATGGATCGGATTATCACCGGGGATTTTTCTACCGGAATGATGAAGGACTGGGACAATGGCGATACCGATTTGTTGAGGTGGCGTGAAGAGACCAACTCCCTGGCCTTTGAGATGTCAACCCCGACCTCAGACGAGATTGACGAACAGGAATTCTTTGATCACGGGATCCTGATGATTGCCATGATCAAGGCGGGAGTGGAATTGGCGTTTGAGGCCATGACAGCAGCGGGTATAAAGGAAGAGTCCGCCTATTACGAGTCACTGCATGAAGTCCCGTTGATTGCAAATCTGATTGCCCGCAAGAAATTGTATGAGATGAACCGTGTAATCTCAGATACAGCGGAGTATGGGTGCTACCTGTTTTCACAGAAATGTGTGCCGCTGCTGTCAGACTTCATGGGCAAAATAGGTGCTGACGTCATCGGAAAGGGTCTGGCATCAAAAAGCAATGGCGTTGATAACAAGCAGCTGGACAGCCTCAACCATAAGATCCAGAACCATCCGGTGGAAAAAATGGGTGTCATGCTGCGGGAGTACATGAACAAAAACCGCGATTAAGAATTAATCACAGTCACTCTTCAATGGAATAACGGTCGTCACCCCGGTAAAAGCCGGGGTCCGGCATGACGTTATTTGATAACGTGTTCCTTCTAAGATCAATCTTGTCTTGTACTATGCAGATTACGATTACCGACCTTCAATTTCAAATCAGCCAGGAACGATCGCTGATCATTGATCGCTGGGTCTTAGGCGATGGGGAAAACGCTATTGTCTGTGGCGCCAATGGCAGTGGGAAATCTGCCCTGTCGAGGCTGTTAACTGGCAAGCTGCCGGTTACGATGGGAGAGATCCAATTCAGTTGTCCGGAAAAAGTGGCCCATGTCAGTTTTGAACTGGAAGAGGAGATCCTGGCTGAGGACCGGTATAACAACGACAGCGAATTTATGGAAGGTGGTGTGGATCATGGGCGGACGGCTGCAGAAGTTATCGGGTCGGGGCCGAGCCTGCAGTCGATTTGCCGGCTTCTTGGTATTGACTACCTGCTGGAGCGACCCTTTAAAGCCATATCGACCGGTGAAGCACGTAAGGTGCTGATTGCCAGGGCCCTGATGAGTGAACCGGAACTGTTGATTCTGGACGAGCCTTTCAACGGACTCGATATCAGGTCGCGACAGGAGATGGATCAGTTATTCAACCAGATGGTTATGGAGGGCACCCAGCTTCTGCTGTTTGATTTCTACCATGACGACCTGCCCGAGTCCATCGATCACCTGGTATATATACATGAGGGGCGAATCGCGCTGCAGGGGACCCGAAAAGAGGTGACAGCGTCATCCGAGTGGAAACAGGTGACCGACTACCAGGTTCAATTGCCTCACCATCTACCTGACTGCTACCAGTACGAAGACCTGGACCCTGACTGCCCCTTCGTCAAGACGGCTAGCCTGGATGTGGCCTATGACGGGAAAACCGTTTTTGAGGGACTGGACTGGACGTTCCAGCGTGGCGAGCAGTGGCGGATATCAGGCCCAAATGGTTCGGGAAAGTCGACATTGCTCGGTATGATTTCTGGTGACAACCCAAAGGCCTATGGCAAGGATATCACTCTGTTTGGTGTCAAGCGGGGCAGCGGTGAAAGTATCTGGGACATCAAGCGACACTATGGCTTGATGAGCTCGTCCCTGCATCGTGATTACCGTGTTTCGGCTTCGGTGCTGGAAGTGGTTGTCTCCGGTTTTTATGACTCCATCGGCCTTTACGACAAACCCACAAAATCGCAGTGGCGGATAGCTTGTGAATGGCTTGAACTTCTGGGCTTGAAAGACAGGGTGCAGAGCCCTTTTTCTATTCTGTCATTCGGTGAGCAGAGGCAGGTACTGATTGTGAGGGCTATGGTCAAGCTACCCATGATTCTCCTGCTGGATGAACCCTGCCTGGGACTGGATGCCGCAAACAGAGCCTTGGTTCTTGCTCTGGTTGACTATATTGTTTCCAACAGCCAGACGCACCTGTTGTTTGTCAGTCATGACTATCAGGACGAACTGTCCTGTCTGAACCGCAGCCTGGAATTTGTCCCGGAAGGGGATCATTACAGGGCCATTATCTCATCTATTTAGTCGGGAAATTCAGGTGACGGCGACTTTATTGCGAAACCCCGCAGGGAGGCACTACCATGGAAAAAACGGTAATCACTGTTAAATTGATTGTTCACTGCCGGAACATGAAATCCCCTAAGATTCAGCGTCCGAAGTTTGATGGCACCCTGGAAAATGGATTCTGGCAGCTTGTCGAGCATCTGGACGCGGAAAAACACAAGAATGAATCAGTGACGACAACCACTGAGTGGTCCAGGGAGTATAAATCGGGGAAAAAACCGAAGCAGATTGTGAAGGGCACCTGTAACCTGTTGCTGCGGGCCGCTGAGTATGCGGATGTTCTTGAAATGGATGCGGAGATCACCGTCGGAGACAATCCTCCTGAGTCCTTTTCCCATCAGACGGCGAAGCCATCCGACTATTTCAAAACCAAATCCTGGAAATAGTGTGTCACTAACCGTTCTCAACACAGTTCCAGGTCATAGTGCAGACATTCTACTGTCGCTCCGGGTTCCAGGTTGCCGACATTTTCGGTTAGAAAGGCAATGCCATTGGTTTCAGAGAAATTGAGAAAGTGCGAGGTTTTTTGTGAACCGGGATCCCACACCTGCCACCCATCAGTTGTCAGCTCCAGTCGAGCCCGATTTAAATAGAGTTTTCCCTTTCGTGACGACATTTGATTCTTCAGGGTAGCGGTGACGAACCGATGGTGAATGTCGGTCCGGCCCGATGCTTTTTTAAGCGCTGGTATCAGGTACACCAGGCAATTGGTTAGAAAGGCTGCGGGATATCCAGGCATCCCGAAATAGAGCTTGCCTTTTGATTTGGCAACCATCAAAGGACGACCGGGTTTGATGGCGGTCCCCTGGATCAGTAGCTTAAAATCCTGTTCCCTGAATATTTTTTTAACAAAGTCATACTGCCCCATGGAAACACCTCCGGAGCTGACAATTATATCACAGTCATCTGCCAGTGCTGCAAACGCATTTTGAATCCCCACTTCATCATCCCTGGCATGAATCAGGGTTGTGACTTCCAGATTAATGGCCTGAAGAAATGATTCCAGGATATAGCAATTGGTATCATAGACCTGTCCAGTGGTATGCGTCACGTCCACATCACAGAGTTCGTCCCCGGTGAGCAACATCCCTATTTTCGGTTTTTTGAATACGGTTACTTCTGGAATCCCAGCATAGAAAAGCGCAGGATAAAGGGATTTAATGATCGTCGATCCAGCTTTTGCCAAAAGTCGCCCTGCTGATGCTTCAGAACTGTTTTCATTAATCAGGTCACCAGGATTCAGGGCTACCTCTGGCCTGACCATTTTATCGTCTACAATGCAATCCTCAATTCTAACCATGCAGTCGGTTCCGTCAGGGACAGGGGCGCCTGTCATCACTGCGGCACACTGTCCGGGCTGAAGCACAAAATCCGGTACATGACCTGCGCCGACATCCCCAACACTTTTGTATACATCTAGCTGATCAATTCTAAAGGCATATCCATCGATGGCGCTCAGACGAGTATCAGGGAATTCTCTGGTTGTATATATATCCTTAGCCAATATGCGTCCGTGCGCTTTCTTCACATGGCTGGTCTCTGTGGCAGGCTTTGAAATGGCATTTAAAATGGTTTTTAGTGCTTCTGGATATTCCATCATTTTGTTCCCTTGGACGATCAATTAACAACAGCAAAGGGGCAAGTGGGAAAGTGACAGGTTTTGCATTGGAGGCAAAGTCCACCATGACCGGCTTGATAAAACACCTCTACGGGTATCTGTTCCCCGATAAGTAGTCTGGGAAGAAAAACATCCAGAGCTGTTGCCCGAAAATGCAGTGTAGCTGCCGGGACCGCACAGATACTCACCTTACCTTTGTAACCCACCGTAAAATTGTTTCCTGGCTGGATAGGGTTCCCTTTTATACGATAAGTCACGCCGGCGTCTCTCAAGGCAGCAACTGTCTGGTCATCAGGGTCAACCGATGTGCCACCGGTTACAAAAATAATATCACAGGTTTCACAAAGCCTCAGCACCTCATTTCCAATCAGGGATCGGTTATCGGGTAGAATAACCGAATCAACAATTTCAGTCCGGTACTTTTGAAGTATGGTTGTCAGCTTTGGAATAAAGCTATCTTTGATTCGGCCCTCATATATTTCGTTTCCAGTGACGATAATACCTGCCTTTTTTTCCTGAAACGGAATCACGGAAATTAAGGGCTTGTTAAGAATGGTAGTGATCTTATCGATGATGGACGGTTTGCAGGTCAGGGGAATAATCCTGAAAGCGGCAACCTGTTTGTTTTTCTCAACTGGAGAATTCGTATACAGCGTCGGCAACGAAGGGATTTCCAAGGAGTTGATTTGAAAAAGCCTTTCCACATCTACTTTAAACAAACCATCACAGGAAGCATAAAAACTGATTTTTCCTTCCCCGGGCTCAGGGTCGAACGTAATGTTTTCGCCGGCTATGAGCGGAGCAACCGTGACAGCCGCCTCATCTTCATGTACATCTGAATCCCCCTCCTGCCATACGTAAATTGAATTCTTCCCTAAATCCTTCAGTTGTTCGAGATCTGCCTCTGTAATGAGATGCCCTTTTTTAAACAGACTGTGTTTAATGTTTTTTTCAGGAACAATTTCCGTTAAGTCGTGCCCGAGACGATAGCCAACAGCATCTTTCAGAGCTACTTTTTCCATTGAAAACCATTAAATATTTATGTTTACATTAATTTGAGCGGGTGTTGTTCAGTCTACGCGCTGTTCCCGCAGAAAGTTTTCCTTGTCAATTAAGGGTCGGCTCAAAAATTACTTGGGTTTCTGTCTGCAAAATGTCCAGTTTTTATAGGACTTTTGCAGACAGATTATGCCAAGTTATTTTTGTACGATCCCTAAGATATGAGACAATTGGTTCGGTTATGTCAAAGTCCATTGTGGATCTTTTTATGATGTTCAAGATAACTATCTATAATCCAAATGCTTTTCCAGAAGGGGCTTCATACCCGAATGAATTAAAAACCTTGGGATAAAGCAGTATCGTAAGGTTTTCTTTAGGCTATATAGGCTAATTTACCAAATACAATAGGTGGGCGTATATATTGCTATCAGCTGAAAAAGACGGAATATAAAGAAGGCAAAGTGTTCTTTCACATTGAACATGATAGAGCCAGCCTGAGATGCTCTGTCTGTGACAGTTCCAGCATCATCAAAAGAGGTTACCAGACCAAGTATATGTTAGTTGGTGGATGTTCTGGTTGATTTCTTCCGGAGGAGGATCAAGCGGGTTTTTCGCGATTTAAACAGATCAAATGCCCGCTTGAACTCCAGGTATTGTGGCTGTGGGATAATGCCGGATTTCACTGAAATCTTATAGGTGAAATTAATGTCACTCGTTTTTTTATCCAGCCTGAAGTCGATCTTAAAAAATCCGAATTCACCCTGGATATCAATTTTTTTCGGAAGCCTGAAGATGCGGTAATCCGGCGGTATGTTGATTTTTCCTGTAAACTCATTTGAAAAGGGAAACCCAGGCTGATAATCAAAATGACGACTTTCAGAAACAGCCGTCAGGGGAATAAACGGGTTCAGTAACGGTGGGAGGTGAAGGATCATCAGGTCTCCTTGCACCAATCCCAATTCGGTCGATTCGAAATTCATATCAACCTCGGCAGTTTGCACCCTGTCCGTAAGGTCGGAAACAGAAAAAGAAGAGAGTGATGTGCCTTCTCCAATCAACGCAGCCATATTACTGAAAAAAGGCTTGAGCTCACGAGCAGATTTCCCTCTTAATCGCCTGATCATGCAATCAAAATATCCACCATAGCTCACCCTTAATTTCCCTATGGCATTACCATTGGTGTCAAGCTTTAAGTCGAGATTAACTGATACTCGGCTGGATGAGTCGGAATGTCGATCCAGTTGCTGAAACGTGATACGACCCTGACGGATGACAAAGATTGAATTATTTCTGGTGCCGGGCGTTCGACTATAGCGGCAGAATTGAGATGACGGATCCAGGATTACAGGGTCGCTATCATGAACTGGAATCATCAGAAACAGTTTTTCAAACTGATTTAATGATGGAAACTGATTTGCCATCGCGTTCCCTCGACTCGAAGCAAACGCCGGAAAAGCATCAATCCCAGCAACCTTCAGCATGAGGGCCAACAGGATCGCCTTATCCATTGGTCCTCCATAGCCATTCTGATAAATTCGTGAGGGCGATTGCGAGCTGAATTCATGAATATTCAAGGGTAACGCCACGTTCCGGATGTGGCCCGAAATGTCGAAATATAGAGTCCTGATTTTTTCTTCAACCGACCCTGTTCCACCGATGAGTTCCTGAACGATACGTTTTATACTGGCATTGTTCTGCAAATCACGATTGAACCGGCCTTCAAACCAATGCCCGATCTCCTCCCAGGAAACAGCGGATGTATAATTTGCGATAGGGACAATGCCAGCCCTTGACGGCATGTGAGGCTCCAGTTTCAAAGGGGCTATTCGATCCTCCTTCCAGGTATAACTGAAGTCACCTTTGGATGATTTTATCGTCGGATCCTGAAGGCCGTTTAACGACTGAATGGTGATCCTACGGGACTGGGGAATTCGCAATTCAAAAATCTTTTCACGAATCGGGTCTGTCGATTGGAAAACCTCCGATCCCCAGAAAAACGGGTTTTCTTCACCGGGGATTGCCTGGTCTTCTTTTCGCAGCTTTAATTCAATAACGACACCGACCTCTAGTGCCGGAAAGGAAATAATGAGCTGTTTATGACCCCAATAGTCTGGTGTACTGGCAACGCTTTGGTGAGTAAGCCGATTAATGGCCTTTTCTTCAACTGGTATGAAACGAAACGCTCTGTTAATTGTCCGGGCCAGCAACACTGAAACTGTTTCACGTCCTTCAAGATAGTTAAACCTAAAATCACCGAATTTTCGAATCCCTGCTTCATCCTGAATTCGAATAAGCAAATGAATGTCAGTCTGAGTACTACCACCTCGCTTCCAGGTGACTGTTTTTTGGTTTAATAAGATGATGGCTGAAGATCGGGGATAAAGGCCGGAAAACGACTCACTGCGGATCAGTGAAAGAATGTCAGCTGATACGGCCGTCTTAACGGTTGACGTGGCCGCCATTGGAAAGAACAGAAGCATCAAGGTCATTACGCTTGTTATAAAAGTGCGACCGTTCATTTTCAAAATCATTTTGCTTTTTTTATCATACAAGCGACATGGTAGGGTGGGACTAAATGCGTCTGACCAATATAACTTCACCTCTTTCTGCCTTGTCGGCAGCTTTCAATATCACCTTAAGGTGTTCATACTCTTCACGCGATAAACACTTCTTGTCGATTGACAGCTTACGCCGATAGGTGATGCCGTGTTTCGAGGTTTGCCTGTTCTCGAAAGCGTCATAGGACATTTCATAAACCAGCGATCCTTTACTCAACATTTGTGGATCAGGAAAAGAAAACACCCCGTAGCCGTTCGGATAAATAAGCGATTCTTCTTCGACGACGCCAAATGTGGTGCCAATATTCCATTCCGTTTTTCGATTCGTTAATGCAGCTGATCGAAACAGCTCTTTTGAAAACATGTCAAAATTTCCGTGTGACAACGGCAGTTTTACCTGCATCAGATCTTCAGCGACAATGGCATAATCTTTAATACGGAACACCAATTCCATAGAAAAAGAATCATTTCGATCATCTCCATTGTGACGAATCAGTTTGCTGATTCTGGCGCCTGGAAAGCTCTTTTGGAGTATTCTTGCCACTCTGCCGTTCAGGTCTTCTGATGTCACGGCCGAAAACCTCTCGCGCAAATAGCTGTTATAAACCCCGCAGGCTTTATATGTGACCTTTGTTATCAAAGAGCCATCAAGCATAAGCTCAGATATCGCGCTGATTTTAACCATATTGTCACTGGACAGCTTTCCAGGTGTTCGTCTCAGGGTATCCCCTTCAGGCGTACTGATTAAGACATCTTGATCATGTTCCTGAGAGATCAGCAATCCCCCGGTATTCTTCATCGTTGGATCGGCATATATCAACCTGCCATCCGACATCTTAATGGCAACAATCGCATGATTAAAGGACAAGGATGGGATCTTTTTATCCATTTCATATCCAAGGGCGGTCAGCGAAACATAGGCTTCAATACCGGCTTCATTCAGCATCGCCGCCATCAGGGCAGCAACATCTCGACAAATGCCATAGCGGGTCTCGAGTGTTTCTGAAACCGGCTTTGGGACGTACCCTTTGTTGACCCCGGTTCCAAGACCCATATATCGTATCTTCTGAGAGACAAAATCAAAAATGGTATCGATTATCTCGTTCTCTGTTTCAAGACTGGCTGTTAGAGCCCGAACTTTTTCCCGTAGTGGCCCTTCGACCTTCATTTTTGGTTTTACCTGCTGAAAATACCAGCGGGAAACAGACTCCCAACTGTCGATGGTGGATACAACCAGTCTTGGAGCAAAATTAATCAGTGGTGGCATCAAGGGCTCCTTCGCTGCACTACCTACACCCTTGACCTGCCATTCATATGTGATGTTTTCCGCCGATGTTGTTTTTTTAAAGTCAGCAACGCCATCTCGAACAGCAAAGATCAGCGGTACATCTTTAGGGGTTCTGATGCGAATAGTTTTAATACCAATGGGATAAAAATCCTGTAGATAAAAAGTATCACTGAATGCGCCTTCCATAGGCGGATTGAAGCACTCCTCTTCTATAATCATTTCAATGGTGTCACCAACATCCAGGTCATTAAAAACAATTGATTTCGCCCGGGCATTTGCGTCAAAGATATTCATGTCGGGCAACTGAAGGGACGATGTATCATAGATTGCATCAGCCGGCACCTGAACAACTCGTGAGTCCGCCTTTATCAACCTTGCCAAACTGATATTGATGCGGTTGTAGTGCCTGTGATAGGGGAAGTAACGTTTTTTCAGGATTTGTTGTCCTGTTTTATTCAACGCCTTATACAAGACATGGGTTGATTTTACGTACCTTCCATCCGCCTTGAGGTCGATCGACACATTTTCACGGATCACGGATATATTTGCCAGGACAGCTTCATCAGAACTGCCGGTGACCGACATCCTCTCTGAAGAAACAGAAAAAGAAGATTTGGCCGAACGGGCCTGTCGTTTGCTTTTTCTTTCCTTTGCCGTGACTCGACCCGGATAATAAGAAAAGAGCGAGAAGAAAAAGACAATAATGGTGACCAATTTCAGCCAGTATCTGCCAGCGTTTTTTCGATTTAATAAATGAATAACAATTTGTTTCATTGAATGCTTTTCCTGCAGGGATATCAAAGCGATCTTTTAACTTGAAAAACCGCTTATACCCAATATGTTTTTAATGAATCATCACCCTGAGCCGATGGTCATATAATAACCGAGTGCCCAGCAATATCCCTCTACTTTCAATCATAATTAACTGGTTTCTAAAACCAGGCTCTGGAGAATCCTTCATACAGATACTACTATGGCTATGTTAGTTGGCCAGATTTACCATTGTCAATTTTTATATAGTGCATCTGTTAATTCATTCTCTATTGTTACAAAGTCGCCGAAATACTGGCATGTCGTTCTTCAGATGTTTTAACCGTTGGTTTGCTGTAATTTTCGAGATAACTATTTGGTATATTGTTTTATAAATTTTGATTTTGATTGTCTTCTGCAGGTTCCTCTGTCGTTTATAGATTGCCGGGATTTCGGCATAAAAACCCCCTACTGAATAATAGGGCTTGAAACTTGCTGCTTAAAAAGATCGGGCTCAATCCTTTTTTAAAAAGACCGAATCCGGATTCTAATCAGCGAGAATAGGATCCAGTATCCGAACGCCTGTAAGCCAGGTTAAAACCACATATTAATGCGGCGGAACAATATTAAAGCACTATTATTGTTCTCAAGGGGAAGTTTATGACGATAAAGGCCAAGTTTTTAATCATCCTGATGCTTCTGGGTTTGTTTCTCGGAAGCTATACGTCCATTCTCATTTGGAACACGTATCGCAATATTGAACAGATTAAGATTGCCGACCTTGACTTCAAAATTTTGTTGGCTGCTGCTGAAACCCGTACCAATATTGATATGCAGCTAAAAGAGGTTGCAAGTTACCTGAAGTTCAGAAACCCCAAATACAGAGACAAATCTGAGATCTTCAAAGCCAATGCAATATCCAATCTGGCCAAATGGCAACACTTGAAAGAAAGAACCATTGAACTGGGAAAAATCGGAGAAGAGGACCATCTGCTGAAGATCCAGGCAACGGAAAAATTATATTATCGAATGCTTGAGGCAACCACCATGTCTTTTCACCTGGCAGAACAAGGTAATAATGAAGGTGCGTTTCTAAACATGAAAGAGGCAGATAAATGGGAAAAAGAGCTGTTCAACCGCATCGACAGCGCTATGATGGAAGAAAAAGCTGGCCTGGCGATCTCTTATAAACTGATGCTCGGACGATTACCTTCCATGCCCTGGCTGGCCGAAAAAAGCTCAAGGATGATCGAATCGGCAGAATTGCCAATCCAGTTTTTTCTATCTATTGAAAAAACCCGTTCCAGTATCAACAGGCAGCTGAAAGATTTCATCGATTTTCTATTGGCTGCAGAAGAGCAGGAAATGTCTGATTTCAAGGAAAATGGTGTTATAGCTAAATTGGCGTTGAATGAATGGATATCAGGGGTCCAGGTGAGACTCAAAGACGGACACGACAAAAAAGAAGAAGACCTGCAATTGGCCCGCAGCGTTAAATCCTCTTATAAACAGCTCTTGGAAATGCTGATGGCTTCTTTTGATTCCAAGCTCAATGATAACAGCTTGGAAATTCCAGATATTATGGAAAACCAGATTAATCCCCTGCTGGAGAATATGCTTTTTCCAAAGCTGGATGAAGCTATTCTCGGGTGCCAGGACTCAATGGTTGCCACCCATGATAAGCTCATCAAGTTTTCATATAATGCTGGTATTCAGCTTACGATGCTGATGGTTATGATATTGATCATTGTCGTTGCATTGGCAATCAGCTTGTTCAGGAACTCATCCAGATCTTACCAAAAAATTAAAGCAGGCATGCGAATCATCGGTAATGGCAAATTGGACCACCGCATCAATCTTAAAACAAATGATGAACTCGGGCAGTTTGCTGAATCATTTGATAAAATGACGCAAATGCTTCAGGAGGCCACACGACTGGAGCAAGAGCAGGAACGAATTGTCATGTCGCGTGAGCGACTGGCCCACGTAGGGAAAATCGCAGCGGGCGCGATCCATACCATTCAGAATCCACTTCACGGGGTCATCAACTGCACGGAAATTCTTCGATCAAAAATCCCCAGCGATGATAAAAATGCCAACGACGTGATTTCAATGATGCAGGAAGGGCTTGAACGCATCGAAAGAGTCACCTGCAGATTGCTAGCCCTAACCCGCGAGGCGCCACTTCAAAAAGTGACATCTGATATCAACGTTTTGATAATGGAGTCCATACAGTTCATAAAGATCGATGCGGAGAAGAAAGGAATTCTGTTGGAAATGGAACTCGAACCCAACCTGCCCTGGGTCCCGCTAGACCCGGACCGTTTACCAGAGGCCTTCATCAATCTGCTCAGCAATGCGATTGATGCATGCCGCAACGGTGATGTCGTACGATTTAAATCCTACCATTGCCACAACCCCTGGAATGGCATCGGTATTATCATCCAGGACTCCGGGGAAGGGATACCAGAAGAAACCATGCCTAAGATCCTGGATCCGTTCTTTACCACCAAACCAGTGGGAAAGGGATCAGGACTTGGACTGCCCATTTCTCGCCGGATTATCGAAGAGCATGATGGTATTTTACATTTGAGCAGTGATCAAGAGCTGGGAACAATTGTTGAGATTTTTATTCCTGAAACCACACCTAAAAGAGCAAGCGATGGATGATACATTTCGTGTTCTTGTCGTCGATGATGAACGACTGAACAGGGTCACAACCAAACAGCAACTGACAGAGCATCACTATGTTGCGGATACAGCTGAAAACGCATCCCAGGCACTGGAAAAACTCAAGACAGGAAATTGGGATGTGCTGGTCAGCGACATTCGAATGCCAGGGATGGACGGTCTTGAACTTCTTAAAGAGGTAAAACAAAAATATCCAACTATAAGCGTCATTCTGGTTACGGCATTCGGATCGGTAGAAACTGTTGTGTCTGCGATTAAAGGAGGAGCTGCTGACTTCCTCACCAAACCCTTTCGCTTTCCTGAACTTGACTTCCGGCTTCGCAAGCTTAAGGAATTGCATGATACACGCAAAGAAATCAAATACCTGCGTGACAATATGAGTACGGCAGAGACCTACTACAAACTGGTTGGTCAATCTGCCATGATGAAAACAGTCTTTGACCGTATACAGATCTTTGCCAATAACACAGTGCCTGTGCTCATCGTTGGAGAAACCGGCACAGGCAAAGAACTCGTCTCCAAGGCCCTCCACCTGCAGAGCCCCCGGTCTGAAAAACCGTTCATCCCGGTTTCCTGCGGTGCCATCCCGAAAGACCTGGCTGAAAGCGAATTGTTCGGGCATGAAAAGGGCAGCTTTACTGGTGCAGTGCAACGACGCCTGGGATACTTTGAAAGAGCCCATAAAGGAACACTGTTGCTTGATGATGTTGATGATCTACCCTTGGAAACCCAGGCAAAACTGCTACGTGTTATTCAGGAAGGGACCATTTCCAGGATTGGAGGAGACCGTGAGATTCATATCGATGTCAGGCTAATTGCAACTACAAAAGTTGATCTGGGAGACATTGTAGACACGGGAGAATTTCGCAAGGATCTCTTTTATCGTCTCCGGGGAATGGAAATCCATTTGCCTCCCTTACGAAATCGGGACAATGATATATTGATCCTTGCATACCATTTTCTACAGCTGACAGCAAAGGATACAAAAACACAACCAGAGGGAATTTCGCAGGAGGCGTCTAACATCCTGAAAAACTATGAATGGCCGGGAAACGTCCGCGAATTAAAACGGGTGATTGAATCAGCCTTAGTCCTAAGCCGAAATGCAGAAATCCACCATGAACACCTGCCTGATTATCTTCAGATACATTCCAGAAACCAGCTGGCAAACACATCTCTGTTTTCACTAAAGCTGGATCAATGCGAAACCATAGATTTTAAGGGATTAACTAAGCAGATTGAAGATGAGCTGATACAATGGGCACTTGTCAAATCCAATGGCCAACAGTCTCAAGCAGCTGATTTACTTGACCTACCACGTACTACCTTCCAAAGCAAGCTGGGCAAAAAAAAGTGAACTCATTCACTGTTTTAAACTTGCCACATTCTCGGCAAACGCCGCCGAAAATTCGTCAAACGGCTGCTAACCCCCCAATTGGACGAGTCTATAAGGTTAAAGATGTTGAGTTTCAGCCTTTTTAATGCCCAACTCTCAGCATCAGATTCTTTCCGACAACAGCAGCTAAGCTGCAAGCCTTTAAATCAAGCGCATACAGAGAGTTTTTGTTTATGGCACGCTATAAGCAACATAGATAATTACAAGGCGAAACTGGTAAACCAGTTATACGCCATCCGAGTGGCCCTGATGAATCGCTTGATTCGGAACGGCTGCTCCACCTCGATTCCATATGAATTGAAACTGACCGATTATTAGACCCTGGTTTTTTGGGTGATTGGTCGAATCATTTTTGAGGGTCGTGAAATCAATTTAAAAATTGGAGATAACTCATGAAACTTCTGGCAATTATGATAACAACCGCAATGATTTTCTTTGGTGCACAGTTTGCGTTTGCACTTTCCGGTTCAGTCGATGCAGGTCTTTTTCCGAGTGAGGCTAGTGCTGTATCAGCAGCCAAAAATGTTCTGTCCGATATCAACAAGGGAACCAACCAGGAAGTCAATGCCAGTAGCAATTGCTACGGCTCCGATGCCCAGGCAGATGGTTTTAAAGTCGAATCCGTCTGGCAGGAAAAAAACACTGGCTTTGAGAAAATGTACAGGGCAAGTGTGGACTACATGATTCAATGTGATACCAACGCTCCGTAATTCGGCCTCAATCCAGAAAGTGGCTGGCTATAAGACATCTTAAAAAATGTATCAATTGCTCAACATAAAGTTGAGCATGTTGCCCCTGAAAACAGCAATAACGTGTCAAGGGGCAACGACAGCCACTACTCTTCAGATCGACCCTTCAATATCTACTTCAAAACAGTAGCATCGTCATCCAAGATTTGGTTCCCATACAAACACAACCTTCTGGGCAACAATATTCAAATCTGTCCCAATTCGTTTGTCACAGGAGACTTCCAAGTGACAAAGACCGGTAAGAAGAGAACGGTTATACTTGAAATTGATACGTAGCTTAATCGGGATGCTGAAGAGATATTGTCGGACAACGCGTTTTTTTACTCTAGTGAGAAACACTTGGGTGGGGTAGAGGGTATTTTTCTCTTATTCTCGCGCTCTGGTATCAATAGCATCTTGAATAGTTGACACCATATCGTTGTACCCTCTTGAACGAGCCAGTTCGAGTGGTGTTTGTCCACTACTGTCGGCCAGATTCACGTCTGCCCCAGCTTTAACCAGAATTTGAAGTGTCTTGAGGTGCCTCGACCCCCCATCTCCAAGGACAATTGATTCAATCAGTGCTGTCCAACCCAGATTATTGATATGATCCAATGGGGCACCGACCTCAGTCAGGAGCTCCACGACTTTAACATGACCCAGATGAGCCGCTGCTATCAAGGCTGTACCGTCATAGGGACTGGTTACGTTTTTTGCGCTGGCTCCGAGCGATAGTGCTACCCTGAGGGTGATGACATCATTGGCAACAGCAGCAATAGTCACGATATCATAGCGGTCGTGATCAAATGCATTGGGATCTGCACCAGCACGAACCAGAGCTTCCATCATTGCATGATGTTTTTCATAGGCAGCTATATGGAGTGGTGTGCGCCCATGTCGGTCTCTGATGTCCGGGTTTCCCCGTACACCGGTCAAGGACTTGATTTGATTCAAGTCACCATGAACAGCAGCTGCCAGGAGTCCGGTATACCTTGATATCTCGATCGGAGAGGGGGGAACCTGACTGTAAGCAGAAAAAAACCAACCGGAAATGAAAAATGCGATCAGGACGCTTCTGCTGATTTTATGGAGGTTGCCCATTTTCCTCCTTTTGTCAAAAAGCTGGTATTAAAAGGGTTCATTTTGCCCGGGTTGATATCCTGCAGCCGGGCAAAACGGATTCTTTGAATAAGATCTCTTCCAATCAATGTGAATTGATGCTGTTTATGCCTGCAGTAGCGCAGGCTTCATCCAGATGGCCTCCGGGAGCACCACCTACTCCGATTCCTCCGACAACCTGTCCGGCAATTTTGATGGGCAGGCCACCGCCGAGGATCAGGATTTTTTCATCCATATCCCTCAGTCCATGAAGCGCCGGTTTGTCTGCAATGAAATTTGCCAGCCCCAGGGTTGCCCGTTTCATACTGGCCGCTGTGTATGCTTTACCGGCGCTGCTTCCAAGTGTATGAGGTCCGGCTCCATCATCTCTCAGGACGACTTTCAAGACTCCTGACCGATCCACGATTGATACGCTCACTGCATATCCATCCTTCCGGCATTTTTCCAGTGCCACCTCAGCTGCTTTTTGAGCTATCTTTTGCTGCAGGAATGCCTGCTTTGGAAAATGACCATCCGCAAGCACGGCACCTCCAGAAAAAGCCAGAATCAATCCAACGATGCCACTTAGTATCCAGAGCTTCAGGTTGAGTGCGTTCATGTTACATCTCCTTTAAAGATTTACAGGGTGATACTCCGACGGTTGAATGGTTCAAAATCCCAATCACAACCTGTTCGAAGTCTCTTGAAAGACAGTTTCTGATTATAGTTTGTGGGATAAGCGAGGGGCTTTCAAGGTCTACTATCTGAAACGTCGACCTGGATACATCAGGGGTATATGGTGGGGCTCATTAAGGGGGAAAGTATGACATAAACCATTGATATGCAGAGATAAAAACTAGTCAATGATCTGTAGGGAAAATGTTGTAGGAAATTGCCAACGGTAGAAAAAATCCTGATGAAAAGAAGATGAATTATGGGAATCCGGGGGCAAAAAATCCACTCAGGATTCGGCCCCCGCGTTTGAAAAAATCTCTTTGACCTTTTTTGCATATTTGCGGCCTACCGGCAGGTTATGATTTTTAAAAACCAGATCATAATCTGCTGAGCTTCTTCTTCTCAAAGCAAACGCAACTTTGGGATTAACCAGGTAGGATTTATGGATTCTGACAAGAAAGTCCTGGCCGAAGTAGAACGACAGGTTCTGCAGGCTACAGTCAAGATACATCTCCTTTATTTGATCATCCTGACTGTAATATATTTCAGAACTGTTCCCATAGGCTCGGATATAGAGAATGGAACCGGAAATTGTTGCAATGCGTCCCAGATCGGGAAACAGCTTCGGATCAATCACATTGCGAAGAATCTGGTCTTTCAGTTCATTGACCACCTCCCACTGAAGGACAATCTCCTTCTCTTTATTCAACAGCTCCAGTTGCAGATGTTGCCTCTGCACCTGCAGCTGCCTGTAGTATCGTGACAGCCCCAGTGAAAATATGAGCATTTCGATGATAGACCCCCATTGCAGCAACCTCCAGTGAAGACCGGTGGAAAGAATCTGTAAACTTGACAGTATTTGCACAATGGCCAGAATTATAAAAAGGGTCGTCGCAACAGAGTAATAGATCGCAATCTCGCGCTTTGCCCTCAACCCCTGTAAGGCTGAAACCAGACAAAGGATCAAAATGGAGAGGACAATCAGAAGACCGGTTCCGAATATTCCGCGTCCCGGCGTTTGACCCTGATACTTCAAGACCACAAACGCCAACATGGCGACTGTCGGAAAGATGTACTGAAAAAATCTGAGAATTCTGGATAATTCAGGTGAGTGATCATCAAGTTTCAGGTAGGAACGAGTGAATTGAATCCCGAAAAGGGTCAGCAGTAAACCGAAAAAGGCTGTCTGATATCGTACCAGTGAGGTTCCCCTGATCGGGAAGGCTACATCGAGCCATCCCTGACCGGAAAGATAAAACAGTGAGATACTTAGCAAAAAGGCCGCATAGTGAACGAGCGTCAAGTCCCTGACAAAATAGTAAAAAATCAGGTTGAGTAATAGCACAAGCAAAACAATCCCATAGAACAAGCCGTCATAAAATATTGCATGCTGCTCTTTTTCCAGAAACCGTGGTTGTGTCCAAAGACTAAGATTCAAACGAAGATAACCTTTTTGAACCTTCAGGTAGATCGGGTTTTTCAGATTTTCGCCAGACAGGGTGAAAATGAAGTTCCTGGTGACCAGGCTTCGATTGTTATCTGTGATATGAATCCCCTGTTTCTGAACAAGCCAGTTGCTGTCGTTGTCCTGGTAGTAGAGGACAATTGAACCCACTTTTCCATATTGAATCTCCAGAATATAGTCCCCATCATCTGCAGTAGAAGCCACCGTTTCCAGCCTCAGCCAGTATGGTAGGTTTGAATTCCCAAAGTTCAGGTCGGAAGTTGTGGCCGGCTGAAAGGATCTCTCCCGGTCTGCCCGGATGACATTCTGAATGGTCAGGTCTCCCCGATGATCCTTCAGATAGGATAACCGCCCAATCAGGTCGGCTCCGTTTTCGGTTGTTATGGCCCCGAACAGCAGTGTTGCTGACACAAATAAAAACAGAGGAAACAAAAGGGTGCGGGATACCATTCGCTCAAAAAATGTTCAGGGTTGGCGGTTAGGTGGATACTATCTAATAATAGGAAATTGCTCCCCTGCTGTCAATTAATCACTGGTTCAATTAGCAATCCGGGGTTAATGTTCTTTGTCAGATCCGGACTCTCAGGTTGTGAAACGGACTCAATCCTGTTAAAAACAAAGCAAAAAGCTGTTTTTGGGTTGTATGGTCATAGCCGATAGACAGAGTCACAGGTTGGCCTATATCCGATCAACTGTCCATATTTTGCTGGTTCGAGACCTGAATCTGGACAGTACAAAAAAAACAATAGGTTTTGTTTTTCTGAAATCCTTTTCCAAGTGGGGCAGCAAATACCAATAGAACCAGGTTCGCTGGATATTTCATTTTATTTTAGCCATGTCCGATTATTGCCAGCAATATTTTATCAGTTTTGTTGTATTGGATTTATGATTTAGTACTTAAAGTAAAAACAAGCCCAAAAACCACAGAAATGTTCTTTTGGTTATTAAAAAAACAGGAAAAATGAAATTATCGAAAGAAGTTTGTGTTCGTGCCATGCAGTCCAAAGATGCTAAATTTGATGGGAAATTTTATATTGGTGTTTATTCAACCGGGATATATTGCAGACCTATTTGCCCGGCACCTACTCCTAAACTGAAAAACATTCAGTTTTTCCCTAGTGCAGCTGCTGCATCAGATGCGGGATTACGCCCTTGTTTAAGATGCAAACCGGAAATAGCCCCAGGAGTTGATTGGTCGGGAATACCTGCTTTGGTTTCTAAAGCCCTGCAATTAATTTCCAATAGTTTTCCAGATGAGATCAAAATAGATGATCTGGCCGGGCAACTTAATATCGGTAGCAGGCATCTTCGCCGGATTTTTCAGCAACATTTGGGGACCACTCCTACTTCCATTCGAAATACACAAAAGCTGCACTTTGCTAAGCATTTGATAGATGAAACCCATTTATCAATGACTGAAATTGCGTTTGCAGCGGGCTTTAATAGTATTCGCAGCTTTAACAATACCTTTAAGAAAACATACCAAAAATCACCTTCTAAACTCAGAAAACAAAAGGATCATAGACAAAAAGACCCATTTATTACACTGCATTTAGGTTCTTAACAGTTTAGAGTTCTCGGCTTTATTATTGAAATATTTAACTATTCCAACTCAAAGTAATCTAGCTAGATAGAATATGCTCATGACGTACGTGAATATATATCGCGTAAACGATCTAGTAACA
>Ga0307989_1000014_pt1 | contig 171503 bp, 146 predicted proteins | sample EllFjometagen185_FD_203164 | JGI IMG/M metagenome (GOLD analysis project Ga0307989, IMG submission 203164) | Marine microbial communities from Ellis Fjord, Antarctic Ocean - #185 | ecosystem: Environmental > Aquatic > Marine > Unclassified | place: Southern Ocean | collected 2014-10-08 | reverse complement strand
AAAGAAGCTTCTAAAAGACTTGCATTAAAAAAGAAACTGGATTAACTTACAACCGTTCTGCTGTCTGAGGGTGGGGGATTTTGACCCGGCCACAGGTGGGGGATTTTCAAGTGGCCATCGGGGTAATATCACCAACTCGATAAGGTTTCAAAACCAGTATCAGGATTCCGGCAGCAAAGTTAGCAAGTGAGCCCTGAAGCGCAAAACCTAAGGCAAAACCTGCTGCGCCCAGGATGGCAACAAAAGAGGTGGTTTCAATACCGAATTTGCTCATGGCGGCCAGTACAAATACGACTAATATAATAATGTGTGTCAGTGAGGAAACAAATGATACAATTGATGAGTCGACATTTTTGCGTTCCAATCCCTTTTTTGACAGGTTTCGGCCTAAACTGGCGGCAAGCCAACCCACTATAAGAATAATGATAGCGCCTAAAACTTTTAAGCCGTATGTGCTTATAAAAACCATAATTTGTTCTGAAACATTTTCCATGACTCACTCCTTTATTTTATTAGCATTTTTAAAATAATACTTTTGGCCGCGGCACAATTAAAAATCTTGATAGTGCGAAAATTTGAAATTAAATACTTTCCTTTGAGATTTTTGTATTAAAAAAAATTCCTCCGAATTTATTATGTAATTATCACAAACTATATATGAATGCAAATATCTTATGTATAATCTAAGATCCGGGCTTTCTTATCTGTAGATTATATGAATATATTATTTATTAATATTTCCATGTTTTGAAGGTGTGTCCCGGCCCAGTAAATCTTTTTACAGGCAGGGCATGTTGTAAATGAGTCTGTTGTGTTAAAGATGTAATCAGCGACTTTTCCTTCAGCAAGGTCTTTTTTCAGGGGCCTAAGTTCTTTGTTGCAGGAGATACATCTGCTGAAAGATTTTATCATGTCTCTATTTATTTTAAAATGTAACACGGTCTGTTTTAGCTGGTGTTTAGGATTGTTGTCTAGAATGGAAAGTACAGGAATGGCTTTGTCTAAGGTGGATAATCTTGTTTTGCGTGTTAATACAATACGGTTTTCCTGTAAAGCAGCGGTAATGAGATACTCCTCTGTGATATTATTGTGATATGAGGTATCAATGCCAAGCATCCTGAGCTTCTTTGCAAGTTTTCCAAGCATTACATCACAAATAAATTGCATTATTTTCTGATTGTAAATAACTATTTATTAAACATGTCTTCTGTGGTTTTGGCCAGCTTATAAAATTCATCTACAGAAAGTGTTTCTGCTCTTCTGGACAGGTCAATTCCTGATTCATTCGATCTGGCGCTGAAAAGGTTTCGATCAATGTTTTTATTATGTAGAAAATTTTTCAGACTATTGCTAAGCGTTTTTCTTCTATTGGAAAAAGAAGCTCTGACAATTTTTCTGAACAGTTTTTCATTATCACTGTTCCAGTTTTTATCTTTTACGGGTATTAGTTCAATTGTTGCGGAATCAATTTTTGGTTTTGGGAAAAAACAATGAGACGGGATGATCTGAACAATAGATGATTTGAGATAAGTTTTGCAGTAGATTGAAAATATTCCGTAATCCCTGCTTCCCGGTTCAGCACATAGCCTTTCAGCAACCTCTTTTTGAATAATAAATATAGCCCTTTTAAATATATTACAATTTTCTAGGAATTTTAAAAGAATGGGGGTTGTTATTGAATAAGGTATGCTTCCAATTAAGACGGTATTCGCATTTTTATCTGCGTAGTCATTAAAATCAATTTCAAGAATATCTTTATTTATGACTTGCACATTTGGTTCGTTACTCAGAGAATTGTTTAAAATATTAAAGAGATTATTGTCTATTTCAAATGAAAAGATCCGGGCATTTGTTTGTGCTAGAAAATATGTCAGTGATCCGGGTCCCGGTCCAATTTCAATTACGGTGTCATCCGGTAAAATGTGACCATGGAACACTGCCTTTTCAGCGATGTTTTTATCAACCAGGAAATTTTGCCCCTTTTTTTTAATCGGCCTTATTTTCTTGTTACGGATATAACTTAATGTAGGATAATCCATACTCGCAATCTTTATTTTACAGTCTGATTTTAAATGGTGTGCTAAGTAATTTTAAGGGGTAGTTTTATTAAGTGCTGTATTTTGAGTACTTCTAAAATTTTCAATGCCGTTAAATATAGATGCCGTAAGTGTGTTTTGGAAAGTTTGGCTTTTGAGCTGTTTTGCTTCTTTTGGGTTGCTTATAAAAGCTGTTTCGATCAGAATGCAGGGCATTTCAGTATTTATCAGGACTCTCATCGGAGCATGTTTTACTCCAAGATTCCTTATTTTTTCATGATATTTATTTGAAATTTTATTGACCATCGCATTGTGAATATGTCCGGCAAGGATGCTTGATTGATTTATTTTATTGTTTTGCAACAGGTCGAAAAATATCATTTCAAGGTCGCTGATTTTACTGGGAGTGGTAAAGTTTTCTCTTGCCGCAACTTTTTTTGCCTCTTTATCTGATGCGAAACTGAGATAATATGTTTCTATGCCTGTAATTTTTGTATTTTCATGTGAGTTGGCATGGAGAGAGATGAAAATATCGGCATTATTTTTATTCGCTATGGTTCCCCTTTCATCAAGGGAGAGGAATATATCTGAATTTCGGGTGAGAATTGCTTTATACCCTTTTTGGGAATTGATAAGCTTCTGCAGTTTTAACCCCAGAGACAGGCACACATCTTTTTCTTTTATTTTCTGATATCCGATTGCCCCAGGATCTTTGCCTCCATGTCCTGGATCAATTACAACTGTACAAAGACCGGGATCATGTTCGGGTGTTTTTTTGGTGTATTTTTCAGGTAAGATAACTTCTTTTACAGCTCTTGATTTAGTAGTTTGTTTTGCGTTTTTGTTTGTAATCTCAATTATTATTGCCTTGTGGTTTTTTGATCGGGTTATTTTATAATCTTCCTGAAATATTTTATTTTTGATATCCAGGACCACTCGTGTGGTGGTGCTGTTTTTTTGAGCCATTCTTATTCGTTTTATTATTGAGCTTTCGGGGACATTCGCATTCCTTACTTTTGGGCCGAGGGTTGTATCTTTAAAATCAAGGTAAAGTCTGTATGGCAGCTTCAGTTTTGGATTATGTTCTAGAAAACATTCCCTGTAGGATGCTTCTTTTTCAAAAAATATCGTTATTTTCTCTTTTTTCCCGGAGCTGTTATATTCAATATTTTTAACCCGGTTAGCACTTTTTTTTAAAGACTTTGCATGCCCGGTTAACGTCACAGAGAGGACAGACAGAATGATTAGTGCAGGTATTAAAATATATCTATTTATTATAAGGTACGGGTTTATTGTTGATACGTAGCGGCTATTCATTATTGTTGTTTATATTATTCTGTTTGAAATAGGGTAAGAGTTTATTATAGGTATCATCTAAATATTCCGGAATAACCATGGTCTTTCCGATTACAGGCATAAAATTATGATCTCCATCCCAACGGGCTACAATATGGAAATGAAGATGCTCCTCAATTCCTGCTCCTGCTGCCTTGCCAAGGTTGGCGCCTATATTAAGAGCATCAGGCTTAATTGCTTTTTTAAGCGCCTTTGACGCGAAACTTAACATCTTAAAAAAATCTGCATGTTCGTCGTCTTTTAAAGACTCAAGTTCAGAAACATGTCTTTGAGGTAATACCATTAAATGACCGGCAGTATAGGGGTATTTGTTCAGGATAATAAAAGAGTATTTGCTGTCAGCTAGAATATAGTGACTCTTTTTATAGTCTCTTGTTTTGTTGATGCAGAATACACACCCTTTTTGTTTTTTAGAAAGGATGTAGTTTATCCTCCATGGTGCCCAGATATTCTTCATGGATTTTACCGGTAGCTTATTTTTGATTAGGTTTAAAATATTATCATAATCGCGGAGAACAGACAATATATTGTATGCCTGGTAAATGAGTGTTTTATGTTGATTTTTGTAATGTTTATATTGAATCGGATGAAAAAATGTTTTCTTGATGATTATTAGAGTGGTGTAAATGACGTTTTTAGAGGCGGATATTTTTTTAAAAAATTTTTAGGATTTAGCGGGAATGTATAGTTTGATACAGTTAGGGTTTTAATTGTTATCAAAGGTTATATGGATAATAGTAAAAATTAAAGGTTTGGAACCATTAAAAGGTCAATGTCAATAGGAAACACCTCTTCCGTTACAAAAATCCTTATTTTGTTTGCATTACGCTCACCATGATAAACCAACCGCTTTTGTTTTGCACCCGCGATTTCAAGTTTTTACAAAATGTTTCCTTAGTCTTCACCTTTTAAATATTTAGTCCCAAGCTTAAAGCCTTCCTCAAGCGCGTTAATATTTGTATCAAGGTGCGGTGTTGATGCATACTGTTCTGAAACGACGTCTCGCAAAGAATGCTGCGATACGATTTTTGTGTATGTTGAAAGAAATCCCATTGCCATAATGTTTGCCACCATCGGCGTTTTAAATTTTTCTTTGGCTAACTGTATAAAGGGGACCTTAACGGTTTTTGCGTCACCCACAATAACATCAACTGCGCTTTCATCGGCGATAATGGTTGCACCTGCTTTTGCCTTGGGCGCAAACTTGCCATATGCTTCATATGTGAAAGCGAGGAGGATATCCAGGTCATTACATTCAGGGAAAAAGATCTCACCATCGCTAACGATAATATCCGCGCGTGTTGAGCCACCCCTTGCTTCGGGCCCGTATGACTGGCTCTGGGTGACATTTTTACCATCTCCGATTGCAATTGCTTCACCCAGAAGCATACCTGTTGATATGATCCCCTGACCGCCGGAGCCGGAGACCCTAATGTTGGTTCTACTTAATATTTTATTGCTATTTTTTTTTGATGCTGATTTTCTTGAGGGTGTCAATTTATTCCTCCACTTGAGACTGGATATTTTCTACGTAATTTTTGTATGCACTAGTATATTCAGGACGCGTGCTTTCACGAAATATTCCGGTTATGATTTTGTCTTTTAAATTTTCTTCAGATAAGGCTTCTGATTTTTTAATGCTGATACTATTTTCCTTTTGTGCGAGAAGCATCGTTTTTGCATTACCCAGTTTATTGAGCCTTCCGTATTGAGTCGGGCATTGGCTGATTATTTCAACCATAGAGAAACCTTGATGGTTGAGTGCTTTTTTTATGAAATTAGTCGTTTGTACAACTGCATACGTTGTGCTTCGGGCAACAAAAGTCGCTCCGGCAGATATGGCAAGGTCTACCGGATTAAATGGCGGATCATAATTTCCATAGGGTGTTGTATGTGCTTTTGCACCGATCGGTGTTGTCGGAGCAACCTGTCCTCCGGTCATTCCATAGATGCTGTTGTTCACGAGTATCAGGGTGATATCAATATTTCTTCTGGCAGCATGGATGAAGTGGTTGCCTCCTATTGCAAGTGCGTCACCATCACCTGAAACCACAATAACTTTCATTTTCGGGCGGTGCATTTTAACTCCGGTGGCAAAAGTTAATGCTCTGCCATGGGTGGTATGCATGGTGTTGAAATCAAGGTATACCGGCATTCTCCCTGTGCATCCAATCCCGGATATGAAGGCGACATCATCTTTATGAATTTTAAGGTCTATCATACCGCGGAGAATTGAACCCATCACAGTGCCTATGCCGCAGCCGGCGCACCAAACGGTGGGAAATCTTTTTTTCCAGCGTAGATATTCATATACGTCAGACAGCTCATGCATAAATTTCCTCCTTAACTATCTGAACAATTTTATAGGGATCCAGAGAATGTCCATCATAGCGGTTAATACCCATAGTTTTAATGTTCTGGGGCAGGGCTTCTCTCACAGGATGGATAAGCTGACCCATGTTGTTTTCAGCAACAAAAGCAATTTTTAGTTTAGTTCTCTCAGCGATTTGTTTGAGAGGAATGTCAGGGAAGGGCCAAATCGTTTTTAGATCAATCAGTCCAACTTTTATTTTACTGTTTCTAAGTGTTTCGATTGCGCCGCGTGCAGCACGGGCCGCGCTTCCATAGGCGACGATGAGGTATTTCGCGTCATCTGTATGGTATTCGTTCCATTCCCAGATCTCCTGTGTGTGAAGCATTATTTTATTTCTTAAGGTTTCTAGGCCGCTTACTATTTCAGACGGTACAGCAGTTGGAAATCCGGATTTATCATGTATCAGGCCGGTGATGTTATAGCGGTAGCCTTCACCTAAAGGAGCTGGGTGTGAAACCAGATCAAGGGTTTCCTTGTATGGGAAATACCATTCGGGCGGTACTTCAGGGAATGTTCTTTTTACCGGGTTTACATTTATTGTTTCTTTAAGAATGACTTTTTCACGCATGTGACCCACAAGTTCATCTAAAAGTACAATTACAGGAGTGCTGAATCTTTCAGCCAGTTGAAAAGCACGGATGGTGATGTTGTAGGACTCCTGAACGCTTGAGGGTGCGATTACAATTGCGGTGTAGTCTCCATGTGTGCCCCATCTTGCCTGCATCGTGTCAGCCTGTGCCAGACTTGTGGGTGATCCGGTAGATGGGCCTCCTCTCTGTACATTTATAAGTACCATGGGTATCTGTGTAACGTATGCATATCCCAGGTTTTCCTGCATCAAAGAAAACCCCGGGCCTGAAGTTGCAGTCATTGATACGGCACCTGCTGCGCTTGCACCGATTATAGCGCCGATTGATGCGATCTCGTCCTCCATTTGAATAAACGTACCGCCTATTAACGGTAGATCTCTGGCCATCCCCTCGGCAATTTCTGTGGATGGAGTTATTGGGTAGCCGGCAAAAAAGTTGCAGCCGGCGTGTAGAGCTCCGAAAACACAGGCCTCATTACCCTGGATAAAGTTTACAGGATGTCCGTCAGGTGTAGTTCTATTTAGGGTCACTTGATTCCTCCTCAGCAGGGTTTTTAACAATGGCAAAGTCTGGGCATGTTCTCCAGCATAAAGAGCAGAGTATGCATTTGTCAGGATGTGCAAGATAAGGCGATCCATCCTCTTTTTGTTGTAAATCGCCTGTCTGGCAGGCAACAGTACAAAGGCCGCATTTTTTGCACCAAACAGGAAAGAACAAGAGCTTGCCGTAGAGATGCGGAGCGTCCTGAGGGGCTCTGGGTTTTGAAAATAGACCGGATTTGATCAGACGGTCGACAGGGGGTTTTACGGATTTTGACATAGTAATTCCTGAATAAAAGGTAATTAACTGATTATTAGTTTCTGCTGTATAGCTTTGAAAGGAGTCTTAATATTTCAATATAAAGCCAGACGAGCGTTACCAGAAGACCAAAAGCACCGTACCATTCCATGTATTTTGGTGCGCCGTTTTCCGAAGCATTTTCTATAAAATCAAAGTCTAAGACAAGGTTGAGGGCAGCAATAACAACTACAAACATACTGAATCCAATACCGATTATTCCGCTTTGGTGGATATAGGGGATGCCGGTTCCAAAAAAACTGAGGATGAACGAGATTAGGTATAACAGACATATTCCGCCGGTTGCAGCGGTAACGCCCAGTTTGAAGTTTTCAGTAGCTTTTATAAGCCCTGAACGGTAAGCCATTAAGAGAGCAAATAAAGTACCAAAAGTTAAACCGACTGCCTGTACGACGATGCCTGGGAAACGGCTTTCGAATAAGGCAGATAAGCTGCCTAGAAAGAGTCCTTCCAGAACTGCATAGATCGGAGCAGTTATTGGGGATAAGTTTTTCTTGAATGTTGTGATAATCGCTACAACAAACCCGCCTAAACCACCGCCTATAAGCCAGGGAGTAACAGAAGCAGGATTGCTGCTCTCAAAGTAAAGGTTCCAGGTCCAGGCCGCTGCAAGGATTAAAAATGTGAGCAAAAATCCTGTTTTGTTGACTGTTCCCTGAAGGGTCATCATATTTTCGGTATTTGAAATATAACCGGTATTTCCAAAGGTTTTTTTATTTAGCGCCGGATTTGCTGTTCTCATCATGGTTGTTCACCTTCCCTTTTTATATTTTCTAATACTATAAAAATATGTATATATATGTCAATAATATTAAAGGTATGTATTATATTGTATTGTTACATAATAATATTTATTTAAAGTTTAAAATATTTTTTTTCAATTTGTATTTATAAGCACGGTCTATAAATATTAAACTGACTTTTTAATTGTCTTTAATATTTCTTTAAACGACACTTTTCTTATGTAATTTTAAATTTTCTTCTGTCCAACCGTTGCGATGATTAGTTTTGCTAGTTTTCTTGTTTCGTATTATTATTCAATCACTTAGAAAATATTGTTTAATTTAGATGTTTAATTTTTATTGACATGAAAACTTTTTTATTTTATTATTACTAATTCTATAAAGACAGTTAAATGTATAAAAAACTGCTGAGTATCAGCAACAAAAGAAAATAAATAATAAATCATATACTAAATTCTCGTAATAAAGGAAAATAATGTCAATTTCAGTAGAAGTCAGAGGCGGCGATATAGAAAGAGCACTTAGGCTTTTTAAAAAAAGAGTCCAGATCGATGGGCTGTTAAGAGAGCTGAGAAGCAGACGTTTCTATGAGAAACCTAGTGTTAAGAAGAAAAGAAAAAAACTTGAAGCAGTTAGAAGAAAACGTAAAGCAATGCGTTTTCAGTATAAACCCTGATTTCAGTATGGAAATGGCTGGGAATCAGTCTTGAAAAACAGATTCTCAGCATACTCGATAAAAAATCAAGTCTCAGTAAACCTCCAAAACACTCCCTAACAAGCAGATAAATTACAAAAAAACTCATTCGTAAAATAAAAATCACAACTACAACTCGCAAAACATAAAATATAAAAAACTTTATCTTGTTTAAGAATCAGCAGAGACCAGCTCTCTTATGAAATTTTGACAGTTATTGAAAATTAAAAAATCAGCGGTTGATATCGAGAATTCTGTCAAGTCTGAAGACTTTCTCCGATTTGGATTCCATGCAGTATGCATCAAGACCGAGGAAGGTATTATCTTTATATTTTTTTTCTCCAAGATGAATGGGTTTGATCGTACGTGAGAATTTTTGGTCGTTTGGTTTTAAATAAATAATCTCAATGGATTTGCTTTTCTTGATCGCGGCATTAATGATCTTAATTTTCTTTTCTGAAGGACATTTTTTTTCAGCAGTTTCATATTGGAGTTTTGTCAGGTAATTAATAACTCTATAATCTGTTTTTAGATGTTTTTTATTTAAAGGATGAACTAGCCCGATGCCGTTTAATGAGACACAGCGGCTTAATGCGACATACGTTTGTCCATGAGCAAAGGCGCCGTTTTTAAGATCGATAATTACCTTATTAAATGTTTTTCCCTGGCTTTTGTGTATGGTTATTGCCCAAGCGAGTTTTAGTGGGTATTGGAAAAAATCACCTGTTTTAATCTGGACAAGATGTTTATTTACTGAATCGTATTCATACTGGTAAAGAGACCATTTGTGTTTGTTTACAGTTACGACCAGATTATTATCCAGCCTGACGTAAATCTCTGAGTTGTCAATATCTTCTATGACGCCTACAGTCCCATTTACCCATAGTCCGTTTGGATTATTATTTAAAAACATTACCTGTGCTCCGGGTTTCAGTGTAAGGGTTAGGGCTGTGGGCGCAGCGTTCAGCTCAAACTTACCATCTATTTCTGCTTTTGAAATGAATTTTTTTGTTGGGAGGGCAGATAGTTTATATGCATTAATCTCATCAGCCGCTTTGTTGATGGTTGTTAAAAAGATAAAGCCCTGATCTTCCTCAAACTGTTCATCTATCACATTTTTATTTAGATATTTAAAATGTTCTTCAGTCGCAGAATTGTTTCTAACTGCATTTAAAAGTTCAATAAAATTATCATCTGTCTGCCGATATATTTCTTCAAGTTCAATAAAATGATATTTAAATTTATTTTTAGTGATAACGTCAGCAGAGAAAAAATAGGGTGTCTCATAATGGGTATTAAACATTTCTATTTCACTTTTTGTAACCACGGGCGGCAGCTGATAAAGATCACCGATAAATATCATCTGAACATTGCCAAAGGGATTGTTCTTGTTAAAAAGAGTTCTTAAAAAAACATCAATGCAGTCAAGAAGATCTGCCCTGACCATTGAAATTTCATCAATAAGAATGGTATCAATGTTTTTATACAGGCTATTATCAATATTCTTTTTTGCGATTTTTTTTGCGTCCTTAGGGGTGATCCCGGGTTTGAAATGGAAGAAAGAATGAATCGTCTCACCTTTTACATTTAAGGCGGCAACTCCTGTTGGTGCTAAAACCACCATATTTTTCTTAATATGTTTAAGAGCATATTTGAGAAAAGTTGATTTGCCCGTTCCTGCCTTACCTGTAATAAATACAGATTCATTAGATTTTTTAATATGTTTTAATGCATCTCTAAACGGCGTGTTTATTTCAATGTTTTCCAATTTGAGTCTCTGTTTATTTTTTGTTTTTTAGAAGTTTATGGAAGTATTGCTATTCTGTCAAGGAAGGTATTTTCTTGTAATGAGTGGATGGTACATTATTAATTTGAAGATTTAGTTTTCTGACCAATATTTTAAATAAAAAGCCGGACATTTTTTATGCCCGGTTTTTTATTTGTATAATTATTTTCTGTGTTATTTATTACTTTTTCAGATCACCAATAGCCTTATCAATTTTTTTACCTGCTTTTTCTGCTTCTCCTTCACTTTTACATGCGGTTGTTGAAAATGCCAGAACTGCCAAAGAGAAGAGTATTATAAGTTTTGTTTTCCAGTTCATTTTGTTTCTCCTTTGAATTATTTTTTAAGTATTAGCCAAAGTGCATGAATGATTCCAGGCACCCAGAACAAGAGACAGAGAATAATGTTTATGAATAAATGTTTATTGACCCCAACATGTAGAAATACAGCCAGCGGCGGTAGAAAGAGTGCGCATATGATCTTAATAATACCCATATTAAATCTCCTTTCGCGATTATTTTAGTTGATTGTCATTGTTTGTTCACAATAAATATAATACTTGATATTAAATATCAAGCATTATAAGTACTGAAATTAATTTAAAATAATGATTGTATATTTATTTGAAGAATATTGTGAAGATCGGTGCCGTCAAAATATAAAAGGGCTATCATCAATTGATGATAGCCCTTTTATTTATATTGGCGTCCCCACGGGGATTTGAACCCCGGTCGCCAGCGTGAAAGGCTGGTGTCCTAGGCCAAGCTAGACGATGGGGACGTATAGTCTGTCTATTACTTAATTTAAAAAAATAACATAATGGAAGATTATTTTCAAGCATATTATTTGCTTGAGGTAAAAAATTGTGGGATTTTATGGATAATGATACTATGATTATTGATTAATTTTTATGGAATCCTTTATGAAGAAACTATTTGAGCTGTTTTCAAGATTAATGCCTGTCTGGGTGGTTCTTTTTGGTTTGTTAGGGTTTTATTTTCCTGCCCCTTTGTTAATTTTTAAGCCGTATTTTGAATGGATGTTTTTTCTGACCATGATCGGAATAGGGGCGGTATTGAACTTTTCTGAATTTATCCCTATTATTAAGAAGCCTCATACTGTATTTTTAGGCATATTCGCCCAGTTTTTGATCATGCCGTCTTTAGCCTGTTTAATTGGGTATATGCTCGACCTTTCTGTTCCTTTGAGGCTGGGGTTGATTCTGGCAGGCTGTGTTCCGGGTGCGATGGCTAGCAATGTTATTGCGTATCTTGCCAAAACGGATGTTGCTTATTCTATTGCGATTACCAGTACGGCAACACTTCTTTCACCCATACTGACTCCTGTTTTGATCTATCTTTATGCGCACACAATTATTGAAGTTCCATTTTTAAAGATGTTTTTATTGATAATAAAGATAGTCATTCTGCCACTTTGTATTGGTTTTATTTTAAGGCGTTATTACCGGGATAAAATTAATCATATAAGCTATGTTTTTCCGGCATTTTCGACCGTTTTTATTGCCTTGATCTGTGCTGTAGTTGTTGCTGCAAACAGAGAGAGCCTGTTAAACGTTTCTTTTATCGTTTTTATTGCTGTTTTTATTCTTAATTTATCCGGTATGGTTCTTGGTTATTTTGCCGGGGTAATATACCGGTTTGATAAAAGAAGGAGGAGAACCCTTGCGATTGAGGTTGGTATGCAGAATGCCGGTCTTGGCGCTCTTTTGGCTTTAACACTTTTTAGTGATGAAACAGCAATTGTTCCTGCTATTTTTGCCACCTGGTGTGTTATTACAGCGTCTATTCTTGCTGAGATATGGAGTTTTAAGAGTAACTATGGCAAAGATTAATGCGGACGAATAAAGAGCTGGTGCGAGTCTTAATTATGAAGATGTGTTTGCTTTAAGTAGAGAGCTATTCCCACTCAATGGTGCTCGGTGGTTTTGAGGAGATATCATAAACGACTCGGTTCACGCCTTTAACTTCATTTATGATTCGGTTAGAAATCTTACCCAGTAGGTCGTACGGCAGGTGTACCCAGTCTGCGGTCATACCGTCTTTGCTCTCGACAGCCCGTAGTACAATAACTTTTTCATAGGTACGTTCATCACCCATGACACCAACCGTCTTAATGGGCAGTAGAACTGCAAAAGTCTGCCAAATTTTTTCGTAAAGTCCGGAATCTTTTATTTCTTCCAGAATAATTGAATCAGCTTCACGTAAAAGAGCAAGGTCTGTCTCGTTTACCGGACCGATAATTCTAATCGCCAGACCGGGGCCGGGGAAGGGCTGGCGGATGATAAATTCTTCAGGTATGCCGAGTTCTCTGCCAAGCTCTCTGACTTCGTCTTTAAAAAGTTCTCTGAATGGCTCGATAAGCTGCATGTTCATTTTCTCCGGCAGGCCGCCCACATTGTGATGACTCTTGATGGTGGCTGACGGTCCTTTAAAAGAAATACTTTCGATCACATCCGGGTACAGGGTTCCCTGAGCCAGAAAATCAATTTTGCCCAGTTTGTTTGCTTCCTCTTCAAAGACGCTTATGAATTCGTTTCCAATAATTTTTCTTTTTTGTTCAGGATCATCAATTTCTTTTAGTCTGTCCAAAAATCTTTCTGATGAGTCCACGGCTATAAGGTTAAGGTCAAAAAGGTTGGTTAAAAAATCAGTCACTTTTCCAAACTCATTTTTCCTTAAAACACCGTTATCCACAAAAATTCCAGTAAGCTGCTTTCCAATAGCTTTATGGATCAATACAGCTGCAACTGTTGAATCAACCCCTCCGCTGCATCCGCAGATAACTTTTTTATCGCCGACTCTTTTTTTGATTTCATCAATTGAACGGGTAATGAATGACTTCATGTTCCAGGACGGAACACATTTACAGATTTTAAAGATAAAATTATCAAGGATTTTACTGCCCTGCGGGGTATGAACAACTTCAGGATGAAACTGAACCCCGTAAATATTCTTCTCTTTATTTCTCATTGCAGCAAAAGGAGAATTGTCTGTATGTGCAATGGTTTCAAAACCGTCAGGCAGTGTTTCTATTCTGTCGCCATGACTCATCCATACCTGAATTTTGTCGTTGACCGGGAATCCATTTAAAAGGTCATCATTGATGTCAATTTCTATCTCTGCCTTGCCGTATTCTCTTTTTGAATGTGACTGTACATTTCCTTTGTGAAGATGACAGGTTAACTGCATTCCATAGCAGATGCCGAGTATGGGAATGTTAAGATCAAAAACCTCAGGTGTGATTAGGGGAGCTTCATCATCATTAACACTTGAGGGGCCACCTGATAATATTATTCCATCCGGTTTCAAATTTTTCAATTTATCAAATGAAAGATTGTACGGGTGTATTTCAGAATAGACTTTACTTTCTCTGATTCTGCGTGCGATGAGCTGTGTGTATTGGGATCCAAAATCTAAAATGATGATCTTTTCAAAATCGGTCTGCATATTATGTTATTCCACCTGGTAGTTTGCTGCTTCTTTTGTGATAATTATATTATGGACATGACTTTCTTTAAGTCCTGAGCTTGTAATTTTAATAAATTTGGCTTCTTCGCGGAGAGTGTTAATTGTTGGACATCCCACATATCCCATTCCTGAGCGAAGGCCGCCGATCAGCTGGTAGATATTTGCAGACAGGCTTCCTCTGTAGGGTATTCTTCCTTCAATACCTTCAGGAACCAGTTTGGATTCATCTTCGGTATCTGATTGAAAATAACGGTCTTTGCTTCCTTTTTTCATTGCCTCTGATGATCCCATGCCTCTGTACACCTTATATGTCCTGCCCTGAAAAAGGATCGTTTCTCCTGGGCTTTCATCTGTTCCTGCAAAAAGGTTACCCAGCATAACAGAGTGAGCGCCTGCTGCAATTGCCTTGACAATATCGCCGGAGTATTTTACACCGCCGTCAGCAATGATGGGAATATTGTGTTTGTCCGCGATTTTCCTGCATTCCATGATTGCTGTGATCTGAGGTACACCCACTCCTGCGATAATTCGGGTGGTACAGATGGAACCGGGCCCGATTCCTACCTTTATTGCGTTACATCCCGCTTTTATGAGTTCCTCAGCAGCTTCCGGAGTTGCCAGATTGCCTGCTATCAGTTCACAGTTTGGAAAATTCTTTCGGGTGTCTTTAACCGCGTCAATGACTATTTTTGTATGGGCATGAGCCGTGTCAATGATAATCACATCTACGCCCGCGTCAATAACTGCCTGTGTCCGGGCTTCCCGGTCAGCTCCCACACCGATCGCCGCGCCGACTCGAAGACTCCCCCGTTCGTCTTTACACGCATTTGGGAATTTGTCTGCTTTTTCAATGTCCTTAACTGTAATGAGGCCGGTCAGGTTATTATGATCATCAATTACCAGTAGTTTTTCAATGCGGTTTTTATGAAGTATCTTTCGTGCTTTTTCAAGGGATGTGTCCGGACCTACGGTGATCAGGTTCTCCTTTGTCATGACCTCTGAGATGTTCTTATCAAAATCTGTTTCAAACCTTAGATCACGGTTGGTCAGAATTCCCACAAGTTTTCCTTCTTTAACAACTGGAAATCCTGAGATCTGGTTTTGTTTCATTATCTTAAGCGCATCATGTATTTTTTGGTCAGGATCAACCGTAATCGGATTGACAACCATCCCGCTTTCTGATTTTTTAACTTTTACAACTTCAAGAGCATGGGCATCAACGGGCATATTTTTATGTATAATACCTATTCCGCCTTCTCTGGCCATGGTGATCGCGGTCTGTGATTCAGTAACAGTATCCATTGCTGCGCTTACCAACGGTATATGTAGTTTTATATTGTTCGTTAGAAGGGTTGATACATTAATATTTTTTGGGAGTACTTCTGATTTCTGAGGGATCAGGAGTACGTCGTCAAACGTCAGGCTTGATGGTATTTGCTCATTGCTCATAATTATATCCTTAAAAAATGCTGATTTATTAACTGTTTAATCTATACAAAATCATGAATTATGTCAAGCTGTTGTGAGAATTCATCTGTTTTATTGTCTTTATAGAAATCCTTGCCTTTGGCGAAGATTTCATGAAGAGTAGTCCCATTGGCACTAACGTTGCCTTTGAAGCATGCCCCTATGGGGCATGTTCAAGCCACCCGTTATTTGGGTGGCTGTTGACTTGTCAGATCTTATCCAGGAGTATTCCTTCCAGCAGGCCTGAATCACTTATGGTCAGTTTTTCACTGTTAAGCATCTTCATGATGTTCGTCAGGATTAAGATTCCGGGGATAATAACAATTTCACGCCCCTTTTCAAGGCCGATAATTGAGCATCTTTCTGTTGATGTTATTTTAATCAGGTTCTTAAATAAGGATTTTATTGTTTTAAGTTTGAGAATATGTCCATTTATAAGATCAGGATTATAAACACTCATTTTAAGATCCATTGCTGCAAGGGTGGTTATTGTTCCTGCGGTGCCAATTAAATCAGGGTCAGAATCTTGATTTACTGGCTCATTGATTCGTTTAGACATGGGCAACAGCATTTTATTTATTTCATTATTAATAAGATCACATTCACCTGAAAGAGGTGGGTCATGATGCAAAAACGTTTCAGCTAGGTTCACAACGCCGAGTTTAATGCTTTCTGTTATTATGATCTTGTTATTTTTGTTTAGAATAAACTCAGTGCTTCCTCCGCCTATATCTATGACAAGTGAATGATTTGGTTCTTTTGTAACAGACTGAACACCCCTTAAGGAGAGTAATGCTTCCTGTTTTCCTGAAAGTATGTCTGAAGTGATCCCGGTTTTATTGTAAACGCGTTTTATAAAATCATTTGCATTTGAGGCTTCTCTGACACAAGCGGTTGAAGCCGCAAAGATATTTTCAACCTTGTATTTATCTGCGATGTTTTTAAAGGATGAAATACAGTTTATTGCGTTTTTTATATTACCTTCAGCGAGAGTTTTGCTAGTGTTCATTCCGGCACCCAGACGGATGATCTGTCTGGCTCTGTGTATTGTTTTTACTTCACCGTTATCATTACAGTCCGCGATCAGGAGTCTGATGGTTTGTGTGCCGATATCAATTGAGGCAAGTCGTTTCATTAGAAAGATGTGATTGATTTGTTGATTAAATGGTTGATTTAACGTTTATATCAGCCCTTCCTCTTTAAAACTGAAATAACCATTTTTGCCGATAATGATGTGATCATGTATCTTGATGCTGAAGGTTTGTGCCGCATCAATTAGAGTGTTCGTCAGTTTTCTGTCATGGTGAGACGGCGCCGGATATCCGCTGGGATGGTTATGGGCAAAGATGAGTGAGACCGCGTTTGCTTCAAGCGCTTTTGAGAGTATTTTTCTGGGATATACAGGAGTTTCATCTACTGTTCCTGTCTGAACAATTTCATCTTTTATTATTTCGTTTTTTGAATTTAGAAATATTACTCTAAAATGTTCATCTTTCAATGATGCCATTGAGGACTTCAGATATTTCAGAAGGGCGGCAGGTGATGATATGACGTCTGTTTTAAGTGTTTTTTCTTTAAGGTAATGGTCAGATGATTCTCTGATTAGTTTAAGAAGTATTGCAGAATGCTGTCCAATACCTTCGATTTTTTCAATTTCTTTTATGGGGGCATCAAGCACACCCTGAAATGTTTTGAATTTTTTGATTAGTGCTTTTGCAAGAGGTTTAACGTCTTTTTGAGGAATTGAAAAGGTGAGGATAAGTTCAAGTACTTCATAATCTTTGCTGGCTTTTAAACCATTGAATTGAAAACGTTCTTTTAAACGTTTACGGTGGTTAATATAGTCAGGTATTATGGCTGTTTTTTTTGAGCTCATTTAAGGAAATTTATAGTAGTTGTTTTTTTGAGTTTAATAAAAGTACTAATTATTTTTAGTAGTAATATAGATTATTATAAATATCAAATCAATTAATGTTTATTCATTAATTGAGAAAAATTATTGTTAGTATATTGAAAATTAATAAAGTATTATTAATGCTAATTGACAATTATTCATTATTTGATACGTTGTTGCTTGAATAAAAAACTTTGGATTGTCTAATAATAAGAGAGTAAAAATATGAAAGAATATCTTTATATTCATCCGTTTGGACAGTTGTTCTCTTTGCTTTTTGGGCTTTTTAATTTCGGAACAGGATGCACCCGGAAAGGTTTTAATAAAATGATCCATCTGAATTGCGGTCTGCTGTACTACTTTTCTACCTCAATGGGTGCAGGCATGGGTTATTTTATTTCTAAGTGGGCAGCAAAAGAAAATTATGCTCTGGATATGCTGCTGCATGAATATTTAGCTATGATTATGATATTTTTGTTTGCGATGGGTGCAACAACAGGTTTTATTTTAATGAAGGATAATGAAAAGAAAGTAAGAGTTTTAAAGTATCATAAAATTATAAATGGTTTATCACTTATCGTATTTATTATTTTAGGAGTTTCTGGGCTGATTGAAATAAACAAGTTATAATAGTAAGTTATAAGAAATACTTAATAAAAGATATAACTATGCCTTATGCAATAGAAGCAGAAAAAATTATAAAAAATTACGGCAGAATAAAAGCGCTGGACAGTCTGAGTCTGAACGTAAATCAGGGTGACATATTTGGGTTTCTGGGGCCAAATGGTGCGGGTAAGAGTACTTTTGTTAAAATACTTTTAAACCTTGTTAGTCCCAGTAAAGGATCAGCACGTATTTTAGGAAAACCGGTTAGTCAGCATTTATCAAGGAGAGATGTTGGTTTTCTTCCTGAAAACATGAGAGTGTATAAGTTTTTAACCGTTGAAGAGTTTCTTAGGTTTCACGCGGAATTATTTGAAATACCTGGGAAAAATATAAAATCAGAAGTTGAAAAAGCGCTTATGACAGTTGGTTTCTATGATGAAAGAAAAAGGATGATGGGAACGCTTTCAAAGGGTATGACTCAGAGAACAGGTATTGCTCAGGCAATACTGGGCCGACCTAAACTTTTGCTTTTGGATGAGCCGACATCCGGTCTTGATCCGGTGGGAATAAAAGAGTTGAGGTCAATTCTTCTTGAAATGAAAAATCAGGGAATTACAATTTTTTTAAACTCCCATTTATTGTCAGAGGTTGAAAGAACATGTGACACTATAGCGATTCTTAATAAGGGTAAAATTGTTCAGGTGGGCAGTACGTCTGATATCTCAGGCAAAAATAAGCATCTTGAGTTAACTGTAGACGGGTTTAATGAGGAGATGGAAAAAGAAATTAATTTATTATCATCCAAAAACCTCGTAACTGAGGGTAACTTTCTTAAGGTTTATCTTAAAAACTATAATGAAACCTTAAATGTGCACAGGCTTATAGATGAAATGGGAGGGAGAGTGATTTCATTTTCCTGGAAAGGTGAATCCCTTGAAGAAATATTTTATGACCTGGTAAAAAAGAAGGACAGTTAATGAAGATTTGGGCAATTGCTAAAGTAGGGTTTAAGGAATGTCTCCGTTACAGGATATTTTATTTTATTCTGATAATGGCCGTTTTTTTTATATTGCTGGGAAAGAGCTGTACTCCTCAAATGTCAACCGGCAACAATCAGATCATAGATCTTAAAACACAGCAGACCCTTGCAATGAAAGTCGGTTTTCACGGCATTATTTTCTGGAGTGTAATGCTTTGCGGGCTTTTATCTTCCAATATACTATCTAAGGAGGAAGAAGAGGGCACTGTTGCCATGACGCTCAGTAGACCAGTATCAAGGGCTCAGTTTGTTGCAGGTAAGATACTGTCTGTAATTATGATTTCTATTTTTAACCTAATTCTGCTTTCCGGTGTTTTTCTGTTTCTGTTTTATGTTGAGATGGAGCAGTTTAATCCCAGTATTTTACTTAGCTTTTTGATAATGGTGATCACCCTGATCCTTTATGCTTTAATGACGGTAGCTCTATCGTTTTTTATCCCCAGAATAGCGGCACCTCTTGTGAGTATGTTTATATATTTGTTTACGCTGTGGATATCTCTTCCTGCTTATGCTGATTCAATAAAGTATATTTGGACTCCTTCCGGAAGGATTGAGCTGTTTTATAAATACCTGCCGAAATTTGGTGATATTCAGTTTATTGGCGCATCTTTTATTGATGTATCCGTGAAGAATTATGATATTATATTAATCTTTACGAACGTTTTGTTTTATATCATTTTCTTCTGGTTTTTGATTTTGTTTCTTTTTAAAAAAAGATCCTTTTAAGAAAACCTCTTGAAAATATTAAGGGCTTGGGAAAAAGCAAAATAATTTTAAATGTTAAGGAGTTAAAAGAATGCTCGATACAACTGCAATACGAAAAAATTTAAAGATACTGATAGATGGTGATCCATGGATTGTTGTTGATTTCCAGTTTGTAAAACCAGGAAAAGGCCAGGCTTTTACCAGAACAAAGCTTAAGAATATGATTACCGGTAATTCAATGGATAAGACCTATAAATCCGGTGAGAAGATAGGTGAAGAAGCAAGCGTCGATGAAATGGAAATGCAGTTTCTGTATAATCAGGGCGATATATATACTTTTATGGATAATAATACTTATGAACAGTATGAACTGACAGAAGAGCAGGTTGGGGAGGCCAAAAACTTTCTTGTTGATAATATGACAGTAGAGGCTCTTTTCTTCGGTATAAAGCCTATTGGTCTTGAAGTGCCAAATTTTGTTAATCTTGAAATAACTGAAACAGACCCTGCGGTTAAGGGAGATACTGTAACCGGTGCTACAAAACCAGCAACCTTATCAACCGGACATGTTTTAAATATTCCTCTTTTTGTCAATGAAGGTGAATGGATTGTTGTTGATACCCGGACAGGTGATTATGTTGAAAGGGTTAAAAAATGAGTGGGGAATTTTCCTCAATTAACTCATTTTCCTCTGATTTTATTAATGTACTAAAGTCCCGCCATAAAATTTTAAACAACATCAGGAAATTTTTTGATATAAGGGACTATTTAGAAGTCGAAACACCTTTAATGGTTAAGTGTCCCGGTATTGACCCCTATATTGACCCCATAATTTCAGGAGATGGGTTTTATCTTGCTACATCACCTGAGCTTCATATGAAACGTCTTTTAACAGCGGGAATCGATAAGATTTATCAGATAACCCGCTCTTTCCGTTCGGAAGAATCCGGCGCTCTCCATAATAATGAATTTACCATGCTTGAATGGTACAGGGCAGGTTCGGATTATCTGGATATAATGATTGAAACAGAGTCTCTGATAAGCCATCTGTGCGGTTCTGATATAATTTCTAAAAACAGGTTTACTTTTCCTTTTAAAAGAATAACTGTTGATGAACTCTTTAATAAAGTCGCGGGATGGGAACCTTCAGTTAATTGGGATGAGGATCGTTATTTTAGAGACTGGGCAGAAAAGATAGACCCTTATTTGGGGGAAATTGATGCTGTTTTTGTAATGGATTTTCCTGCTTCGCTTTCTGCACTGTCAAAATTAAAGGAAGATAACAGTCTTGTTTGTGAGCGATTCGAGCTTTATTTATATGGTGTGGAAATAGCAAATGCCTATTCAGAACTTACCGGTTTAAGTGAGCATACGTTATGTTTTGAAAACGCTTTAAAAAGAAGACAGGCCCTGGGGAAAAAAATATGTGATATTGATACAGGCTTTATGGATGCGGTTAGAAAAGGTATCCCTGAATCCGGAGGGGTGGCTTTAGGTTTTGATCGTCTGGTCATGGTGATGCTTGAGAAAACCAGGATTGAAGATGTAATTGCTTTTCCTGAAAACAGGTTATAGTTGCTTATTAAGTTTACTAAACCATGGCCTATGTGTTTTAATCCGAAAAGCTGATAGCTTTTCAGGGAGAATAAGGTTTTATAAATAAATGTTTTTTATCTTACTTTCTTTGCTTGCGCCAAAGAAAGTAACAAAGAAAAGGCACCCTTTGACCGGTCCCGTAAAACGGGATCCCCTTGCTTCATATTTTTTTGGGGTCGGCGTCACAAACTCATCCCGATTCGTCGGGACTCAGACATGCGCCGCCTTAAATCCCCAAAAAAACCTAAATCTGCGGCACGGTCAAAATGGGGCCCCGGTTTTCAATGGTTCCCTGTAGGAACCTGTTTAAGGCCACGGTTTCCAGCTGTGGATTTTTAGTATTATTATTGAATACAAAGTTAAAATAATGGGTTAACATTGCAAATGAGCTGACTTTCACCGCAGAGGCGCAAAGGACGCAAAGAACTGCCTGTTTGATTCTTTCAATAAGCTCCTTTCGATAAAGCTTAAGGCAGGCTCAGGGTAAACTGTTTTGTTTTAACACCTGCTTTTCTCTGCGTGCTCTGTGTCTTGAGTGAAACGGGCGGTAAAAATTGTTTTTTTATTCACAGATTCTGTTTAAGGCCACGGCTTCTAGCCGTGGATAATTACTAATGTTTGCCAAGAAAAAATATTTAAGATTACTGGCTGAAAAGAATGAAATATTCGGTTCTATTCCGGATGACCTGATGACTGCTGATAAGATTGATGAGATCAGACAGATCCCGCTTGTAGCTCTTGGTGATATCAGGAATGGAAATCAGCTTTTAGCTGTTTTAAAGGTTTTAAATGTAAAAAAACCGGATGCATTTTTGCCGGTTTTGACCTATACAGGTGCTGAATATGGAGATGTGGTGTCTTTTGGAAAATATTTAGATCAAATAAAAACGGTAGTAGAAGAAAAACTTAAAATATATGTGCTTGATCCAGTGATAGTGGGTGCGCCTTCATTTTTTCGGGCTTTAAATACTTCTCATTCTGTTGAAATCAAAAAAAAATTTGGGTTTTACAGCCCTTGTCTGGCCTGTCGTCTTTACGCTCTTGCGGTAATGGTTCCTTTATGTAAAAAGATCAATGCTAAGACCATCATAACCGGTGAAATGATATTTGATAATGAAAGTGATGATTTTAGAGTTGTTGAAAACTTTACTTACTGTTCTAAACTAATGAAGGGTTTTGGGATAGATCTTTGGGATGGGATCATAACTGAGAATAACAAAGATGATATCTGGAGTGATTTAAAAATTAAAAAATCACCTGATGATGTGTTCAGTTTAAATTGTGTAATTAATAGTAACTGCATGGCAGAGACTGTTTCTATGGGTGATCCTAAAAATATCAAGAATTATTATGAGGATTTTGCAATTCCAGCGGCAGCAAAAGTATTAAGCAGGGTTTTCTCTGGATCAGATGTTGATTATGATAAAGAGGTTATTGAGACACTTATAAGTAAGGCAGTGTAATGGAATATCTTATAGATGGTTTTATTAATGCTTTAAAGCTGATTATCTCCCTTGATAAAGAGGTTTTTTCCATTACGTTTATATCAATTAAGATATCAACTGCAGCGATCCTTTTATCATCTTTAGTCGGTGTTCCCTTAGGGTTTTTAATAGGAATTAACTCTTTTAAGGGGAAGGGAGTTCTAATTACCATCTTTAATACCTTCATGGCTTTTCCAACTGTTGTGGTCGGCCTTATGGTCTATTCAATGATATCCAATAAAGGACCTTTCGGAACTTTTGATCTTCTTTTCACTCCATACGCGATGATTATAGGACAGTTTATTTTGGCTGTTCCAATTATTACCGCCCTTACAATATCCGCAGTCCAGGGTGTGGATCCAAGAATAAAAAAGACTGCGGTTGCGCTGGGTGCAAATGGGTTTCAGTCTTTTATGGCAATTGCTCTTGAATCAAGGTTTGCAATTATTGCCGCAATTGCTGCCGGGTTCGGTCGGGTGATTGGGGAGGTTGGGGCGTCTATGATGCTTGGAGGTAATATTAAAGGGTATACCCGGAATATCCCAACCGCAATTGCACTCGAAACGAGCAAAGGTGAATTCAGTATTGGTCTTGCTCTTGGTTTTATTTTACTGACCGTTGCCCTTGTATTAAATTTCTTTATCAGGTTTATACAGTCTAAAAAATAGATTTTTAGGTTCTTATCTAAGGTGAGGGTCTGCCATTAGCTATTAGGTTGGTCTATGGTAGATCTGACCCCTTGCCCCACGTTTGTATTGTGAAGTGGCAGAGATAAAACTCAGGAAGTAAGAAAAGGTGCTGCTATTTTCTATTAGGTAAGTCAATGGCAGGCTCGACTCTCCGTTTTGTTTTTCATAATTATATCCCCCAATCATATGGTTGTTAAATGAAAACGTTTGTTACGGCTTTTAAGTTTATGGAAACATAACATGGAATACGACCGTTTTCATTAGATGATTTCACCTTTCTTAAATGCTCGTTTTTGGTTGATGGATTTTGCTGAAAATATCTGCTTTCCATATAACTTCTGGTAATCTGAACTTTTACCAGTATAGTGAAAGTTAAGGTTATTATCGCTTATGTTGACTTTTGATGACCACTTAATTGTTAAGGATACCAGAAGTAATGTTAATTATGGCAGTTACTTTTAGAGATTAATCATAGGGCAAGGATTTTCAATATTAGGGCGTTAAATCTTTTCGAATAGTACTGATCATTGAAGGAAGCATGCACTTAACATTAAATTAAGTGCTTTTTTTATGCATAAAACAACCAAATTATAAAATATAAAATAAAGTAGTATTTAAATATGATAAGTGTTTTTATGTCTTATTATGTATTGTTTGTTGACTTTTAAAATAAGATATGATTAAAATTACCTACTAAAACGATAGAATAGAAAATACTATTATTTTTGAACTTACAAATATTATAGTCTTCCAGCAATGAATGCTAAGGCTTTGTCATAATCTTACAAAGAATATATTATTTTATAGATTTTAAACGTATGTACGAGGCGGGGGTTAATTTAGCCCGTCTTTAATTTTTAACTTTCACATAACATTTAATAATTATATACAGACTAATTTAAGAGCACCATATTTAAGCTTAAAAACAGACAAAGGGGATAAAATGATAAAAACATGGCAAATATTAATGACAATTTTTATTGTACTCTTAGCAGCTGGTAGTAGTTTTGGGCAAAATTATCAAACTGTGTTTGAGCATAATTACGTACGTGGGAAAGGAAAGCCAAAGCTGGTTAAAAAGTTTTTTAATGGTTATGCTGGACCTGCTGTTATACAGCTTTTTAATGGTAATGCTAAGTATAATAAAGCTAAAAGGGTCCGCCGTTCACATATAAGCTTGAATAATAGCTCTATTTTCGAGGCTTCAAATTTTAACAAGAAAGTCGGCACACTTAGTACTGAGGTTAAGCTGAAACAAGGTTCAAATGTTATTAAGGTCTTATTGAAAGGCAAACCGAAAGGCATGATAAAAATTGTTGTCAAACAAGATTTTGATCTTATAGACCGGGATAGAGACGGTTTTATTCCAAAAGTTGGTGAACCAAAAGGCGGTGACTGTAACGACGATGATGATACCGTCAATCCAGCGGCAAGTGAAACTTGTAACGGTATAGATGATAACTGTGATGGTGAGATTGATGAGAATGTCTGTGTCAGCGATAACTGCCCGGACGATCCGAATAAAACTGAACCTGGCATATGTGGCTGTGGCATTCCTGATATAGACGCGGACTCGGATGGCTACTTTACCTGCCAAAACGACTGTATTGACAATAACCCCTCAATCAATCCAGGGGTAAGTGAAACCTGTAACAATATAGATGATAACTGCGACGGTACTATTGATGAAGGCGTTACCAATGCTTGCGGTACCTGTGGTGAAGTCCCTGTTGAAACCTGCAACGGTATTGATGATAACTGTGACGGTACTATTGACGAAGGCGTTACCAATGCTTGCGGTACCTGTGGTGAAGTCCCTGTTGAAACCTGCAACGGTATTGATGATAACTGTGACGGTACTATTGACGAAGGCGTTACTAATGCTTGCGGTACCTGTGGTGAAGTCCCTGTTGAAACCTGCAACGGTATTGATGATAACTGTGACGGTACTATTGACGAAGGCGTTACTAATGCTTGCGGTACCTGTGGTGAAGTCCCTGTTGAAACCTGCAACGATATTGATGATAACTGTGACGGTACTATTGACGAAGGCGTTACCAATGCTTGCGGTACCTGTGGTGAAGTCCCTGTTGAAACCTGCAACGGTATTGATGATAACTGTGACGGTACTATTGACGAAGGCGTTACCAATGCTTGCGGTACCTGTGGTGAAGTCCCTGTTGAAACCTGCAACGGTATTGATGATAACTGTGACGGTGCAGTTGATGAGGGAGATGTCTGTGTCATCGACAACTGCCCGGACGATTTAAATAAAACCGAACCCGGCATATGCGGCTGCGGAACTCCTGATATAGACACAGACAATGATGGCACCTTTACGTGTCAAAATGACTGTGATGATGATAATCCAGAAATATATCCGGGTGCTTTCGATATTCCTGATAATGGTGTAGATGAAAACTGTGATGGTTCTGACAGTGTCGATCCGGGAACAGGCCTTCCGCCTGATCCTGTTTCTGTAGCACCAATTCTTGATCCCAATGTAGTCACCAGCATGTTAGATGCCACCGAATTTCTCTATACAGGCACAAATCCAGTTCAGACCGGCGTGGAAGAAGGAATCATTAAAGCCGCAAGGATAGCCGTCCTGCGCGGACAGATACATGACCGCTCTGGCACAGCTATTCCAGGCGTGCACATTACTATCCTGAACCACAATGAATATGGACAGACCCTAAGCCGAGAAGATGGCATGTTTGATATGGCCGTTAACGGTGGCGGACTTCTTAACCTTAATTATACAAAGGAAGGTTGTTTGCCGATTCAGCGCCAGGTTAAAGTACCGTGGAAGGATTACGTTGTGCTACCGGATGTAGTGATGATCCCCTTAGATTCGCAGGCGACTACCATTGATCTGACCAGCACAGAACCAATCCAGATTGCCCGGGGCAGTGTTATAACGGATGATGATGGCACGAGACAGGCAGTCCTTATGATCCCACAGGGTACGACCGCGACCATAACGCTGCCCGACGGCACACCCCAAAATCTCAACACCTTAACCTTGCGCGCCACAGAGTATACGGTGGGCAGCAACGGCCCGGAAACCATGCCGGGCCCTTTGCCGCCGACTACTGACTACACCTATGCTGTGGAGCTCAGCTCAGACGAGGCGTTGACGAACGGTATCAGGGTGAACGGAACTACCGTCATGTTCAACCAGCCGATATCCTTTTATGTAGATAATTTCCTTGGCTTTCCAGTGGGCAGTATTATGCCTGTGGGCTATTACGACTATGACATGGGCGCCTGGATACCCCACGAGAACGGACTTGTCATCGGAATTGTTGATATTACTGCCGGGCTAGCCAACCTAGATGTGGATGGTGACGGTTTTGCGGATTCTGGTATCGCACTTACCAACCTCGAGATCACCGATACTGAGCGCGAGAAACTTGCCAGCCTCTACTCACCGGGCCACAGTCTATGGCGTGTTCAGCTATCCCATTTTTCTCCATTTGATTGCAACATGGCGACTATTTTGCCACCTGACGCAACACCTCCACCTCTTTCTCTACCGCCGGGTGCCGGTTTGCCTGGCGATAATGACTGTAAGAATTTCGGTGGCTCAACCATAGGCTGCCTGGACCAAACACTGTCCGAGAGTGTACCGGTTACCGGCACGCCCTTCACCCTGAACTATAATAGCTACCGTGTTCCCGGACGCCTAGATAAATATCAGGTAGAGATACCGCTTAGCGGTAATTCGGTGCCAGCCAGTTTGGAAAGCATTGAGCTTGAGGTTAATATTGCCGGACAAGAATTTAGACGAAGCTTTCCTGCTGAAGCAAATCAACAAACCACCTTCTCCTGGAATGGCCTTGACTCCTATGGTCGCGAGGTTAAAGGAACCATGCCCGCAACGATAAAAGTAGGATATACCTATAATGTGGAGTATGTTTTAATGCAAGAATTTACTAGAAGAGCTTTTGCTCTCATAGTGGCTAACGGCATGATTGAAACAGGCGTTCAGGCACGAGAACCACTAACTATATGGAAAGAGTTGGGAAATCAGCGTGTTTTGCTTGGCGGTGTAGGAACCTCTAACGAATTTGCAGGATGGGCTCTTAGCAATCAACACTATTATGACGTTGTTGCATCGAAACTGTATTTAGGTGATGGTTCTACGAAAGACGGTGCAACAATAGAAACCATAGACACAGTAGCTGGAAATGGCGACTATTTTGACGATATAGGATTAACAAAGGACCTCGCCATCTCCTCGGACGGCAGCATGTACTACCTTTCGAGTGGCGGTTACGTTAAAAAAATCCTGCCTGACGGCTCATCAAACATTGTGGCAGGTCAACCCTACCAAAACTTGTGCAGTACTTATAACAGTGATTGCGATGGCTTTCAGGCTACTGAAATAAACTATGGATACGGGTTTGAGAAGCTTGCCATAGGCCCAGATGATAGTATATACATAGCCAGCGGTGACAGTGTCTATCGTATCAGCCCGGATGGTATCTCTGCAAGAGTCGCAGGCAGTGCTTCAGCAACAGAAATGGGTGATGGCGGGCTTGCAACCGAGGCTTCTTTATCCGCAATCACGGACTTGGCTGTTGCCGAGGATAATACTCTTTATATCGCACAACCCTATGACCATGTTATTCGACGAGTTGGGCCGGATGGCTATATCAATACTGTGGTAGAGGGCTATTATTCCCCTTGGAATATGGCCCTGGGCCCCAATGGTGGTCTTTATTTTGTCAATGCAGATGCAAACGCCGCTATCTATCGGATGGCACCTGATGGCAAAATCACCCGTGAGATTGGTGGTGTTGAAGACTACTCCTGCTTCGCGGGTACTGATTCTTGTGGTGATGGCGGTCCCGCCAACGAAGCAAGTATTCCTTATGCCGGTCGTTTTGCAGAAATCACTATCTCAAAGAATGGCGGTATTTTTTTAGCTTCTTCATCTCGCCTTCGCTTCGTTGGTGTTAACGGTATAATAAACACTGTCGCTGGTACAGGAGTCTCTGGGTTCGCAGGGGATGGTGGTAACCCTCAAATAGCTTTGCTGGGCAGTTTAAATGCCCTTGCAATTGGGCCAGAGGATAATCTTTATCTGTCTGACGATAGAATTCGGCGTATAGGTAATTTGACACTTAATCTGGCCGGAACAACGAGAGTTCCCTCTGGAAACGGCAGCGAGCTATATCGATTTGACCAAAGCGGCCGTCATCTGCAAACCCTGAATACATTGACCGGTGCCGTTATCTACAACTTCAACTACAACGAGGACGGTCTGCTAATCGAGGTCGTAGACGGGTATGGCACTATAACGACCATAGTGCGTAACATGGACGGGAATGCAACTGCGATTATTGCACCAGGCAGCCAGCATACCAGCCTGACAGTGAATGCTGAGGGGTATCTTTCCAGTGTGACGAACCCAGCAGGAGAGTCCACTACCCTTACTTATGGTTTTAAGGGCTTGCTTACGTCATTTAGTCGTCCAGAAGGCAACACTTCCCTGTTTACCTATGATAGCACTGGCCGTTTAATTCTGGACAAAGACCCTGCCGGAGGCTTCATGGCCTTTGCTCGCAGCGTTGATACCACCGGATATTCTGTAACCATGACTGAAGCGTTGGGAAGAGTTACCACCTACAGGGTGGAAACACTGCCTACTGGTGAAGCGTTTTCAAGCGTGACATCTCCAAATGGCGCTTCTTCTGAAGTTTTGGTCGATACTGATGGTACCAGAATGACGAAATATTCTAATGGCACAGTTCTCACGATGCGTTATGGCCCGGACCCACGATTCGGCATGCTTACTCCGTTTACTAAAGAACTTACCATAGAGCTTCCTGACGGTACGACAAGAACGACAACACAGAGCAGGACGGTGGAGTTGGCTGATCCGGATGATCTACTTAGTCTCATTAGATACACGAACACATCTTCTCAAAATGGGCAGGTTACCAACAGAGAGTATGATGCTGCCACACGCCGTTTTACAACAACTAGTCCTGAAGGAAGGCAAACAGTGACTGAAATTGATGAGTTCGGCCGTACCATCAGAACCGATCTGGGTTCTGGGGTTTATCATCTAACCGCAGCTTACGATCAATATGGCCGTCTCACCCAAAAAGCACACGGCACCCAATGGTGGGATTATGCGTACGATGAAAGAGATCGTATTTCTTCCCGAACTGATGCAGGTGGCAATGCAGTTTTATTTTCTTATGATGACGCGGATAGAATTATTCAGGTACAATACCCAAGAGGGGGAGTAGAAAAATACGATTATGATAGAAATGGTAATATGGTCGGTCTGACTATGCCGAGCAACGATATTCATTTACTGAGTTATAATGAAAACAACTTATTGTCAGGTTACACTCCACCCGGTAACTCAGCAAGTTATATTCAAAACTATGACTTGGAAAGATCTCTTGTGAGTCATATTATGCCAAGCGGGAAAAGAATTGATAACAGCTTTGACAGTGGTGGCCGCTGGACAGACGAGATATATAACGAAGCACATGTTGTTTACGGTTATGAAAGTGGCTGCTGCGATCAGCTCATGAACCTTACCTGGACGCCACTTGACGGAGGTCCAAGCCAGTCAATAGACTATAGTTATAATGGCAAATTACCTGTTGAAGCGAATTGGGATGGTATAACCAATGGTAAATTCAACTATACTTTTGGCAACGATTTTTTAATAGATGAGATTTCGCTGCAAAGTGGTTCGGATGCGGTAACAACATCATTTGTAAGGGATCAGGATCAGAAGGTAACCGGGGTTGGCCCCTTCACCTTGACCAGAGGCGGACCTGCCGGCGCTATAAGCTCGATTGGTGATGGAAATTTAGCTATGACCATTGGGTATGACTCTTTTGCCCGTGTTCAGAGCCGCCAATACACAGTCAATGGCAGCGCACTGTATAGCTTTAACGTCAGCCTTAATTCGACTACTGGTAAGATTATCCAGAAAGTTGAAACCGAGGAGGGCGCGAACCATACCTATGCCTATATTTATGACTCTGATGGGCAGCTTCAAGATGTTTTAATTGATGGCACTCCTGCTGAAAGCTACACCTATGATGTAAATGGAAACAGGTTAAGTACCAGCAGTCTCGTTTCTTCCATGGAGGCCACTTATGATAACCAGGATCGGCTTACGGATCACGGTGGAATCGATTATTGGTTTGATGAAGATGGTTTTTTGATCAGCCGGGGGAGTGATCTGTTTGATTACAGTGCCAGAGGAGAACTCCTCAGTGTAACCCTGGGTGGTATGTCACAAATTACATATCACTATGATGGTATGCGGCGACGAGTAGGACGTACAGATGCACTAGGGAATACATATCAATATCTGTATGGTAATCCAGATTCTCCCTTCAAAGTCACCGCGGCACGTGATCATGATAATGTTTTAACAGTGTATCATTATGGCGAGGATGGAATGCTCTTTGCTATGGAACGTGCAGGGGCTCTCTATTATATTGCCACAGATCAAATTGGATCACCGCGAGTTGTGGCAAATGCCAGCGGAAATACCGTCAAAATATTGCGTTATGACAGCTTTGGTCTGCTGATTTTTGACAGCGATCCAGATTTTGATCTGCCATTTGGATATGCCGGTGGCATCGAAGATAAGTATACGGGGCTTGTAAGATTCGGTTTCAGGGACTATGACCAGGCTTCCGGGCGATGGACGGCTCGTGATCCGGCTTTGTATGAAGGGGCGCAAGCCAACCTCTACACCTATGTGGGCAATGACCCTGTCAGTCTGCGAGATCCGCTAGGGTTGTGGTGTGTGAGCGCTTCAGCTTACGTTGGAGTTGGCGCGGGTCTGGAGGTATGCTGTTCTAAAGGCAAATGCTCCATCTGTCCTGAGGGCGGCATTGGTTTTGGCAGCGGAGTAGGTGCTAATGGTGATGACGCAAAAGAGGATATCGAAGCCGCAATAAGGGCTGAAGGAAGTTTTGACTGTGGGCCGGCTAGTTTAGGCTGGGGTTGTGATTACAGTAATAAATGTGGTGCTAAATGTGACGGCCTTCCAGGTCTTAGTGGCTCGGTTGGAGGGGCAGATAAAAGTCCGGTAGCTAATCTTATGAACCCTAAAACTGGAAAAGCCGCATGCCAATTGAACCTTAAAGGAGTTTTAAAAAGCTGCAGTTCATTTTAAGCTCAGAAAAACATATAAAGGATTAAGCCTGTTTAGTCAAAGATAGCCTAAGGTCGTTTCTGTAAAAAGAAGCGGCCTTTTTTTAATCTAAAACATACTGAATTTACAGTTGCTTACATTTAGGAATTAGAATTATTTTGATTGAGAGTGTCGCAAGGTAGAAAAAATTTTCATATAACTACGAACATTCTTGTAGAGTTTAAAAATCCATATTACGTAATAATCATATAAAAGACCCATTACAAACATCTCTCATAAACAAGATAATGTTATTGAAGACAACAATAATCATTAATCAGGTGACTTGCTCACCAAAAACTGAAGCATTTGCAAATTAGTGATTTGGGAGAGGAAGGTCAAGATTATGTAGGTGAAAAAGCAGAAAGTTTAAAGTTAATATAACCATTAGTACCTTTAACAAAACCCAAAGTTACAGGTACGTGCCAAAGCTTAATTTTGGAAATAGTTCACATTACTTCTGGTAACATGAAATATTTTTGAGTCTATTCACAGATTTAAATATTTCCTGTCTGCATGAGCCCCTCGTCAATCCACCACCACGTATTCAACTCAATCCTGATTTAAAAAATATATCGCTTTGAATTTTTGACGATGCCAGACTTTTTTCCTGAAAAAGCTTATCAGTATATTAAAAATAAATTACCAACGCTTCTCAGTCAGTTCATCAGCCGATATTAAGCCTTTCAATCCTTTGAAGCTTTCTGTTTTGCTGTATGTTTGAAATGTTTTTAAATCTTAGCGTGTGACTTTTTCTCCAAAAGTAGCTAAAGCGTGGAACATATACAAAATCTGACAAAATAAAGAATTGTTTTTCTAACAACTTACATAACTTGAGGAGGTTAGAAAACTTGGGGGGGCAAGTTTACTCTTGGCTCATGTTAATAATAGATTAACGATTTTTCAGTTTTTTTTGTCTTTGCATTTGGTGCAGGGATATTGATGGTTTTTGCAGGACATGATCTTCTTTTTACCTTTTGGATATAGACGAAGGGGGCGTTCGTTCTAAGACAACTTATGGCAATGGGCTTTAGTAATTAAGTTATTATTTTTTTCGTCCACGTTTAAGAATAGTTTTAAAAACCAACAGCTCCTTAATCGCTAAAGTGATTTTTCTATATCGAAAGTTTTAATGGCACCGATTCCTCTACGAACGTTCTTTTTTTATCTTGTTAACATAATCAATACGTTCCTTAATTATCTTTTCGAATCCTCTGTTTGACGGTCTGTAAAATTTGCGATTGCTGATCTCGTCCGGTAAACATTCCTGGCCAACTATTCCTTCTGAATAATCATGAGCATATTTATAGCCTTTACCGTAATTAAGCTCTTTCATCAGTTTTGTGGGGGCATTTCTGATATGGTGGGGTACAGGGAGAGCCCCTGTTTTTTTTACGGTGCTTGCAACATCTGCATATGCAGTATAAACGGAATTACTTTTTGGCGCGGTCGCAAGATAGATAACAGCCTGAGCAATGGCGAGTTTTCCTTCGGGCAGGCCTATGAAATGATATGCTTCTTTTGCATTTAATGTGACCTGAAGCGCGTTCGGGTCGGCATTTCCTATGTCTTCACTTGCAAATCGTATCAATCGTCTACATATATATAACGGGTCTTCACCCGCTTCAAGCATTCTAGCCAGCCAGTATAAGGATGCGTCAACATCGCTTCCTCTCAGGCTTTTATGAAGAGCTGAAATTATATTGTAATGTTCCTCACCATTTTTGTCATACAGCAACAGCTTTTTTTGCAGCGCTTCTTCAACGGTTTCTTCAGTTATCTTTCTAAGACCCTTTTCATCTGGTGATGCAAGCATTACTGCCAGTTCCAGTGTATTAAGAGAAATTCTGGCATCACCCTGAGAAAAATTAATTATGTGTTCTAATACTTTGTCTGATATTTCAGTTTTTAATTCACCAAGGCCATCAGTTTTATTTTTAAGTGCTCTTTTTAAAATGGTTTTTATCTGATCATTTGTAAGAGAGTTTAATACCAGGACTTTTGTTCTTGATAGAAGAGGAGATATTATTTCAAAAGACGGGTTTTCTGTTGTAGCGCCGATTAATACGATATCTCCCTTTTCAACGTGCGGCAAAAAAGCGTCCTGTTGTGCTTTATTGAAGCGGTGGATTTCGTCAATGAAAAGCAGTGTTTGACGCCCTGATTCAGACTTATGTACAGATGCTTCTTTTATTACCTGCCTGACGTCTTTTATTCCGGAGGTAACAGCGCTTAATGGTACAAAAAAGCATTCAGAAGATTTGGCGATTATGTGCGCAAGGGTTGTTTTTCCTGTTCCCGGCGGGCCCCAAAGAATAATCGAGTAAAATTCTTTGCCCTCAATTATATGTCTTAATATCTTACCTTTTCCAAGCAGGTGTTCTTGCCCAACAAAATCATTAACAGATTTTGGACGCATTCTTTCTGATAAAGGCGTATTTATTTTTTGAATGTTATCTGACATTTTAATTTTCTGTTATTTTATATCTTAATAATCTTACAGACTGTAATAGACTTTTGCAAGATATTGATAATACCCTTGCAAATGATTTGTTTGTATTATTTCAATATAATGATAAATTATTTCTTATCTATATTATTCTTTTATTGCCAGTGTTGAAAATGTATTATTTTAAAAACCTGAAAATTTAAACTTAGGAAGGTGTAATATGCTAAAAAATAACTATATGATAGTTCTTTCCGGTGAATTACTCCCAGGTGAAGATTTAAAAACTGTTAAAGAAAAAATGGTAAAGCTTTTCAACTTATCAGAAGAACAGGTAAATGTCCTTTTTTCTGGAGAGCGGCAGATAGTCAAGAAAAATATTTTTAATGATGTTGCGATGAAATATAAATATGCAATTGAAAAAGCAGGTGCAGTTTGCATTGTAGAGGTTGAAGGGCTGGACGCTTCTAATCTTTTAATTCAATCTGTTCCTGATGAAAATAGGAAACAAGTATTTTGTCCAAAATGCGGTTATCAGGCACAAGATGATAATGATCCGCTTATAACAGCACATGGCGGTTTAGGAGAATGTCCAGGCTGCGGTATAATTGTTGCAAAATATGAAGCTCAGAATGTGCCTGAAGAATTAAATGATGAAAATGATGAAAACTATACCGGTTTTGATAGTGAACACATAATCGACTGAAATGAAAGTGCTTGCAATAAATGGTGGATTTAGGGTTAAGGGTAATTCCACAATAATGCTGAATGAATTTTCCCGTGGAGTAAGAGACGCGGGATTTGAGCTTGATCTGGTAAATGTAAAGAATCTTAATATACAATCCTGCATGGGTTGTCTCCGCTGTAATCTTATCAAAAGATGTTCAATAAGAGGTGATGACTGGAAGATCCTGAGTCAAAAGATACTCGCTGCAGATGCTATTGTTTTCTCCTCGCCTGTATATTTCCATCACATAACCGGAGATCTTAAAAAAGTGTTAGACAGGTTTCGTTCCTTTGTAAATGTGCGCTTAAAAGAAGATGGTTTGATTCATACTCCCTGGCAGATTTGGAATAAGAAATTTGTGCTTCTAATGTCACAGGGCTCACCTGATGATTCTGATGCGAAGCCTGCAAAAGATCTGTTTGAGTTTGTTATTTCTATGCTCGGTAATAATAATAGTTTGAAATTTTTATTAGGTAAGCGTCTAGTGGTTTCAGGACAGTTGAAGATGAATGAAGAAGAGCTTAAGGATCTTTATGTGAAGTTAAAGATTCCATTTAAATGTTTAAAAAATGATTTGATGTCGAATACTGCTTTGCTTAACGATTGTTATAATGCCGGCTTAAATTTGATGGCGTCGTAAAAAGTCGCCATCTACTGCGTTATAATGGTTGACCGGACGCTCGACATACCATATGTATGCCTTTGCCCCCATCCAACCGTTATGCCTTGTATATGACGATTTTTACTTAGCCATTACTTTGACTTTTTACGAAACTGTCAAATTTGACTATTTAATCTTTTGTTAATTCTACTACAAATTAAAAAGGAGCTGTGAGATTTTCACAGCTCCTTTTTTTAATGCATTAAAAACTGAGCTTATATCACTCTCACCATGCTGACACCTTCAACGCTCATCAGCTTGTCAATTACACTTTGGTCAGCGTTATTGTCAATATCAATTATGTTATAGGCATAATCGCCTTTACTTTTATTCAGCATGTCAGCAATGTTAATATTTTCTTTTGCGAGTATGGAAGTAAATTGACCAATGATGTTTGGTACATTTCTATTGGCAATTAATATTCGTTTTGCTCCTGACTGAGCCATTACACATTCAGGAAAATTTACTGAGTTTACAATGTTTCCATTCTCAAGATAGTCTCGGATCTGGTTTGCAGCCATAATCGCGCAGTTTTCTTCAGATTCAGGAGTTGAAGCGCCAAGATGCGGAATAGGAATAATGCTGTCATTGTCTAAAAGTTCCTCATCTGGAAAGTCTGTGACATACATCTCAACTACACCCTTATTAATAGCCTCTTTTAAATCAGTATTATTAACCAGGCCGCCACGAGCAAAGTTTAAGATACGCATTTCGTTTTTCATTATTGAGAACTTCTCTTTATTAAACATACCCTTGGTCTTATCATTTAAGGGGATATGAATTGAGATATAGTCAGATTCAGCAATGATACTGTCAAAGCTCACTGCTTTTTTAACTGAACGTGACAGGCCCCATGCGGCATCAACAGACATAAACGGGTCATATCCGGATACTTCCATGCCCAGAGATTCAGCGTCATTTGCGACCATCACGCCAATTGCACCTAATCCAATGACACCAAGTTTTTTACCTTTAATTTCCTGACCAGTAAAATCAGACTTACCTTTTTCAATTGATTTTGAAACATCATCGCATCCTTCAGAAAGGCTTTTAACCCATTTAATTCCGCGAAATACCTTTCTTGATGATATGAGTAGACCCAGGAGAACCAGTTCTTTAACACCGTTTGCATTTGCACCTGGCGTATTAAAAACAACAATGCCTTTTTCAGAACATTTTTCAACAGGGATATTATTTACTCCTGCTCCGGCACGGGCTATTGCTTTTAAAGACAGCGGAAGATCCATATCGTGCATTTTAAAGCTTCTTAGAATAATTCCTTCAGGGTTTCCAATTTCTGAGGCATATTCGAAATTTTCATGGGGGAGGAGGTCAAGGCCATTTTGAGATATTTTGTTTAATGTCTGAATTTTAAACATTTGATGCTCCTTTTATATAAAATAATAATTTGATGATAAATTGATGTGTTTTTTTGTTACTGTTGTCATCCGACATAGTTTATTCTAATAATTCTTAAATTATTCTCATTGTTTCCATAATAATCAAATAATCATTATACAACTAATTTTAAATGGTTGCTATATTAATTTGATTTTAGTTCTGAGACCACTAAAAAAGAACAGCATGAAATGATTATTAATATAAATATAGAAGATCTGGTTTAGAAAAATTATTATAAATTAAAAAAGCACTTAACTTTGATTGTTAAGTGCTTTTTTAAATTTTATTTTTGGTGAGGCGCCGGAGGCTCGAACTCCGGACCTACTGATTAAAAGTCAGTTGCTCTACCAGCTGAGCTAGCGCCTCTCCAACTATTTGACGTTAAACGAATATTATAACAAAAAAATATGTTTTATACAATTATAAATTTGTTAATCAGGTATATTTAAACGTTAAACGGATCTTTTATCGTAATTATCTGTTTTCGTCGTGTGCCTACTGAAACCATTATTATGGGTACATTTGTTTTATCTTCAATATAACGGATATATTTTTTGGCATTTTCAGGAAGTTCATCATATTCCGTTACACTGCTTAAATCTTCTTCCCATCCGTCTACTTCATCGTATATAGGCACGCATTTCTCAAGTACTGAAAAATCTGAAGGAAAACCAAGCAGAGGTTCGCCATTATAAGTATATCCTGTACAGACCTTAATTTTCTTTAGACCGCTTAGAACGTCCATTTTAGTTAAGGTTATATGGGTTGTGCTGTTTACCTGAGCAGAGTGCTTAATTACAGCCAGATCAAGCCAGCCACAGCGTCTGGGGCGGCCTGTGGTTGCTCCGTATTCTCCACCGTTATCTCTTAGGAATTTTCCTGTTTCATCATCAAGTTCAGTAGGGAAGGGGCCCGCACCGACTCTGGTGGTATAGGCCTTTGCAATTCCCAGAATTGTATCAAGATTCTTTGGACCGATTCCGCTGCCCAGAGAGGCTTGTGCTGCCGCAGTATTAGAGGAGGTAACAAAAGGGTAGGTGCCATGATCTACATCAAGCATTGTTCCCTGAGCACCTTCAAACAGGACTTTCTGGTTTTCATTAAGTGAATTAAAGAGATAAAGTGATGTATTTGTAACGTATTTTTTAACTTTGTCACGAAGCGTAATAAATTTCTCGAAGATCTCGTTAACATCAAAACCTTCTTCGTTTAAATAATTTTCAAGATAAAAGTTTTTTTCTTTGAGGTTGGTTTCCAGTTTTTGTCTGAGGATTTCATCATTAAATATATCAATTACTCTTATACCGTTTCTTGTTACTTTATCCTCATAAGCCGGGCCTATGCCGCGGCCTGTTGTTCCGATTTTATTCTTACCCTTTAATTTTTCCCGGGCTATGTCAATTCTTTTATGGTAAGGCATGATAATATGAGCATTTTCACTTAATAGCAATGCAGTATCGTCCGTAAAATAACCCTGTGATTTTACCTCATTGACCTCATCAATAAAGGTTTCCAGGTCAATGACCACACCATTTCCGATGACACACTTTTTATTGTCGTGTAGTATCCCTGATGGAACTTGATGCAGAATAGTCTGTTTTTCGCCGACGACTACGGTATGACCGGCATTTGGTCCTCCCTGAAATCTTACGATTATATCAGATTGATTCGAGAGGATGTCAACTATCTTTCCCTTCCCCTCATCTCCCCATTGTGTTCCGACTATTACGACGTTTGACATTGCTTGATTACCTCATATATTTATGTAAATTGATGAAGTTTTGTAAAGAGTTCTGTTTATGGAATATGTTCTATTGTTAATTTGTTGATTTTTTAAGTGCTATCAACAGTAAGCTGTAAAATTGTATTTTTGAGGTCTCTGAAAGGTTGTACTGATGGTGGCGAGGCACAGAATCGAACTGTGGACACGGGGATTTTCAGTCCCCTGCTCTACCGACTGAGCTACCTCGCCACCGTCTCTTGTACAGCCAACAAATTTATTCTACAATAGTAAATAAGTCAAGATTTTTCTTTTTTTTCATATCTTATTTTTGTTTTTTTAAATACTCAAGATGGTTTCCATCTCAAAGATAATTTTCCTGACCTTGAGTTGTGGATATTATGGCTTTGTCATATCTGTTTTATCTAGTGATTAATATACTTTCAATTTAGACAAAAAAGTTTCAAGTAACATATTCGATAAGCAGCAGTGGAGAGTTTCAGGAATTTATCGTAATATCCTTTGCAGGCCTCTATTTAGCCCCTTTTTAGCAATACTTATTTCTGGTAATGATGATCTGTTTAAATTAAACTAATTTTTTAATGTCTTTAACTAATATAACCGGAGGTCAAATGGAGGAAAGAGTAGTTCTTGTTGATAAAGAGGATAATGAGATTGGAACAGAAGAAAAGCTTAAAGCACATTTAGAAAAAAAGCTGCACCGGGCAGTATCCATTCTTATCTTTAATATAAAGGGCGAGATGCTTTTACAGCAGAGGTCTGTTTTTAAGTATCACTGTCCGTTATTATGGTCAAATGCCTGCTGTACACATCCTAGACAGGGTGAGCCGGTTGTTGAAGCTGCTCACAGGAGGTTAAAGGAAGAAATGGGTTTTGACTGCGATTTGGAGGAAGTTGAAAGTTTTATTTATGAGGCAGATCTGGGTGATGGCCTTTATGAATATGAGTATGATCATTTATTTATTGGAAGTTACGACAGTGACTTTAATATAAATTTTGATGAGGTTGAATCGTTTAGATGGGTGTCGCTGGATGATTTGACTCAGGAAGTTGGGAACTATCCTTCTAAATTTACTGAATGGTTTAAAATTATCTTAAAAAAATATGCCTCTAAACAGGTGGATCTGGGTTAAATTTTTTTTATTATTTGTCATCAAACGGGCAGTGACAAATTATCGTTACTATTGGTGTGATCCGGACCAGGCATTAGTAAAGTTTCTGTTCAACTACAAGCATTGCTTAATCACAAAATTTTCTTAGCTTTATAACTGATGGAGCAAGGTGTTTGTGATTATTTTCCAGATGTTTTTTTAGAACGAATTTATCAAGTGCTGATAATGAATTCGTGTCTATATTTGTAGTATTAAGACCTGTTTCGGGACCCCTTAATTTTCTTATGCTTTGTTCCATTTTATTGTAGGAATATCCTATCTCTTTTTCATCAGTCTGTCCTTCCCATAGTCCGGCGGAAGGAGTCCTGTCTATAAGGTCTTCACTAAGTGTGTTCTGTTGAACAAAGTATTCAAGCATTTGATAAACTTCTGATTTGTATAATTCACCAATTGGGAAAATATCTGCTAAGGCATCGCCGCCTTTTGTGTCATAGCCAATAAAGTCCTCGCTTAGGTTGCCGGTTCCGATAACCCTACTTTTTTTCATTAAAGTGTCTGATAAATAATGTGAGGTGCTGTACAGAATGGACATTCTGATTCGAGCTCTAATATTTCCCTTGTTTAATGTTGATAATTCACCAAGGTTATCATTGAGGGTTTGTTCCAATTGGTCATAAGCTCCTCTGATGGGTAAGTTGTATTCACAGATTCCAAGTTTTGCAGCTAGCCTCCTGGACCGGTTGTTGAAAGTTTTTTCATCGGTTGTGTTATGTGGGAGGTGAAGGCCGTATACGTTTTTTGGCCCCAATGCTTTTGAACAAAGGGTTGCAACAAGTGATGAGTCAGCGCCGCCGCTTAATCCAATGATTGCAACTTCTGTGAAACTGCTGATTTCAGAGCTTATGGTTGTTATTAATTTATCTATATTTTTAATCATTATTGTTTTAAAGACGTGGCCTGAAGTTTAGGCAGAATGTTGTTTCCAGAAATGTAGATGTGTTTAATGTTTTTATTTATATCGCTCAGATTTTAATGTTTGCAGTCTCTGGTTAGGATATGATTTTTAAGTTTGGTCCCGAATATTGCTGAATGTTTAATTCTTATTTTTTAATTGAAAAATTTATACCAAAGGTCGATTCAAGCTCTTTGTCTGTAATCAGTGAGCCTGTAGAAAAATATTTCTTTAGTTCCTCATCTGTAAATTTGTTGAGTTTTTTAATTGTATCATAAACTTCTTCAGAATACTCTTTACCGATATAAAAATAACCCATGTCGAAGAAGTCATAAATCATTGTAAGCATTTCAAGTGCCTGGTAGATTGCCAGAGCATTGTTAAAGAAACCTTCAGAAAGAATTAATTCCCAGAGGATTTTTTTTGCAGTAATTATGGTGAAATTGATTTCTTCAAGAGGAATACCCTCATGATACCTTTCTCTACCTATTTTAGAAAAATAGGTTTTAATTTCTGAGTGTGATCCCCCTTCATTAAGCCAAATTACTAAATTATTAAAAAACCTTACGTTTCTGGTGTGCAGTTCGTCATCAGAAAGTTTTTTGTATCTTTTCATATGTTCAGAAGCTCTTACTCTCTTAACCCACTCTTTGTTCATTCTTTCAATATTTATTTTTATTAGTTCGGTAAGTTTGCTTGATATCATCTGCTTCTCCTTATTTTCTAATGATATAAAATATCACACTATATAATTATAATTACCCCAGTTTTTTTATAGCAATTAGATAAATAATTTTTCTTGTGTTATCTAATAAATTGATTGATAAGAATTTAAAAATTACGTTTTTTTGAGGTTGTTTTTGCTAGTATATTTATAATTATTATATATCACAAATAATAAATAAGTAAAATATCAAAAAAAAATCTTTACTTTAATAGTGTTTCTATTTAATTATTGAACTAACTATAAACACAGGATACAAAGTCTAATATTACTAGTAATTATAAACAGAGTCATTAAATGGGTGAACTCTTAAAGTTGTCTGTAATACTAACACTGATCTGCAGCTGTGCGGCATTTTCTCTAGGCTTGGCTTATAAACATACCAAGGAGCCAATTGCTGAGCAGCAGAGGTTAAAAAAGGTTCGTGCTTTAAAAGCTGTTTTTAAAGGTTATGATATGCCGGCTGATCTGCCTTTCGTTGATCTGAAAGTAGGAAATGATAAAAATGGAATGGATATACTAAGGCGTTTTTATCTGATACAAAAAAATGGAGAACATGCAGGTGTTGCATTTGAGGTCTCATCACAGGGTTATGGCGGAAACATTCAGCTGATGGCAGGTGTAACATCTGAGGGTAATATCTCCGGGATTAAAGTACTTAAGCATTCTGAAACTCCGGGTTTAGGGGCGAACATTAATACCGAAGGATTTACCAGTCAGTTTAGCGGGATGAGTTTAGATGAAACAGTCTGGAAGGTTAAAAAGACTGGCGGTGATGTCGATCAGGTAACAGGCGCAACTATATCATCTTCTGCTGTATTGGAAGCAGTTCATGAAGGCCTTAAGTTTGCTGCTGAACATAAATCAGAAATAATAAGTAATAAATCGGATTCATAGAAAAAATATGGGTTTTTCTGCAGAGCTTAAAAAAGGAATTTTTAAAGATAATCCCACATTTCGTCTGCTTTTAGGGATTTGTCCGACCCTGGCTGTAACTACGTCCATAATAAATGGAATAGGCATGGGCCTTGCCACAACTTTTGTTCTGCTTGGATCAAATATTTGTATTTCACTTTTAAGAAATTTTATTCCTGACAAAATAAGAATTCCTGCTTTTATCGTAATAATATCAACCTTTGTTACCTTAATTGATCTTTTAATGGCTGCTTATGCTCCTGAACTGCATGAGGCTCTTGGTATATTTATTCCTCTTATTGTTGTTAATTGTATTATAATGGGAAGAGCAGAGGCATTTGCATCAAGGTCACCCGTGTTTCTATCAATTGCTGATGCTATTGGGATGGGGGTTGGTTTTACGCTTTCTCTTTCTCTAATTTCTTTTGTGCGCGAGCTTCTGGGTAGTGGAACAGTTTTTGGTATTGATTTGTTAAGCTCTTTTTATAATCCTGCTGTTTTCATGATACTTCCGCCTGGTGCTTTTCTTACCATGGGGCTTTTACTGGGTCTGTTTAATTATATTTCACGAAAGAGACGTTAATGGAAAATCTTTTTGTGATATTCATTACAGTTTTTCTGGTAAACAATTTTGTTCTTGCAAAATTTTTGGGCCTGTGTCCATTTCTGGGCGTGTCAAAAGATCTAAAATCTGCAAAATCTATGGGTTTTGCAGTTATATTTGTGATGACAATTGCTTCTGTTGTGACCTGGTGTGTAAATACATATATTCTAGTGCCTTATAATGTTACCTACTTGAAGACCATAGTATTTATTCTAGTGATCGCAACGCTGGTTCAGTTCGTAGAACTTTTTATCTCAAAGGTAAGTCCTACGCTTCAACGGGTGTTGGGTATATATCTACCGCTTATTACGACGAATTGCGCAGTGCTCGGTGTCTGCATTTTAAATGTCCAGGAGGAATTTAACCTTTTGGAATCGATAGTACATGGTTTTGCTGCCGGTCTTGGGTTTACTCTGGCAATATGTATGATGGCTGGAATAAGAGAGCGTCTTGAGTTTGCGAAATTGCCTGTGTCCATGCAGGGTTTTCCGATAAGTCTGATCGTTGGAAGTCTTATGGCACTTTCATTTTTTGGTTTTCAGGGGTTTTTCTCAAATTAGTAATTTTGAGTTCAGATTATGGATGTAATAATTGTATCAGTAATTATCTTATGTGTATGCGGGCTCTTAGCCGGGGTAGCGCTTTCACTTGCGTCGCGAATTTTTGCTATTGAGGTGGACCCACGTATCACAACACTTGAAAAAATATTGCCCGGTGCAAACTGCAGCGGTTGCGGCAAGCCTTCTTGTTTTGCATATGCTAAGGAAATGGTTGAAAACAGCGCTGAACCAAATTTATGTGTAATGGCTTCTGATAAAGCCAGTGAAATAGGTAAGGTTCTTGGCATAGATGCAGAAGGAAAAGAAAAGATGGTTGCTGCAATCAGGTGTGGAGGAGGTCAGAATTCTGTCAAACAGTATGACTATAGCGGTATTCCATCCTGCCAGGCGATAAGTTTTTTTGATGGTGGGGATAGTAAATGTGAATTCAGCTGCCTTGGCTTTGGTGATTGCGGCGCAGTCTGTCCATTCGGTGCAATAACTCGTGACGGCAGGAACGCTCCAGTTGTTGATAATGAATTATGTGTGGGCTGCGGCAGGTGTGTCGAAGAGTGTCCCAAAGATATCATTGTTTTAGTGCCTTTAAGTTCAAGACCGTTACCTGCCTGCAAAACTCATGAAAAAGGTAAATTTGTTAAATCAATCTGTCCGGTTGGATGTATTAAATGCAGGATCTGTATTAAGGAGTGTCCTCAAAATGCAATAGATATGGTTAATGATATAATTGAAATTGATTATGACAAGTGTAATCAATGCGGGATATGTATTGAAAAATGTCCTAGAAACATCATTTTGGATCGCTCTCTGGGGAAGAATAATTAATGAAGGCAATCATCATATATTGTTCAAAGACAGGTAATACTGAAAAGGTTGCAACTGCTATACAGAGCGGACTTGGTGGGAATGCGGATGTGATCAGATTGAACCTTAATAATGACGGACTGCTTCGTGAGTTCTGTCCTGCTTTTAAGTTTGATCTTTCTGATTATGACCTTGTTTTCTTTGGCGGATGGACAATGGTAATGAAAATGCATCCTTTCTTAACAGCCTATATCCAGGGATGTGAAAATATTGCCGGGAAGAAGGTTGTAGGTTTTGCAACAGGTGGCGCTATATTTTCCAGGAAGCATGCGATTGATGATTTTACAGCGCTGGTAGAAGACAGAGGTGCTGAAGTTCTGGACTTTCATTATGTGACGACACTTCTTGGACCGTTACTGACAAAGAACAAGTTGATTCAGGCTAAACGTTTTGCATCAGACATTGCTGAGCGTTTTTATTCGGAACCGGCTTCTGTTGTCTTTTAAAATTTTGGAAAATACGTTTGTCCATAATTATTAAATAAGATTAAATTATTTTATTAGGAAAAAGCTTTGGATGGTTTAATACCAACATTTCAGCGCAGGGATCACATACCCCCGATTGAGAATGAGCAAATGCTCAACAGTCACAGCACTGTCATGCCTGTCCCTGAGAGGGTTATTATCCCGCTTCAGGATACGCCTGAGGATGCCTATCAGATCTTTGTTAATGTAGGCGATCAGGTTAAAACCGGTCAGGAGATCGGAACAATTGGTAAAACTTCTGGTGCATTATCTGTGCATGCAACTGTTTCAGGTGAAGTGGTGGCCGTGGGTGAAATGTTTCATCCTCTTGTGCAGCATGTTGCTTCTGTGGAGATAAAATCAGATGGTCTGGATACATGTGAAGTTCATCAATGTTTTAAAGATTCTAAGATTACTGATCCTTTTCATTTTTTAAGAAAGATGGGTGTTCCTCTTGGCTATAGAAGAATACGTGACATTACTACCTTTATTATTAATTTTACTGAATTTGAATTTTGTTTTAACTCTCGCGAACGTATTGTTATTGAACATCCTGAAAAAGTAGTAGAAGGTGTTCGCTTGCTCACCTCGGCTACCGGCGCAAAAGCAGTTTTTGTGGTTCAAAAACATCAAAAAGACGTTTTAAGCGTGTTAAAGAACCTGTGTGTTGTTACGCCGAAGACTGAAATAAAACTGGTTCCGGAACCCTATCCGGATACTCTGCGGGAACTAGTCTATCAAAAATCTGTAATTGATGAAAAAGGCGGTGGCGCTAAAAAGCCCATACATAAAATTATGTTTGTTAATCCGGATATTATGGTGGCTATTCATGATGCCTTTTATCTTGGACTTCCGTTTATTAATGAATTCCTTTCCATTGTCGGTTCTGCGGTAAGAACTCCTCAAAATGCATGGGTAAGAATGGGGACACTTCTCTCTGATGTGATTAAATATGCCGGTGGTAATACTGAGAATACCAGAAGGGTCACCATTGGAGGCGCTTTAATGGGCAGACCCCAGTTTTCACTTGAGGTTCCTGTTATACGCAAGACCCGGGGCATTTATGCGGCAATTGCGCTTACCTTTCAGGAGGAAAGGAAATCAAGATTTTATAGGCGGGGCCCGTGTGTTCGATGTGGAAAGTGTGTTGATGTCTGTCCCGCATCTATTGTGCCGAATGATATTGCTGAGAGGATAGAGCATCGACGTTTTGAAGAGGCTGCGGAACTGGGGCTTTTCTCATGCCTGGAGTGCGGTTTGTGTTATTATGTGTGTCCCTCTATTATTCCACTTGTTGAGCTGATTAAGCTTGGAAAATTAAAACTAAAAGGCAGGGACAGTCTGCTTATATTTAACAGTTATAAAACCCATTCTTATTAAGGTATTTTATGAGTGGAAAACTAATAGTTTCATCTCCGCCTTTTCTCCGTAATGGAGAGACCGCCCATTGTCTGATGTTTGATGCCTTGATCGCGTGTCTGCCGATACTTCTGTTCAGTGCGTATTTTTTTGGGCTATATGCTCTTTTGATTGTAATTGTTTCCATATCCACTGCGAAACTTACTGAGCTTGTTATTCAGGTGTTGTTTAAGGCAAAGGACTTTGATTATAAAAATCCGGTTTTTAGTATTATGGAAAGTCACGAAGTTACGGTACTTGACGGAAGTGCGGCCCTTACCGGTCTGCTTCTTGCCTTTACGCTGCCGCCTACTGTGCCGCTGTGGATTCCTGCTGTGGGCTCTGCTTTTTCGATAGTGGTAGGCAAACATGTTTTCGGAGGCTTGGGGTATAATATTTTTAATCCGGCGCTGGTGGGCAGGGCATTTCTTCTTGCGGCATGGCCGGTATACATGACAGACTGGAAATCACCAATTATCTGGTTTGCTAAAGAGTCAGCGACTGTAGTTGACGCAGTAACCACTGCTACTCCTCTGGCAGCAATGAAGCTTGAAGGACAGACCACCTCTCTTTTAGAGCTTTTTATAGGAAATACAGGAGGATCTTTGGGTGAAACATCTGCCCTGGCAGTTCTTTTTGGAGCTGCTTACCTGCTGTATAAGGGGACAATTACCTGGCATATTCCTTTTTCATTTATTGGAATTGCGGTTGTGTTTGCTCTGTTGACGGGGAATGACCCGGTTTTTCATTTTCTGTCCGGAGGCCTCTTGCTGGGAGCGTTTTTCATGGCAACTGATGTAGTCACCAGTCCTGTTACAATTAAAGGCAGACTGATTTTTGGCTGTGGTGCCGGTTTGATTACCATGATCATAAGGTGCTATGGTGGTTATCCAGAAGGTGTATGCTATTCGATTCTGATCATGAATGCTTTTGTTCCTCTTATTGACAGGTACACTCAGAAAAGAGTCTCAGCTGATGAAATTAATATTCCTATGCTTGATAAAATCCTCGATTGATACTTTAACTGTGCTGTAAAATTTTTTGTTTAATGATTTATCTGTCTCGAGCTATTTTACTACCTCTAAAAACACATCAACTAATTAATTCTGATAGATTTAAGCATAAACCTGTAACTAACAGCAGGGAATGTGAATAACGTTTAGACACGATGATTAAATCGCTGTTATTTCCTTAAGGTATGTTGTATAAGGTGCTTCAGTTGTTTAGGCAGAAGCATTGTTTAATTGATAGAAGTATTGGTCGGTTTATACCTCAAAGTCCACAATAAAGCCATCAAGTTCTTCAATATTTTTTATGGTTTCTGTGAATTCCTGGTGAGTAATATTTTTTCTGATTGTATTAGTGATTTTATTATTTTTATCCAGGATTACAAGGTCTATAAAAATATCTTTGTCTTTTCGGTAAATACAGAATCTGTTCAATGATTTTTTAGACTGAAGGATCTTGTTTATACGGTCTGTAGCCTGGGTAAGGTCATCAAAGTGATCCTTCACCTCATCATCATGACTCTTGTTTTTTTTCTTTTTTTGAGGTTTCCGTTTCTTTTTTTCAGCGAAATTATCTGATCTGTCTATTCTATTAATAAAATAATCATAATCATCATTCATTATTTTATTCCATTTGTTGCAGATTAATTATTTTGATGTTATCTCTATATTAAAAGATGTTAAAATAATAAGATTATTTATGCAAATTTTTTTTATATATATTTAATATGTATACAAAAAAATATCTACGTAGATTAATTGGATTAACTAAAACTTTTAAGATATTTTATTGTTATTAACTATTGAAATATGTTCACTTTTTGTTTTCAGGTTTTGTATTTTAATCTCTTTTAAATATTAGATAGTAGATTGAATAATTAAATATATATATCGATGTAATATATTAAATGCTAGTACTTATTGTAGATATTTCTAAATATTAAATAATTATTGACTTTTATAATAGATTGTTTATATAATTATAGTATGGACTAGTAAATTACTAGTTCAGTATAATAAGGAGAATCAATCCTAAATTAAAGGAGTAAAATATAATGGCAAAGGACAATAGGGATACAATTATAATGACAGTAGATGAAGTTGCAGAGTATCTGAAGCTTTCAAAGATTACTGTATACAAATTGACTCAGAAGGGTGAAATACCCGGTTTTCGTATTGGAAGTTCCTGGAGATACAATAGAGAAAAAATAGATGAGATTGCTCGAGTGGGAACCAAACAAAAAGATTAGAGTTTTTAGATGTGAAATAATCTATTGATTGTAAGTCTGTAGACTAGACTGAAAAAACGACGATATATAGAGCCTTTGACAATAATATAGTCAAGGGCTTTTTTCGTATTGAGAAATAAAATGGTTGAAAAGATAGTTGAAATGCGATATCTTTATAAACTTAATACGTAAAGTAACTATATAAAAAATCATCAGATCTGGCATTTGTGAAGAATAAGTAAGTGACAGACGGAAGAAAAATCTAAAGGAGAAAAAATGGGAAAAACCAGCCGCCAGCAGTCCGACAAGAAAAAAAGAAGGAAGAAAAAGGTTAAAAGAATCGGCAGAGGTAAAAGAAGATAGGGGCGTATAATAAAAGTGAAAAAGAAAAACTTTTGCTTCATGCCTGTTGCGCACCGTGTGCAACGCATGTAATAGATGTACTTTCACAGACTTATAAACTTACCATACTATTTCACAATCCAAATATTCAGCCTGCAAACGAATACAAAAAACGTTCAGAAGATATAAAAAAGCTCTGTGATATTAAAAATACTGAACTACTTCTGCCAGAATATGATCCTGAAACATGGTTTCAAAGTATAAAAGGTTATGAATCTGAACCAGAAGGAAGAGATCGATGCAGCTTATGTTTTAACTTTCGTTTTAAAAAAGCGGCTGAAACAGCAGCAATATCTGGTTATCGAAAATTTGCAACAACCTTAACTGTCAGTCCGCATAAAGATCCAAAAGTAATAAATAGTATTGGAAAAAAAATAGCTGATAAATTTGGAGTCAAATTTCTGGAAGCGGATTTTAAAAAGAATGACGGATATAAAATCAGCTGTGATCTAAGTCGCAAATACGGGCTGTATAGACAGAACTACTGTGGGTGTATATATAGTATTCGATGACAGTAACCATTTTTTTAAATTGATGACAAAGGTTAAATTTTCAAGACAGTTTAGGCTGAAATATGAGACCCAAAAAAGCATTTGATTTCATTGAAATTGTCCCACGTATTAAAAAGCCGAGAACAAAGGGACTAACCATGTTTCTTGATAAGGGACTTGGTTTTAATCAGGCTAGAGACCTGATGCAGGTCGCGTCCTATATTGATATCATTAAGCTGGGTTGGGCGACTCCGCGTCTTTTTTCAGAAGCTGACATCAAGGCAAAGATAGAGTTGTATAAACAAAATGATATTCTGGTCGGTAATGGAGGTACTTTCCTTGAGATTGCGTACAGGCAGAAAAAGGTCGATCCGTTTTTGAATTATTGCCGTGATATTGGGATCGGACTGATCGAAGTGTCAAATGGGGTTGTCCCCATAAGTCTTGATGAAAAAGCTGGGATTATACGTAAAGCTAATAAGCTGGGATTTAATGTCATCTCTGAGATCGGAAGAAAAGATCCGGTAGAGGATCGAAAGCTTTTTCCAGAGGTCAGGGTAGAAGAAGCAAAGAGTGACCTTGCTGCCGGATCAAATTACGTAATCATAGAAGCCCGTGAGGCAGGTAAAAACATCGGGGTATATGATGACAAGGGCGGTCTTAAGGAAGATATGGCAAAATACCTGCTTAATGAGATAGGTTTTGAAAATATCATGTTTGAGGCGCCTGAAAAGAGTCAGCAGGCAGGTTTGATATTATTGTTTGGTGCTGACGTAAATCTTGGAAACATCAGGACAGAGGATGTGATACCGCTAGAAACCCTTAGACGAGGGATCAGAGGCGACACATTTGGGAAATTATAGAGTAGTTGACCCTAGCATACTGCTTTCCGAGATAAAGCCCGTAGAAACGATTGTACTCATCGATAATCTCAGGGCTTCAAGTACTATTGTTACTGCTCTTGCTATGGGGATAGAAGCAGTAATTCCTTTAACTGATGATAAAAAGGTTTTTGAATTAAAAGATAGCCACGTATTAACCGCAGGTGAGTCCGGCGGCGTAAAACTACGTGGTTATGATATAGGTAATTCACCGGTAGAGCTCGAATCAGTTTGTAAAAACTCACAGTATAAAACACTCCTGATTAAAACAACCAATCTCGTACCTCGTTTACTTACTTTTCCTCATGCAGTGATATGTTCAAGTCTAAACCTGAATGCGGCAGCAAAATACCTTGAGAATAAAAAAGCCTGTATTGTAACAGCCGGAGGTAATTACGGGTGTGCTGAAGACCTTGGGGTTGCCTTTGCCCTGGGTTATAAAATGACACATCCTGAGTTTAACGAAGGTGTGGTTTCCTGCTTTACCAGAGAATCAGCTGCTGCAAAACATCTTGCTGAAATTGGATATCAAGCTGATGTTGACTATATTTCAAGGAACAGTATATTTGATATCGTGCCTGTATTTGATGGAAAAAAGATCGTGAGGGCTAATTATGATAGATAAGAAGATCGTTGATATTATTGAGTCAGCAGGTATTGATGTGGTCTTAAGCCTTCCCTGTAATATGCTGTCCGGTATCATGGAAGAGATAGACGCTCGCGGGATAAAACATGTTTCGGTATGCAGGGAAGAGGAGGGCATTGGTATTGCCGCAGGTGTGGTACTTGCCGGGAAAAGACCAATGATCCTGATGCAGAATTCCGGGCTGGGAAATTGTGTGAATGCGTTGATGTCATTAACCACTCTTTATGAAATGCCGCTTTTAATTATGATGAGTCACAGGGGAGGTGAGGGCGAACAGATATCGGCTCAAAAGCCCATGGGAGAAGCCGCACCGTTAGTTCTTGATGCAATGAAAATAGATCATATCAGTATTGGAGAAATTAATGAACTGGATGGTCTTAAGACAGATATTGATTATGCGTTTGATAATAATGAAATTTTAGCGATTTTTCTAAAAAGAGATTTATGGCATGAAACGAATTGATATTATAAAGGAAGTCTCGAAATGTGAGGGGCTGATTGTATGTAACATTGGTTTCCCTTCAAGAGAGCTTTACTATATATCTGACAGGTCTGAGAACTTTTACATGCTGGGTTCTATGGGGCTTGCAAGTTCAATTGGACTTGGTCTTGCAATGAGCCAAGAAGAAAGAGTTTACGTCATTGATGGAGACGGTTCGATATTGATGAATCTTGGAACTCTTGCTACAATTGCTAATAACAAAGCTGATAATCTATGCCTGGTAATTATTGATAATAAGTCTTACGGCAGTACCGGCAATCAAAAAACATATACTGTAGGAAGTACTGACCTTGAGGCAATTGCGCGGGGCGCAGGAAATTCCGATGTAGTAAGAGTTAAAAATAATAATGAACTGTCATCTGCTTTGAGCCGGTTTATAAATAAGAGTGTCGTAATTATTGTTGAGGCAGAACCCGGGAATGAGAATGTTCCAATCATTGATCTTGAACCTGTAAAGATCAAGAACCGGTTTATGCGCAGGCAAGTTCAATAGTTTATGTTCTTATCGCTTATGTTGACTTTTGACTACCCCTGAATTGTTAAGTGTACCTTCAGTAACCTTATTTTATTCACAGAGAGTAAAATAATTGGAATTCACTACCCTATTACTAACAATACCCAAATTTTTGTTTTATCTATTTCTTCTATTTCTCTGCATATATTTTGCAATTGCCAGAAGTAAAGCTGAAAAGGAAAAGGGGGAAAACCCCATTGTTTGCTATTTTGTGCTATGGAGCTAAAGACGGTCTTAGAAAATCGGGCATTAGATTATCAATATACAATGATTTTATAGTCATAAGTCGCTGGAAAAAAGATATTATTCTTGCTAACGAAATAGATAAAATAGAGAGAGGGGCCTATTTTTTTGCTAAAGGTGTTTCGATACATTGGCATTCCGATAATGATAATAAGAGTATATTTTTGTACCCTAGAAAATTAGATCAATGTTATTGAAATGCTAGAAAAAGTCTCTGGGAAAAAAGTAATCGGATAGGAAGCACAATAGGGCTACACTCACATAACCACGAGTAATCTTAACAAAACCTAAAGTCAATAGTTCGTGCCAGAAGCTTAATTTTGGAAATAGTTTACATTACTCCAGATAATCTTAAAAATTTTTGATGGTTAAATATGAAAGATTTTATGAATAATAGAATATTCCGAGTTATAATCGTTGTGCTTATTGGGGCCTTTATTTCTTGGCAGATTAGTTCGTTGTTTGTTAGTAGGGATAGGATGAAAGAAGATGGGGAGGAGATAATGAATTTTATGAAGGAATCAGAAGAAAGCACACAACAGAAGTATTGATCAACTCATGATATTTCACCATTCACAGATTCAAAATTTATTCTGTCTGTGCAAGCCCCTCGTCAATCCACCATCACGTATTCAACTCAATCCTGATTTGAAAAATATATCGCTTTGAATTCTTGACGATGCCAGACTTTTTCTGTCAAAGCATACAACTACTTACACTTGCAAAATATATTTGCTTCTCAGTCAGTTCTCCAGGCGATATTAAGCCTTTGAGGACTTTAAAGCTGTCTGTTTTTCTGTGTGTTTGAAAATTTCTTAAATCTTAGTGTGTGGATTAGTGTGTGACTTTTCATCCAAAATTAGCAAAAAAATGGAATATATGGAAAATCTGTTAAAATAAAGAATTGTTTTTCTAACAACTTACATAACTTGAGGAGGTTAGAAAACTTTGGGGCACTGACTCTTAATCAGTAGGTTTGGATTCAACTTTGTTATCACCTGCAGTTACAATGCAAAATCTATAAAATTTGACATGGAGTTTTTATGATTATATATTTGTATCATGATATCCGTCATATCCCAACCTTCGGAAATATAATAAAACTTTCTAAATTCCTTGCAGCGATTTTTATCCTGAGCTTCTTATTGATAGTCTTTCCTGAACAGATCAATGCCGCTGCCGCAACTGAAGATACCTTTCCTTTTTCACCCGGTGAAAAACTGACATTTAAACTGAGATGGGGGATCATTCCAGCCGGAGATGTTGTTCTTGAAGTGCTACCAATTGAAACGAAGAATGGAACTGACTCCTATCACTTTGCAATGACGGTAAAATCCACGCCTTTTATCGATATGTTTTATAAGGTTCGTGAAAGTGTGGACTCTTATGTTGATCTGGACATGACCCATTCACTTCTCTATACAAAAAAACAGCTTGAAGGCCGTCATAAAAGAGATGTGATCGTAAATCTTGACTGGGAAAAAAGCACGGCTAGCTATTCCAACTTTGGTAAAAAGAGAAAACCGATCTCCATTCTTCCGGGTTCGTTTGATCCTTTGTCAGTGTTTTATTCTTACAGACTGTTTGATCTTCAGGAAGATTCTGTGATCGAGATCCCGGTTACGGACGGGAAAAAATGTGTTATGGGCATTGGCCGGGTGATAAAGCGGGAAACAGTGGAGCTGTCCTTTGGAACGTACGATACATTCCTGGTTGAGCCTGACCTGAAACATATTGGCGGCGTGTTCAAGAAAAGCAAAGATGCCAAGATTAAAATCTGGGTCACTGCTGACAGCAGAAGGATGCCAATCAAAATTATGAGTAAGGTTGTGATCGGAAGTTTTACGGGTGAGCTTGTTGATGCGGTTTTTTAGTTTAAGGATTTGAGGGGACAAGTGAAAGGCCTGTTTCACCACAGAGACACTGATTGCATATAGAAAAAATTTGCTAAAACAACAATGGTTCTCTTGCAAATCTGGACAACTAGATAACTACCAAACTTATAGTTCTTCCCTACAGATAATATTAAGTTTTTCAAACTACCCTTATTAGAGTCTTCGAGGTGATTATTCTGTGTTAATCCGGATATAAGATGGGTCAGATTATGTTTTACAGGGCGAAAATATGATTATTTGTTGACAGGTAGAATGAACATGATAATTTTAAAAGATTATTTGAAAATATATAAAATTATATGCAGAAAAACAAAGCGGAATTTAAAATCCTTCTTTGTTTTTTTTAATATCCAGGGAAACGTATGCGTAAGTTTGAAAAGTTATTTGGTCTTTGGGTCGTAAAACAGCGTTGGTGGTTACTTGCCGCGACAATACTTCTTGCCTTGATCTCCGCTTCTGGAATCCGTTTGCTTGAGCTAAATAATGATTCCCGAATTTTCTTTAGTAAAGAAAATCCTCAGCTGCAGGCGCTGGAAGCGCTTGAAAATACGTTTAATAGAATAGACAATGTTTTTTTTATTCTTGCACCGAAAGACGGCAATGTTTTTACCCGAAAAACCCTTGCGGCTGTAAAGGACTTGACCGAGTTGTTGTGGACAATGCCATATTCCAGCCGTGTAGACTCCATAACCAATTTCCAGCATACCCGGGCAGAAGATGACGAGCTGGTGGTGGAGGATCTGGTTTTGGATGCCGGGCTTTTATCAAAAGATGAAATCTCCGAGATTAAGCAGATTGCAATTTCTGAGCCTTCCCTTGTCAACAATCTGGTTTCTCCATCGGGACATGTTGTTGGTGTGAACGTTAACATTCTGCTGCCGCAAAAATCAATGGATGAAGTTCCTGAGGTTGCAGAGTTCGCAAGGATGATGGCGAAGAATTTCAAGAAAAAGTATCCGGATATTGATGTGTATCTTACCGGGGCGGTCATGTTTGACAATGCCTTTGCAGAAGCTTCAGTGGATGATCTTCAGAAGCTGGTTCCGGCGATGCTTGTTGCGATTTTAATTATCATCGGCTGTATGCTGCGTTCTTTTGCCGGAACTTTTTCAACTCTTTTCATTATATCCATTTCCATGATAACGGGTATGGGGCTGGCCGGTTGGTTAGGAATATCTTTAAATCCTGCGTCAACCAACGCACCGACGATTATTCTTTTGCTTGCGGTTGCAGACAGTGTGCATATTCTGGCGACAATGTTTTATGAGATGCGCCATGGTAGAAATAAATACGATGCTATCGCAGAGTCATTACGTGTCAATTTTAGGCCTGTTTTTTATACCAGCGTAACGACTGCCATCGGATTTTTAACCATGAATTTTTCTGATGCGCCTCCGTTTCGCGACCTTGGAAACATGGTAGCGATTGGGATAATGGCAGCTTTTGTGTACTCTGTAATTGGGCTGCCCGCTTTGCTGGCAGTGATTCCGATCCGTATAAAGCCAAAAGTCCAACAAGGCAGCTCTTCCAGGAAGTCGTTTGATACTTTATCAGATTTTATTATAAACAGACGCAAATCTGTTTTTTGGGTGATGATCCTATTTCTTCTGACCTTGAGTGCCGGAGTTCTACTCATCGAGCTGGATGATGACTGGGTGGAGTACTTTGATGAGCGTTATGACATTCGAAGGTCTGCTGATTTTTCAAAAGAAAATCTGCGGGGCTTTGATATTATAGAATACGCAATGGATTCAGGGGAGTCCGGCGGTATTAACCGTCCAGAGTATCTAAATAAAGTAGAAGCTTTTGCCAACTGGTATCGGCAGCAGCCTGAAGTTGTTCATGTCTCCACAATTACAGATGTGTTTAAACGGCTGAATAAGAACATGCATGGGGATAATGAAACCTATTACCGGGTTCCTTCTCAGCGCGATCTGGCAGCGCAGTATCTTTTACTGTATGAAATGTCTCTTCCCTTTGGTCTTGATTTAAACAGCCAGATAGATATAGATAAATCATCAACCCGGATGATAATAAGCTTTAAAGAAACAACTACCCGTGAGCTGCGCGGGATGGATGTAAAAGCGCGTGCATGGCTTACCACCCATGCGCCTGAAATGGTCACTTACGGTTCCGGGCTCTCAATAATGTGGGCACATATTTCAAAGCGCAATATAAACAGCATGCTGGGAGCCTCTCTTTTGGCTTTGGTTCTGATCTCGGTTCTTTTGATGTTTGCCATGAGAAGTTTTAGGCTCGGTCTTCTAAGTCTGATCCCCAACCTCTCTCCGGCTTTTATTGGTTTTGGCCTTTGGGGATATTTATACAGTCGGGTAGGGCTGGGACTGTCAGTCGTTGTTGCTATGACTCTCGGTATTGTAGTTGATGATACAATTCACTTTATGCTCAAGTATGTCAGGGCTAGAAGAGAGCTTAAACTAAAACCTCCTGAGGCAGTCAAATATTCATTTAATACGGTGGGAACGGCTATGCTTGTTACCACGGTATCTCTGGTCTGCGGCTTTCTGGTTTTAACCCAGTCCGGTTTTAAAATGAATTCAGAAATGGGCCTGCTTTCTGCCATAACCATAGCCATGGCTCTGATAATGGACTTTCTGCTGCTGCCCTCTTTGCTGATGCAGGTGGATACAAAAGAGAACAGGTAAAATTTAATAATGTCATAGGAGACAGGAAATGAAACGATTCATCAATATACTGTTAATCGGTTTAGCTATTCAGCTGATGCCTCATAACAGGGCTTTGGCTGGAACGACTGAAGATAAGGGCCTTGCCATAGCCATGGAGGCGAATAAACGTGATACAGGATTTAAAGACTATATTTCTGAAATGTGTATGATTCTGAGAAATAAACATGGGAAAGAGAGCATTCGCAACATCCGCATAAAAGTACTCGAGGTTGAAAATGATGGCGACAAAAGCCTTACTATATTTGACAATCCCAGAGATGTTAAGGGTACGGCTTTTCTTAACTATACACACAAGGTGGGTGATGATGATCAGTGGTTGTATATGCCTGCGCTTAAGAGAGTAAAAAGAATCAGTTCCAGGAATAAATCCGGTTCATTTGTGGGTAGCGAGTTTTCTTATGAGGATATTTCAAGTCAGGAAGTTGAAAAATATACCTATAAGTGGATTCGGGATGAAACGTATCAAGGCAGCCCATGTTTTGTTGTGGATTTTTATCCGGTGGATAAGAAAAACTCTGGATATACGCGGCAGCTCAACTGGATAGACAAGAAAGAATATCGTGTTTTAAAGACTGAATTTTATGATAAAAAACAGTCTCATCTGAAGACTCTGACTTTTTCCGGCTATAACATATATTTGGACAAATATTGGCGGGCGGATAAACTACATATGATCAACCATCAGAACGGGAAAAGCACGGGTTTGGAATTTGAAAATTACAAGTTTCTCACCGGGCTTAAAATAACTGACTTTAATAAGAATAGTCTGAAACGAATACGATGAGGATCAAACAATAATAACAGTGCGTATGCAGGGTTTAAATAATACGAATACAGCAGTTACAAAATTAAAGATTCTGTTATTTGTTATCATTGTAAATACAGTTTTGGTTTTGCTTTTCACTTCCAATCTCCCGGCTTTTGAACTGACCGGTTATGTGAAGGTGGAAGGAAAGACCTTTTTTAATAAAGCGCTTTTTACAAGACAGCAGCGCAGCAGTATGTCAATTGCTGCTCAGCCGGAACTTTACCATGAATGGGGAAACGGCAATAGCCTCATTGCCACACCTTTTGCTCGTATAGACAGCGTTGATGCTGAGCGAAGCCATTTGGATATCCGGGAACTGATTTATCAGCGGGCTTATGATACCTGGGATCTGCGCTTAGGAATAGGCAAAGTCTTCTGGGGCGTGACTGAGTTTCTTCATCTGGTGGACATTATTAACCAGACGGACCTGGTGGAACATATTGACGGTGAGGAAAAACTGGGGCAACCCATGGCGCATCTTTCACTTGCCCGTGAATGGGGCGTGGTGGATATGTTTGTCCTGCCTTTTTTCCGCGAGCGCACATTCCCCGGCAGAAGAGGCCGCCTTCGATCCGGGATTGTGGTTGATACGGATCATGCAAGATATGAAAGCTCAGCAGAACGGTATAATGTAGATTTGGCTCTGCGTTACAGTAATACTCTGGGTGATTGGGATTTTGGCATATACCATTTTGCCGGAACCGGCAGAGAACCCACCTTTTCTTTAAAAATTAATTCTGAAGGCCGATTGCGTTTGATTCCATATTACGAGCAGATAAACCAGACGGGTCTTGATGTTCAGAGTGTGTATGGAAACTGGCTTTATAAGCTTGAAGCACTTCACCGATCCGGGCAGGGTGAAAGTTTTTTTGCCTGTGTGGGTGGTTTTGAGTACACTTTTGTTAATATTTCGTCAAGCAGAATTGATCTGGGAGTGATTTCTGAGTGGGCGTATGATGACAGAGAGGATAAATGCACCACCGGGTTTGACAATGACTTAATGATGGGTGCACGCATAGCGTTTAATGATGCTGCAAGCAGTGAAGTGTTGATGGGGCTGATTCAGGATATAAACAGCGCAGGCACGATTTTTACCCTTGAAGCAAGCACAAGGATCACCGATCACTGGAGCATCAGCCTTAATGCGTTCTTTATGCTGGATTCGTCATCCCGTGATATAAGTTATGATTTACGGAATGACGATTACTTGCAGTTCGAACTATTTTATTATTTTTAATACTATTATAATGAGTGAAATCAGCTGTACAATATATATTCTATTAAGATATCTCAAGAATGCTGTATAGATTTATATGTATCCCTTCACTGTATGGGCGCCTGAGCCATATTTTTATGTGACGTTTTGGATTTGCTATAATATTTTAAACTCTGCTATTGACTTTTTAGCTTCATATATTACAATAGTTAAAATAAAAAATTCTCCGAGTCATGCATTCCTAAGGATTTTATCTAAGGAAGCCTGACCGTTAGGGCTGCATCCGAAAGGAAGTATGGCCTCCCAGGGCGGAAAGGAGACGGAAAGAACATACAGCCACTGTATCTGTATATCAACCGGTTCCCCGTGTGGGCAGCCGGTTTTTTTGTTTTTATCACTATTCAAAAATTTATTCTCCGAGCTTTCATTTCTAAAGGGTTTCCTAATGAAATGTTGGCCGAAAGGGTATAACCCGAAAGAGTTATGCCTCCTGTTTTGGGAAGGAGAATGTGCGCATTAGCTTTATCTGATGAGCCATTCCTGTTTTCTTCGCAGGAATGGCTTTTTTTTATGAAAAGGATGGGAAAAAAATGAAATCTGTACGGGTAGAAGATGCAATTGGCTTGGTGTTGGGTCACGATATTACACGTATCGTAAGAGGTAAAACAAAGGAAAGAGCTTATAAAAAGGGTCACATTATTTGTTGTGAAGATATTTCAGCGCTGCTGGATCTGGGTAAAAAACATATTTATGTCTGGGATTTGAAGTCAGGGTACCTTCATGAAGATGAAGCCGCTCAGGCTATTGCAAAAGCTGCTGTTGGTCCAGATATTCTCCTGAGCGAACCGAAAGAAGGCAAGATTGAGCTTTCTGCCGGAATCCCCGGTTTATTAACAATAAATGTCAGCTTGCTTGAGAAACTGAACAGTATTGACCAGATCATGTTTGCTACCATTCATAGTGGACAAATGGTCAAACAGGGAAAAGTTATTGCCGGTACCCGAATTATTCCGCTGGTTATTGAAGATGAATCTATTGCCAGGGCAGTCAGTCTTTTGAAGAGTACTGAATCTATGGTGAAGATTAAAAAGCTGAAGTTCTTCAAAGTTGGAATAGTAACAACCGGATCCGAGGTTTATGAGGGGCGCATCAAGGATCAATTCGGCCCTGTTCTTAAGGAGAAATTCAGCATGCTGGGCTGTGAAGTTATTGAGCAGATAATTGTTCCGGATGATGCAGACTTAATTTCTCATTCTATAAATAAACTTATAAGTTCGGGCGCAGATTTTATTGCAACTACTGGCGGGATGTCGGTTGACCCGGATGATGTGACGCCATTAGGTATTCGAGGTGCGGGCGGTAAAATCATTACGTATGGTGCACCTGTACTGCCGGGAGCGATGTTCATGCTGGCCTATAAAGATGATATTCCAATCGTTGGTCTTCCGGGATGCGTGATGTATCACGATGCAACAGTATTTGAGCTAATGGTACCCCGTTTGCTTGCAGGAGAAAAAGTGAGTCAAAAAGATTTTGCAAAGCTTGGTCATGGTGGCCTGTGTGCCAACTGTGAGGTGTGCCGTTATCCGGATTGTGGATTTGGAAAGTAACTATGAAAACAGAATTGCAGCACTGTATTCGGTTATTTGAACGAGGAGAGTCATTTGTTTTGGCGATTGTATTGTCGAGCAGAGGCTCTGTGCCCAGAAGGGCCGGTGCGCGTATGATCATACAGCAAAACGGAAAAACATTTGGAAGTGTAGGCGGGGGAAGCCTTGAAGTAAAGGTTATAGGTTTTGCTGAAAAAATATTTATTTCAAAAATACCAATAGTGAAAGAGTTTGATCTAAGTGTTGATACGGGGCAGGGGACAATGCTGTGCGGAGGAAGTGTTGAAGTCTTGATTGACTATATGAGTTCTGATAATTCTGACGCTTTTAAAGCTTGGAACAGAGCTCTTCAGGCAATTCAAAGTAACCTTTCAGCTAATCTGACAACAGAAGTTCCTGATAAAAGTCATGATGTGTCCGGACAAGTCAGCTGTCATTTTTTGGAGGGAGAAGCTACCGGGTCAATTGAAACAGACAGTATCCCGGGGGAAAAAAATTTTAAAAATATCCATCTCAGGCAGTCACGAATTATTTCCCTGGGTGAAAAAAGATTTTTTGTAGAGCCTCTTACAGGCCTGCCGAAAGTATATATTTTTGGCAGCGGACATGTTGCGCAGCAGTTGGCTATGTTGACGGTTATTTCCGGATTCCAAACTATCGTTCTTGATGACCGGAAGGACTATCTCATCCGCCGGTATTTTCCACTTGTGGCGGAGCTGATATTACTGGAAGCATACACTGAACCTTTCAAAGATGTGAACATTAATGCTGACAGCTATCTTATTCTTTTAACCCGTGACCCTATGCTGGACAAACAAATTCTAATTGACGCACTTGAAACAAATGCGGTCTACATTGGTATGCTCGGCAGTAAGAAAAAATGTCAGGCTGTAAGATCTTCCCTTGAGCAGGAGGGGATAGGCCCGGGTAGGTTTGACCGTTTACACGCGCCCATTGGAGTTTTTATTGGTGCGGAAACTCCTGAGGAAGTTGCCATAAGTATTATAGCAGAACTGATACAGCAGCGTTCTGGTGCCCGTAAGGTAGCAATATAAAACCGTTAAATATGAAAGAAGATTAAAGATGTTATATAAAACAAAAGTTGTGAGGACAATAACTATCCTATTAGCGGTATTGTTGTATTCAAATGGTGTTTATGCTGAAGAGCTTCTGGTTTCTGCAGCTATGAGTCTGAAAAATGTATTTGAAGAAATAGCCCCGATTTATGAACAGCAGGTTCCAGATGTGACTGTCCATTTTAACTTTGGGTCTTCCGGTGCCCTTGAAAAACAGATCGAAGCCGGTGCTCCGGCTGATGTGTTTGCCTCGGCCTCACAGCGATTTATGGATATGCTGGAGAAAGAAAACGGGATCACTCCGGGTTCTTGTCGTCATTTTGCGCAAAATAGCATGGTGCTTATCGTCCCCCGAGATAATCCGGCAAACATAAATGGATTTAATGATCTTGGCTCAGGAAATCGTAATAAGATTTGTATTGGAAATCCCGGTAGTGTTCCGGCCGGTAGATATGCAAAAGAGGTTCTGCAAAATATGAATTTGTATCAGAAAATTCAAAAAAATCTGATTATGGGCGAACATGTCCGCCAGGTGCTTGATTATGTGGCCCGGGGAGAAGTGGATGCCGGGATTGTTTATGCAACGGATGCACGGATACGCTCAAAAGAGGTGAAGGTACTTTCTGCGGCACCTCGGGGAAGTCATATGGATATCTTTTATCCTGCAGCGGTTGTTTCATCCAGTCAGCTTCAGAAACAGGCTTTGGACTTTGTAGAATTTCTCAGTAAACATACACAGGCGAAGGAACTTTTACAAAAGCACGGGTTCAGCTTAATCGGGATAAAATAGGAATAGCAAAGGAAACATGTGGAAAGTTCGGTTTTATTTTCAATAGGCCTGTCTATACAGGTTGCAGTAATCGCCACTTTTTTTGTTGTGCTTGTTGGTATTGGCATTGCCTATCTGCTGGCCATGAAAAATTTTCGAGGGAAGATCCTTCTTGATGTTATTTGTACACTTCCTCTGGTAATGCCGCCCAGCGTGACAGGATATTATCTGATTATTGTGTTTGGCCGCAACGGTGTTCTAGGTAAACCCGTTTATGAATTGACCGGATGGAGCATTATGTTTACCTGGCAGGCAGCTGTGCTGGCTTCTTTTGTTGTTGCATTGCCTCTGATGATTCGGACCACTCGGGCAGCACTTGAAACTGTTGATCGGGATCTGATCCGGGTTTCTTATACTCTGGGCCGTTCAGAGCTTGAAACCTTTTTTAAAATTTCTCTTCCTCTTGCCAAAAGGGGGATTTACGCGGGCACGGTCCTTTCTTTTGCAAGAGCTATGGGTGAGTTCGGTGCAACCATAATGGTTGCAGGCAATATTCCGGGCCGTACAGACACGATGCCGATAGCGATTTACAGCTGTGCCGGAAGCGGGGACTGGCAGAAAGCCCATATTCTGGCCGCAATTTTTACCGTAATTTCAGCTCTGTTTCTGCTTGCGGCTAACCGGTTTTCAAGTTCATCGGTTTAACGGATCTAAAAAGGATTAAAGAAAATATAAATGAGTTTAAACGTACAGATTCAAAAAAAATACAGTCGTTTTCAGTTGGATGTTTCCTGGGAAATCAAAGATGAGCTGGCCGTTATTTTCGGGCCCTCCGGTTCAGGAAAGTCTTTGTCCCTGCATATGGTCGCTGGACTGGTTTGTCCGGATTCTGGAACGATAACATCGGGAAGCAGAATCTTTTATGATAGAGATAAAAAGATATCTCTTTCTCCGCAGCAAAGATGTATGGGGTATGTTTTTCAGTCTCCGGCGCTATTTCCGCATATGAGTGCAAAAGAAAATATTTTGTATGGCGGAACAGGTCTGGATACGGCTGATCTTATAAGACGATATAAAGAAGTTATTGATCTTTTTCAGCTAACGGGTCTTGAAAGCAGAAAGCCTGCTGAATTGTCCGGAGGACAAAAACAGCGGATTGCTTTTGCGAGGGCTCTTATCAGAAAGCCGGATATATTACTTCTGGATGAGCCTTTTTCAGCTCTGGATATGCAGATACGCAGTGAGATGTGGGATTTTTTGCGCGATATCAGGAGGTTCATAAAAATTCCGGTTATTCTGGTTACGCACGATGTATATGAAGCGTACTCTCTTGCGGACCGGGTGATTGTCTATGAAGATGGATGTATTACGGATCATGGGAGACCTCATGAGGTGTTCAGTCCACAGGCAATGCCTGAATGTGAAACACCTTTGATGTTCTCCTTTATGCTTTCAAGAGGATACTATTGATGTTAAAAAAACAATCCATTCTTCAGGAAAATCAGACACCAGATTTTTGTTTGATGGCTGATAAAAATCAAAATGAAAAACATACAACCATTAAACGCTGGCAGATTTTAAAAAACGTTATTGACGGAAAGTTGTCCCTGCGTGATGCAAGCCGTGAGCTTGAGGTTAGTTACCGGCAGGCGATACGAATGAAAAAGGCAGTTGTTGAAAAAGGAGTTAGAGGTTTAATCCATGGGAATACCGGAAGAAAACCCGGAAATTCAATGAGTGATAAAGACATAGAAAAGATTACGGAGCTGTCTCAAAAAAAATATGCCGTATTAAATGATACGCGTTTATCAGAGGTTCTACAAAAAGAACATGATATCAAAGTGAGTAGAGAGACCATTAGAAAGATCAGGCGTTCTAATAATATCCAGCCTTTAAAAATAAGAAATAAACAAAGAATCCCTTTTAGCGAAAACCGGGCCAGAGAAGGGGTTTGCCTGTTTTGGGATTGTATAATCACTAAATGGTTTCCTGAATCAGATTATGCTTGCTGTTTGTTTGCAGCAATTGATGATGCCAGCGGTCGATGTGTGAGAACACGTTTTTTCCCTTTTGAAGAAAGTGCTGTATATCTTTGGGGTCTGCAGAATGTGGTAGCAACCTATGGAATTCCAAAGCAGATCATTCAGGATAAAAATCCTTTGCTTAAAAGAAATGACAGTGATTGGAGCATTGAAGAACAACTGCGTGGTGAGGCAGAACCAACGCAAATAGGTAAAGCGATGGAGGCACTGGGGATTTGTTCAGTATTTGTAAACACCAGCCGGCAAAAAAAATATTTTAATCGTATTTTTGAGCAGTTGAATATTTGTCTTGCCGAAGAACTTTTTCAGCATAATATTAAAGATATAAATGAAGGTAATCACTTTTTAGAGCAGTGTTTTGTTGAAGATTTTAATAAAAATTATGCACTGTCAAGTAATTTGGCTGAAAATTGTTGGAAGAGATCTATCCCGAATTGTGATTTAGAGCGGATTTGCAGTTTTCGTTATGATGGAGAGCTTAGCAATAGTAAAGTGGTAAAAGTTGGAGATATGTATATATCTCTGGACAAGAAATATGCCGATCAATTTTTAAGCAGTAAAGATCTTGAAGTTAGACAACTACTGGACGGGTCCTGGCAGGTATATTTTAAAGACAAAGTCATAGGGAGTCATCCGTCCACATCGCTTCTTGAACCGGTCCGAACCAAGATTCGCCCGAAACGGAATACAACCCGGGCAGTCCAATGTAAATGGACATATCCCGCAAATAAAATATGACAGATTCGCCCTGTAAAAAAATGACATTTTTTATTTGTAAAAATATAAATTGCAGTTGTTGACTCAAAATGGTTGAAGGGTAGTATTGGACATACTTATGTAAATGAGTAGTCAGTAAGAAATATAAAATATTTAAAATAGCAGGAGTCTCCAAGCCGTAGCTTTCTAAACCTTAATCGGCATGAAGCGCGGACGAAAGGGTATAGTTCGAAAGGTCTATGCCTCCCGTGGTTGGAAAGGAGACGGACGCATGATATTGCCGGTCCATAAATCCACGGGACCGGTTTTTTTTATTTGTCTGCGAAGCAGCCTGTAAGAAAGGGGGTGAAGGAATACCAGCGAGATTATTTAATGTATTATTTGTAAGTAAGTTATTAATAAGATTTTTTAATGAGGAGATACATTATGCCAAGCAGTCGCATATTACCAGAATTTGAGCTGTTGCTGCCTGAAAGTATGGCAGACGCGGTAAAGTTGCTAAAAAAACATAAAGGGGATGCAACGGTTATGGCCGGCGGTACAGATGTTATTGTGTCGGCAACGCAGGGGTTTATTACTCCTTACGTTATTAGCCTTGCAAAAATCAAAGGACTTGATTATGTCAAGTTCAGCAAATCGGGCGGACTTCGGATCGGTGCTATGGCAACCCTGCATAAAGTTGCTAATACAAAAGAGGTTGAAACAGAATATCCAGCCCTTTATAAATCAGCTGCAATTAATGGAACGTATCAGACCCGCAATATGGGCACAGTGGTCGGCAATGTTTTGCGTGCATCACCTTCAGGAGACTGTGGTTGCGCTTTGCTTGCTCTGGGCGCAAAAATTGTTTTTGATGGCCCGCGCGGGAAGCGTGAGGTATCCATTGATGATTTTTTTATTGATTACAAGAAGACTGACCGGAAGGTGGATGAGATCGCAGTTGAGATCAAAGTTCCAGCTCCCAAAAAAGGAGTTGTATCCGCTTTTAGCCGTATCACAAGAACGACACTTGACTTGTCAAAAATTAATGCAGCCGTCTGTCTGACCATGGATAAAGGTATCTGCAAAAGTGCAAGAATTGCCATGGGTGCTGTTGCTCCCAAAACGATTCGTCTTATTGACAGTGAAAATGTTCTTAAAGGACAGAAAATAACGCCATCGATTCTTGAAGCTCTCGCTGCATCAGTCGGCGGTCAGCTTAGCCCGATTGATGATGTGCGTTCAAGCGCTGAATATCGTCTCGATGTTTCGCCGGTTCTGGTGAAACGAACAATCGAGGAGGCAATTGGATAAGTCGAACAATGAATTTCAGTTATTAATAAGGGAGAGGTAGCAATGAGCAAATATCCGATCACGCTTAATATCAATGATCAAGAATATAATGTATATGTTTCAGGCCACCACACACTTCTTCAGGTGATGCGCGATCAGCTTGACTTAACAGAAGTGAAATACGGTTGTGGTAGAGGAGAATGCGGTGCCTGTACAGTATTAGTTGATGATGAAAATGAACCTACCGGTCGCAAAGCAGTTGACTCATGTTTGATGCTGGCAGCTATGATGGACGGAAAAAAAATAACAACCTCGCGCGGACTGGGTAAAAATGGTCAGCTCAATGAAGTTCAGCAGGCATTTGTTGATGAAAGCGGCATTCAGTGTGGGTTTTGTACCCCCGGGATGGTCGTGAAGTCAACAGCACTGCTGGAGAATAACCCTAAGGCAACTGAGGAAGAAATTCGTTTTGGGCTAGAGGGCAATATCTGTCGTTGTACGGGCTATGTCAAGATTGTTGATTCAGTCAAGAAAGCTCAGAAAGCAATTAACAAAAAGAAGTAACTTTCATATAGGGAGGACGGTGAGTTATGAATAAGTCTGTTGTAGGTAAAAGAATACCAAAGATTGATTCAAAGGAAAAGGCTTTAGGCACGGCAGAATATGCAGGTGATATCCGTATGAAAGGAATGCTCTACGGAAAAGTTGTACGTTGCCTGGAATATGCCCATGCAAAAGTAAAAAGTATTGATTTTACAGAAGCTGTGAAAATGCCTGGTGTGGTAAAATGTCTGGGACCAAAGGATGTTACAAAAAAGGGGTATAATACCACCATCATGAAACTGCTTGTACCTGAGGCGTTTAATGAAGTGTTCGGCGAAATTTCAGAGATGTATGTATTTAACACCCATGTGAAACATCAGGGTGATTCGGTATGCGGCATCATTGCTGAGTCTGAGGAGCAGGCTGAGCGTGCTGCAGATAAAATAAAGATTAAATATGAACCTCTGCCGGTTTATTTGACGGCTGAGGAGTCACGGCAGCCCGATGCGGTTCAGTTTACCCCGCTCAAACCGGGAAACCTGGCCGGTGATTTTGACCCGAGTTTTTTTCCAGGAAAGGCCTATGGCTGGCCTGATCCGGAAACAGATAAATGGGGAGATGATCTAGAGTCGGAATGTGATGTGGTTGTTGGAGATGATTTTTATTTAAACAAGGTAAAACAGTGTCAGATGGAGAATAACTGTGCGGTAGCTATTTATGATGAGCGCGGACGGCTGCACTGTCATTCATCAACTCAGATGCCCAAGCCTGTTCAGGTTCTATTGTCTGAGCTTTTTGAACTTCCTTTATCACGCGTACGTTATGTTCAGACCATTGTTGGCGGCGGATTTGGTGCTAGGCTTGGAATGATCTGCGAACCCCATGCTTGTGCCATGGCTCTGTCAGTCCCGGGTCGTCCAGTGAAGGTTGAAATGACGCGTGAAGAAGACTGGATCGCTTCAGAAACCCGTTTTCCGGGTGATTACCAGATGAAAATGGGATTTAAGAAAGACGGTACTCCGGTATTTGTAGATGCTCATTTTACAGGGTACAAGGGAGGGTACTATACCCATGGTAACGGTCCTATTTTTTGCGCCGCCGCATTTGTCCACGGGATGTATAAGTGGCAGACTATGCGTATGAAAGGAGACAGCTATTTTACCAACCACGTTCCTGTAGGTGCTTTTCGCGGTTATGGTAATCCTCAGACTTCTTTTGTTCAGGAGCAGCTGATAGACGCTGCCTGCGAGAAGCTGGGACTGGATTCTCTCGAGTGGCGGAAAAAATGGCATAAAACCATTGGGGATGAGACCTGGCTGAAGGGTGTGACCTATGCTTCTGATGATCTGAACGGCTGTATTGATATTGCCGCTAAAGATTTTAAGTGGTATGAGAAAAAGAAAAAATATGCCAAGCAGAAAGGTCCGAAACGCCGCGGTGTGGGTATGGCGATCATGAATCATACTTCCGGTGCCTGGCCAATGCTTTTGGAGCATACTGTATGTACAGTTAAACTTAATGAGGACTGTACGGTTGAGATCATGCAGTCAGTCTCTGATTTGGGAACAGGCGGACATACCGCAATTCTACAGATGGCTGCAGATACCCTTGGCTGGCCCATGGAAGATATTCATCTGAAGTCAGGTGATTCCGATGTGTGTGGCTTTGACATCGGTGCCCATGCCAGCCGTACAGTTTACTGTGGCGGTCCGGCTACTATGGAAGCTTGCGAGAGTGTGAAGAAGCAGTTGTTGGAACGTGCGTCGCAGCTTCTGGAAGCCCGGGTGGAAGACCTGGAAATGGACAGCAAAAAAATTATTTCTGTTAAGGGCAGTCCAAACAAGTCAATTGATGCCCGTGAAATTGCCAACCAGGGTGTCTATAACTTCTTTGATGCAGCCAGCGGCAAGCAGATCGGTATCCCCGGACAGATCCAGGGGTATTCAAGTTTTCTGGCCAATCACTGTTCACCGCCAATGGGCGCCACCTTTTCCGAGGTGGAGGTCGATATTGAAACCGGTCAGGTGAAAATGATCGAGTTGGTGAATGCTCATGATATCGGCAAGGCGATTCATCCGCCATCAGTTGAAGGACAGCTTGAAGGTGGTGCTCAGCAGGGTCTGGGTCAGGTTCTGACCGAGGATATGCATTATGATAAAGAAGGCCATTGCCTGAATGCTGACTTTACAGACTATAAGATGCTGGGACCGTGTGATATGCCAAAGGCCAAGATCATTCTGGTTGAAACGGCTCCGGATCCTATTGGTCCTATGGGTGCAAAGAGTTGTGGTGAGTCTGCTCTTATGGGTCCCATCGGTTCAGTTGCAAACGCAATTGCTGATGCAACCGGCATTCGTTTTACGGAAGCACCGATTACGCCAGAGCGTATCTTGAAAGCGATTAAAGTATCTGGTAAAACTTATGAGTAGTAATATGTAAATTTGCTGCAGCGGTAAGTCGTTTCAAAGCGGCTTTACCGCTGCGGTTTTAAGTCAGGAGATGATAATGGATGTTAAATCTCTTAAAATTGTGATGCGCGGCGGCGGTGATCTGGGTTCAGGGGTTGCCTATCGTTTGCATCGCTGTGGTATTAAAGTATTGATTTTAGAAGTGGCTCAGCCTTTGGTTGTTCGTAGAACCGTTTCATTTGCTCAGGCTGTTATTGATGGGAAGACTGAACTGGAGGGGGTTGAGGCGGTGAAAGTAAGCTCTCTGGTTGAGGTACAGGAGGCTTGGAAGACGGGTCGTATCCCTCTGATGGTCGATCCGCAGATGAAGGTGCTTGCAGAATTTCAGGCCGATGCTTTGATCGACGCTACTTTGGCCAAACGAGATACGGGTATTCGAAAAGATATGGTGCCGATCACCATCGCATTGGGACCCGGATTTGAGGCAGGGGTTCATGCGGATGTGGTCATTGAGACTAACCGCGGTCACGATCTGGGACGGCTGATCTTTGAAGGCCGGGCTGAACCGGATACCGGCATTCCGGCGCCGGTCAAAGGATATGGCAGCGAACGGGTTTTGAGATCTCCCTGTGACGGTAGTGTTGAACATGTTCTTGATATTGGCGATACTGTTAAAAAAGGCGAGGTCGTATGTAAGGTCAAAGGTCAGGCTGTGGAAGCTGCTTTTGACGGGATTATCCGGGGTCTGATCATGCAGGGCCGAAAGGTTCCAAAAGGACTTAAAATAGGAGATGTTGATCCGCGTCCAATTCGTGAACATTGTTTTACTATTTCTGATAAAGCCCGGGCTTTGGGAGGTTCTGTGCTTGAGGCTGTTTTATATTTAAAATATTTACGGCAGGATAAGATATAGGTCCGTTATTATCCTCTGTTAGAGGCTGTTTGCAGGAACTGCTTTAGAATTCAGATCGGACACTAAACGTTCAGAATCTTGAGCTCTAATTACTTAAATATTAGGAGTGGAGTCTGGCCAGTAAGGTAGATCCGCCCATCCGCTTTTTTTGCCGGCTCCCCTCCTCTCCAAATTTTACGGTGGAAATAATTAATGAAAAATATTGCTGCAATTGAACGTATTAAAAAAGCACTAAAAAAACAAAACTATATTTGTGATGATGAACTTGCCTTCTCTCTTTTTCTTTCCCAGAATCTGGAAAAGCCGTTACTTTTGGAGGGTGAGCCCGGAGTTGGTAAAACAGAGGTTGCCAAGGTGATTGCCGATGTGCTGGGGCGTAAACTGATTCGGCTCCAGTGTTATGAGGGGTTGGATGCCACCTCAACGATCTATGAGTGGAATTATGCGAAGCAGCTTTTAAAAATCAAATCAATAGATGCCGTTCATAATCCAAGTTTTCACCTGGAGGATATTTTTACTGAGGATTTTATCATCCCGAGGCCTTTGTTAATGGCGCTTCAGGGGCAGGAAAAAGCTGTATTGCTGATTGATGAGATCGACCGGGCAGATGAGGAGTTTGAAGCTTTTTTACTTGAGATTCTATCGGATTTTCAGGTAACAATTCCTGAATTGGGAACGATAAAGGCTGAACACAAGCCTATTGTGATTGTGACCTCCAACCGGGTGCGTGAGCTTCATGATGCTCTTAAGCGTAGATGTTTATATCATTTTATTGATTATCCCACACCGGAACGGGAGATGGAGATTATCCTGTCACGGGTGCCCAAAGTGAAAAAAATACTGGCACAAAAGATTTCTGAAATTATGGCAACGCTCCGGGGTTTTGAGTTTTACAAGCGCCCGGGTGTCGCTGAGACTCTGGATTGGGCAGAATCGATATCGCTTTTGAATAAAGAGGATATTGATGAAGAAACGATGGATATGACCGCAGGCTGTCTGTTTAAGTTCAGGGAGGACGTGAAGAAGTATAAAGAGGTTAAGGGTGAAATTTTAAATCCCCCGGAGGACCCAGATGCGGGTACTGATAAGTCCTAAAGAGGCTTTTAAGCGTGTTAAACGGGATCTCAGTAAAGAGGACTTTGATCTGCGTGCCGACCAGTTCATCGAACGTATTATTCGGTTTGTTAATTTGCTTCGTTGTAACCGCTTGGGAATACATACTTCAAATGAGATTGATGCGATCCAGGCTCTTTCGCTTGTAGATATTAATGATCCGTTTCAGTTTTATCTTGTACTTAAGACCTGTCTAATTACCAGTCGTGTACAGTTGGGGCTTTTTAATAAGCTTTACCTTCAGTTTTGGGGTACGGGACCCAAGTTAAAAAAACCAACCGAAGGTGAAGAAGAGGAATCCGCACAGGATGAAAAATCTGTTGTTTTCAGGAAACTTGATCAATCGCCTTCTGATGACCGTTCGCGTAAAGGATCTTCTAAACATGGTAGTAATTATGAGGAAATACCGACCTTTACTTATTCTGCGGTAGAGAATTTGAAGCAGAAAGACTTTGAGGAAATAACCCAGTCAGAAGTTGCCCTGATGGATCAGGTCTTCAAACGGCTGCAGATCAAGATCAAGGAGAAAAAAGGCCGCCGGTTCAGGCCGGCAAAATCAGGCTGTATGGTTGATATGCGCCGGACGATCCGTCAGTCAACGCAGCGGGGCGGTGAAATTATTGATATTCTGAAGCGGGAGCGAAAACCCCGTGAGTCCAAAATCGTAGTGCTGGCTGATGTAAGCGGTTCCATGGATGCCTACAGCCGTTTTTTAATAAAATTCATCTATGAGATGCAGCGGTTTCTCCGAGATACTGAAACTTTTGTTTTTGGTACGCGAATTAAGCGTATTACTGATCTGCTGAATAAGCGATCGGTGGCGACTTCGATTAAAATGGTATCAAAAGAAGTCCTTTTCTGGAGTGGCGGTACAGATATCGGCGGTAGTCTGAAAGATTTTAATGAGCATTATGGTGGGCGGTATATGGCGCAAAACCGTATTCTGGTGATATTGAGTGATGGGTGGGACAAAGGGAATATTGAGGAGATGAGACAGCAGATGATACGGATGAAACGCGGATTTAAACGCGTCATCTGGTTGAACCCGCATCTTAAATATGATAATTATGAACCGCTGTGTCTGGGGATGGCAACGGCACTTCCCTATGTGGATCATTTTCTCCCCTGTCATAATGTTGAAACCCTGGAAAAATTTTTGGATGTTGTGAAACAGATTTGAAATAATGATATTTTTCGCATAAACTACGGGGAGTTTCTACGATATTAAGTTTGATTATTATGGATACATGCCGCTTGTCAAAAGATCCTACCTGTTTTGAGGGTCTTCTTAATGGGATACGGTGTAAGCTTGGCATGATTTGATCAGTAGTTTTAAAATTGCTGCAGAGAAAGAGGAGGTTTACTATGGATATTTTTGAACATATTATTGCAGCCGGGAAAAGAAATGAACCTTTGGTGCTTGCCACGGTTATAGAGTCTATGGGATCAGCTCCGCGCGGGTCAGGCGCTCGTATGCTTGTTCTCAAAGACGGCAGCACAATCGGCACGGTTGGTGGTGGAGCGATTGAGATGCTTGTTGTGGATGAGGCCCTGAAAATAATGGGGAAATCAACGCCGCAAACAATCAAACATACCTTGAAAGATCTTGGCATGGAATGCGGTGGCGGAATGAGTGTTTTTCTTGAGCCGCTTAATCCTGTGCCGCAGTTGTTTATATTTGGTGCGGGGCATATCGGTGCTGTTTTGTCCCAGATTGCCGGGCTAATGGATTTTTCAGTTACGGTTATAGATAATCGGCCTGAATTTGCCAGCACGGAAAAACTTCCCTGGGCTGATACAGTTATTGCAGAGGAGTATCTTGCGGCGATTGATCAGCTAAATTTTACAGACTCTACCTATGTGGTTATTCTGACCCATAAGCACGTCCATGACTTTGAAGTTCTTGAAAAATGCCTTAGACAACCGCATATTTATACCGGTATGATTGGCAGTAAAAAGAAGGTGAATGCCTGCCTTCAAAAACTGCGTGACCAGGGTGTGACAGAAGATGTGATTAAGACGATCTATACTCCAATTGGTATTCATATCGCAGCCAACACCCCGGCGGAAATTGCTGTATCGATTGTTGCTGAGATTGTTGATGTTCGGAACAAAACAGGTTCTGGTCAGCCGGTAGCCTGTCCTTCGGCTCAATAGGTCTAAGAGAGGATGCTGTGGATATTCTAGAAGCCTTTTGTATTGATTATGACTGTTCTGAGCATATTACTTTTGTCGGCGGCGGCGGTAAAACAACTGCGATGTTTGCCATAGCTCAGGCGTTAAAGAAAAAGGGATGTAAGGTTCTGGTCACCACTACAACCAATATTTTTTATCCGGAAGCGGGTCAGTGTGATACGGTTATCATGGATTCTTCACCGACCCTTGGCATGTTTACGGGGCTTTCGTCTTCAACTGTGGTCTGTCTGGGAGGTGGTGTGTTTGGAGATCTAAACAAGGTCAAAAGTATTGCCCCGGACTTTTTAGATGCGCTTTTTACCGTAAAAATCTTTGATCATATTCTGGTGGAGGCGGACGGTGCTAAACGTAAACCCATTAAGGCACCAGCAGAATATGAACCTGTGGTCCCTTTGTCAGCGACATCTGCCATTGGTGTGATCGGCATGGATGTTCTTGGCCTGCCGGCGGAGGAGAGATATGTGCACCGTCTGGATAAATTCTGTGAGGTTGCTGGTATCAGTGAAGGCGCAGAGGTTGATGAAAGAACAATTGTGAATTTAATTAAACATGGTAACGGACTTTTTAAGGGAGTGCCTTTAGCTACAGTTAAAACTGTTTTGCTGAATAAGGCGGATACCAAAACGGTCCGCAAACGGTGTGCAATCATTGCTGGTCTAATGAAGCCAGAACCCGGTGTTTCTGCCGTGGTCAGTGCTTCGATGGATCAGCCCAGGGTTTATGAATGTTATAGAAGTCTTTGCCGTTAAGAGACTGTTTTAAATATTTTTAGAATATAAAAAAATACTGGAGAAGTTATGGGACAAAAACATTTAGTCCGGCAGGAATTTTTTCCTGACGGAAAAGTAAGGGTTGAACTGAGCTATGCACCTGATGGCGCCCAGGATGGACCTGCAAAGACATATTATCAAAGCGGTCAGCTTGCTTCTGAAGTAAACTATTGCAGTAGCCGGATGGAGGGGCCCGTAAAAGCATATTTTGAAGATGGTTCCATCCGGGCAGAGTTTTCCTATCTGGAAAACAAACGTCATGGAGGTTATTGCTCTTATTTTCAAAATGGTTTGATAGAAGTAGAGGCGAACTATGAGAGGGGGCTTGTGAACGGACCCTACCGGACTTTTCATGAAAGCGGAAAGGTCCGTGAGGAATCAAACTTTGAAAATAATCTCAGGGCCGGTCATGTACTGACGTATCATGAAAACGGTCAAATAGAGACAGATACTCTGTTTGAGAAGGGTAAAGTTGTAGACGTTAAAGAATTTGACATGGATGGAAAGCCGGTTAATAAAAAAGCGCGTTTTTCCGAAGTGGTCCGAATAAATAAAACAACGCAGGCATAAAGTAACGTCTATTACCGTACCTGTAAAAGATTTTTCATTGTTTCGAAAAACTGCTTGAAGCTCTGGAGCAGTTGTTTTGTTAAAGATCCTAACCTGTTCTGGATAATTGAGCTATGATTTTCGGAATTATTCTAGCCTCAGGCTTTTCCCGCAGAATGAATAAAGACAAACTTCTGCTGCCGGTTAAAGGCGTGCCGCTTGTTGAGTGGATTATCCGGTCTACGGCCGAGTCACAGCTGAACAGCTGTATACTTGTCTACCGTGAAGAGAAAGTCAAGGCAATCGGAGAAAGGTATGGTCTGCTGACAGTTTGTAATGAATTTGCACAGCAGGGGCAGAGCGCTTCTGTTAAGCTGGGCGTTATTCATGCACCGGAAGAAATAAGCGGTTATCTGTTCCTGGTGGGTGATCAGCCGTATATGAAGGCGCGCACCATTAATAGGATTATTGAATGTCATAATGAACAACCGGATATGATCCTTGCTGCTTCATACGGGGGTCAGCGTGGAAATCCGGTTCTTTTCCCCTCATTTTTCCGTAAAGATCTTTTAGGGCTGACAGGTGACTGTGGCGGCCGCAAGATTATGGACGCTATGCCGGACAAGGTTTTAGAGATAGAGTTTGATGATACTCTGTCCGGGATTGATATTGATACGCCGGAAACCTATAAATCTTTTTCCTCGACCTGATAAAAAAGTTTTTTACTGTTTGGAAAGATTTTAATGACAGAAATAAATAATCAAGCTTATAGAAAAGAACCGGGCCGGGTGCGGGATATCAATCGGTTATGGATGCCGGTTTATCCGGGGCTGGCGCGTCAGGTGGTTGATGTCTGTACTGCAGATCCCCGGCGGATTCTGGAAATTGGATGTTTTTCAGGCGGAGTGGGGCTGGAACTTTTAAAGATTTTTCCAAAGGCCGATCTGACCATTGCTCTTGATATGCCCGAACTTGTTGTTTCATTTAACCGGGACTGGAATGTCTGTGATGTGCCGCGAATAAAAATTGTTGAAACCCCGCTTAAAGGTATGCGTTTGTCCAGTGTCGGCTATGATCTTATTTTTTGCCGGGGGGCTTTCTTTTTTCTTGATTCTGAAGTAGTGGTGGTCCTTGAGATGTTTCGGGCGCTTGCAGGAGGAGGCGTTGCTTTTTTTGGGGGCGGATATGGAACTTATACTTCCAAAAAAATTATTGCCGGGATTGCTGATGAATCCCGTATTAAAAATGATGCCATCGGCCGAAGAATTTACAATGTTTTAGAATTGCGACTGCTTTTGCAAAAAAACGGTCTGGAAGAGCAGACAGAGATTGTTGAAAAAGGGGGCCTGTGGGTTGTTTTGCGTAAAAAGTGATGCTTTTTAATCGATACCCGGGAATGAAGAGATTTACGAGGTTTTTATAAAATATGTTTGATATTCACTGACTGAAAATATTTGTAAAAGTTGCAGAGATGAAAAGTCTTTCAAAGGCAACACGCCCCTGTTTTTTTTAATGTCATGATGTTCGGGGGATCGTGCTAATCCTGAGAATGGACTTTTTACGGTGAAATATCTTTTTATCGATTGTGTTAAATTCTGCAATCTACGATCAGGTGCCAGAGCCTACCATGGTGACTATTGTAAATATGATCTCCTTTTTTTGATCCATATGATTGCTGGCAATGAACAGTTTAACCTCTGAGCAGTTATTTGCAAATAAATTTAACCATGAGGTACTAACTGCTCATAATGTATTAAAATATCATATTTTTTGTACCATACTTTTTTAAGAGACTGGTCTCCTCCAGAACTTACAGGTTTTACATACCATGATTCTGGTACTTATGCCGAGGCTGACATGACTCTTGCCGATGGAGTGTTCTGTAAATTAAGTATACTCGAAACGGTTATTATGATAAAGCTGCTTAGTCCTCTGGATTTTCAAGGCTAATCCTAAGTTTTTATATTAATCCAAATTAAACTTATTATACTTGACAACGCAACTTTATAGTTCTACTTAATTATTAGTACACAGTTTCATTTTTAACTGGAGTCTTTAGAAGGTGAATCTGATAATCTCAATAAATTGGAGGAAAATCTAATGGCAGCTAAAAAAGCAAAAATTTTCTACCGTGAACGTACAAAAATTGGATCAGGCAAGAAGGCCCCTCGTTTCAAACTTGTAGCTATTGCCGGAATTGACATGAAGGTCTATGCTAAACACCTGCGAAGACAGGAGCTGGATCAGATTGCCAAAACAGTAGGTGCAGATCTCGTTCTTCTTGAGGTAGATAAAAAAAAGGGTAAAAGTCAGGACGATGTTGAAGTCTAGCCCGGATCTAATGGCATTGTGATTTTGCTTGGAATATCTATTAAGAAATGAAGCTGAGATAACCGTATCTTAAATAAAAGTTAATTGAGTCGCATACAGGCTAAAGGCTAAAGGCTAAAGGCTAAAGGCTAAAGTGTATTAATATCCCTGTAGCCGTAATACGTGTTTTTTAAAGGAACTCTTATGGCATTGATACGTGAAAAGGATGGCAAGCGACTCCATGTTAAAAGTAAGTTAATGGGTGAAAGTCTGGTCAGTAAATCACTCATGGATGAAATGCAGCTGGTGCCGCAAAGGAGGATGTATCCTGATCTGAACATCCTAAAGATTGGTGGGCAATCCATATGTGACCGGGGAGCTAAGGCCCTGCCGAAAATTATTGATGAGATTGTTGAAAATAAGTCAGAATATAAAATGCTTCTTACTACGGGCGGGGGAACACGCAGTAGACACATTTATTCTATAGGTCTTGAACTTGGAATGTCTACGGGGATTATTGCCCGTTTTGGAACAACTATTTCAGAACAGAATTCTCTGTTGGTGTCTACCTTGCTTGCTCCCTGGGGAGGGGTTCAGATTGCTCACGATGACCTTGTTAAGCTGCCCAACTACTATTCCCAGGGCTGTATCCCTGTTACACACGGTATGCCTCCCTATGATTATTTTGCCATTCCACCGGTTCGGGGACGTATCCCGAGTCACCGGACTGATGTTGGCACAGTGCTTCTGGCTGATCTGACCGGTGCCAGAACCTGCATTTTTATTAAAGATGAAAAGGGTTTGTATACGGATGATCCTAAAAAAAATCCGGATGCTGATTTTATTTCCGAGATCGGTGCGAAAACGTTACTGGAAAAGGATCTGGACGATCTTGTTATTGAACGTCCTTGTCTGGAAATACTTCAAAACAGTGAGGTTGTCGATAAAATTTATATTCTCAATGGTATGGAACCGGGAAATATCACCCGGGCGCTTAAGGGAGAAAATGCCGGAACCGTTATCTATCGGGAATAATTTTTGTTTTAAATTCTACTCACAAAGTAAATCACCTTTTATTTGATAGATGGATAGTTGTGTCGAATATTTATTAATCCTCTCTGTTGATCATTTTGACACCCGTCAATATTTTTAGTATACTTTATTTAAAAATCACTGCAATTTCCCAGCCTTACACAAAAGAAGTTCTAAAATTCAGGTAAGATCCTATAATGACTGATCAATCCTCTCAAACGCCCGATAAGAAGCCGACGTACTATTCGGGCTCTGAAAAGACAGGCGAATCTTATTCTCTTGAAGAGTTAGATGCTGTTCGAAACTGTATGGTTGTGTTTGCAATAGCAGCCAAGAACTACCCTCTATATCCTAAAGATCATGCCATTACAGAAAATTTATTGATAAGATTTAAAAACAGCCTGGCAAATTTTTTTAAAATATCCCCAATTCTCAAACTGAATATAGAAAAAGAGCGAATTCTCTTTAAGGCGGTTGAGGTCTACCATTCGAGTGAGAGAGAAGATCCTTTGGTCACACCTTTTTTTCGTGACGGGATTATTTGGATTGAATTTAAGGAAGGCGTGCAAAATACAGAACTTTCTTCTTTGCTTCAAAGTTTAAATGATTATCGAATTCTAAAAGTTGAATCTGAAGGAGATCTGGTAACATCGCTTTGGAAACAGGAACTTCCGCATATTAATTATGAAGCAATAGAAATATACTGGGAAATCGAGCCTAAACTTGATTTTTCGCAATACAACGTGTCCGCCGCTCCAAATGAAGAGGCACCGGACCCTTTAAGTTCAGGCGGATCAGGTCCCGGACAAGGCCAGCAGGATGGAGTAGAAGATGTTAGAGACCAGTCCGCAATCAGCATTGCCTCAGCAGAGGAGGTGGAGGAATTAACGCAAATAACCTCCGAGGAAAAAGAAAATGTTCAACAAATGATCATAGAGGATGAAAAACGCAATCACACCGAAGATATTCTGGATGTGCTTTTAATTCTTTTGGAAGATGAAAAAGAATCAGAACCGTTCGGCAGTATTCTTGAGATTCTCACTCAGGAATTTGAAACTATCCTGAACCATGGTGAGTTTCATCTCGCATTTAAATTGTTAGATCATTTAATAAAATTAGCCAGGTTAAAGCCGGCACAAAAACCCTGGCAGGTTCCTGTGCTCGATAAGTTCTTTGAAACTGTTTCGAAGCCTGAATTCCTATTTGGTTTAAATGTCCATGTGCCAAAGCTTAAATCTGAGGATACCTCCCAATTAAAAATATTGCGACAGGTGCTGACTATGATGCGCCCCAAAGTGGTTCTCACTTTAGGTCCATTGTTGTCCAATGTGTTGTCATCCGAGGTCAGGCGCATATTAATGGAAGTCATTGTTATTCTTTCCAAAAAGGACATGAACCCCTTGGACGAGTTGTTAAAGTTTCCGGATGAAAAGCGAAGTCAACAATTTGTTGTTATTCTTGGACATCTTAATAATGAGCAGTCTCACAAAAAGCTGTTGAGCCTGGCTCGTCATCCATCGTTTCGTGTCCGCAGAGATGCTTTAAAACAACTTCTGAAAAGCAACGGAAAGGTGCAGCAATCATTTTTCTTTATGATTGAAGATCCAAGCGATAGCATTCGGCTCGAGGTTTTGAATCTTTTGGCAGCGGAGCGAGATAGGGGGTCGGAAAGTTTACTACTGAAATATCTTAGTGAAAAAGCATATACTCTTTTTGATCGCGATCATATCATGACCTGTTACAAGACGTTAGGAAGATGCGGCTCTTTACGATCTTTGGCCTATTTAAAGGAAGCATTGCAAGGAAGACCCTGGACTGACATTTTTAATCCAAGTCAAGATTTTCACCGTTTGGGAGCAGCTTTGGCATTAGCAGAACTGGATTTGCCGGAGACAGATGAAATTCTTCAAAAGGCGGCAAGAAGTTTCTTTCCTCAGATCAAACGTGCGGCGCAAAGTGTTTATTTTGGAAAATGAACGATATGCAAGACGATAATAATACGACCCATCAAAAAAAACATACACTGCTCAGCGAAAATTTGTTTGCAGCCTTTAACAAACTCGTGCAGACCGTTCGAATTTACCGGGATAACAATCAGCAGGTTATTCAAAGCGCTGAAGGGTTCATCAATGCAGTCAATCGTTTCAGTGAAGAAGAGAGCCATCTGACGATTCAAATTATTTCTGACCGGTTTTATCTTCAACAAGAAAAACTGATTTATCATCGCGAAATGTCAAAATTAATTAACAATGCCCTTGACTATTTTGAAAAACGGGACCTTTTTGGGTTGGAAATATCGGCAACAATTCATCGCAAGGATTCGCGCCAGGTGATTCTTTTTGCCCAGCTGCTTAACAATGCTGAAAATCATAAAGATCCTACCGTTTGGCTTGAAGATCAGACAAGCCGGAGGGATTTAAGCTGGGTCAGAATAATCCCTAAACCTGATGAGACAGAAAAGTCTCAGGACGAAGAAGCTTCCGGTTCACTAACGATTACGATGGAGAGCATCACAGGCGGTCAGGAAGAACGAGCTGTAAAAAATGCTAAAATGACCTATGCCTGTGCCATGGCGTCTTTGAATGAGGTCATTGATAAAGTTTCGAATGATCGACCGGCTGGAATACGCAAAACTGTTAGAACTGTTCAAAAAATGGTCGATTTGGTTATAGACAGACGGTCAATTCTGTTAAAACTGAGTACCTTGAGAAGTCATGACGACTATACCTATACGCACTCTATTAATGTAGCGATACTTGCGATGTGTCTCGGCCTGCACATTGGTTTATCAAAAAATGCTCTTGAAACGTTAGGAATATGCGGACTGTTTCATGATCTTGGCAAAGCTGATATTCCTCTAAAAATTCTCAACAAGGAAGGAAAGCTTACTGAACTTGAGTATAAAGAAATCCAGAAACATTCCTTGAAAAGCGTTTATCATATTGCCAAGTTAAGGGCACCCCGGGAGCTTAGATCCAAGATCATGCTGGCCCCATTTGAACATCATTTAAGATACGATCTAACCGGCTATCCGCATTCCTGGCGACATAAACCGGTAAGTCTTTTTGGGAGAATTCTGACCATCGTGGATGTGTTTGATGCCATCACATCACAGCGTATTTATCGCCCTAAAGCAATAAGTCCGGATCAGGCCCTTAGCATGATGGTTGAGAATTCCGGTAAGGATTTTGATCCGATTTTGCTCAAAGCTTTTATTAATATGCTGGGTGTTTATCCGGTGGGAACCCTGGTGAAGCTAAACACGGGTGAAATCGGACTCGTAAAGGAAAATTCCCATGAAAGAGGTAGTACTCATCCTCTGGTGCTTCTTTTAACGCCTCAGGACAATGGCGGCTATTTGGCTGGTGAAACTATCGATTTATCTGAGTCTGAAGGGCCTGGTGATAAAAAGATTCGACGCATTGTAGAAACCGACAGCCCCGCAATATTTGGTATCCAGCCTGCTGAGTTCATTCTTTAACCCATAAATCACAATTCTTTTTCCCAGATTAATTTAGGTGTATATCCTCAGAAACATATAGGTGTATACCCCCAGAAACAGATAGGTGTTTTACCCTATAGACATTTTGATAAATTTTATATAATCTTATAATATTAAAAAAACTGGATAGAAAAATCAAAAAAGATTATAGCAGTATTATGATAGGTAGGTATTCCTATCCGAAAAGGATGTTAATTAATAAGTGAAGGCCGACTCCAAAACAATAATTATTATATTTCTCAATTAAACCTGTAAATGCAGGCGAAGATATGGAAAGGTATCCTAGAAATGTTTGTTAGACTGATAGCTCCCGAACCGCTTTATACCTTTGGATTAAAACCGCCCAAGTTGAATCAGAGCCTTACTCTTTCCTATTTAGCTGCCTTGACCCCAACAGAATATTCTGTTGATATTGTTGATGGGAGTATTTCTGAAATACCCTTTGATACAAAACCGGATGTTGTCGGTATCAGTTTTATCAGCTCTTCCTCTTTAAATGCCTATGCTATAGCAGATAAATATCGACGTCTGGGTGTTACGGTGGTTTTAGGAGGGTTTCATGTTTCGATTTATCCAGATGAGGCTCTGGAGCATGCAGATGCCGTTGTCGTTGGTGAAGCGGAGAATGTCTGGGTGAAGCTGTTAAACGATGTGCAAAACGACAAGCTAAAACCGGTCTACAAGAGCGATACGCTGCATAATCTGACTCAGTTGCCGTTACCTCGCTATGATTTCTATAATCAGGCGGACTATAATAATTCTGTTCCTGTTTTTATAAGCCGGGGTTGTCCATATCGATGCAATTTTTGCAGTATTAAAACAGTTTACGGTCCCAGGTTTCGTCTACGTCCTATTGATGATGTGGTTGCTCATATTAAGACTATCAAAGATATCTACTGGCACGAAGATCAAATCCCCCCCCTTTCGATTAATTTTGTCGATGACAATCTATGGGGAGATGCCGAATATGCAAAAGAGCTCTTTAAGCGGATAGCTCCACTTAATATTTATTGGTCTTCTCAGGTATCGCTCACTGTTGATGAGGAACTTGTTCATCTTGCTGCAAAAAGCGGATGCAGTTTTGTTTTTATGGGCTTCGAGTCGCTTGATTCACGTAATCTTGATTTTCTTAATAAAAAGCAGAACAAAATTGATCTCTATGAAAAATCCATTGCAACGATGCACAAGGAAAATATTGTTGTGGGTGGTTTTTTTATGTTTGGTCTGCCCTATGACGATGAAAACTGTTTTGTCGATTTGACTGATTTTCTCGAAAAAAATTGTGTGGAAACGATTGTCGCGGCAATTTTTCAGCCCATCCCCGGAACGGAGCAATATGACAAATGGGAGGGTAAGGATGAATGCAAGGACTACAGCACTATTATGCAGTCGTTGCCCATATATTATCCACAGAGCATGACCAAACAAGAATTTAAACGTGAATTTTTGAAATTCTCTCGTCGTATATATTCAGATGCATCCATAGATATGAGGCTCAACAATTGCATTAACCCTGGTGCGTATTTTATCAATAAAGGGCAGCAGGATTTTTTTGGCGATATTAAGATGGATGAGTGGGCTGATTTGGAGTAAATACAAAGGAAGATTTGTTCCATTTTTCTGTCCTGATCCGAAGGTCGTAGATGAATTTGTCCAGCCTGTTTGAGTTATTATGTTATCCATATTTTATAGTCTCCCCAGCTTTATATAGTTGTTGCCCAGCCGTTTATAGGGGAGCCCTCCCCAGATTCATATAGGTGTACTCATAAAGATAAAGAAATAACAGGTGCAAAACAAAACCGGCAGTATCATTATGGTGAGCGTAATGCAAACAAGATAAGTTTTTTGTAACAGGAGAGGTGTTTCTTATTGACCTTTTAATGGGTGTCATTATATTAATTCTGTACTTTTCTTTCTTATTGTTAATCATACCTTCAATATCTTATTTTTATCCTTATTCAGAAACACCTTTTCTTTGACAGAAGGATAGGGGTGTCGTATATTCTCTGTGAATATATAAAGAAAATATGATTTGATTCTTTTTGGTAATTAATTGACATACCTGCATATTTTAATTATATATTTAAGAATTGAAAAATGAATTGAAAACCAATGTTTATTCAATAGGTTAATTAATTAGCGGAAACGAAGAAGGAGTACTGATGGAAAATATTAAGCCGGTTCTTGAGCTTAAGAAAATCGATGCGGTTCTGTTTGACCTTGATGGGGTTTTAACTGCAACTTCAAGAGTTCACTCTGCCTGTTGGAAGAGAATGTTTGACGGGTTTCTTCAAAGTTATTATGAAAAAAAAGGCGAGTCTTTTCTTCCCTTTGATATTGAAAAAGATTACAAGCCTTATGTGGATGGAAAACTCCGGGATGAAGGGGTGAAAAGTTTTCTTTTGTCACGAAAGATTGAACTGCCCTATGGGAAAATTGATGATTCTCCCGGCGATGATACGGTCTGCGGCCTGGCGAATGCCAAGTTTAAAATGGTAAGAGAAGTACTTGAAACTGAAGGGGTTGACGTTTTTGAAGGATCTGTTGACCTGGTAAAAAGGCTTCGAGATGCAGGTGTAAAGATGGCGGTGGTCTCTTCCAGTAAAAGCTGCAGAGATGTTTTGGATACAGTGGGAATTACGGATCTGTTTGAGCATATTGTTGATGGGAATGTTGCAAATAGTCTTGGGCTTGCAGGCAAGCCTGCTCCGGCTACCTACCTGAAGGCAGCGGAACTTTTGAATACAGATCCGTCAAGAGCGGTTGTGGTTGAAGATGCAATCTCAGGTGTGATGGCGGGCCGTGATGGTGGTTTCGGACTTGTGATAGGTGTTGACCGGGACGGAAACCCTGAGGCATTAAAACAAAATGGAGCGGATATAGTTGTTTCTGATCTGGGTGGGTTTACACTTCAGGATTAGAGATATTTCAGGTATTGTTTTTTAGGTTTAAGTCTTTTAAGTATATTTACAAACTCAGCTTTTTAAAATGGAGTTTCTTATGATCAAGAGAGAAGTTTTACTGCCCCCACGACATATTTATCCCGTTGATGATTGGAAACTTGTTGAGCAGAAATATGACCCCGATTTCCTTGCCCAAAATGAGACCATGTTTGCGATAGGAAATGGCTATATTGGCATGCGAGGAAATTTTGAAGAGGGTTCTCCGAATTTTCAGAATGGAACTTTCATCAACGGATTTCATGAGACCTGGCCGATCGTTTATGGAGAAGATGCTTTTGGTTTTGCGAAGACAGGTCAAACCATGCTGAATGTTCCGGACGCTAAGATAATCAAACTTTATGTTGATGATGAGCCTTTCTATATTCCCACGGCAAACATGAATGAATATGAACGTACCCTGAATATGAAAAGCGGGACTCTGGATCGTGAGCTGATCTGGGAAATGCCTTCGGGAAAGAAGGTTTCGATTAAATCTAAAAGGCTTATCTCTTTTAAATATCGTCACGTTGCGGCAATCAGTTATGAAGTGACTGTTCTGAATGCCGAGGCGCCGGTTATTATCTCTTCTCATCTTTTAACAAATCAGGAAAATCAGGCAAGTACAGGTGATCCACGTCAGGCAAAGGGGCTTAATGGAAATTCACTTGGTTTGCAGGAAAAGTTTAATGAAGATTGCCGTATTGTTCTTGGGCTTAAAACCGGGAAAAGCGGGATGACTCTTGGATGCGGTGTTGATCATAAAATAACTACGAAATGTAAATATACGGTTCAGAACAATTTAACTGAACACGACGGCAAGGTTGTTTACTCTATAGACGCAAAGCAGGGTCAATCGATTACCCTGATAAAGTATATTACTTACTTTTCCTCCAGAAGAGTGTCCTCTCATGAATTGTGTGAACGTGCGGAACGTGCTCTTGACAGGACCACACAGGAAGGGTTTAAAAAACTCGAAACAGCCCAGCAGAAGTATATGGATGATTTCTGGAAGCATAGTGATATCTACATAGAAGCGGGTCATCCACGGGTGCCGCAGACTATCCGCTTTAATATCTTTCATATTCTGCAGGCAAGTGCAAGGGTGGAAGGTGCCAGTGTCTGCGCAAAGGGCTTGACTGGACAGGCTTATGAAGGCCATTACTTTTGGGACACAGAGATATACCTTTTGCCTTTTTTGACCTATAACTCTCCACATACTGCGCGAACTATTTTAAAATTTCGCCACAGCATGCTAGATAAGGCCCGTGAACGTGCAAGAGAGGTGAATCAGAAAGGCGCGCTTTTTCCCTGGCGGACCATAAACGGTGAAGAGGCCTCTGCGTATTATGCTGCCGGAACAGCACAGTATCATATCAATGCGGATATTATGTATGCATTGAAAAAATATGTGGATATCACTGGAGACCGGGACTTCCTTTATGAGTTTGGTGCGGAAATGCTAGTTGAGACCGCGCGCTTATGGCTCGACCTTGGGTTTTTTACAGATGATGATATTCCTCAGTTTCATATCCACGGTGTCACCGGACCTGATGAGTATAATGCGATTGTTAATAATAATGCTTATACTAATATGATGGCTCGTGAGAACCTGCGCTATGCTGCCGAGACAATTGAAGAGTTGTGGGAAAAAGATTTTGACCAGTTCAGTGCGCTTGTCCATGATATTGGACTGGAACATTCAGAGTCAAAAGAGTGGCGAAAGGCAGCAGAATGCATGTATATTCCTTATAATGAAGAGATGGGAATACACCCTCAGGATGATGATTTCCTTAAAAAGAAAAAATGGGACCTTGAAAATACGCCACCTGAAAAATTTCCTCTTCTTCTGTATCATCATCCCCTGGTCATTTATCGACATCAGGTCATAAAACAGGCAGATGTGGTGCTTGCCATGCTGCTGTTTGATCATGAGTTTTCCCGCGAACAGAAAAAGCGTAACTTTGATTATTATGAGCCGCTTACTACAGGGGATTCCTCGCTGTCTGTGTGCATTCAGGGGATTCTTGCAACTGAGCTGGGTTATGATGAAAAAGCACTTGAATATTTCAGGTATGCTCTGCTGATGGATCTTTCAGATGTGGGTGGAAATGTTCATGATGGTGTCCATATTGCTTCCATGGGCGGAACCTGGATGGGGCTCATTTATGGTTTTGCGGGGCTGCGAGATTATGACGGTAAAATTTCATTTAGTCCAAGGCTGGCCAGAGCTACAAAAAGGCTGCGTTTCAATTTAATGGTGCGGGGTCAGGTACTTGAGGTTGATATTACACATGAGACTGCAACTTATCTTGTGAAAGAAGGTAAGGGACTGGAAATACGGCACTGTAACAAGAAGTTAAGCTTAAAGAAAGGTAAACCGGTTTGTGAGAAACTTGAATGTGAAGAGTTTCCTGATATAGATGTCGATACTACTTAAATGATGTTTTTGTTTATTTATGTAAAAATTACTACTCCATTTCACAGATCAGGAGTTTTTTGGCTGTGATGGATCCGATCAATAGTTTTCCCCCATAGGTAGTGCCGCCGCTGCTGGCGGAGATTTGCTGTCCGGAATTTAGGTATATCTCTCTGATCTCAGGTTTTGCTCCGCTCAGATCTATTCGCAATATCTGGCTGGGTGCATTGCTGCCCATAATGAAATGCATAACCAGTGCTAGGATATTTGAGTGTGCGCCGACCCAGAGTGAACCGTCCTCTGCAACATCAATATTGTCTGGTGAGGTGCCCAGGTCAATGTTTTGTAAGGTAGAAATCATTCCGGTTGACAGGTTCCGGGAGACAATCCGTACTGATTTTCCGCCTGTTTCGGAAATATATAGAGTCTTGTTGTCTTTTGATGCATTAATACCGCCTCCGGACTGAATGTCTGTTGCAACCACTGAGAAGTCTTTCCCATTAAAATAAATAAGGCTGGTAAACTTTTCACCGCTAGATCGGTCAACGTCCTGAGCCACATAAAACTGACGTTCGCTAACCGCAACCAGGTCATTGGCCCGGGTGATCATTGGACTCATGAACGTTTCCTGATGCTGAAATTCTCCGGGGTTCTTTTCTATATAGCGTTCAATTTTTTCTTTTCCGGTTTTGCGATTTTCAGGGTGGTTGATCACAAATAAATGACGCTGTCCTTTTGGATCAATAAAAAGACTTAAGCCGTGGGGGCGAAGACCTGGTCCATCAATAAGCGCTGAATTTGCCTTAAGGGGTGTTTGGTTCAGGTCAATCACAAGGATATCACCGGGTTCTACGGGTTCTTTGTTCGCAAGTGCCTGTCTATCAAAAAGTGACACATAGGCCAGTCCGTATTCACGGTCAATCTGAATGTCCTCGCCGCTGCCACCCATATTAAAATCGGTGCAGGTCCCCGCAAAATGTTCATTGATGTTATTGTGGACTTTACTGTATAAAAACAGTCCGCTGCCAACACAGATGAGTATAATTATAATGAGTGTGCTAAAAAGTATTTTCTTAATCATTATTTTCTCCGGAATTTGTGGATGAACTGGGCCGGATTTGTTCAAATCAGTTGTTTTCCAAAGGGGGCTTCGAACCGTTCTTCCTGTTTCTGGTTTATTCTTTATTCAGTGAATGTTCGGTTGAGTTGAAACTTTACATTTTAGGTAACAATATAAGTAATGTGTAAGTGTGTGTCAATAAACATTTAAATTTATTAATCATTGAAATATCATGAAGAAGATTGAAATCAGGGGAGGAAAAGAGAGTAATTTTATTTGTTGGTTGTCCGGTAATCTGTGAGCCTGCTGAAGGTGATTGCCTGGATCGCGGAAGGTATAAAATTTCTTGCCATTGCGCGCCGGAAACGATTACGTGAGAAGAGATCGCAAAACTGTTTTAGAAATACCACGGGCCGCGCATAGGTGGACGGCCAGAATTTGCCATATGTTTTTCTTATCTTTTCTCGAGAGATGGGCAGTTTTATGACTGAATTTCCAAACCCATACTGCGCCCAGTCATGTATCTCAATTAAGTTTTTTTCGAGCATCTCATTGTAAAAATCTGTGCCGGGAAAGGGGATTAGCAGTGTCCCTACAGTAAAGGAACAGTATTTTGGATATAGATGTTTGGCGTATTGGACCGTTTCCAGCATGGTTTCTTCAGTGTCTTCCGGGGAACCGGCAAGGAGATAAACCGTAATAAGAATATCCAGATCATGTTCCAGATGGTAAAGCATTTCCTCAACTTCTGTTTTCTCAAATCCTTTTCTGCCATAAAAAGATCGCAATTTCTTGTTGGGTGTTTCCAGACCGAATGCAATTTTGAATAACCCGTTTTTTTTCATCCTGGGCCAGAGGTCACGGTAAGAAAGGAAGATGTCTTCTCTGCTCTCATAATACCAGTAAAATTTTTCATCAAATTTTTCAAGTTCATCAAGAAAGCCTTCAAGCTGTTCACGTGAGGTAAAAGAAGCATCGTCCTGAAAAAAGAAGGTGTCAACCCCGAAATTTTTCTTTACCCATATCAGCTCCTCGACAATCTTTGAAGGTTTCCTGCGGCGTATGCCCTGGTGAATCTTCCAGGTAATGCAGTGATGGCAGGTGTACGGACATCCGCGAGAGGTGGATGCACCAAGTGAGACGATGTTTGTCCAGTGGTACTTTTTGACAGGGAACAGATGCCAGGCAGGGAAGGGCAGCTCATCAATGTCTTTGATTTGCTCACGGTCAGGATTAGCAATGATTTTATTGTCTGGCGAGCGATAGGTTATTCCGGTCACGTTATCAAGGGGTTCGTTTGCGGCAAGCTTCTGACATACTTCCCTTGTGGTATATTCGCCTTCGCCTCGAACCACTATGTCGAGTTCCGGACAGCTTGAAAGGGATTCTTCTGCTGTAAAGGTAAAGTGAGGTCCCCCTGCGAGCGTTACGATTTTATTGCTCACTTCATTTTTTATTCTGCGGAATATTTCCAGTGAATTAACGCTGACAGGTGTCTGTCCGCCTGCTCCCACAATATCAGGTTTTATGTCTCTTACCCGTTTAATTATTTCATCAAAAGAAAGATTGTCTGCAACCGCATCAATCACTTCTACATTAAACCCTTCTTTTTCCAGTACTGCAGCAATATAGGCAAGGCCCAGGTTAGGTGAGATGTTTATTTTAAGAACCAGCATGGGGGGCTGTATCAGTAGTACTTTCATATGTCTTCAGTGTGTGTTTGTGTTAGGAAGTGTTCTAAAAAATATCAGTTGAGAATTTGTTTTCAAGTTCAAGGGCTTTTCTTGCTGGATTTAAAAAGATATTTTTCTTTATGGTCTGCATCATATATAGACGTTGGATACCCATGATTATGCCGGTATAACCGGACTCTGTCTTATTGTATATGTTTTTTATAGGTTTCCATTTTCCGGTTTTCACATAACCCCGGAAGTTTAAAATATCTTTTTGCGGAAGCAGCGGTTCAAGAATACGTCTGATGTTCGTCCCCTTGTTTTCCCACATGGGACGTTTTAAAAGCCGGCCCTCCTTGATCATGTCCTGCAGAATAGAATTTAACTGGTTGTTTCTGACAAAGACACTGTTATACCCGTACTCATTCATTTTGAGTTCAGAGGCTGTAACGCCGATACTGACATCAGCTTCTTTTGAGACAATGGCACTCATACAGAGCGGACAGCCCATATCAAGTGTTTCATCAAGGAACTTTCCATACCTGAAATTGTAGGTTTGGCCGTCTTTGGTCATGATTTCGTCTGAGGCAAACCACATATAATCTTTGCCCTCGTTTAAGAGCTGATAAAGCCCTGGCTTGGCAGTTTCTGCAAACTTGATCATATCCCGCTCTCTGATGTCATAATGCTTGAAGACTTTGTCCAGACCTTTGTGCTTCGGGTTCATAAAACAGTTGATGCTGATGATGAACTTAAGGTTTCCCAAAAGCTTTTCAGCACGGGTTGCAAGGTTAGGGAAGATTCTGCGGAGCTCGGGATCGTCTTTTATCAGCTGTAGTTTTCTGATTGCATGAACATGACAGGGGAGTGCCACCACGGCAAAATTCTTGTATACAGACACCTTGTCAAGATCATGCAGCATAGGTGTGATCTGCTGTTTTGAATGCTGGCCTCTGAGGACATCTTCCGGACGCGTGGAAATAAGTGTCCGTGCGTGATGACAGATAAAAGTATCCTTGTGAATTGCTTCAAGGTGCAGAACCGCATCAATGATTTTGTTTTCAAGAAGATATTTAAGAAGCTCTGTTGTCGCCCCTCCATTTGTGGCTCCCTCAAAAATAGTATTATTTAATGAACGTGTGGTAAATCTGTCAATATGTACGCCCACACGTTTTTCAATTAGTGATTTTTCGTCACCAAACCAGCGTTTTTTAATTGCAGATTCAGGGTAAAAACTGCGGGGACATCCCTGATAACAGATGCCGCACTTATTGCATTTTCCAATAAGGGTTGGAATGGTTTCCTGCATTTCAATTGATTTTGAAGGACAAAGGCTTGCACAAAGACCGCATCGGGAGCAGGAATACTCAATGATTTTCTTTAAAGCTGAAAAGCCATTTTTTGAATTCTCTCGGTGTTTCTCGAATTTGCTAAGCATTTTTTACCTTTCTTGTTGAAATACTTCTTTAAATAATGCAATAATTCTAATAAAATGTATAGTATAATATAGAAGTATTAATCAGAGCTGATATATATTAATTTTATCATCTAATGTTAGTGTAACCTATGAATTAAAGTAAGGATATAGATAAAATGAGTAGTACTGTTTTGCTAATAGATACTTTTTCAAGTTTTCGGGTTGAAACCGGACTTATTTATCCTTCATTTATTACCGGACAGATGACCGGATTTTTAGAACGCGAAAATATTTCTTTTGAAGTTATTTTTGCTGTTCCTCAGGATGACGGGAGTATCGATATTCTAATAGACAATCAGCTTGTGCCAAATTCCTTTGAAAAAAATTTAAAAGATATTTCCCCTCAAATAGTTGCATTTTTCCCGGAGCCGGAGCTGGTTCCTCCATCACTTGCGGTTCTGGAGAAGGCACGTTGTTTTTTGCCAAAAACGATTTTCGTTGCCGGAACAAATTCAGGAATAACGTTTTGTGATCAGTATCTACAAAAAGGTTTTGATTATATTTGCGGACAGGACCTTTACGCCTCTTTTGTTTCTCTTACAAAAGACATTGTCAGTGGAAAATCCCCGGATGAAAAGATATATTCTAGACCTAGAACATATGATGACATGAACAGCTTTCCTTTTATATCAAAACGCTTTTTTGAACATATGAAACCGCAGTGGTGTTTTCCCAGTGGAGAGATCCTGCCTTTTGGAATTATAAATGATTCGATCGGATGTACCGGAGGATGTGCGCACTGTCCGAATTCTTCTTTCTGGGGTACAGACTGGATAGCAATGGATGCGGATAGAATTTTTAAAGAAATAAAGTTTCAGATAGATCTGTTAGGCGTCGATACTTTTTTGTTCAGCGGTATAAATTTTTTCCCAAACAGCAATGGAGAGCACGATATATCACCGCATACCCAGGCAGTTAAAAGGATCACAGAGCTTGATAGGCTATTTACAGAGAATCAGCTTGATGTGAAATTTATTAACACTGTGAGGCCGGATACTGTTAATTTTCTGGAACAAAATATGCCGGATCTCCTAGACAGGTTTCTGGATAGAGTTTCAATCTGTTTTCTGGGAATAGAATCTTACAGTGAAAGTGTTTTGAAGGGTTTGAACAAGAAGATTACATGTGAGATGATCAGACATGCTGTGAAGTGTATCAAAGATAAAGATATTATGATTATTGCAAGTTTTATTATTGGAGGTCCGTTTGAAACACATGAAACTTTAAAAGAAACAGAAAGTTTTATAGCAAATGAACTTCCCTCTTCCTGTATTCCGATTTTGAATATTATGACTCCATATCCAGGCTCCCGTTTTTATGAAGATTTATCAAGTAAAGGTTTAATTATTAATACGGACCTTAACTATTATAATGGTAAACACCTGGTGTTTAGTCATCCTGTTTTTAAATCGGGTGAACTTGAGGATTATGTGCAGAAGTTCTATTACCGTTTTTTTACAGAACAGTTTACGGCTTAATAGTTTGTGATCAGACATTTTTGATAAATGGGTATAAATTAATTTAATAATTTAAAAAGGGGAATATTATGAAGGGTTTAAAGAAATATCTTTTGTCGATGGGTTTAGTTGTGTTTATGTTATTTAACTGTGTTTATGTGTTTGCAGCAGATAACCTTGAAATTATTCATGAAGATGGGTTGCTGACTGTTTCTGTAGAAGATGCCATGCCTGAAAACATTTTTATGGAGCTTGGCAGAGAGTGTAATATTGATATTATCGCACATGGTGAAGTTTTTCCTCAAAAAGATGTGACCATAAAGTTGAAGGATATGCCCATAAAAGACGCTGTTAAGAGATTGGTCAGGGTGTGCGCGCTTAAAAATTATTTAATGGATTTTAAAAAAGATTCTGAAGGGGAATCAAGACTCGTAAAGATTGACCTGTATATGGGGGGAAGCGGCCAGAGAGTGCTTACTACAGGGAAAGAAATCTCTGCTAAAAAAACACGGGTTGAAAAAAATAATAAAAAATCGGTTAAAAGCACAGCATCTTCCAGTCGGAGGAATAAGAACAATAAGAACAAAAGACCTTACAAATCTTCATTTGCAAAAGATACTGATTTCCAATGGGACGGCTCAGCTCCTATCGCTTTTCCTGAGTATGAAGAAAAACTGCCTTTTGATCAAAGCAGTATCCCCTGGGATGAGGATGCCCAAAGTTTTGCAGATGGCACAATGGACCTTGTGCCTCCAGGTGTCAGGGATATGGCTGGAGAGCAGATAACTAAGATGGCTGAACAGATCGCGAAAGAGGAAGGCGTGGATACCGTTACCTCGGATATAGTTGCGAAGGCGCTGCAGATAATAGGGAAAGATCTTCCTCAGAATGTCAGGGATCTTTTGCCTAAAACACCAGGTGACCTTGATCAAGAAAAAATTGAAGTTGACCCGGGCCAGCTGAGTGGTGAGTAGTCATTATGTATAAAATCCGATTAGCTGTTTTTACTATTCTGTTCATGCAATTATTAATTGTCTGTTTTGCTGAGGCTTCATATTTCACTCAGGTAAATTTGGATGGTTTCGGAACGCCTGACAATACCGGCGGGCTTGAGATGAAGACAATGATTGTTTTTAAAGAGAAATTGTATATTGGTGTGGCGAATGAGGTTGAAGGGGCACAGGTTTGGTCATATGACGACAGGAACTATAAACAGGTAAATAGCAGTGGGTTTGGTTCAGCAGAGAATAGTGCTGTATTTGTCATGACTGCTGATGAAAATAATCTTTATGCGGGTACGACCAATGTCAATGGAGGAGAGATCTGGGCCTTTGACGGTCATGAGTGGAGATGTCTTCACATTGGAAGATTTGGAGACATTCTTAGTCAGTCGATAACGGCTATGGCTGTTTTTAAAGGAAAGCTTTATGTCGGCTTATGGGATCAGATTTCTTCACGTCCCACAGAGATCTGGATGTATGATGGAGAGGCATCCTGGGAAATGGTAAATTTTCCAGGATTTGGCAGTCGCCATAATTTATGTACAGTCGCTTTAGGTGTTGCCCCTGTTGATAATGAGGAAAGGCTTTTTGCCATGGTGTGGAAATCTTTTCAATATACAGGTAAAGACGCAGGATGTGAAATATGGACATATGACGGTAATGAATGGATAAAGATAAATACAGGGCTGGAGGGTTTTGGTAAAAAAGGTAAGGGGCGTGTCGGAATGGAGCCGTTTTCCTTTGCTGTGTATAAAGGAAAGATATATGTAGGGCTGTGGGCATTTGAAGGCGGAATAGGCTGGGAAGTCTGGGCCTGGGACGGCAAAGAATGGTCTCAGGTAAATAAGAATATTATGAAAGAAACATTCGGGTTCAGGCTTTGTATTGCGCTGACTGTTTATAAAGGTCTGCTTTATGCTGCTGTTACGGACGCGTTTACTGACTTTGAGCTCTGGTCATACGATGAAAAAAGATGGCAGAGGGTTGTGGGTAAAGATTGTGCCACGCCTTCTAAATTTGATGATATTGGTAATAAACTGATAAATTCAATGGCTGTATACAAAGATAAACTTTATCTAGGGCTTGTGAATGATAAAACTGGATATGAAATATGGCGAAATGATTTTCCTGAAATATATCCTCAAAAAAAACAGATGCTGATCGGAGAAAAAGAACTTTTTTATGCTGAGAGGGGAAAGGCTCCGATTAAGTGGGCATTAAATAATGAAAAAGTAGGAGTAATAGATACAGCAACCGGTTATTTTGAAGCGATTGCTTCTGGGGAGATATCTGTTTATGCCACTGACGCTTTTGGTTTTGGATTTTCACCTTTGGAAATCGAAGTCAGTAAAGGCGTAGTTAAAGATAAAAAAAGAATCCTGGCTTTTTCAAAAGTTATGCCTTCTCTTGTGCTGAACGACAGGTGTTCCAATGTTTTTTTGACAACAAAGGTTTATATTGATGAAACTGATATTACCTCGATTAATGTAGCTGCGCATTTCTCTCCTGCTTTAGATGGAGAGTTGACTCTTTGTGATGACGGCACACATGGAGATAAGGTTAAGGGTGATAAGGTTTTTTCTTTTGTGTTAGATGTTCCTAAAGATACTAAACCAGGTAAGTATGCTGTTAAATTTATTTCAACGCTTAATAAAGGAATAAAATATGTTTCCGAGGCATCCTTTACTGTAAAGCAGGGATATTCTGTGCCTACAATTGCTTCTATTGAACTCAAAGGAAATTGCGCTAACATTCCAATACTTTTTGACCTGACAGATCTGGATCAAGATAAGTGCAGGGTGACGGTTGAATATCTCAGAAAGGGTGAAAAATGGATGCCCGCATCAATATATTCAAAATCAGGATGGATAAAAAAATATAGAAATAAAGAGAAAATAAGCAATAAAATAGCAAAACTTCCAACCCCGGAGCTGGTTAATCATTATGTTTGTGTCTGGAACTCTGAAAAGGATGTTGGGAAGACAAAGGGCAAATATTTTATTCGCTTGACACCTGAAGATAAAAAAACAGTAGGACAAGCCGTGGTTTCGGATTTGCTGAAGATTAATAATAAAAAAAAGCCTGAACAAGAGATGATATATGTTAAAAAGGGTAATTTCTATATTGATAAATATGAATATCCAAATCAGTATGGCTCTTATCCAGAAACCCGGATGACCTTACAGGAGGCAAAGGACGTGTGCCTGGAACAGGGGAAGGAGCTATGTACTCCGAACCAGTGGGAAACAGCTTATCTTGGGGATTCAGAAAAAAATTATCCTTATGGAGACGATTACGGTTTTGAGGGAAGAAGTTTCTGCAATACCAATGGTTCTTCTGACAAGGTTTCTGTTCCATCAGGCATTTATGAAAATTGTGTAAATGATCTTGGTATTTATGATATGGGCGGTAATATTTATGAATGGTGCGAAAATGAAGAGGGAGAGGTTTTTATGGCTGACAGGAGTTACATTATGAATCCTTTGGATTCAAGCCGCATAAATGTTGAGGATCCTACCCATAGACATACTTATCTGGGTCACAGATGCTGTAAAAGCGGGAAGTAGTTTCTTCTCTGTTGATGAATGGGTTTTACCTTTATTCTTAATTTTTATCAGCCGTTCAGGTCCTGAAAGTCATTCTTTGATAATAATTGTTGTGTTTTAAAAATTTAGCTGTGCGCGTACTCCGAGAATCCATACAGTGTCTGTGTCTTCTTCACCTGCCATGTTATTGGCAAATTGTATGTCTGGAGAAATGCTGACATGGTCAGTTAGTTTAATGTTGTAATATGCTTCAATCGTATCTTCTGCTGCAGAGGTTCTTATGCTGGAGTTTCTTAGATCGTCACGGTAATCTTCTCCTGTTACAGAGCGGGCATAGGCTAAACCGAACACGTCATCATCACGGCCCCAGAGACTGCCCGCAAGCTGGAAGCCAAGACTCCAGGAATACGCTATTTCATAGACATTATAATCCTGACAGCCGATACGGGCAAAGGCTGTTATTGAATCTGTAATTCTCTGATCCATGCTCATGCCGAAGCCGTAACCACTCTCTCTCATTTTGGAAGGGTCATTGATTCCTGTTTTGTCACCTGAGTTGTGCCAGCCGTAAATACGGTAGTGGCCCTGCAGGTTGTTTATTTTTGGTCTTATGCCGAGCTCTGCTATCAGAAAGTTCTCGTCAAAGATATCCTCAAAATCACTGTCCGCGTCAAAAGCTGCCAGGCTTATATCAAATATATCATTCGGTGATATTATTAAGCGGGAGCCATATGCGTAATCAGGGAATTCAATTGCTATGTTATTAACGAAAACATCAGCTAAAAACTGTGAACATTCGTCATTTGCTACTTCGTTCCCGTCAAACCAGCGGGTCGCATCCATTTTTCCAAATGTTATTGCTATCCTTCCGTCCTTAAAACTGTGCTCATACCATATCTCAGAGATCTGCAGGTCAGCATCATCTCCTGTTGCATCGGCATTATAACCGTTAAATCCCGACAGTTCGTCATACAGGCCATTTCCCTCTCCCCCTTCAAGATTAAGGAGGGCCTTTCCGTTTTCTCCGAGCTGTGAAGTGATTTCTATGTTTACGGAATAGGTTGCGTCAGTATCATCATGATCGATGTTGTCGTCATTTCCTATAGTTCCCTGTACAACACTTGTTGCGCCAAGACTGATTTCAAGGCTTGAAAGAACATTATTTATGTCTTTAAGTTCCTTGAAACTGTTGTCATGCTCCGCAATTACAATTTCCTGCTTTTCAATTTTTTGGTCCTGTTCTGCGAGCTTTAGTTCCAGTTGTTCTATTCTGGTTTTAAGTGCTTTCAATTCATCTTTTATACTGTCTGCATTTAGCGTGAAGGGCAAGGTTGCAGTAAAACATATTGTTATAAGAATCGTCAAAAATAGTTTGTTGATCATTTTTGTCTCCCTTATGTTGTTATGTTTTTTAAGGTGTTGTGAATATATGATGTTATTAAGTATGTATATATATTTAGTATGTTTTTTTTGATAATGCATTTCTGGTGAGGCGTTTTTTCAATCACGGGATAATAAGTTAATGGTTTCTTACTGTAATATCAGGAGAAGGCGGAATGTTGTTTTAGGGGTGTTCGGGAACTCCCTTGACTGTGTCCTTAATAAGATTCAATGTGGTGTTTTGTCTTTTTACCACTAAAATGCTGGTTCTGCCATTATATAAATCTTCTTTGGCAAAGGTTTTTTTTGATTTCAGGAATTATTCCCTTGTAAAAAAGCACAGTCAATAATAGTTAAGTTAAATAAAATTATTATAAATTTGAAACGTTTTTAGGCTTGTAAATTTTAGAAGATTTCTTGCCAAACAATATAATTATTGTTTGGCAAGATTTAATCTTATAAAGGTATAAGAAGAATAATGGGGGGCTGATTTACTGGTTAAAAGGGCACATCATCATCCGGTATATCAGCAGGGCCTTTATCAAAAGGATTGCCTTTGCTTTCTGCGGATGATCCGCCTCTATCGTTTTTGCTTCCCAGCATTTTCATGTTGTCAATAATAATTTCGGTTGTCCAGCGTTTATTACCGTCTTTATCTTCCCAGTCTCTTGTTTGGAGTCTTCCTTCGACATAGATGAGGCTTCCTTTATGGAGGTATTCTCCGCAGACTTCAGCTGTTCTGCCGAAAGATACACACCTGTGCCATTCTGTTTCGTCTATTTTTTCGCCCTGTTTGTTTTTATACACTCTGGATGTGGCAAGATTAAAATTTGTAATGGCATTTCCATTATTTGAATATCTTACTTCCGGGTCTTTGCCAAGTCTTCCCACAAGAATTACCTTATTTACTGACATTTTATTCTCCTATTTGAATAGTTCAATTTTCTGTAAACAACATTTAATAATTATTCAAATATAATGTCAAGGATTTTGCCTTGATGTTTGTAGATGTTGTAAAATATTTTCTATAAAATTGATTTTAAAAATAAGCTTTTTTTTTTAACCTGTAGGATATTTATAAATATATATATGCTGTTTCTGTTTTAAAGATAAGTCCTGTTGTTTTCTCTTTATCTTATTTATTTTGTTATTGACTGTAACGCATGTATAATTTAGACTTGATGCTGATCAATAAAAGTAATTTAAAAATTTAATATTGCATTATAAATTATTATTCTTTGATCAAATCGACTATTTTAAAGGGTGAAATGGCTTCTAAAAAAAATTTACAAAATCCTGCTATTGAAGTTGCCGGGATAATACTAATTGGTTTTTCCATATTTTTGAGCTGCTGTCTACTTACCTATTATCCAGAAGATCCTTCTTTTTTGACGGGTTATTCTCAGGTTCCTGAAAAGATAAGTAATCTTGGTGGGTTGGTGGGTTCATATGCATCAAGCTGGCTTTTTCAGATGCTTGGTCTGGTTGCATATTTGATACCTGTTTCAATATTCCTTTTGTCCATTAAGATACTTTATAAGCCTGATTTTTCTTATATGTATTATGTCAGGTTGCTTCTATATCTTTTATTAATTGTCTGTATCCAGACGTTAATGAGTCTTTATTTTGGAAGACTTGATTTTTACAGGTATAATTTTGATGCAGGTGGAATTATCGGCATACTGCTGTCCGGTTCCTTAACCGGATACCTTAATGTGTTTGGTGCTTATCTTCTTCTTGTGATTATTGTACTGCTTATAGTTATGGTTATTACAAGAGTGTCCTATGTCCATCTCTGGAATGGTTTCTCAGACAAGGTATTATCAAAAATTAAGCTTCCTACGGGAATTGCTGGAGCATATTTTAAAGGTAAAGTCAAAAACTGGTCTGAGCTTTTAAAGTACAGAAAGAAGCTGAGCCCTGTCATAAAAAAAGAAGTGAAAGATATTTCTTCTGCTGATTGCGAATCTGATGAAGAAGCGGAAGATATAGAGGTTATAGTGAAGTCTAAACCTGTAGACAGGGTTTACCGACAGTCCGAGATTAAGGGTGATATTCCGATAAATGTATATGTTGAAAAAAATGAAAAGGAAGACAAGGAAGAACCTGTATTTGAGCCGGTAAAAAAAGGACCTGCAGTTGATTATAAACTCCCTCCTCTTAGTCTGCTTGACGAATCCCCTGACACCAGTATCGAGTTTAACAGAGATGGATTAAGGGAGGATGCGGATATTCTTATCCAAAAACTTAATGATTTTGGGGTAAAGGGTCGGGTTGTTGAGATCAGTCCCGGCCCGGTTATTACCCGATATGAATTTGAACCTGCACCCGGTGTAAAATTGAACAAGATCGTAGGGCTTTCCGATGATCTCGCTCTTGCGCTTAAGGCAATGAGTGTGAGGATCGCTCCGATTCCGGGGAAATCTGTTATCGGTATTGAGCTTCCCAATAAAAAACGCAAGAGTGTCTCTTTCAGGGAGATTGTTTCCCGTGAAGAATTTATCCGCTCAAAATCAAAGCTTACGCTTGGCCTTGGGAAGGACATTGCCGGAGGCACGGTGATAAATGATCTTTCCCGTATGCCGCATCTTCTTGTTGCCGGAACAACAGGGTCCGGTAAAAGTGTTTTTGTGAATACCGTCATATGCAGCATTCTCTATAATTCGACTCCGGATGAAGTACGTTTTCTGATGATCGATCCCAAAAGGCTTGAGCTTTTTCCTTATGACGGCATACCGCATCTTTTGCATCCGGTTGTGGTCGATCCGAAAAAAGCTGCAGTGGCACTCAGCTGGGCTGTCCAGGAGATGGAGCGAAGGTATAAGACCATAGCAGCAAATGGTACGCGGAATATTGTTCAGTATAATAAAAAAATTCAAAAGGAGATTGAAAGCGGTAAATTGTCTGCCGATGATGTGCAGAAGATGCCTTATATTGTCGTGATAATCGATGAGCTTGCAGACCTGATGATGATTGCTTCAAGAGATGTGGAAAGCTATATTGCGAGGCTTGCGCAGATGGCAAGAGCAAGTGGCATGCATCTTTTGATTGCGACACAGCGTCCGTCTGTGGATGTTTTAACCGGAGTTATTAAGGCAAACTTTCCAAGCAGAATTTCTTTTCAGGTATCTTCAAAAGTAGATTCCCGGACAATCATTGATACCATGGGCGCTGAGAAACTGCTCGGGATGGGTGATATGCTCTTTGTCCCGCCGGGTACATCAATGCTTCAGAGAATACACGGGGCATATATCTCTGAAAAAGAGATATTCCGTATTACTGAATTTATTAAAGCTCAGGGGCAGCCTACGATATATGATGAGTCAATTGTAGCAATTAATGAGGAGGACTCCAGTGCGCCGGTTGAAGGGGATGATGATTATGATGAGCTCTATGATCAGGCAGTGGCGCTGGTGGCGGAAATAAAACAGGCATCTATTTCAATGCTTCAGCGAAAGATGAGAGTTGGCTACAATCGTGCGGCAAGGATGATTGAGAGGATGGAAAAAGAGGGTGTGGTTGGTGTTAGTGACGGTGTGAGACCACGAGAAGTTCTCATTAATAAGCTATAAATGATTTTTAAAATGGCGTGTTTGGAGTACTGAATAACTTTATAAGTATGGATAAATATGAATAACAAAATTTTAAAATATTCAATTTCCCTGACAATTCTTTTTGTCTTTGTACTTTGTCCTTTTGCTTTTTGTGAAAAGGTTGAACTTGATGCTTGTATTATAGCCCTAGAAAATCGTTATGGTACTATGAAGGATATCACCGCTTCTTTTAATCAGGAAACTTTTTTAAGCATTGCTAACCGTATTGAAAAAGCAGAAGGAAATGTTTTTATGAAACAGGGTGGGAAGATGTTTTGGGATTATACTCATCCGACACCTCAGAAAATTATTCTGGACGGTGAAAGTCTCTGGGTTTATCTTCCTGAAGAAAAACAGGTGGTGAAGAGTAGTTTTACTTCTTTTTCATCACATATTGTGGCGGATCTTTTTTACGGGAAGGTTAATATTAAGAAAAGGTTTAACGTATCCTTTTTAAGTATGGACAGTGAAGATAATGCCAGTAATATTATTTTAGAGCTTTTACCTAAAGAATATAACCCCACGCTTAAAACACTTTTACTTGAGATTGATCCGGTTGGTTCTCTGATTACAAAAACCGTACTCGAAGATGAGCTGGGAACAAAAACAACCCTTATGTTTAGTGAGATCAAGGTAGACAAGGGAATTGAGGATTCATTTTTTATTTTTACACCTCCACCCGGGGTGGAAATTTTTAGCCCACCAAAATTCTGAAATTATAGTTAATGTCTTTAAATTTATCAAAACATCCTGATAGTGATAACCCGGCCAGCAGGCTTTTAAGTCTTTTGGAAAGAAGCGAGCCTGATATTCATGTGTCCGGGGTAAAAGGCTCCTACCCGTCATTATTGTCATCGCTGCTTTTTAGAAAACTTGAGAAGAGCTTTTTAATAGTTACATCTTCCCATGAAGCTGCCCAGGAGATATTTAATGAGCTTATTTTTTTTCAGGGGAAAAATAGTGCGGGCAGTACCGAGCTTTCTGGAAATATTTTGCTTTTTCCTTCTTCTGAAACACACCCGTATGAAAACGTTTTAAGCCACGGTGAAGTAAGTGCAAGGCGGATGTGGACTCTGTACCGATTATGTGATTCTCAGCAACCGGTTATTGTGGTGGCAAGCATCAGAGCGCTTTTACAGAAGACAATACCTGTTGATTTGCTTATCGACTCATGCTGTTCGGTTTCAAATGGTGATGAGATAGATCGTGATAATTTTACTAAAGTACTTATTGAAGGCGGTTATACCCGGGTAAGTCTTGTTGAGGACAGAGGTGATTTCAGTATACGCGGTGAGATTATGGATGTCTTTCCTCCCGGCTATGATAAGCCTTTGAGGATAGATCTTTTTGGAGATACTGTTGAGTCGATAAGGCTTTTTGATCCGGTTAGTCAGCGTTCCTGTCAGGATCTTTTAGAAGCTGTTATTGTTCCTGTGCGTGAGGTTGTTCTGTCAGAAAGTGTGCTGAATTGTTTTGAGGACAGGGTTGAGAAACATGAATTTGAAGAAATTTTTTCAACACGTAAGGGAAAGTCATTCTTTGATAATATTACCAGTGGTTTTCTTCCATCAGGTTCTGAATATGCGCTTTCATATATTTATCCTTCGCTGGCAACTTTCTTTGATTATCTGCCTGAAGAACGGATTATGTTCTGGTGGGATAAACGTGAAATTGATGAAGCTCTTGTAAAAATAAATTCTGATGTTTCAGAGTATTATTTTGCAGCAATTGATGAGAGGCGGGTTGTTTCACCTCCTGAGGAGGCTTTTATAAGTCATATTTCTTCTGAGACGCAGCAGGTTCTGCTTGAGCCGTGGAAAATAGAAGGGCCGACCGGTGTAAATATATCTTTCGATGTGCAGTCAAATGATGATATTCGCCGTGAGATTATGTCCTTTGATACATCTTCAGGAATGCTCTCTTCTCTTGCGGAGAAAATTGAGCAGTGGCTTAATGGTGGTGTACGTGTATTACTTATCTGTCATACACGAACACAGAGTGAGAGACTGAAAGATCTTTTTTCTGACTATGGTCTTGATTCTGACATTATAACTGACATGCAGTTTAATGACGCAGTAAAAGAAACAGGAAGTGACAATTTGAAAATTATTGTCGGCAGCCTGGCGACCGGATTCAGGTATGAAGAGGGTCTTCTTGTTATTATTACTGAAGAGGAAATATTTGGAGAAAAACGAAGGAGAATTAAGGCCCCGATTCGTAAACAGGGGTCAGCCGTTGCTGATTTCAGCGATCTTAAAGATGGGGGGCTTATTGTACATAGAGATAACGGTATAGGTATTTTTAAAGAGCTTCTCCGGCTTGATGCTGGGGGTATAAGCGCTGACTATTTACTTCTTGAGTATCTGGGTGGTGACAGGCTTTATCTGCCGGTGGACAGGATCAATTTAATAAACAAGTATGAGGGTTCAGAAGACGATGGTGTACAGCTTGACAAACTGGGCGGAGTCTCATGGAAAAGGACTAAAAAGAGGGTAAAGGAGGCAATAGAAAAAATTGCCAATGATCTTATAGAGCTTTATTCGGCAAGAAAGGTTTATAATGGCCATTCTTTTTCACCTGTGGATCATTATTACAGAGAGTTTGAGGCAGCATTTCCTTATGATGAGACACCTGATCAGATTGCAGCTATAGAGGATGTAAAAAATGATATGTCCTCTGATATGCCTATGGATAGGCTGATCTGCGGGGACGTGGGTTTTGGAAAAACTGAGGTTGCTTTGAGGGCCGCGTTTAGAGCTGTTATGGACGGGAAACAGGTTAGTGTGCTTGTTCCAACCACAGTATTGGCACAGCAGCATTTTTTGACTTTTAAGGAACGTTTTAAAGCTTATCCTGTAAAGGTGGATATATTAAGCCGTTTCAGGATCAGGAAAGATCAAAAGAGGATACTTGAGGAGGTATCAACAGGTAAAGTTGATATAATTATAGGTACACACAGGCTGGTACAAAAAGATGTGAGCTTTAAGGATCTGGGTCTTATTGTAATTGATGAGGAACATCGTTTCGGCGTTAAGCATAAAGAGCAGTTGCAGAAGATTAGAAAGACAGTGGATGTTCTGACCCTTACAGCGACTCCCATTCCAAGAACGCTTCAGCTGTCCCTGTTTGGTATAAGGAATTTTTCAACCATAGAGACTCCCCCTGAAGACAGACTTTCTATCCGGACTGTCATGACGCACTTTGAAGATGATGTGATAAAAGATGCAATTTCTCGTGAGCTTAAACGTGGAGGTCAGGTATTTTTTGTCCATGACCGTGTTCACTCTATTTCAGCTATGGGGCAATTTTTAAAAAAACTTGTCCCTGAGATGAACCTTGGAATTGCACATGGACAGATGAATGAAAAAGAACTTGAAAGTTCCATGATGCAGTTTGTTAAAAACGAGGTGGATGTTCTCTTGTGTACGACGATCATTGAGTCGGGTCTTGATTTCCCAACAGCAAATACGATTATAATAAATAATGCTCACCGTTTGGGGCTTGCGCAGATGTATCAGCTCAGGGGCCGGGTGGGCAGGGGAAAAGTAAGAGCATATGCCTATCTTCTGATCCCTGGAACAAGCATCTTGAACAGGGATGCGGCAAAGCGTCTTGAAGCTGTTTCTGAATTTACCGAGCTTGGGTCCGGCTACCGGCTTGCAGCGCGAGACCTTCAGATAAGGGGTGCTGGAAATATTCTGGGGCATTCTCAGTCGGGCCGGATTGCTTCAGTTGGTATTGACATGTATCTTGAGATTTTAAATGATACTATTAAAGAACGAAAAGGTGAGAAGTTTGTTCCGAGAATTGAGCCTGAAGTTAATTTAAACATACCTGCGTTTATCCCGGAGGAATATGTCCCTGATGTTAACCAGCGGTTGCTCATATATAGACGGTTTTCAACAGCTGTTTCTGATGAGGAAATTATTGACATTGAAGAAGAACTTCTTGACCGTTTTGGGCAGATACCGGTTGAGGTTGTAAATCTAATTAAAATAGCCGGGCTTAAAAATATTCTTAGAGAAAATATGATAATATCTGTAGATTCTAATAAAAAGGAAATAATACTGGCTTTTCATGAGAATGCTGTAACGCAGCTTGACAAGGTTCTTGCCATTGTTTCATCAGACCAGAAAAGATTCAGGTTTACCAAAGATAACAGGCTGGTTGCCGGTTATGATCGTAACAGTGATATAATCCTTGAAATAAAAGGAATTTTAAAGTAGTTTTAAAGGTTTAACGCATTATAAATCAATGTATTTAGCCAGCTCAAACTATAAAAACAACATTTAATCGAACCCATTAATTTTGAAAGGGAAAAAATGAAGAGTTTTATTATCCTTCTGGTCGTAATTTGTATCTGTAATGTTTCTTTTAATGATCTGAGGGCAGAAACAGTTGTGCTGGACCGGATTGTGGCTGTCGTGAATGATGAGATCATTACGCAGGCTGATCTTGATAAGTTCAAGAATATCCTGTATGTGGGGGCTGAACAAAAGCCATCCGGCATGCAGGCTGACATGCAGCTGCTAAATCAGATGGTGGAAAAAAGAGTAATGCTCCAGGAAGCAAAAGTTCTTGGAATTGAGGTTACGGAAGTTCAGCTTCAAAGAGCCGTTGATGATATCGTCCGGAAAAATAATTCTACTCTGGAAAAATTTAAAGAGATGGTAACCCAGGGCGGCATAACATTTGATGATTACTGCGATCTTTATAAGACGGAACTTATTCAGTCTCAGTTGATATCACAAAAGGTACAGGCAAAAATAAGCATAACTGATCAAGAGGTTGAAGAATATTATAATGAGGAGATAAAACCGGATGAAAAAGCCGGAGCAAGGGTGCGGATACAGCAGATACTTTTTGGAGTGCTGAAAGATGCTTCACCGGAAGATGTTGCAGTCATAGAAAAAAGAGCTGCTGAGGTACTTAAAGGTCTTCGTGAGGGTGAGCCTTTTGAGAAAATGGCTGTTACTTATTCTCAGGGACCTGCTGCGAAAACCGGTGGTGACATTGGGTATTTCCATCGTGGAGAAATTCTTCCAGAAATAGAAAAAGCAGCATTTGGAATGGAAGTGGGAGAAACAAGCCCTGTGATAAGAACCATTTTTGGTTTCCATATTATAAAACTAATTGACAAAGACCTTACTGATAAGGATAGGTCCTGGAAGGACCATGAAATAGATATTAAAAATATTCTTTATGGTAGGAAATATGAGGAGACTTTTAAAAGATGGATAGAAGGGCTTAAGAGTAAGTCATATATAAAAATAAAGTATTAAACCAGAGTATGAGAGATCTGAATTTGTTATGGAAGAAAAAAGCAGGACACAGCTTAAAGAAGACATGAAATCTCTCCAGCAGTTGGGTGAAAGTATCGTTAGGCTGCCGATTGAACGGATAAATAAAATTGATATGCCTGATGTCCTTCGTGAATCAATTCTTCTTGCAAAAACACTTATAAAGCATGGAGCAAGGCGGAGACAGATGCAGTATATCGGCACATTGATGCGGAAGATCGACGCTGAACCCATTAGACGTTTTGTTGACGATATGAATCTGGGCAGTAAAAAAGAGTCCAGGAAATTGCAAAAGCTTGAAAAACTGCGTGAGGACCTTATCCATGGCAAAGACGGGGTAATGGATAAGCTTCTGGGAAAATACCCCGGAGCTGATAGACAGCACCTCAGACAGCTTGTCCGTAATGCTGTGAAAGAAAAAGAGAAGCAGCAGCCGCCTAAAGCTTCACGGGTACTGTTTAAATATCTTAAAGAAGTATCATCTGAAAAAGATTTGGAGGAGTTTTAAAAATGAGCATCGAGTCAACTAAGATCATCTATTCAATGATGGGTGTGAGTAAGTTTTATAATAAAAAGCCGGTGTTAAAAAATATCCGGCTCTCCTATTTTTACGGGGCAAAGATCGGCGTCCTCGGACTTAACGGTTCCGGGAAAAGTTCACTTCTAAAGATCCTTGCAGGCGTAGATAAAGAGTTTGAGGGGGAAACCACAATATCCCCCGGGTTTACTGTCGGTATGCTGGAACAGGAACCATTGGTTGACAGTACCAAAACAGTCAAAGAGGTGGTTGAGGAAGGGGTTCAGGAAACAATTGATCTCTTAAACGAGTTTAATAAGATTAATGATTCGTTTTCAGAGCCCATGTCTGATGATGAGATGAACAAGCTTATTGAAAGGCAGGGTGAAGTTCAGGATAAGCTTGATACACTGAATGCCTGGGATCTGGATGCACAGCTGGATATGGCTATGGACGCGCTTAGATGCCCTGACGGAGATACCCAGGTAAACATCCTGTCCGGCGGTGAGAAACGGCGGGTGGCGATGTGTCGGCTTCTTTTGCAGAAACCGGACATCCTTTTGCTGGATGAGCCTACAAACCATCTCGATGCGGAATCAGTTGCCTGGCTGGAACACCACCTTCAGCAATATGAGGGGACGATCATTGCCGTTACTCATGACCGTTATTTCCTGGATAATGTTGCCGGTTGGATATTGGAGCTTGACCGCGGCCAGGGTATTCCGTGGAAGGGAAACTATTCATCCTGGCTGGAGCAGAAGCAGAACAGGCTTCAGCAGGAGGGAAAAGAGGAGAGTGACAGACAAAAAACCCTTCAGCGTGAGCTTGAGTGGATAAGGATGTCTCCCAAGGGACGGCACGCCAAATCTAAAGCGCGTATCAGTTCCTATGAGTCTCTTTTGTCTCAGGAAAAAGAAAAAAGCGCCCGAGATCTTCAGATCTTTATCCCCCCGGGACCCCGTTTGGGAGATATGGTGATACAGGCTGACAACATTGTTAAATCTTATGATGGACGTGTCCTGGTTGACGGGATGTCTTTTCTTCTGCCTGCCGGAGGGATTGTCGGGATTATCGGGCCCAACGGTGCTGGTAAAACAACTCTGTTCCGGATGCTCACCGGAGAGGAGACCCCTGATTCGGGAACTATAAAGATCGGTGACTCTGTAAAGCTGGCTTATGTGGATCAGGGCCGTGATTCGCTTGATCCGGGCAAGACCATCTGGGAAGTGATATCAAATGGGCAGGATATGCTTAATCTTGGCGGTGTTGAAGTTAATTCACGGGCTTATGTTGCCCGCTTTAATTTCTCGGGTGCGGACCAGCAAAAGAATGTCGATGTTCTTTCAGGCGGAGAAAGAAACCGGGTTCATCTGGCCAACATGCTTAAAGAAGAGGCAAATGTGCTTCTTCTTGATGAGCCTACAAATGACATTGATGTTAACACTATGCGTGCCTTAGAAGAGGCTCTGGAGAATTTTGCAGGATGTGCTCTTATTATAAGCCATGATAGGTGGTTTCTTGATAGAATTGCAACTCACATCCTGGCTTTTGAAGGTGAAAGCAAAGTGGTGTGGTTTGATGGTAACTACAGTGAGTATGAAGCTGACAGGAAGTCGCGTTTGGGCGCGGCTGCTGATCAGCCTCATAGGATCAAGTACAGGCAGTTGACCCGTTAGAAACGATAATCCCGAACAATTGTTTTGGTCATGAGATCAGTTTAACAGAAGTAAGGATTTTCCGGGACAAAGGTTATTGATTATTGTTTTTACTCCGTATTGCTGATTTTATTATAACCTGTTCGACGGGTATGTTCGGCATCGGGCTGTTTGTTGTTTCAGTAGAGGAAATTTTGTCGACGACTTCTAAACCTTCAATTACTTCAGCAAAGACAGCATACCCGAAGTCGCGACTGCCATGATCAAGGACTTCATTGTTTTTTAGGTTAATAAAAAACTGTGATGTGGCGCTATTAACTATATTGGTTCGCGCCATTGAAAGAGTTCCACGTAAATTTTTCAGGCTGTTGTCAGCCTCATTTTTAATCGGAGGCAGGGTCTTTTTTCTGTTCATTTCTTTTGAAAATCCACCGCCCTGGATAACAAAACCCGGGATAACCCGGTGAAAGATTGTATCGTTGTAAAAACCATTGTCAATATAGGAAAGAAAGTTTTTAACTGTTATTGGTGCTTTTTCAGGGAAAAGTTTTATTTTTATATCTCCTTTATTTGTTAAAAAAATAATAGTATTTTGACTATCATTAGCTGTTGTTTTTTTTGTAGTAGATTGCTGTTCATTTGCAGAGCATGCTGAAAAGAAAAAAAGTATTGACGCTGCTACTGAAAATTTTATTAAAAATTGTTTCATGATTTTTCCTTTACTGTTTTAGCAAGTAAACAAATTCACTTTAAGGCAGGACTTGGAGTCCCAATCTTAAGCAGTTGCTTAGATGCCAGTTTTTAATGTAATATTTCTTAATCTTTTAATAAGACCGGTTTTTTAAGATTGAAACTAAAAGTATAGAATCGTGATTTTACTTGATTCAACAGGTTACTTTCCTGCCGGTTTGTATTCGTCTGCATAATCAATTTTTGCATTTTCTTTTAATTTGGCGATAAGATCTTTCTTGAATTTCCAATTTTGCATTTGATTTATAGCTTTAATTATATAGTCACGAGATTCTTCAAGTGTTTTTGTCTTTGCCTCAATTATTTCGATAACCTGAATGATATGAAAACCGAACCTTGTTTTAATAACCGGGCCGATCTCATTGACTTTTTGGCTGAAGGCTGCTTCTTCAAAGTCTTTTACCAGTCGTCCGCTGGCAAAAGTGCCGAGGTCTCCGCCTCTTGCTTTTCCGCTGGGGCAGTTAGAATTTTCCTTAGCAAGTTCACCAAAATCAGCGCCTTGAAGTAGTTGTTTTCTTAAATTTTCAATTTTATCTTTTTTTTCTTTTTTAACTGTCTCATTATCTTTTGAATCTGTTTTAATTAGTATGTGGCGAGCGTGTACTTTCTTAGGTTTGTTTGGATGTTTGTTAAACCTTTTCTTAAAGAATTCTTTTATTTCAAGTTCTGTTGGAACGTGCTGATCTTTGTTTTTTAAAAAGACAAGCTTTTCAATCTGAAGCTCGAAGCTGATATTGTCATTTAAATCTTTCATTTCCAGACCAGCCTGTTTAAGCGCTACACCAAGATCCATGTCCTTTTGCAGGCGTTTCATATATTCGTTAAGCTTATCTTCTATTTCTTTATTTGTTACTTCTATTTTAAGCTTATCGCATTCCGCTTTAAGGAGGGTACTGGTTATGAAATTATTTATTATCGTTCCCTGTATGCCGGTCTTAAATTCGTCTGTTTGATCAGCAGGAATTCTATCCTTTGCAGTATTAAGGATTCTGTTTGTATGTTTGTCAAGTTCAGCTTGTTCCATTGCTTTGCCATTTACTGTCACTACTGGTGGAGTACTTTTTAAGTCTGCTGCTTCAGTATTATCCTGAGAGACTATTTTATTGTCGTCTGAGCATGCTGAAATAAATAATAGTATCAATGTGAAAACAATTATTCCTAGTGAAAATTGTTTCATGACTTTTCCTTTTAATGTTCTAGCAAGTAAGCAGGTTTCACTTTAAAGCAGGAACAGTGATTCTGATCTTAAGCATTTGTTCAATGGTCAGTTTAGACTGTGGTGTTTTTAATTTTTTAATAAAACTGTCTTTTGAAATTGAAACTTAAAGAGTAGTTCTGAGCTTTTGACTAAATCAGCAGGTTATTTTACTTTAGGTTTATATGCATCTGCATAATCAATTTTTGCACTTTCTTTTAATCTTGCAATAAGGTCTTGAGTGATTTTGTTTTTCTGTTTCATGTTTAGGGTGTTTACAATAGAGTCGCGTGATTCTTCAAGGGTTTTTGTTTTTGCCTCAATTATTTCGAGAACCTGAATGATATGATAACCAAACCTTGTTTCAATAACCGGGCCGATCTCATTGACTTTTTGGCTGAAGGCTGCTTCTTCAAAGGTTTTTACCATTCGTCCGCGTGCAAATGTGCCGAGGTCTCCACCTTTTGCTTTTCCGCTGGGGCAGTCAGAATTTTCTTTAGCAAATTCAGCAAAATCAGCGCCTTGGAGTAGTTTTTTTCTTAAATTTTTAATTTTATCTTTTTTTTCTTTTTTAACTGTCTCATTATCTTTTGAATCTGTTTTAATTAGTATGTGGCGCGCATGTACCTGAGCAGGTATGCTAAACTGTTTGTTTTTGCTTTTGAAGTATCCTTCAATTTCCGCTTCTGTTGGAGCTGGTTGATCTTTAGCTTTTAGCGCTACCAGTTTTTCCAGTTGAAGCCCGAAGCTAATATTGTCATTTAAATCTTTTATTTCCAGACCAGCCTGTTTAAGCGCGGTATCAAGATCCATACCCTTCGGCAGGCGTTTCGTATATTCGTTAAGCTTATTGTCAAGTTCTTTTTTTGTTACTTTGACTTTGCGCTTATTGCATTCAGCTTCAAGGATGGTACGGTTTATAAAATTATCGATTATCCTCCCCTGCATGCTGGTCTTAAATTTGTCTATTTGTTCAGCAGGTATCCTGCCTTTTACTGAATTAAGAATTTTGTCTATCTGTTTGTCAAATTCAGCTTGTTCCATTGCTTTACCATTTACTGTTACGACTGCCGAGTCTTTTGTTGAGTTTTCTGCTGAGACAAGACTACTTGTGTTTATTATGCATAGAAACAATACGGCAAAGAGTGTGACGGCTGATTTACTGATTGATTTAATGTTTTTGGATAATAATGTCATTTTTGTTCTCCTTTTTTGTTTTTTTTGAATCTAGCCAGGAACAGTGGGTAACCTCTAATTATTTTAAGCTAAAACTTTTAATATTGTTTATGATAACGATGGATTATCAATTCTATTAATGATTTTTAGGTTGAGATCGAAATATATGTGAACGATATATATAAGTCAAATTATTTTTATCAAGTATTTTAATAAATAAATTTTTTTTATTTATGATGTAAATCAATAACCAGATCAGGATTAAATATGTTATTGAAAAAACAAGTGATGCATTTGTTGGATCCAAAAATGAAATAAATACATTTTTATATATCCATGAATAGACTGAAATGGTTTTATCGTTATATTCAATTGCTGTATTTAGAAGTATTCGGGTTGTTAAGGCTGCTACAAGGTAAGCTAAGATTGAATTTCGTCCCATTATTTTAAAAAAATTAGTATATTTTTGATGTTTTCTTACCTCCACTAATTCATAACACATGGCAAAAAGAACCATTGCATATCCGCTGGTTAAGATAACAAATGAACTTGTCCAGAGAGTTTTATTTACAGCGAATACCTTATTAAATATTATTCCTGTTATTGTAATGATAAGTCCGAAGGTTATCAGTATGAGACTGGTTTTAGTTTTTGCAGGCTTTTGTTTTAGCCAAATTCCTGTGAAGTATCCTGCAAGTACACTTGTGTAAGCAGGCAAAGAGCTTAACAGCCCCTCTGGTTCAAAAGCTCCCTGATTAAGCATATGGGGTGTGGTCAGAATAAGTCTGTCAATGTATGGAACAAGGCTTTGTCCTTGTGACAGGTTGCCGGGTGTATGTCCGGGAAGCGGGAGAAAATTTAACATTAACCAGTACCCAAAAAGTATCAAAAAAAAGAGAGCCCACTGCTTTGCCGGTTTAAGGTGAATTATGGTTAGCGCAGCTGTAAGGTAAACAAGACTTATCCTTTGTAGTACTCCCATTATTCTTAATTCTTCAAGGCTGAAAAGATAATTTCCTGAGAAAGATTTAAGCAGTATTGTTGAAAAGTTAATTAATAGTCCAAGTAAAAATAGTATCAAGGTTCTGCGAATTATTTTGATATAGGTGTTCAGACCTGGATAAGTCCCTTTTGTAACATAATCTGTAAATGAGAAAGACATTGATGCTCCAACAATAAAAAGAAAAAAAGGAAAGACCATGTCTGCAGGAGTACATCCGTTCCATTTTGAATGTCTTAAAGCAGGATAAATATGCTGCCAGTTTCCGGGGTTATTGACAATGATCATTCCTGCAATTGCAATACCCCTGAAGACATCAAGAGAACAAAGCCTAAAAGGGATGTTCTCTTTTACATTTGGATCTGATCGGTTCATATAATTAATTTTGCTTAGCAGTTTGATTGTTGAATTATATATAGTGTATTAAAAATGTAAAAATTAAAAGCTAAAGATATGTAAAAAATCTTAATCATAATTGATTTTAGGGCTTCTGAAGGTGCTTAAACTATGAGAATGTTATAGACAAGTTTCTTGTTTTGTATTGTTTGAGTAATTCAATATTCGTATGGCTGCAACAGTTGTGAGGGGAGGGTACTGAGAATATTAAAATAGTTATTGATAGATCATTTTTGCAGGCAGTAATAACACATTTTATTATGTGAAATTTGTTAAAGTTAAGATTGATTTAAAGTTCTAAGTATCTATTCCCTCCATTGTTTTGCGGTTCCGTTATGCCATTTCCAGGCAGTTTCAACAATTGTATTGATATCATTCAGTTTGGGGGTCCAACCGAGAATATCTTTTGCTTTTTGCGAGGAAGCGATAAGGATGGCCGGATCGCCCGGTCTTCTCTCTCCGTTGATGATCTTGATGTTTTTACCGGTTATTTTTTTTGCGACATCGATGATTTCTTTTACACTGTGACCAAAGCCGTTCCCAAGATTAAAGAAATTTGAATCATTACCCTTTGTCAGGTAGTTGAGTGCGAGGAGGTGGGCATCCGCAAGGTCATTAATATGTATATAGTCCCTTATGCAGGTACCATCTTTTGTATCATAGTCATTTCCGTATATGGTAATATGTTCTCTTTCTCCCAGCGCAGCCTGAAGAATAATAGGTATGAGGTGTGTCTCTGTTTCATGGAATTCACCGATGTCTCCTGAGGGGTCAGCTCCGGCAGCGTTAAAATATCTAAGTTTGACGTTCTTGATATTGTATATTTTATCATACCAGTCGAGCATTTTCTCCACGGTAAGTTTTGTTTCTCCGTAAACATTAGTGGGTTTCTGGGGATGCTTTTCATCTATTGGTATTTTTACGGGTTCTCCAAATGTCGCTGCTGTAGAAGAAAAAATAAAATGTTTTACGCCTGCTTTATGCATGGCGTTTAGCAGGTTAAGTGTGCCGAAAACATTATTTTCGTAGTATATTTCTGGTTTTTCCATAGATTCACCCACAAGACTGTAGGCTGAAAAGTGCATGACCGCTGTGATCTTGTGTTTTTGAAAAACACTTTCGATATCATCTTTGTTTCTCAGGTCTCCTTTATGAAAAGGGATGTCCTTTATAGCTTCTATGTGGCCTTTTTCCAGGTTGTCAAACACAATGGTTTCAATATTATTTTTTTTTAGTGTTCTTACCATGTGTGAACCGATATATCCGGCTCCGCCTACTACAAGTACAGTCATGACTCATCCTTTGGTTAAATAGTTTTTATTAGAAATACTTTAAATGTTTTATTAAGGCAAGATAAAATAAAGCAGGGTGTGTTATTTATTGTTTATTCTTCAATTGTTACTCGTAAATAGGTCTTAGTATTCATTCATGTTTCTATTAAACTTTATTGTTTATTACATTTGTGGTATTATAAAAAATTATAAATGAATAAGAAATATGTCAAATTAATGAGTAATTAGGCTTATGTTTGTTTATCCTGAGAAATATGATGTCATTGTGGTTGGTGGTGGTCATGCCGGTTATGAGGCATCCATTGCTGCTGCAAAAATGGGATGTCATACACTTCTTTTAACAATAAACCTTGATACAATAGGTCTCATGTCGTGTAATCCTGCTATCGGAGGGCTGGCAAAGGGGCAGCTTGTTAAGGAGATCGATGCTCTTGGCGGTATAATGGGAAGAGCAATTGATGATACTGCTATTCAGTTTAGAACGCTGAATACTAAAAAAGGTCCTGCGGTCAGGTCTTCTCGTGCACAGGCGGATAGGCAGAACTACAGGCTCTGGATAAAAAGCGCTGTGGAAAACGCTGTTGGTCTTGATGTTAAACAGGGGCTGGTTGAAAAAATTGTTGTAAAGGATGGCTGTGTAACCGGTGTTGAAACTTTTATAGGTGAAATATTTAATTCACGGACAGTCATTCTTACTCCGGGAACATTTTTGAATGGGCTTGTTCACATCGGGTTGGTAAATTTTCCTGCGGGAAGATTGGGAGAGCTTCCTTCAAAGGGATTGTCTGATAGTCTTAAAGAACTGGGTTTTAATCTTGGCCGGCTTAAAACAGGCACAACTCCAAGGCTGGATTCGAAAACTATAAATTATGATGTTTTAGAAATCCAGGATGGGGATTATCCTCCAAAGCCTTTTTCTTTTTCAACAACAGAAGTCCGTCAGAAACAGGTCCCCTGTCATATAACTTATACAAATGAGAAAACCCATGAGATCATAAGGGAAGGGTTTGATCGCTCACCGATGTATACAGGTATTATTAATGGTGTCGGTGCAAGATATTGTCCGTCTATTGAAGATAAGATAAAACGATTTCCTGATAAAAACAGGCATCAGATCTTTATTGAACCTGAAGGATATAATACAACGGAAGTATACCCTTCAGGAATTCCCACCAGTCTGCCGCTTGATATTCAAATAAGGATGGTAAGAAGCATAAAAGGTCTTGAAGAAACAGAGATTATGCGTCCGGGTTATGCTATTGAATATGATTATATTGACCCTGTGCAAATAAGGCCCACCCTTGAAACAAAACGAATTTGCGGGCTCTACCTTGCAGGTCAGATCAATGGAACATCAGGTTATGAAGAGGCCGGGGCACAGGGTCTTATGGCAGGGATTAATGCTGCTCTTAAAGTAAAGGGTGAAAAGCCTTTTATCCTGAACCGTTCGGAAGCATATATAGGTGTATTAATAGATGACCTTGTTACTAAAGGAACAAAAGAGCCTTACAGAATGTTTACCTCAAGAGCAGAATACAGGCTGGTCTTAAGAGAGGATAACGCAGATATTAGGCTAATGGAAAAAGGTTACAGACTTGGTCTTTGCGGGAAAGATGATTATATAAAGGTAAAAGATAAAATAGAAAATACAAATGCTGATCTTTTAAGAGTCGCAACGACTAAAATACAGCCCACAGACGTTGTTCAGGAATGGCTAAATAAAAACGGGACCACATCCCTTAAATTTCCTGTTATGCTAAAAGAACTTATTAAAAGACCTGAGCTTAGCTACGCGTCTTTTTCCGAGCTGAATATGCTGCCAGATGATTTGTCTCCTGAAGTGATAGAACAGGTTGATATTCAAATTAAATATGAAGGTTATATTAACAGACAGAACCTGCTTGTGGCGAAATTTAGAAAACTTGAGAAAGCAAAAATATCTCAAACTTTAGCCTATGATGATATCCCCGGCCTTAGTGCAGAAACAAAAGAAAAGCTTAAAGAGGTAAGGCCTGTTTCTCTTGGGCAGGCATCAAGGATCTCAGGGATTACGCCTGCTGCAATTTCAATACTTATGGTTTATCTAAAAAAAGTCACTGACAGTGTAGCCTGATAATGAGGATGTCTTTAAAGCTTTTTTGCTGAATCACAACTTGTTTATCCTGAAATTTAAAATATAATTATGGCTCTTATTAAAGAAGCTGAGAATATCGGGAATAAAGATTCTATCCTCAACGTATTGATGGATAACTTTGGAGAATCTGTGCCCGGTAAGGTTCTTGCCGAGCTTTCCGGTATATCACGTTCAGGGGTCTGGAAGCATATTGCTTCGCTTAGAAAAGAGGGTTTTAATATAAATGCTGGAATAAAAAGCGGTTACATGCTTAATTGTGTTCCGGATAGACTTTTACCAAAGCTTGTTCAGAAGAGTCTTAAAACTGAACGGGTTGGAAAAAGAATTGAATATTATGAGAGCATTGATTCTACAAACGCTGCTGCAAAAGATCTTGCTTTAAAAGGAGTTCATGAGGGAACAGTTGTTGTTGCTGAGTATCAGACAAAAGGAAAGGGCAGGTTGAAGCGTTCATGGCTTGCACCTTCCGCGGGAAACATCCTTTTCTCCGTAATATTTTATCCTAAGATAGGTACGGACTTGGTATTCAGGTTAACCATGCTTGCTTCAATAGCAGCTGTAAAGGCGGTTAGTAGAATTTGTAAGATTGATGCTAAAATTAAATGGCCTAATGATCTTTATATAAATGGAAAAAAAGTTTGTGGTGTTTTAACCGAATTTTCAGCAGATTTTGATAGCGTACACTATGTTGTAGTGGGGATTGGTCTAAATGTGAATTTTAAGACATCAAAAAACAAAGAAATTGAAAATATCGCAACATCGCTCATGGAAGAATGCGGCGAGAAAATTTCAAGGCTTTCTGTTTTTACGGCTCTTTTAGAAGAACTTGATTTACTATATAAATCTTTTGTAGAGACTGATGGTGAGGAGCTTGAAAAAGAGTGGAATACGTATTCTATGGTTGTTGGTAGGAAAGTTAGGATAATCTCAGGTAAAGATGAGAAGCGTGGTGTTGCAAAAGGTATAAATAAATATGGTCACCTTATCTTGTTGAATGAGAATGGACAGAACGAAGAAATTGTTTGCGGTGACCTGTCCTTAAGATTTAACTGAAAATTCTTTTTTTTATGGAAAAAATAAAGGCCGGTCTATTTATAAAGCAATTTTCATCATATTCTCTTTTGCCGGATGTGGTCAAGAGTGTGATGCAAAAACCATATTCTGTTTATCTGGACGGAGGAAGCGGACAGTTTGAATTGTCTAGATATTCGTTTCTTGCGGCAGATCCGTTTTTAATTTTTAAATGCTGGGGAAACAGAATAAGTATAACTGACTTTGATGGTGAGCGATTTTTAGTTGCTAATCCTTTTGAATATATTAATGATCTTGTTAACAGCTATGAAATTGACAGCTGTAAAGAAAAAGCGCCGTTTATTGGAGGCGCAGCCGGTTATATCGGTTATGATATGGGGAGGCTGATTGAAGAAGTTCCTGCCACGTTAAATGATGATCTTGATATACCGGATGCCGTTTTGTGCCTTTATGGTTCTGTAATAATTGCTGATCATTTAAATAATGAACTTTATGCTGCAGCATCCGGATTGCCTGAACGCGGGAAAGTTCAGCAGAAAAATAAAGCTTTGGAAGATCTTGATAGCTTATTAAGTTTTGCTGATTCTAATAAGATCAATATTGAAAATCAGGGTGTGGATGAAAAAAATGAACACTGTTTCCTTGAATCAAATTTTAACCGTGAGGATTATATTGAAGCGGTAAAGAAAGTTAAAGAACATATTGCCCAGGGAGATGTGTATCAGGTTAACCTTTCACAGCGTTTTGTATGCGAAAATAATCGTTTGCCTTTTGATGTTTATGGTTCTTTAAGAGAAATAAGTCCCGCACCTTTTTCATGTTTTCTTAATTATTCGGATTTTCATATCCTGAGTTCATCTCCTGAGGCCTTTCTTAAATTTAACAGAAGGCAGGTTGAGACCCGGCCTATTAAGGGAACCCGGCCCAGAGGAAAAACAGATAAAGATGATATCAGGATGAAAAATGATTTACTGAAAAGTGCTAAGGACAGGGCAGAGTTATTAATGATTACTGACCTTGAGAGAAATGATCTTGGCAGGGTATGTAAATATGGATCAATTCATCCTGAATCCCTTTTTGAGCTTGAAACATATTCAAATGTCTTTCATCTTGTGTCATCTATACAGGGCGAACTTTTGGATGATAATTGCCATGTAAACTGTTTAAAAGCCTGTTTTCCCGGAGGTTCAATTACTGGGGCCCCAAAAATACGATCAATGGAGATCATTGAGGGGCTTGAAAGGTGCAGAAGAAAGATATATACTGGTTCAATCGGTTATTTCGGTTTTAATCAAAAGTCAGATTTTAACATTGCAATCAGGACTATACTTCACAAAAACGGCAAATACTATTTTAGCGCTGGAGGGGGTATTGTCGCTGATTCTGATCCTGAGCTGGAATATGAAGAAACACTTCATAAAGCAAAAGGGATGATGGCGGCGCTTGGGGTAACGTTAACGTGTTAGATTGAAATCAGGCCTGGATAATAGAATGTCTTTAAATGAACAGATGATCTACTATAATGGAAAGCTGCGAAAAGAGAGTGAGGTTTGTCTGTCGCCCTTTAACCGGGGATTTAGTTTTGGAGACGGTGTTTTTGAAACTCTGAGGGTGTATTCTGGAAAGGTGTTTAGACTGGAGAGTCATATCAACAGGCTTTTTATAGGTCTTGACCTGCTTGGGATAGAAAGAAATGCCGACGCTGGTTCAATTGAAAAAGCGGTAAAAAGTCTTATTGATAAAAACAACTTAAATGATGCGAGTATAAAAATAAGTGCATTCAGGGAAGAATGTCCGGGGCTTGACCCTGTTTCGGGTTTAAAAGCGTGTTACCTGATTACTTCAAGTGTTTTTGATTTTAAAAGGAAGGAAAGGTGTGAAAAAGGTATCAGTGCCGGGATTGTTACAATTAGAAGAAATCAGTCCTCACCTCATGTGTTTATAAAAAGCCTGAACTATTTGGAAAACATTCTTGGCAGAAGAGAAGCACAGGATAAAGGTTATGATGAGGCAGTTTTTTTAAACAGTTCTGATTACGTGGCTGAGGGTTCAATCAGTAATATTTTTACGGTTAAGAATTCTGTGTTGTTTACGCCCTCATTGGATACGGGAATTCTTAAAGGTGTAACACGGGATGTTGTGATTGAACTTGCGGTTGATATTCGAATAAAGTGCTGTGAGAAGTTCCTTGAAACAGATGACCTTTTAACAGCAGACGAAGTTTTTATGACTAATTCTCTAATGGAGATAATCCCGGTTAGAGAAATTAATGGACAGATGTTCAGTGACAGGTGCCCGGAGGTAATTACTGCGGATTTTATGCGGATGTATAGAGAAAAGGTTGATAAGGAACAGGTAGGCGGGTAATGAAAGTATTAGATGTTAAATTTCTTAAGAGTGTTTATAAAGTTGCTGCTCTTCCAAAGGGACAGATGCCGGAGATAGCTTTTTCCGGCCGGTCAAATGTAGGGAAGTCTTCACTTATAAATACCCTGGTAAACAGAAAGGGAATTGCAAAAACAAGCTCAACTCCTGGAAGGACCCAGGCTCTTAATTTTATTGATGTTAACAGTGCTCTTTATTTTGTTGATCTGCCCGGATATGGTTATGCCAGGGTTCCTGCTTCTGTTAAGAAGGATTGGCAGCAGCTTATAGAGAGTTACCTTGAAAAAAGTGGTAATTTAAAACTTGTTATTCTTATAATAGACTCAAGGCGTGATCCTAGGGAGGAAGAAGCGCAGTTTGCAGAGTGGCTTAAGGTAAACAGTATTTCCTGTGTTGTTGTACTTACAAAAATAGATAAACTGAAAAAAGGAAAAAGGCAGAAAGCGTATAGCGTTTGGCAGAAATTCCTTGGTATTGATCATGTGCTGCCTTTTTCTGCATTAAGCGGTGAGGGTAAAGGCGGTATCTGGAGTGTTATTGAACAGCATTTAAATGTAAAAGATTAATCAAGTAGAAAAGGGATGATTATGAAGCTTTTAATTACTGGGGGGGCAGGATTCATTGGGTCAAATTTTGTAAGGCATATATTCAAAGAGTATCCGCAATATACAATTATTAATCTCGATAAACTGACATATGCCGGGAATCTTGACAACGTAAAGGATATAGCTGATAACGCAGGTGACAGCAAAAGGTATAGCTTTGTCAGGGGGGATATCTCTGATAAAGTCGTTGTTGAAGATATTTTAAAAGATGGCGTGGATGCTGTTATTAACTTTGCGGCAGAGTCACATGTTGACAGAAGTATTGATGATTCAAGGGTCTTTGTAGATACCAATATAATTGGTACACAAGTTCTGCTTGATGCAGCTATGAAGTTTAAGGTTAACAGATATGTTCAGATATCAACCGATGAGGTTTATGGTTCTCTTGGGCCTACTGGTAAATTTTCCGAAACAACTCCTCTTTCACCAAACAGTCCCTATTCTGCAAGTAAGACAAGCGCTGATCTTTTTGTGCGGGCATTCTATGAAACCTATGGGCTGAATACTGTTATTACCAGATGTTCAAATAACTACGGGCCTTATCAGTTCCCTGAGAAGCTTATACCTCTATTTATTACAAACGCGTTTTTTGATCAGGAGCTTCCTCTGTATGGTGATGGAATGAATATTAGGGACTGGATATTTGTTACAGATCACTGTAAAGCAATTGATTTGGTTCTTCATCATGGAAAATCCGGTCAGGTATATAATATTGGCGGGAATGAAGAAAAGGATAATACTGAAATTACAAAAACTATTCTGAAAGCGCTTAACAAACCTGAGTCTCTGATAAAACGGGTTAAAGACAGGCCGGGACATGACAGAAGGTATGCTATTGATGATTCAAAAATCAAAAATGAGCTTGGCTGGTCTCAGGAATATGACTTTGAGACAGGAATGAATGAAACTGTAAAATGGTATATTGATAACAAAGACTGGTGGGAAAGAATAAAGACAGGTGAATATCTGAAATTTTACAGCCGCTGGTATGAAGGCCGTTAATTTATAATACGTAATTAAATGAAGGTAATTATGAAGATATTGATTGCAGGTTCTAAAGGAATGCTCGCTGCGGATTTGATAAAAGAGTTTGAAGGAACTTGCGAGATTATCGGCAGAGACATTCATAATTTTGACATATGTGACAAAAAACGGGTCATTGATGAAATAAATAAAGTGAAACCTGACTGTGTTATTAACTGTGCCGCATATACGCATGTTGACAATTGTGAGACAGAAAAAAATCTGGCTTTTGCAGTGAATGGAGAAGGGGTGAGAAATCTTGCTCTCGCCTGTAAAGAAACAGGCAGTTTATTATGTCATGTCAGTACAGATTTTGTTTTCGACGGCAAAAAAGGTATTCCTTATCTTGAGACGGATGGTGTCAACCCTCTTTCAGTTTATGGAATGTCAAAGCTTGAGGGTGAAAATAATATTCAGGATATTTTAGAAGATTATCTTATCGTAAGGACTTCATGGCTTTTTGGCCGGGCCGGTAAAAATTTTGTCGAGACAATAAGCGGGCTGTCTAAAGAGAGAGAAGTTCTGGAAGTTGTTAACGATCAGACGGGGAGCCCGACTTTTACTGTTGACCTTGCTAGAGCAATAAAGGCGCTTATAGATGTTTCAGCAAGAGGTGTCTATCACGTTTGTAATTCAGGGATTTGTACCTGGTTTGATTTTGCCTGTAAGATCTGTGAACTAACCGGAGGTACGGCACTTGTTAACCCAGTCTCTTCTGATGCATATATAAGACCTGCTGTGCGTCCAGGTTTTTCGGTTATGGACTGCAGCAAGTTTAAAGATAAGACAGGTCTTATCCTTCGGCCATGGGAAGACGCACTGAAGGAGTATCTTAACCAGCAGTAAATCTTTTTTAACAGCATATAAATCTTTTATGGAGAATTAGTTATGAGAACATTGATAACCGGCGGAGCAGGTTTTCTGGGCAGTCATTTGTGTGATAGAATGTTAAAGGAGGGGCATGAAGTCATCTGTATGGATAATCTTTTGACCGGTAACATGGATAATATTGCACATCTGATTGGAAACGAAAAATTCAGTTTTATAAAGCATGATGTAACTGAATATATCTATGTTGAGGGTGAACTTGACAATATTCTGCATTTTGCTTCCCCGGCTAGTCCTATTGATTATCTGGAGCTGCCGATCCAGACCTTAAAGGTGGGTTCTCTGGGTACGCATAAAGCCCTGGGTCTTGCAAAAGAAAAGGGAGCCAGGTTTCTGCTTGCTTCGACCTCTGAGGTATATGGTGACCCGCTTGTCCATCCACAGAATGAGGAATATTATGGGAACGTGAGTCCGATAGGCCCTCGGGGGGTTTATGATGAGGCTAAGCGTTTTGCCGAAGCCATAACCATGGCATATCAGCGCTTTCATGGTGTTCAAACCCGTATCGTAAGGATTTTTAACACCTACGGTCCAAGGATGAGACTGGATGACGGCAGGGTAGTCCCCGCATTTTTTTCACAGGCGCTTAAAGGCGAACAGCTGACCATATTTGGCGACGGTTCGCAGACCCGGAGTTTTTGTTTTGTCTCTGATCTGATCGAGGGTATTTACCGTTTATTATTGTCTGACGAACCTGAACCTGTTAATATCGGTAATCCACATGAAATGACAATAATGGACTTTGCGGTTAAAACGCAGGAAATTGCTAAAACAGATCTTGAGATAATCCAGAAACCGCTGCCCAAGGATGACCCGAAGGTAAGACAACCCGATATAACAAAGGCTAAAAAAATCCTAGGCTGGGAACCCGCTGTGGGACTGGAAGAGGGTCTGAATAAAACAATGGAATATTTTAGCAGGAAACTGAATCTGTAGTTTTTTATTGGACTATATTGGAGATCAAAATGAGTGAAGAAAAAAAAGGAGTTTTTAGACCGCGTTTTATGATAATTATGCTGGTTGCGGTTGTGTTTGCCCAGATGTTTTCTGTGAACTATTTAAAAAAAGAGATCAGCCTTCAGAAGTTTGAAAATGAAAAGAGGCTGTCTGAATGTTACGAAACTATGAATACCATGTCGATCATGCAGGGGGCACTGGTCAATATTCTGGTGGAGAAAGATGTCCTGGATAGAAACCAGCTCTTAAATGAAGCCCAGAAAATGTCTGTTGAGCTAAAGAATTTGATGGAAAAGATAAATGCGAATGAGAATGGTGGTGCTGAATCTCCTGAAACAATAACAGGCATTCCAACTGAAAATTAAACGGGGGGTTATTACCTTTTAAATTTTTAGTTTTCTAGGTCTTGAGTAAATTTTATCTTTTGTATATAATGTTTTTTTGTCGGGGAGTGGCGCAGCCTGGTAGCGCGCATGCTTCGGGAGCATGAGGCCGGGGGTTCAAATCCCCCCTTCCCGACCATTTTTAATACTTCAAAAAACCCATACTTGCCTGAAATAACATCATATTTTATTTTAAAAACTCATAAGACATTAGATGCCAAATGTCTGAAGTAGCTGAATATATTATACATCTCATAGTATAGTTATTTAGTTTATAAGTATTAAACTGTCTTAAGATGTAGTTGTTTAAATTAGAAAATTAATTATTTCTTGTCTGGTAATATTAAAGAAATTTAGGTATATTGTTAAACTAACAAGAGGAATTAAAAATAAAGTAAGGGCTTACAACGATTATGGATAAAAAGCTTACCTATAAAGATGCGGGTGTGGATATAGATGCTGCTGATAAGTTTGTTGATTCAGTAAAGAAAATTGTTAAACCTACTTTCAGGCCCGAGGTAATCTCAAGTATTGGCGGTTTTGGGGGAATGTTTGCGCTTAATAAAGAGAAATATGATAATCCTGTTCTGGTATCTTCAACAGACGGGGTAGGGACAAAGCTTAAAATCGCGAGTATGATAAATAAGCATGATACCATTGGGATCGACCTTGTTGCAATGTGTGCCAATGATATTATCGTCCAGGGCGCAGAACCTCTTTTTATGCTTGATTACATTTCAATTGGAAAAATCAATCACCAGATACTCGAAGATGTTTTAAAGGGAATTGCCGAGGGCTGTAAACAGGCCGGATGCTCTTTGATAGGAGGAGAAACAGCTGAAATGCCTTCCTTTTATGAGGATGGTGAGTATGATGCTGCCGGTTTTGTGGTTGGTGTTGTGGATAAGGAAAAAGTAATTGACGGTTCTTCAATTACTTATGGCGACAAGATTATTGGTATTGGCTCAAGTGGGATTCACAGTAATGGATTTTCTCTGGTGCGAAAGATCTTTTTTGACCACTTGAAGATGAAACCCGAAGATTATATTGACGAACTGGGCTGCACGGTTGGCGAAGAGCTGATAAAGCCGACAAAGATATATGTAAGAACGGTTCTAAATATTATGAGAGATTTTCAAATCAATGGAATCGCGCATATCACCGGTGGCGGACTTCTTGATAATATTGTTCGTGTTCTTCCAAAGGGATGCAGCGCAAATATTCATATGGGTTCCTGGGATGTTCTGCCTATATTTGAGTATATGAAAAATAAAGGCAATGTTGATGATGAGGAAATGCTTAGGACCTTTAATAATGGTATTGGTATGGTTCTGGTTGTTCCTGCAGCGGATGCAGAAGAAATAATGCTCCGGTTAAAGGGTCTGAATGAAAAAGCCTATATTATCGGTGAGATCGAAAGTAAAGGAAGAAAGAAAAATATTCAGTTTACTTAGAACTGAATCTGCCCATAATTGTTTCCCCTGCTTTTACCTTGTCTCCGTTCTTAACCAGTATTTCAGTATCCAAAGGACAGAATAAATCCACTCTGGATCCGAACCTGATCAAATTTATCCGTTCACCCTGGGAAAGTTCATCATTCATCTTTTTATAAAACATTATTCTGCGGGCAATAAGCCCGGCAATAAACTTAACGCCTATTTTTTCTTTGTTTTTCTTTTCTTCTATCCCCACATATAGGTTTTCATTATCCTCTGAGGCTTTTTCTTTGAAAGCCGAGATAAACTTGCCTTTATTGTATTTCATGTATTTAATTACACCGTCAACCGGTGACCGGTTGACATGGACATTAAAAACAGACATGAAAATACTCACCCTTTTTGCGGCAGAGTTAAAATAGAGGGGTTCGTTCGTTTCCCTTATGTCAACGATAAGACCGTCAGCAGGACAAATTATAATACCTGGGTCAGTCGTTGTTGCTCTTTCAGGGTCTCTGAAAAAATAGAATGAAAAAAATAAAAATAAAATACAGACAGCAGAACATATTTTAAAGAAAAATCCGGTCTGGCCGTTTGCAAAAAAACCTGCCGCAAAAAATAACAAAGTAATCGCAAATATAGTCAGTAATACAGGATAACCTCCGCGGGCAATTAAAGATGACACAATAATGATTCCTTTCAAAGCTGATATCTTTTTTTGAAGCTTATTTTAGTTTAAAAATCGATTCCATTGCTTCACTGATGGTTTCGACGCCTTGTATTTTAATGTTATGACCTTTTTGAGTATTTTTTATGCTGTTTTTAGGCAGGATGCATTTTGTGAAACCAAGTCTTTCCGCCTCATTTATCCTTAGTGCTGTCTGGCTGATGCTTCTTACTTCTCCTGTTAAGCCGACTTCACCGCAGATAACAGTGTCTGATGGAACAGGCTGATCAAGCTTGCTTGATACAATCGCTGTGATTACTCCCATGTCGATTCCAGGCTCATTTAAACGCACTCCTCCTGCAACATTTAAGAACACATCCTGGTTGTACATAGTTATTCCAAGCTTTTTTTCTATAATCGCAATTAGGATAGAGGCTCTATTACTGTCAAGACCTATGGCTGTTCTCCTTGGCATGGAAAGAGAAGTGGGTGTAACCAGCGCCTGAATCTCAACCAGTATGGGTCTTGTGCCTTCAATGCTCGGAACAATAACTGAGCCTGATGAATTGTAAGGACGTTCTGAAATGAACAGCTCGGATGGATTTTTAACTTCAGACAGGCCGGATTGACCCATTTCAAATACGCCGATTTCATCAGTTGACCCGAATCGGTTCTTAACTGCGCGAAGTATTCTGTATGAGTGTCCCCGGTCTCCCTCAAAATAGAGAACAGTATCCACCATGTGTTCCAGTACTCGCGGACCTGCGATTGCTCCCTCTTTAGTTACATGACCAATTAAAAAAGTTGAGGTGTCAGTTTCTTTTGACAAATTTATGAGTTTAGCGCAGGTTTCCCTTATCTGGCTTACACTTCCCGGAGCAGATTCAAGTTCTGAGGTGTATACTGTCTGGACAGAGTCAATGATAATTATCTGAGGTTTAATGTTTTTTATTTCCTGGATGATTTTCTCGAGAGAGGTTTCAGCAAGGATAAAAAGGTTTCCAGGAAGGTTCCCAAGCCTTTCAGCACGCATGCGCAGCTGTTTTAATGATTCTTCACCGGAGATATAGAGAACGTTCTTTTTTTTAAAAGCTAGTTTTGTTATTGCTTGAAGCGCAAGGGTTGATTTCCCAATTCCCGGATCACCGCCAATAAGTACAACAGCACCCTGTACTAGCCCTCCGCCCAGTACCCGGTCAAGCTCTTTAATATCGGTTAAGATCCTGTCATCTGTGTTTAATATTATTTCATTTATAGGGGTTGGGCAGCTGTTTGAAGTTTCAGGATTAAGGGATGAATATCTGGATGGACCGGTTTTGACTTCCTCGTAAAAACTGTTCCACTGGTCGCAGTCCGGACATTTCCCGAGCCATTTTGGTGACTGATACCCGCATAGAGAGCAGGTGTATATTGTCTTTTGCTTTGGCATTTCTGATGTTTTAAATAAAAATTATGATTATTTTATGGTGAAACTAATAGATCTCTGATTGCCTAGTTATTTTTGTTTCAGCGCAACGATTATGCATAAGTTTGAGCATTTTTGCAATTATTAAATTTTTGTTATGGGTAAAGAATTATGATAAATTAAAATGTTAGATAAATGTATTGTTGTTATCTGGAAAAGCATGGATATAGTATGGAGTAATATATGATTTGTAATATCAAGTTCTTGACCATAATGGAATAAAATGATAAAAATATTGTTTTTGGAAGTGGGTTGTGTCTGGTGACATTCCTGGATTTCAAATCCAGTGGGAGGTGTTAATAGCGTCTCTGGTGGGTTCGATTCCCATGCACTTCCGCCATTTTAAAATCTTAAATTTGAAATGCGGAATTGTTGATAAGATCGTATAACATTAAGGAACTATAGAAAGTAGATTAATGACAAAAGGACGAATTTTTAGCGGAATACAGCCTACCGGAACAATCCATCTTGGAAATTATATTGGGGCAATAAAAAACTGGGTAACGCTTACTGACACATATGATTGTGTATTTAGCATTGTTGATTACCATGCCATTACTATTGATTATGATGTTGAGTTTTTTCAGAAAAGCATTATGAATGCGGCCAGAACCCTGATTGCCTGCGGTCTCGATCCTGAAAAATGCAGGCTTTTTATACAGTCCAGGGTACATGAGCATACTGAGCTTGCCTGGATACTTAACTGCATCACGCCGCTTGGTGACTTGGAGCGGATGACCCAGTTCAAGGATAAATCAAAACAGCACCGTGAAAATATAAATGTGGGACTGCTTGATTATCCTGTTCTTCAGGCTGCTGATATAATGCTTTATAAATCAACCGCTGTACCTGTGGGTGAAGATCAGATTCAGCATGTTGAGTTTACACGAAGAATTGCTCGTCGGTTTAACGGGAAGTTCGGAGATACTTTCCCAGAACCAAAATGGCTGTTATCTTCCACTCCGAAGATTCTTGGACTTGATGGTAAGGCAAAAATGTCAAAGTCACTTAATAATGATATTGGGCTTCTTGAAAGTCCTGATGATATTTGGGAGAAACTGAGAACATCTGTTACGGATGAAAACAGAAAGCGTCTTAAGGATCCGGGTAATCCTAAGATCTGTAATCTTTATACGATGCATACTGTTTTTTCTCCTGAAGATGTTGTGGCTGATGCAGCAGAGCAGTGTAAAGCCGCTTCAAGGGGTTGTGTCGATTGTAAGAAAATACTGTTTGAGAATTTAATGAAAGAACTTGCTCCAATCCAGGCAAAGGCACAGGAACTTGAAAAAAGACCCGATGATATTACAGATATTCTTAATGATGGGGCATCAAAATGCAGTGAAACTGCAAAAGAGGTAATGGAAGAAGTCAGGGGTAAAATGAAGCTAGTCGGCTGATGATTTATTGAGTTTAAATACCATGGTGCCGAAATGCTGCTTTGAATTTAATCCTGAATCCAAAGTACAGAATTAATAATTATGTTTCCTTCTTTTAAGTTAAAAAAGAGACAACTCCGTAGACGTGTCGTGTTGATTGGCCTTGACGGGGTTTCTTATGAGCAGATCATAGCCCTGGGGAATAGTGGGCACCTTCCTAATATAACTAAATTAATGGAAGATGGATCTTTGTCCAGGATGAAGTCATCTACTCCTTCTATTTCTCCTGTTTCCTGGACATCCTGTGTTACAGGAGTTAACCCGGCCAGCCACGGCATGTTTGGATATATGAACAGACGCCGTGAATCCTATGGCGTATATTTCCCAAATGCCCTGCAAATTGTTTCTCCTCAGATATGGGATTATGTAACTACTGCGAATAAAACAACCGTGGCAGTTAATGTGCCTCATACATATCCTGCAAAAGAAATAAATGGCGTGCTGATATCAGGATTTGTTTCTCTTGATTTTAAAAAAGCGGTTTTCCCTCAACAGATGTGTTCCGCTCTTGAACAGATTGACTATAGAATAGATATTGATGAATGTTTAAAGGATCGCGATACGATTTATGACGAACTTTTGTTTATGCTTAAAAAACGGCGTGAGACATTTATTTATCTTATGGGCCGGGTAGACTGGGATCTTTTTTTCGGTGTTATTACCGGAACCGGACGAATTAATCGGGATCTTTTTAATGATTATGTTGATCCTGATTCTGAATGTCATGTAAATTTTATCCATTATTTTAAAAAGGTAGATGATCTTATTGGAGAGCTGGTGGACAAAACAACTAACAATACCGAGTTTGTCCTTATTTCAGATCACGCCACAGCAGCGTCAAAGGGCGAAGTCTATCTGAACACCTGGTTTAGAAATGAGGGTCTGTTGAAGATGAAGGGAGAAGGGAAAGCATTTTTTGAAGATATTGAGCCAAAAAGTACAAAGGTTTTTGCTCTGGATTCCGGCAGAATATATTTAAACCTTAAAGGGGTGATGCCTGATGGCTGTGTTGAGCCGGGTGAAGAATATCTTAGTCTGAGGGAAAGTATTGTTAAAGGTTTATTACCGCTTAAAGACTCATTCACCGGATTGTCGATGATAAACTCTATTTCAAGAAAAGAAGACCTTTACCAGGGAGAACTTTTAGAGCGGGCTCCGGATCTGGTTTTGCAGGCGGCTCCTGGATATGAGTTAAGAAGTGATATTGACAAAGACTATCTTTTGGGTAAAGGCAGACATGAAGGTGTTACAACGAGTCAGGATGCTTTCTTCTGCATGAGAGGAGTTGACTCGAGCAAATCAAATCCCCGCTTAATTGATATAGCTCCTACTATTCTTGATCTCCTTAATATACCTGTTGATGATAACATTGAAGGAAACTCTATCCTTTAATTATTGCATATTTTATATAAACCCTACCTGATACTAAAAATACAGCAGGATTTATCCTCTGTTTATTTGATAATCTAACCAATCTCCTAAAATACTGACCGTAGTATTTTGCGTAAGCCCCGTCCTATAGGCGGGATCGAGTGATACAAGTTAGGAAATCAATCTTAATTACCGAGAGTTTCCGCCTTGTAGGCGGGGAGTATCATTATTATATTATGGCATTGTATGCTGTACCACGGTGTGGTATCTAAATTATTATTTGGTATATAATATTTATAAATGGAGTATTGCAGTATTGGATAAAAGTGAATTTTCTAAAATCCGGGGTGTATTAGGCAAGACTCAAAAAAAGTTGACTCAGCTGCTCTGTGTATCTGTTAAAGCCATCCAGAGTTTTTAACAGGGGTGGCGTGATATTCCCCCGAATATAGAACGGCAAATACTGTTTCTCTATATTATGAATAGAAACAGGGAAGTGCCGGCAGATTTATGCTGGGATGTTATGAAGTGTCCTATGGAGAAATAACAGGAGTGTCCGGTCGGAAAATTTCAATGCGGTCATCTCTGCTGGTTCATAAGTGGAACAATGTGCTATGCCGAGGAACATAAAAGTTGGGAAGAGGGTAGCTGTAGTAGGTTCAGGGCCTTACGGTAGCATCGGATCTTATTCAAAAGGGCTACGAGGTAACTATATTTGAAGTTTTTCATAAATCCGGGGGTGTTCTTGTTTTCGGTAGACCTGAATTCAGGCTGCCTAAAGAAATAGTTTCTTCTGAAGTTGCGGGTCTGGAAAAGTTGGGAGTTAAAATTGAATGTAATTCGATTGTGGGCAGGACAGTCTTACTTGAGGAGCTTTTTGAAGAAGGCGATGATGCTATATTTCTAGGTGTGGGTGCGGGCCTTCCGACATTTTTGAAAGTCCCCGGAGAAAATCTGATTGGAACAATGTCTGCAAATGAATATCTTACCCGCACAAATTTAATGAAAGCATATCTTCCGGAATATGATACACCGATTATCAGGGGTAGAAATGTCATAACTCTTTGCGCGGGAAATGTTGCTATGGATTCGGCGAGAACAGCACTTCGTCTGGGAACTGAAAAATCAATGATTGTATACAGGCGTTCAATGCAGGAGGTTCCTGCAAGGGCTGAAGAGGTTCACCATGCTGAAGAAGAGGGTGTGGAATTTCATCTTTTAACCAGTCCGGTTAAGTTTAATGGAAATGGAAAGGGACGCTTGGCTTCCATGACAGGTCTAAAAATGGAGCTTGGTGAACCTGATGATTCAGGAAGGAGAAGACCTGTACCTATTAAAGGTTCAGAGTTTGATCTTGAATGTGATCTTGCTATTATTGCAGTAGGTGCCGGTCTTAATCCACGTTTAACCAGGTCTACAGAAGGTCTTGATCTTAATAAATGGGGATATATTATTGCGGATTCTGAGACCGGAGAGACAAGCAGGAAAGGAGTATGGGCTGGCGGTGATATTGTTACCGGTTCGGCAACTGTAATCCTGGCCATGGGTGCCGGAAGAGTTGCCGCAGATTCAATCCATAAGTTCCTTGAAACCGGCAGTTAAAAGCTGGTTATAAAAATCAATAACTATAAAAAAGGGAGCATATTTTATGCTCCCTTTTTTTGTTTATGGGTTAGAGCATGATTTTTGACGTGTTTATGGAGTTTTTTACCTAACAAATTGAATTTAAAAAAGGTTTAAAAGATATCATTTTGTAACATGTTGAAATTACTATTTAAAATATATTTTTTACAAATATTTAATTTGGAACGTATTTTGTATGTATGTTGATATTAGAAGGGAGGAATATGCCTTATGGATACTTTATATGATGTGAATATGCATACGAGTGAAAAGAACGAAGAAAAAGATGTTTCTATCGTAAATAAAACAGAGGTAAGTAAAAAACTTCATTCATCCACTTTTGATATGGTTCCTGTTCTGACAATAACAAGAATGAAAAAAGTAATTAAAGAACAAATAAGGGAACAATTTGATAAAATTGTTAAATAATTCACCTTCTTCTATTTAGAAAATTCCTCAAACTGTCGATAAGTTTACTAAGTAACCTTTAACGAGGTGCAGGGAGGCACCGTCAAATGGGGATATTTAAGTCGGCATATCGCGTATTAGAAAATGAGATATACAATCAAATACCAAAAGCAGGCTGCATTGCATGCGGAGAATGCTGTGTTACACCACATGTGACTCTTATCGAGTTCTGTTATATGATGGATTTTTTAAGTGATAATCCTGATAAGTTAATAGAAACGATATCAAAGGTAGTATCCTATCACCCTGATTATCCAGGATATTTTAAATGTCGTTTTCAGACTGCTGATAATTTCTGTGAAATATATCCCAACAGACCACTTGCATGTCGAATGCATGGTCATCCGGTTCTAGAGAAGATGGGGATGCAGTACCATGTGTATTGCCAAAAGATTCAATCAGTTGAAAGGGAAATATCTCAGGAAGAGGTTTATTACTTTCTGGACAAGACAAATAATCTTAATCAGGGATACTATCCATATTATACGGCTCCATACTGGGTCTCCGGATTAAACATTGAGACATGGCTTACAATTTTGTTTACAGACGTTAATAGAAGCTTTTTTAAATTGTTACAGAAAATAATTAAGAGAAATATTAAGGTTTCTGAACTGTCACCGTATTTTATTCAGAAGGTTAATTTAAAAGAAAAGGTTGAGTTGATAGAAGAATTTCAGTCAGAACTCAGTTCAGGTAATTATGAAAAGCTTGAGCCATTACTGTATAGAATTCAAAATGATTTTCCGGATACAGGAGCTTACTATTATTTTGAATCCGATCTTTATCGAAATGCGCTTCTTGAAAAAAGGGCCTAATTCTTTCCTTAGTTGCTATAATACTCTCCTTACTTTATCCTGAAGTTTTGAGTGTTAAATTACATAATGTTTCCTTGATTTTTTTATTTATTACCTTTCAGTTTAAAACTTATTTACAGGTTTTATCAAGATCTGTATTTTGCTGCTTGACACTTTTCTGATATAAATTTATATATTTAATAATAAGTTTATGAAGATTTATTTATAAGGTATTGATAATGGACATGAAAAGTTCAAGCGGGATACTTCTTCATATAACAAGTCTGCCTGGGAATTATGGGATAGGAACGCTTGGTGATGAAGCCTTTAAATTTGCCCGTCAATTAAAACAGGGTGGGCAGAGCTTTTGGCAGGTGCTTCCATTGGGGCCGGTGTCTCCGGTTTTTGAATATTCTCCCTATGCTTCAAAGTCAACTTTTGCAGGGAATTTGCTGTTTATCTCTCTTGATAAACTTAAAAAGAAATGGTTTGAAATCGATATTAAGCCTTTTGAATTTAAAGAGGACAATTTTGTGAATTTCGATGAAGTTGTAAAACATAAGATACCTGTGCTCAAAGCTGCTGCAGCCTTGTTTTTTAAAACTTCAAAAGATGGTGATATTAAGGCATATGAGCATTTTTGTGAGGAATCTAAATACTGGCTGGATGATTATGCTTTATTTTCTGCTTTGGCAGATCATTTTAAAACAGATTATTGGCTTGACTGGGAAAAACCAATTGCCATGCGCAGACCCGAAGCGATGGAAGAATGGCGGGTGAAACTTAAATTAAATATAGATTTTTACAGGTTTGCTCAATATCTATTTTTCATTCAATGGTCGGAATTAAAAGAATACTGTAACAGTCTTGACATAAAATTAATCGGTGATATACCGATCTATATAACTTTTGAAGGAGCGGATGCCTGGGCTCATTCAGAGATATTTCAGCTTGATAAAAAGAGCGGTAAACCTAACTTTGTTTCTGGTGTCCCCCCGGACTATTTTAGTGAAACAGGTCAGAGATGGGGTAACCCTCTATATAAATGGGAGGATGACAAAAAAAAATTAAATAATGCTACCATGAAATGGTGGGTCAATCGCCTTCAGCATCTTAACAGTGTTGTTGATTTGATCCGGATAGATCATTTTAGAGCACTTGAATCCTTCTGGTCAATTCCAGCTGAAGAACCGACGGCCATCAAAGGTGAATGGGTGAAAGGCCCTGGACTTTCATTTTTTAAGAGTCTGAAGAAAAATCTGGGTGCTCTCCATCTTATTGCTGAGGATCTAGGAGAAATCACTCCAGAAGTTGAAAAGCTAAGAGATGAGGTGAATCTACCGGGAATGAAGATTCTCCAGTTCGCTTTTGATTTCAATAATAAAAATTATTATCTTCCCCATAACTATAAGAACAGAAACATCATCGTCTACACGGGTACTCACGACAATAATACCACCAATGGCTGGTTTTACGGTTCAGAGATTGATGATAACATGCGGCAGTATATTCTTGATTATATGGATTCTACAAACTTTAGTGACTTTCACTGGCAGTTTATTAAACTGGCATACTCATCTGTTGCGAATCTGGTTATTATACCTGCTCAGGATGTGTTGGGATATGGTGAGGAATTCAGGATGAACAGGCCCGGGACTGTAACGGATAACTGGAAGTGGAAGCTGAAACATAACAGCTTTACGGATGAGCTGATGACAAAGTTAAAACACACTGCTGATATGTATAACAGAGTGAATATAGAAGCCACCAATGATAGTTTACTTTAGAAATAAGGAATAAGTAGATGGTATGCGAAAAATGCAATAAGCAGATCAAACAGGGAGACGAGATGAACTATGAGGGGAAGACGATGTGTGAGGACTGCTACATCGACATGTTGTCACCCACACGCATCTGTGATCCATGGGCAGTGTACACGGCAAAATCCTTTTCAGGGAAAGATGCGGTTTTTAATACATCTCAAACAAAGATACTGAAAATACTGAAAGAGACCGGAGGCGTGGAGTTTCCTGTGCTGGCAGAGATGCTCCAGATGGAACTCGCTGAGGTTAAAAGAGAATTTGCCACGCTGCGGCATATGGAAAAGGCAAGGGGTGAAATGCGTGACAACAAGACAGTATTATGTCTCTGGTGACGCAGAGTTTTATGTTTTAAACTCTTGCTAATTTATAATAGAGCGCGCGCCGTTAAAATGTTATTGATCGTCATGTGTGTATTTAAACGACAGGCTTACTCTGGCGCGGGAAGCAGAAACTTTACCATTCTCCACCTTCATATCCAGTTTCGTAATCTCGGCGATCCTTAAATTGTGCAGGCTTTCTATTGCTGTTTTTTATTTACTTATATCTGCTATTATTCTATATTTTTAAATAATGTTTTTACTTGGAGACATAAAAAAGATTAAATAAATTAAAGGAAAATTAAATGGCATTTAATCCCCAGTGTACTGCAACTGCTATTGGCAGTTATCCCCATAAAGATATAAAAACTGTCTGTGACTTGATATTAAAGACCACTCCTGAGATTCCATTCTGGCCTCAGCTGCCGAATCTGGATTTTCGAGAACTGATGGACTTTCAGTACAGTGAAGGGATCCCAAGGGTGGTTCTGGATGCAGAAAAAAAAACAATGCATATTGATACTAGTGGTGATTTCTCAAGTGAGTTTGAATCATTTTATGAGAACTTCCTTGCTGAAAACCTGGATTACTTTAAGATTTCGCCTGAATTCAGCAGAGGAATTTACCGGATGGGGGAGATTTTGGCCGGTTCGGACAGAAGCAATATGAAGTATTTTAAATCCCAGATTACAGGCCCGGTGACCTTTGGTTTAAGCGTAAAAGATGAGAATAAGAAAGACATCTATTATAACGAAATCTTCCGTGATGTGGTAGTTAAGGGAATTACCATGAAAGCCCGCTGGATGCTGAAAAGATTTGAAAGCATGGGCTGTGATCAGATCTGTTTTGTTGATGAGCCTGTTTTATCTGCTATTGGTTCATCTACATATATAGGTGTACAGCGAAATGAAATGATTGCATGTATGAGTGAGGTTATAGATGCCCTGCATAAAGAAGGTGCAATTGTTGGTACGCATTGTTGCGGTAATACGGACTGGACAATATTGATCGATGCGGGTGTGGATATTATTAATTTTGATGCATATGAATACGGAGAAACCATTGCGCTTTATCCAGAGCAGGTAAAGAGCTTTCTGGAAAAGGGCGGGGTGCTTTCTTTTGGGATCGTTCCCACCTCTGATAAAATATTGTCTGAAACGCCTGAGTCTCTGGTAAAAAAACTGAATCTATGTATGGATCATCTGGCTTCTAAAGGAATTTCCAGGAGTCTGATTTTTGACCGCTGTTTATTAACGCCCAGTTGCGGAACCGGTTCTCTGGCAGTAGATGTTGCAGAAAAGGTGATGAATGACCTGGCTGAAGTAAGCAGGATTATGAGAAGTTAATTTATAAGCATATTTTCGTAGACTTCTAAAATCCGGTCAATCTCCAGTTCGGCTGAATGGTTTTTTTTAACCATCTTTTTCCCCTCATTTCCAATTTTGATTCTTAAATTTTTGTCATTGATAAGACAGAGTATTCTATTTTTTAAATCATTAAGGCTGTCAAGCGGAACCAGAAAACCATTTTCATTGTTAACCACAAGAGCGGCATTGCCTGAATTGTTGGTTGCAATAACTGGCAGTGACTCAGCCATTGCTTCTAAAATCGCACCGGACATGCCTTCACTAATGGATGTATTTAAAAATATATCTGAACTGTACATTAGGAGTCTTGTTTCATGTTGAGAAAGCTCTCCAAGATATGAAAAACAGTTAAGCTTATTGAATTTACTGAGGATGTGGTCTGCTGTGTCCTGCTCTATTACGGGTCCGGCAAGTATAACTTTTATATGTGGATTTTGTTTTTCAATTTCAAAACAGGCATCAAGTGCGTAGTCCAGGTTTTTAATTTCGCGAATACCCCCAGCCAGGAGAATGATAATATCATTTTCAGTATAACCGTATTTATTCCTAATAGAATCTCTACTCTTATTTCTTGTCATAAATTTAACAGCCTGCGGAATCACATGGATCTTTTCTGAAAAAGGTGGAAATAAATCAAGAAGAAGATTCCTTGCAAAACTGTTAAAGGTTATAATTGCCGATGATTTTTGAAGCATATAAGAGTTTTTTTCATTTGAAGTCTCTGGTTCTTTAGGGTTGTTGTAATCTGTCCCGGTTAGCGTTGTTACCAGAGGTGCTGAAGTATGATTATATAATTCCGAAATAAATAATTGTGAACGGGTGCTATGGAGGCAATGGACTATGTCCGGGTTAAACTCAGTTGTTTCTTTGATGTTGACATAAGAGGAGTTGAAAATTGAAACAGTTATCCCTTTCTTGAGAAGGCCTTCTTTCATTCGCTCTGCAGTTAAGCTGTTACCGCGTTTTACTGGGAGTGTATATGGGCTGATTATGGCGATACGCACGTTTTTGTTTCCTTATCTGGATAGTTCACTAAAAGTAATAAGATGAATGTTATTCTTTTTGATTCCTGAAATTATTTCAGGGTCTGTTAGATAAAGCAGTTCTTTTTCTCTGTCTAAATTTGAAAAGGAATTAGCTTCAGAAGCATAGCCGGGATGACACATGAGTTCTGTTGTTCCCGTAGGTAGATTTTTTATGAATTTAATTATAGACTCCTTGCTGACCATGGATGGATAAGCAATGCCATTAAAATGATCAGGAAAGTTAAGTCCTGCTTTTAGAAAGAATTTTTTGGCCATCAGTGCCAATGAATATATAAAATATTTTTTAATGAAAGTTTTTGAGAAGTTGATATCTGAAAAATAAAAGGTCTCCCGGGGTACACGGATAAGCTTTATTTTATATTTATTCGCAATTTGTGCGGTGATGTCGGCGAACACAGGAAAAATGTGTAAATGGTTATTGCTATCAATGTGGTCTGGCACAATCCCATGATCAAGCAGCATTTCTATCTGGGCTGAGAACTCAGAAAACAGTTCCTCGTGGTTATATAATTTTGAAAGCGCTTTTTTCCAGGCTGTTTGTTTGTCAAAGAATTGTCCGTTTTTATCCACAAGTGTTTCTGCATCTCTGCTGAGCGGAGTGCCTTTTGTTATGTTTAAATGGATGCCTATGCTGTTAAATGAGTTCTTTAATGATGAGACGGTTTCTGAATCAATCGGAAGGTTTGATATAACCGTCGTCGTGGTAACAATGCCCTTTTCTGCTGCCTCAAGGATTCCCCTGTTTTTCTCAGAATCGGAGTTGAAATCATCAGCATTGATAATCAGCTGTTTTAGCTCCATTTAGGAAAGACCTTTCTCGAAAAAAGTAATATAGTTTTGCGCCTGTATATCCCATGTCCAGGAATGTTCGATGACTTCTCTTGCCTGAATTGCCATATTACGGCGAAGTTCGGGATTATTCCGTAAAGTAGTGATAGCCTTAATAATTGCGTTTATAGATCTGTCTATAAGAATTCCATTTTGATTATTTTCTATTAAATCAGGGGCAATGCCCACGCTGGTTGAAATTATAGGTATTCCACAGCTTGAAGCTTCAAGCAGGGGGTGAGGGCCGCCTTCAGTTCTGCTGGTACAGATATAAGCATCAAGATTTTGATAAAAATTGACCATTTCCTTCTGAGTGCGCCATTTGTCCTCTCTTTCAGCAGTTATTAATTTTACGCCTTTAAGGTTTTGTAAGGCAGGTATCAAAAGGTCATCCAGACCTCTTTTGCCGGGTTGATTATACCTTGAACCTGTCCAGCCAACAACAAGTTCTCCAGCAGGTGAAGTGAACGGGTTCTTAGCAGGAATAAAGATATTTTGATCTACACCATGAGGCGTATAGAACAGTGCAGGGTGTTTGTCCTTAAAAATATCATACAGAATGTTGGAGGGTACGTTTACCGCTTTAAATGTATTTATGTGGTTCAGCATTTCATCTGAAGGGGGTTGGCTCTTACCCTGGTCCCATTTGAAATGGCTCCTGATCCCTGTAATTGTTGGACTGCTGATTTTTATGTTAATGGATGCATCCTGAAGCTGCCGCCAGTATGTTACATAGAGCAGATCATAGTCATTTTTTTTAACTACTTCTACTGCCTGGGCATTAAAGGCTTTTTTAAATTTAAATTGGTTTGTCAGCCGCTTGATGACATTTTCTGCCGTCCTGTCAAGCGCCCACCCCGGAACATCAGCAATTATAAGAATTTCAGATTTCATTTTAGTGTTTAAGCTCTTTGTTAAGAATATCTCTTAAGTGGTTGTAAAAACATTTCTTTTTAGATAAAATAATATTTGTTCTATGGTCAAGGACTTCCTGTCTGTTATCAATGGCTGTTTCATATTCCGGTTGCATCTCTATTGACCTGTTATAATCAGCAATCGAGTTTTCAAGCTGTCCAAGGTGTCTGAAGCTGATTCCCCTGTTATTATAGGCCTGTGTGAAATCCGGATTAAGTTCTATAGCAGTTGTGTAGTCACGCACTGCTTTTTCATAGTGGCCTGTTTCGTCAAATGCTATTCCGCGGTTATAATACGCAAGATCAAAGGTGGGTTCCAGCTTAATTGCCTTTGAATAGTTTTCTATTGCTGTATCATATCGTCCTAGAAGAAAGTAGGCATTACCCCTGTTATGCAGCGCTTCTGTATAGTCGGGATAAAGTTTGATCGCTTTTGAATAGTCATTGACTGCATTACGGTATTCTTTCATTTTTCTAAATGAAAGCCCCCTGTTATAGTAAGCTTCATGATCTGAAGGGCTGAGTTCAATGACCTTTGTATAGTCACACACAGTCTTTTCATAGTCTTCCAGACTGTCGTAATCCTGTGCCCGGTTATAATATGCAGAAATATATTTTGGTTCTATAGAAATGGCTCTTGAATAGTATTCTATGGATTTTTGTGTGTTTCCCTTTTCTGATTCAAGGTTTGCCAGATCAAACCATTTTTTAGCCTCATTGTTATCCATAGATTAGTCCCAGCAGCCGGTATGTTCAAATTTCATCTCTTTTTTATTGCATTTAGGACAAAGGCATTTTTCCTCTGGAAGTATAAATTCCGTTTTGTCAGTATAAAGTACATATTTTTCAGAAGAAAGCCGCTGAAGTACGTTATTATTATAGAATATGATTTGACTATCACACGACTCACATTTTGTATCGTCTGATAAATAGTTTTTAACCATAAATGTCTTACAACTCATACAAATTGCAGGGGCATTGCAGACGTTCAGGTAATTTGTGGCGCTGCTGCCGTCCATGAAGTCGGTTTCCCGCATTTGCAGATCGCTTTAATTATTCCGCCCATAATAAGGTTGCTACTTATAATGTATTTATTTTCGAATCATTCTTTGAGAATATATTAGAAAATCTGAAAATTAGCAAGTGGCAAGCCTTATCTCTTTCATAGACAGAGGTTTTTTACTTAAAAATTGAGAGGGTATATGAAAGAGTTTTAAAATAAAGAGTATGGCACCCATTAAAAGGTCAATGTCAATAGGAAACACCTCTCTTGTTGTAAAAATTCTTATCTTGTTTGTATTACGCTCACCATGATAATATTGTTGCCTTTGTTTTGCACCTGATATTTCGTTTTTTTATTAGTACGAAGTTACTGCTTCGCACCAGGCACCCATCAGGATCAAGACTATCAGAATTTAACTGTCTGTAGTCCCTGGCATATTATTATGACCAGAAAACCTTCAGTAGCATACCATGTCCAATCGATTTTGCTATCTCACGTTTAGTGGCTCAAAAAGTCCAACCAATTATGGCTCACGGCATGGGCAAAACAGTCAGCCATGCAATTTTCATCATGGCATTATAAATAATTATAAATGCGACAGATTTCCAATCACGAACTTTGGTTTGATACTAGCCAAAAAATTGGGCTCACTGCCACAGCCATTATCTTTATTAATAATTGAAATATAGCTGTTGTTTGAAGGTAAATCAATTCCTATAAAATGTCCATAGTTCACCTCCTGAGTAATGATTATTGTTATTTGCCTATAATTATTATCTTATGCATGAGAGGTTTTTGTCATAGGCTTTTTATATGATTATCACGTTCCTGTGACTTTGTACTTTGTCAGAGATACTAATGGTTATGTGAAATGTCAGTATTTCAAACCCGACCTTAAAACTTCAAGCTGTTTTCTTATCCAGCGCCTTTCGGACAGCAAAAGCTATCTCCTGTTTGTTGATTGGTTTCGTGATGACAGCGTTTATGCGTAAATCTTTGGATTTCTCTTCGTCCTCTTTTTCTTTAAATCCAGTACAGAGAAGAATGGGTATGTCAGGACTGATTGATCTTATTTCCCTTGCAAAACCGAAGCCTGTCATTTTTGGCATGTTTTTATCAGTTATCACAATATCATAGGATTCTTTTGAACTCCTAAAAAATTCAAGTGCTTTCTCAACACTTGTAACGCCGGTGACCGTATAACCAAGCCCTTCAAGCGTAAGTTTTCCAATGTTAACCAAATCTTCTTCATCGTCAAGAAAAAGAATCGTTTCAGATCCAGTTGGAGGTGGTTCAGTACTTTCCCTGTGAACAGGAGATCGTATTTCTTCCCTGAGGGGTAAAAAAACATAAAACGCGGTTCCTTTACCCATTTCACTGTATGCTTTGATATTTCCTTCGTGCTCTTTAACGATTCCGTGAACAACGGCAAGACCAAGTCCGGTGCCTTCTCCTTTTCCTTTGGTTGTAAAATAAGGCTCGAATATACGTTCAATATTTTCCCGGAGTATTCCCGTTCCCGTATCCTTAACGGTCAATTTTAAATATGCCCCTACTTTCAAGTCCGGATACGAAATCAAATCATCGTTTTGTATAAAAACCTCATCTAGGGCCACATCAAGGACTCCACCCTCTTTTTGCATAGCATGCCCGGCATTGGTGCACAGATTCATGAGGATTTGGTGAAACTGTGTAGGATCCGCTAAAATATGGTCACGTTCTGTTGTTATATTCTGCCTGATCTCAATTGTTGTTGACAGCGATGACCTGAGAAATTTACATGCCTCTTTCACAATGGGAATGGTTTTAATTATTTTCTTTTCGACGTCTGTGGAACGGCTGAAGGTGAGTATCTGACTCACCATATCTTTTGCACGTTTTGTAGCCTTTAATACTTCCTGAAGAGAGCTGTATGTTTCCGGTCTGTCTTCGACATCATCAAGGCTTAGCTCAGTGTATCCCAAGATAATGCCCAGAATATTATTGAAGTCATGTGCGATGCCGCCGGCAAGGGTGCCTATGGACTCCATTTTCTGTGCTTGGCGCAGTTGTTCCTGAATTTTGAGGTCATTTGTCACATCACGTCCAATATTTACAAATCCAATGATTTCACCGTCAGGATTTTTAATAGGTGAAATTGTTGCGGCATTATCATACAGGTTTCCGTCCTTTTTTTTGTTTTTTAAATAGCCCTTCCATGTTTGGCCCTTCGATATAGTCTTCCAAATTTGCTCATAAAACGATTCGCCATGTTTGCCGCTTTTAATAAAGTTTATGTTTTTACCGACACTTTCCTCGACAGTGTAACCGGATATACACTCAAATGCAGGATTCGTGTAAATTATTCCCCCCAGCTTTTCGGTAATTACTACTGTTTCATCAGTTTGCTCAATAGCGATCGTCAACTGTATGCGTTCTTTCTCGGCCCGCTTGCGGTCGGTGATATCCACGGATGAACCGATGAGATACTTGACTCGACCATCACCATCAAATACTGGAACAAAAGTGTGTACAAACCACAATTCATTACCTTCCGTGTCATGAGTAAGACATTCAACTTGAGAAATTTCACCTTTAAGAGCTATTTTTAATTTTCCAGTTATAGTAATTCGTGTTTCTTCACAAAAGAATTCAGGAGGATAATCCTGTCCATAGAATGAATTGATATCGGTAATTTTGAGCAGTTCTATACCCGCAGAACTCATGTATTGTAACTTAAAATCCAGATCAATAATCTTGTTGCAAACTGGTGTACCCTCAAGCATGGAACGATTTATCATCTCTGATTCTCGCAACGCATCCTCAGACTGCTTGCGTTCGGTGATGTCCCGTCCTACTCCAATAGTCTCTAGCATGTTCCCTTCGTTATCAACAGATGCTTTTAGCGACCACCCGAACCAACGCCAACCATCAATTGTTTTTGCACGTTCTTCGTGGTAGGTAGAATAGGGTGGATTTTTGAGAGCCGCAATCGAAGCTCTAACGGCCTCAACATCATCATCGTGAATTAAAGGGAAAAAAGGTTTACCGAGAATTTCTTTTTCTGTTCCCCCAAAAATCTTACAGTAATTTGGGGAAACATACTGAATAGTGGCCTCCGTGTCAGTTATAACAATACTTTCATTGGCTTGCTCAATTGCCGTTGAGAGGCGCATGAGCTGTTCATCTGACTGCTTACGCTTGGTAATGTCATTGCCGACTGAAAGAATTTCTGAGGCAGTATTGTCGTCATTATGTAACGTCTTGTTTGTCCAGGATATCCAGACACGCCGTCCATCTTTACAAATGTTTTCATTTTCATGACTATTGAAACAATCGGGCTGTTTCGAAATCTCGCACATAAGAGCTGAAAGATCTCGGCCCGAGCTCTCCTGTTCAGGAACGATGGTTCCGATAATATTTTTACCCAGAAGTTCTTCCTTTTGATAACCGAAAAGGTGAAGCGCAAATTCATTTATATAGGTTATCTTACCTGATGGTTTCCAGCGAAGGATAATACTGTTTGCAGATTCCACCAATTCACGGTATTTTCCCTCGCTTCGATGCAAAGCCAGCTCTGTTTTTTTGCGTTGTCTTTCAGCTTTGATACTCTGAAAAACAATATAACCGGAAAGTACGAACAAAACACTCAGGATTGCAAGAGCAACAACACTGACTTTTTTGAGAATTAGATTGATCTCTGCATATACGTCTTCCACATAAACCCCTGATCCAACGACCCAACCCCAGGGACTAAAACCTTTAACATATGATATCTTTGGGACAATTCTGGTCTCATTATCTTTCCATTGCCACATATATTCAATATGGCCGCTGCCTTTTTCCTTCACGACCTTTACTGCTTCAACAAAAAGACGGGTTCCCACGGGATCACTGTAGTTTGACAGATCCGTGCCTTCGAGCTCTGGCCGATATGGGTGCATGATCATAAATGGTCGTTGATCATTTATCCAGAAATAGTCTTTACTTTCAATACCGTAACGCATGTGACGCAAGCGTTCTTTTGCCCGGTATTGAGCCTCCTGCAGTGTCAATTCACCTGACTGTGCCCTCTCGTTATATGTTGCCAACAAACTCCAGGCAGAATTCACCACTTCACGCGCTATATCTTTTTTGCGTTCCATGAGATGTTTTTCAAACATGGGTAGCATAAATAGGTATATAGCGCTGGTAAAGAGCAGAATACTTATAAGAGCCGGAATAGATATCCGAACGGCAATACTTTTAAATGTGGGTTTAATCAACCGAATTTTCATAGAATTTCTTTTAACTGTTAGTTTACCAGAAGAATCAAGTTAGTTTGTATATCATTATTCTTATTTGCCTACAGCAGCACTGACTTGTGATAGTTCTCCTTTGCTTAGCAACTTTTCCGCATCGAGCAGAATCTTAACTTCATCATCAACCTTGCCAAGCCCGCTAATAAAAAATTGACGGTTTCCCTCTGCAATGTCAGGCGGTGGCTGTATGTCTTTTTCAGGGATGTCAGAAACTTCTTTTACCGTATCCACCACCAGACCCAAAGAAGTATCATTAATGTTAACTACTACAATACAGGTTCGGTCGTCATATGCACGTTCTTCAAATTTAAAACGTTTGCGTACATCCATGATGGGGATAACTTTGCCGCGAAGATTAATTACACCCTTAACATAATCCGGCATATCCGGCACCTCAGTAATCTTCTGTATTCCGATAATCTCAGTAACATGATAAATTTCAAGCCCGTAGTCCTCTTTTCCAACTGTAAAAGTCAGAAATTTGTCCTTCTGGGTATCTTCATCTTCTTCGTCATCATCTAAATCATCTTCGGTAATTTTTCTGCCTTCATTTACAGTCATTTTTTATCTCCTTTTGGTTGTTTCTTAAAACAGACTGTCAGTGGTTTCTTGTGATACAACATTGAACCACTGACATCCGTTATATTTCACAAAGAACAATTAATATTTACCGAACTCATTATCATCAAGATGAATGGTCGGCTCAGGTGTTTCCTGTGCAGCTCCGCCCCATGATTCCTGTCCGGCACCACCACCTTTATTTTCAGGTGTCTTCGTTGTTGCAGAAAGCATCCTGTTCTGCTGTACCGATGCAGAAGAAGGCCTGTTTTGCTGAGTCTGCTGACTATTGTCTACCTTGAAGGTTGCTATCAGCTGCTGCAGGAGCATAGCCTGGCTGGAGAGTTCTTCTGCAGCAGATGCACTCTCTTCTGCGTGGGCAGTATTCTGCTGGGTTACCTGGTCGATCTGGCCCAGCCCCTGTGTGATCTGACTGATTCCCTGTGCCTGCTCATTTGATGCTGCTGCAATTTCACCAACAAGATCAGTTACCTTGGTAACGGAATTGACGATCTCTTCTAAAGCTTCAGCTGTTTTACTGGCAATTGCAGTACCGCCCTCAACCTTCTTGACAGAACCTTCAATCATGTCAGCTGTTTCTTTTGCTGCCTTTGCACTTCTGGCTGCAAGGTTTCTTACCTCTTCAGCCACAACCGCAAAGCCCTTGCCCTGCTTGCCTGCTCGGGCAGCTTCCACCGCTGCATTAAGTGCAAGCAAATTGGTCTGAAAGGCTATTTCATCAATTGTTTTTATGATCTTTGATATTTCCTGGCTTGATGCATTTATCTCTGTCATGGCATCAACCATTTCTTTCATTTGACTATTACCGTTTTCTGCGGCATTTTTAGTATCGTTTGCCAGCTGGTTAGCCTGGCTGGAGTTCTCCGCGTTCTGCTTGGTCTGTGAACCGATCTCGTTCATGGAACTTGTAATCTCCTCAAGCGAACTTGCCTGCTCAGTAGCGCCCTGTGACATAGACTGGCTAGTTGAGCTCATCTGTTCAGACCCGGATGCAACATTGCTGGAAGATACGTTTATCTCTGAGACCGTATCACCAAGTTTTTTTACCATGTTTTTCAGCGCATGTCCCAGCACATCCTTATCAGAAAGCGTCTTAACATGAACGGTAAGATCACCATCAGCAATTTTTTCAGCCATATTTGCCATTTCTTTTAAATTTAAGACCATCTTCTGCATGGAGCTTACCAAAACACCTATCTCATCCTTTTGATCAATATCCAGAGTTTTTGAGAGATCACCTACTGCAACCGCATTAGCAAGTTCAACACTCTTGGCTACGGGTCTGGTAATCAAAAGAGTAATAATAACAGCGATGAGTGTACCGAGAATAATAGCAATAACTGCTGCCGCAATAATGATCATGTTAGCTGATTTGATCTGGCTCTCCATTTTGTTTTTCTGGTCAGCTGTGGTTTCATCAAGAACCTTCTGCACGTTAACTGCTGCTTCAAGCATCAATTTATTTGTCTTTTTCTGCTCATTAAAAACCTGATAAAATTCAGCACCGGTCGCTTTATACTTATCAATACCAGCAACAATATTTCTGCCGGCCTGTTCCAGATCCTTATCTCCTTTGGCAGCTTCAGCCCAGTTTTCCAAGCCCTTATTAATCACAAAAACTGCCTTATTAAACGCATCCCACTGTGCATCACCTTTTTTCATGAGAAAATAAATAGCTGAGATCCTGAGCAGCAGAAAATTATTTATTACATCCCTGGTAAGTATGCTATTAAGCTCAGACATTTTTTCAAGCACAGCAGCATTCTTTTGTTCACCGGCTTTTTTTAGCTCAGGCATAATATGATCTTTTAGAACCGCTCCGGTAATAGCAGCAAAATCTTCTCCTACCTTTTTCCATTCTCCTCCCAGTACTTTTCCTTTTTGATTAAGGTCAGTATATTGTCCAAAGTTATTGCTATAACTTTCAAATCCTTCAACTGCCAGGTCAACCTGTCGTATGTTAGCCTGGTCAGAAAACTTTGCCTTAAGTGAAACGGCATCCTTTTTAAGCACTTCAATAAACCCTTTAAAGCCATCAATATGTTTGGTATTACCATTTATAATATAGGCCTTGCCTTCTTCCCGGGCTTCCAGCATATTTTTTATTAAGCCGTTTGCATCTTCTGCATTTTCTGACCGAACAACCACACTTTTCATGCCGTTCCAACCCATATAGGCCACCAGAATGGTTAACAATATTACAATGGCAAAGCCTCCGCCGATTTTATAACCCAACTTCATATCTTTTAACATTGTCTTTCTCCTTAATTTGATTAATTAGTTGTTACGATTTGTCATTTTTTATCTCAACTCCTTGATGCCTGCATACAACATTCACATATCATCAAAATTATTTTTTTCTATCATTTCGGCATCTCCTTTCTTCAATATGTTTTTCTCAAGATTAGGGATAATCACCTTTAAAACTTTAACTGAACCTTTCCTGTTCATATTCTTTACTGATTTTTACTGCTTTTTAGAATTTTCTTTATAGATGCTTGGAGGTATCGGCTTTTTATTTTTCCCAAAAACCTGCATTGTTCTTTCCCTTGATAATAAAAAATAAAAAGAGGTGTTCCTTCAAGCTTAAGTTCATTACGCACAATGTCCCAGGAATCTTCGTATGCAATAAATACATTAATCTGATCATTCATTTCTTCAGAGAACTGTTTCAGCATTGAAACTATTTTCTCTGATTCATATCCTTTTTTTATACAGGCCAGAACAACAGGGCCTGAGTCCTGAGGAAACCTGCTTAAAATTAGATCTTGTTTAAACTGTTTAATCATTTTTTATGTCCAGAGGTATTAGTTTAGTTTAAGAAATACAATTACAACTTGCATGCCATAAACCAAAAAAACTGGGTTAAATATTTTTTAATGTCATTTCAGGTATTTAGAGTTTTTCAAGAGAGAGGCTATTTTTCTGGAAGCATATGCGATGTGCCATGGCACACATAGTGTGCGCACATATTGTGTGCCATGGCACACTTTTGATGCAAAAAAAAGGGGGGGCTACATGTGGTCTGTGAGGTTATACTCTTTGATCTTACGATAAATAGTACGGCGGCCTATACCCAGAAGTCGTGCGGCTTCTGTTTTGTTTCCGCCTGTTTTTTGAAGCACGGCAAGTATTTTCTCAGGAGTTATCTCTGATCCTTCCTCATTTATAACTTCATGCCCGGAACAGACCTCCTGCAGTTCAGAAGGCAAATGTTCACACATAATTGTTCCGCCCTGACAAAGGACAAATGCATGTTCCAACGCATGTTCCAGTTCCCGGACATTGCCCGGCCAGCTGTACCGCATGAAAAGTTTACGGACATCAGCCGACATACCATCAATATGCTTCTTGAATTTTTTATTAAAAGCCTTAATAAAATGATTCACCAGCAGAGGAATATCATCCCGCCGCTGGCAGAGCGGTGGGATCTCCATCTTTATGACTTTCAGGCGATAATAAAGATCTTCTCGAAATCGCCCGAGTGCAACCTCATTTTTAAGGCTGCGGTTTGTTGCAGAAACAATACGGACATCAACCTTTATTGGTTTTGTTTCTCCGACTCGTTCAAAGCTCTTCTCCTGTATGAATCTCAGAATCTTCAACTGTATGGCAGGAGAAATATCCCCGATTTCATCCAGAAAAACTGTTCCTCCGTCAGCCATTTGAAACCTGCCTGTTTTATCAGAGAGCGCTCCGGTAAAAGAACCTTTCACATGTCCAAAAAGCTCACTTTCAAGAAGATTGTCAGATAAGGCAGAACAGTTAACTTTGACAAGCATATTTTGTGATCGCGGACTGTTATAATGGAGAGCATCGGCGATCAATTCCTTTCCAGTACCGCTGTCACCTTCTATGAGTACGGTTGAATCCGTTTCAGAAAGAACATCAAGAAGCGAATAGATCTCCTGCATTTTACTACTTTTACCCACAATACAATGATAGGAATAACGTTCCTTCAGATTGTTTTCAAGGATGGTAAGCTTTGTTGTATCACGCATTACCAGTACAGCACCTAAAAAAGTGTTGTTACTGTCTATAAGGGGTGAACAATTTAAAACAACTGACTGAGACCTGTTTTGAGCATTTTTCCATTCAACATTAAAATCATGCACCGGCCTTTTCATTTCAAGAGTATTTTGCAGCACGCTTATGCATGCAGCCTGATTCTTATCTATTATCTCAGAAAAAGGCCTGCCGATTATTTTAAAGGAGTTCTCACCAATAAAATTTTCTATTGCTTTATTTGCACCCGTAATCGTCAGGTCAGATTTAACTGTAATAATAGCGTCCTCAACGCTTCTAAATATTGCATCCAGATGTAAACGGTATTGCTCATTATCAGACTCCAGACGCTTTTTTTCATCAAGCAGCAGTTTGTGACCTAATGCCTGTTCTGTTATCTTGATCAAAACTTTTTTTCAACCGGCTTTGACAGATAGTCATGGGCACCCAGACGCACAGACTCTGCAGCAGTTTCTATACCAGGCTGCCCGGTTATTATAATTACCGGGCAAAGGAGTCCTCGATTTTTTACTTCTTTTAATATATCAATACCGGTATGTCCTTTTTCAAGCATTATATCAGCAAAAATAACGTCCGGGATCTGCTTCGATATCACATCAAGCGCTGACTGGTATCCATCGGCAGTAACAGCATCATAGCCTGCCTGCGTAAGAAATTCTTTAAAGGTTTCACGCAGGATCGTTTCATCATCAATTATAAGTATTTTGCTTTTCACGATTCCTCGATTATAAAATTAATTTATTTTTAATCCTGAACAGCGGGGAGATCAACAATTACCCGGGTATAATGTCCGTCACTGCTTTCAAAAAGCAATCTTCCGTCATGTTCTTTCATAATGTTATAACATATATTCAGCCCCAGGCCAGTTCCATCTCCTGCCGGTTTCAAAGAATAAAAAGGATCACATATTCGGTCAAAACTATCTGTCGGTATACCAATCCCATTATCAGTAAAAACAATTCTGACATATCTTCTATTTTCTAACTCAACCTCTTCCATGCTGATCTCCATAAATTTTTTATTATATTCAGAACCAAACTTCTGATTCATGGCATAAAGAGAATTGATCATTATATTCATAAAAACTTCCTGTATTTTCTGCGGCTGAACATACACCTTCGAAAGATGTTCAGAAATCTCAACAGACAAGGTTACAGAATTTTTGTCAAACAGCTTTTTCAGCAAAAGAAACATTTCATTCAGGATATTTATAACCACAAAAACCTTCTTTTCTTCATCCCTGGGACGGGCATAAGAAAGAAGACTTCTTACGATTTTGGCTATTCGCTGACTCTCCTTTATAATTGAATCTGCCCATTTTGTATCCAGGCTTTGTTCGGAGAGTATATCTTTCAACAGTTCTGCACAATTCATAATAGCGTTTAAGGGGTTATTCACCTCGTGGGCAACACCTGCGGAAAGCTCACCAATAGATGCAAGTCTGGCAGTGCGAATGGTTTCAAATTGTATTTTTTTTCTTTCTGTAACATCATTATAGATACAGACAATTTCACCGGTGGGGAGTTTGTATGCCCAGTTCTCACGCCATACTTCACCAAGACGTTCATTTGTATAAACCTTCTCAGGCAAATATCCCGATTTGCCGGTTTCATATACTCTTTTAAGAACATCAAATAATCCAAAGTCCTTTACTCCTGGGAATATCTCGCTGATCTGTCTGCCTATAAGTTCTTCCTTCTTTACCTTTTCAATCTTCAGTGCAGCACTATTCAAATCCTTAAATATAAAATTCTGCCCGTGGTCAATTGCTTCATACACAACAACCGCATTAGTCATATTATCAAAAAGTTTCTGGAACCCGTATTCCCGTTCTTTAAGCGCCTGCGCCACCTGTTTTTGTTCAGTGATGTCACTAAAGTAGCCAACGACCTTGATGATCCTGTCGCCTTCCTTCAGAGGATTGCTGATAGCCCGAATCCATTTCCGTCTACCCTTTATTGTTGTAAATGGGAATTCAAGATCGTATGGCTGGCCTTTCTCTACACATTTTCTAAAAGCATCCATAATCACTGGTCGATCTTCAGAATCATAACATCCCAAACTAACCTTAAAGGCTTCGTCTATGGACATGAATTTATTCGGCTGCAAATCATGTATTCGATAAACTTCATCTGTCCAAAATATCTGGTTGTTTTTCAGATCTATTTCCCAACCACCAATCCTTGCCAGTTTCTGGGTTGTGTTTAAAAGTGTTTCATTACGTTGCAACTGCTTCTCAGCCTGTTTAGTTTCAGTAATATTATTTCCCACACATAAAATCGCTTCAACCTCTCCGGTTTTATTTAAAACAGCTTTATTGGCCCAAGCTATCCATACCCTTTCGCCATTTTTTTTAATGTTTTCATTCTCATTGGACAAAAACTTGTGTGGGGCAGCACACAAATCGGCAATAAACTTTTCAAGATTTTCCCCTGAAGAACTTATTTCCGGCACAATTGTGCCGATCACGTTTTTGCCGATTGTCTCATATTCTGTGAACCCGAAAAATTCCTGGGCAAATTCATTGATGAAGAGAACAGTTCCCTTTTTGTCCAATCGTAAAATGATGCTATTCGCATTCTGAACAAGTTCACGATACTTTTTTTCACTTAACCTTAGGTTTATTTCTGTACTTAATTTAAGTTGTTCAGCCTTGATCCCCTGCCAGATGATAAAAACTATCAAAAGAGCAGTTAAACACAGTATCCCGGTTAATATTAGAGACAGCCTGCGTGTTATTAATGAAATTTCAGCATGGACATCCTCGATATAAATACCTGAACCAATGATCCAGCCCCAGGGTTCAAACCCCTTTACATACGATACTTTCTGGACGATCCGTTCAGGATTATCCTTCCATTGCCACATATAATCAATAAAACCGCTTCCCTGTTTACTAACGATAACAGCGGCTTCAACAAAAAGACGTTTCCCCCGGGGATCCTTATATTTACTTAAATTTTCACCCACCAGATCCGGGCGATAGGGATGCATCACCATTCGCGGTTCCATGGTATTGATCCAGAAATAGTCCTTTGAATCATCTCCATACCGCATATGTGAAATTCGATTTTTTGCCCGCAGCTGAGCTTCCTCCCTGGACAATTCACCGGAGTCCTCTCGTTCCTTATACTCTCCCAAAATACTGTGAGCAGTATTAACCAGTTCCTGTACTAACTGTTTTTTTTGTGTAATTAAAGTTTCTTCGAAAGAGGGAAGCAAGAATGAAAAAATTGTCCAGAACAACAGGACTATACTTAAAACAGTAGGCAGAATAATTCTAACGTTAAAGCTTCTCATAGACATGATCCGATTTACTATGGATAGAACTTATATATTGGATAGAAGTAGCGGTTGTTTGAAATTAATTTAACTAAAAAATATAATTAAGCCTACAATACAATCAGGATAATAGCTTTGATATGCAAAGGACTGGATCGTTTTTCACAAATACCGGAGTAAAACTAAAAAACAATGGTTTACTCAATATGAAAATAAAATTTATAATCAGAAATATCAATATTACACTATTGAACGTAGCACTAACAATCTATTGTTAAATCACATATTCATGATGTAGCATTTATGGGAAGAATTAACAAGGTCACCTGAACTGATTCTTAATTTCACAGTGGTAGCAATTTGTAATAAGAAGAACAGGTATTTCAATAGAGATGATGCTTTCAATTAACATCTAAAGACTATCTAGCTTTTTCTTACTTGCAGAGGCTAAGGAATGCACATAAATATCAGAGTCAACATTACTTCAGGTATCCTTAGCCATTTCATCACTCTTCAAAAGTCAATGTTAGCGATAAAACTTTCAAATATTTTACTTCTCAAACTGTTATCATAATCATAAATAATTTTGAATATATTCAATTAACCAGAACAAATATTGAACAGATTTTCATGGTATGTCAGTCAAGGCTCTGGCACGTACACGTTGACTATTGGTTTTGTTAAGGGTACTCGTGGTTACATGTAATGCCAAAGTTAAAATGTTCGTAAAAGAATGAAGATGGTTTTTGCCATTTCTCTAATATGAGTCAAGAGCAGATTTGACACATATTCGCAAAAGAAGAATGGTTACAGGAAAGATTTCCTGTAACCACCCCATGTATTCTTTAGTCGCTAGTTATTATGCTTTGTGTAGCTGAAATTATGACAGTCGGCGCACATCGGCTCACGACGGGAATGCTCGCCGTGACACTCCATACAGGGAATATCCTTACCATAGTGCAGATTGTTATGCGGATTCTGCCAGACATCATCGGGTTCACGCGCAGTCGCTTCCACCAGATCCTCATATTCATGACACTCCAGACAGCTGTCATCAGGCGGAAACAGGGTGGGCTCATTGCTGGTGTGACAAGCGTCACATTGCTTTTCGACATACAAATCCTCGTGATAGGTTCGTCCCTTTATATTATCATATTGTTTCAGCGTATTTTCAGCCAGACAGATACCGGCTAAATTCACGACCAGTAATCCTGCCAGCAAATATCGTGCATACTTCTTCATACTTCCTCCTTTTCAAATATCGTGGTTAGCCTTTCATTATGGTCCTGGCAGCAGTCATGCCCATCACCATACATTCCGGGATGGAACAGCTTCCCAACCTGCTCACGCCATGGCAGCCGCCGGTCACTTCTCCTGCGGCCAGTAGACCCTTTATCGGTTTCCAGGTCATTGAACTGATAACCTCGGCCAGCGTATTAATCTGAACTCCGCCCTGACAATAATGCACTTTAGGCCACAGACGCACCACGGTAAAAGGTGCTTCCAGATATTTGTCTTTAGCTTTTTTCATGGATTTGCCAAACTGATCGTCCTTACCTGCGCGTACATAACCGTTATACTGTTCAACCTGCTTTTTAAGCGGTGCAAGCGGAATGTTAAATTTCTTCGCTATTGCTTCCAGGCTCACAAATTTCCAGCCGACTCCATAGCGGAGTACCTTCTTGCAGTTTGGATGTTTTTTGGCATGTTTGTAACTGGTAACCATAATCGGAGGCAAAGGTTTGCCCGTATCATCGCGACAGGCCAGCTCGGCATCCGCCCGGGTCTTTCGATCGGCGATCTCATTCATGAAGCGCTGCCCTGTTCTGCAGTTAACAGCTATTGAATGCGGGAAGTTGTAGATGGAATAGTTGGACACATACCCGAAACCGCCTTCATCCGGGGATGCCCAGGGTCCTGACTGAATATAGGCCAAATGTACAGGCACCGCGCCCTTCTGCAGCATCTCCAGCATCGCCTCACCGGTTGCACCCTTGGGATTGGTACACCCGACTTCTGCGGTCAGGGTGGGGTCCTGGGCCTGGCGAAGGCCAATGTTCTGGGCAAAACCGCCGGTAGCAATAAGCACACCCCGTTTGGCACGTACATTCACCAGCTTGCCCGGCTGGTCATATCCGAAATAGTAGTTTTGCCTAAGCGTGACCCCGATCACTTTACCGGTATCGTCAAGCAGCAGGTGTTCGAACTTGGATCGGTTGATTAGCGATACACCCAGCTTTCGGCACTTTTTGATCAGGGGCTGGACAATACCCGCCCCGCAGGCCACTGTGGTCTGATAGGTACGCGGCACCGAATGTCCTCCCAGCTGCTGCAAATAGGGCAGATATTCGGCCCCCGCATCAAGAGTCATCTGCAGGGCCTCACCGGCATGCTTTGCAATATGCAGCAGCAAAGTCCTGTCGGCAACACCGCGCCCTGATTTCATCTGGTCCTTGAGCATTATCTCCGGTGAATCCTTAACACCCTCCTTATCCTGCAGCGGAGTGTTAGGAGCGGCAAAAAGACCTCCGTTCACCGCCGAATTGCCTCCGAACATCGGCATTTTCTCAAACACCACCACATCTTTGGCACCCTTGCGCTTTGCCTCGATAGCAGCAGCCAAACCGGCAAATCCCGATCCGATAATCACCACTTCATGTTCTAGATCCCAGGTCTGCTTTTTGCCGCTGGCGGCAGACGCCGTAACCGGAACGGTCATGGCAGCCAGTCCAGCCGTGCCCATACCGATCAGGAATTTACGCCGTCCTTCCTGATAGTCTTTTCTTTGTGTCATAATACCTCCTTTCATGTGGTCTGTTCGACCACTTCATTCGGTAATTATTACCGTTTCGCAGTCTGCTCAGTAAAAATAAGCAAGCTGCGCACATTCATTGTTTAAAAAGCATACTATTATGATATATAGTTAATAAAAAGTGGATTCGCAAGGGTAACAGATGTTTTTTTTATTGCTTACAACTATTTCATATAAGTACTCAAAATGTGAATGCTTTTAAATTTTTTTACTGTAAACAGGTCAAGGACTTGTTAGTTTTTTAGCAGGATAATGAGAGGATAAATTTATTATCAATAGGTTGTTTGAAACCATTAATAAGAAAGTTAAGAACTGTAAAGATGGTTAAGAGAAAAAGAAGGAGTTATATATAGCGTTGCACTCAACATTACTTCTGATAACATTAAAAATTCAGCACACTTTAAAAGTCAATATTAGTGATAAAAATGTTGATTTTAATTAACTATAGAAATTTTATAAACTGTTTGAAGTGTATCAATTAGCAGAATGTGTGAGTTATACATAACAGTAAGATATGTCTCAGGCGTGTGTTCATCTCAGTTGATACATAGGCATCAATATAAATTATTTAGTCGGTGACTGGTGAGAAGAGGATAAAACGATCAGGTTGGATTTATCTTTTTTAAATTTTAATCCTCTATGGGCAGCGCCAACTTCTTCTATTGAGAGAATAGAATATATGGAGATATGAAGGGTTTTAACATGTTCCAATTTTCGTTTAAGATCTTCTTCTGCCGGATTTACAACCAGTGCGCTGGAATCAAAGATAAAATCAGATATTGCGATGAAGCTCAAACCCAGTGTTGAATCAGTAACCTTTTTAGACTTAAGCTCGACTGTTTTGTTGTCTTTGGGGTCGCGATAATTTATGATATAAAATGTTTTTTTATCAGTCATGACTCTTTAATTTCTTATTTTTGATTAACAATCAATCATATTGCATTAGTAATTAATTGTCAAAGAAATTAGCAATGAAACTGTTTTATACAGATATTTTTGTACTGCCGCTGCCTGCTGGACACCATTTCCCAATGGAAAAGTACAGCATGTTAAGAAAAAGAATTGCTGGTGCGGGCATTGTTGATGAGAAATTATTTTATATTCCCCATTCTGCAACAGATGATGAACTTAGCCTGGCACATGATCAGCTGTATATATCAAAAATTATAAACAATACATTAAGTTCAAAAGAACTTAGAAGGCTTGGACTTCCATGGACAAAGCAGCTGGTCGAACGTTCACGCAGGTCAAGCGGAGCAACAATTGATGCATGCATGGAGGCTGTTGAAAATGGACTGGGGATTAACCTGGCAGGAGGGACGCATCATGCTTTTCGGGGGTACGGGGAAGGTTATTGTGTTTTTAATGACAGTGCTATCGCGGCAAAAACGATGATACGAGAGGGCAGGGTGAAAAGAGTTGTTATTTTTGACTGTGATGTGCATCAGGGGAATGGAACTGCAGCTATACTTTCAGATGATAAAGACATTTTTACTTTTTCTATCCACGGTAGAAAAAACTTTCCCCATGATAAAGAAACAAGTGATCTTGACATAGCACTTGAAGACAATACCTCTGATACCCTTTATTTGAAGATGCTTTCAAATGGTATTAATCAGGCGATTGAAGCATCAAATCCTGATCTTGTTATATATCTTGCCGGGGCAGATCCATATGAGGATGATAAATTCGGCAGGCTCGCCTTAACAAAGCAGGGGCTTGCAGAAAGGGATAATATGGTTTTTGAGTTTTGCAGGAAATCAGGCCTGCCGATTGCAGTAACAATGGCAGGCGGATATGCAAGGGATGTTGAAGATACTGTGGATATTCATTTTCAGACTGTTAAAAACGCAATTTGTATGTTAAATCCTTAATATCATGATAAGTCATTCAATACACCAGCGTGTAAAAATACTTATTGAAACCGAAGATAAGGTTTATAAGCCCGGGCTGCTGACAGAAACTATTTGTAATAAGATGGCTGTTGAAAAAGGAGATGTGGCAGTTGATGTGGGCTGTGGTACGGGATATATAGGCATTACTGTATCTTTACTCGGGGCTAAAAAAGTTTATTGTATTGATCCCTGTCCTGAAGCCCTGAAATGTACGCTTAAAAATGCCGCGTTTAACAATGTATCGAACCTTTGTGTCCGCCAGGGAGTTGAGCTTGAACCGGTCAAGGATAAATCTGTTGATCTGATCATCACGCTTCCTCCGCAAATGCCTTTTTCAGTTAATTTTAATCCGGAACGTTACGGGGGATGTGACGGTACGGATGTTATCATTAAAATTATCAGGGAGGCATCCTTAATTTTAAAAAAAGATGGCAGATTTTATCTTATTCATGCGGCACTGGCATATCCTGAAAAAGTAAGAAATGCGCTTAAGTTAAATGGGTTTAAGTGGGAGATTATTGAAATAGTTGAAAAGGAACTGTTAAAAGAGAATATTGATTTATTAGCGGATGGACTGTTTGACTATATTTTGGAAATGTATCATAAAGGAATCGTTGAATTAATTGAACAGAAAGGGCGTTATTATTATCCGGTCTGGTTTTATCTTATCAAGAAATCATAATACCTGAATATTGTACCATTTATCTACTACGGCTTGAAGCACCCCATGGTTAAAGGGCGTTTTGCGATTTCGATTCTCATTAGAGCGGTGCTATGCATCCGAGTCGTCATCACTTCAACTGCCATTTAAATATGGGGCTTTCGGCGCCTCGTTACGATAACCGGTGCAATATTCAGGTAATAAAAAGGGCGCGTATGCGCCCTTTTTATTACCTGTGCTATTCAACTTCTTTGAATTTATCAGCTGGCACACCACATACAGGGCAGGTTTCAGGTGGTTCGCTTCCTGTGTGGGTATGACCGCAAACTGTGCATTTCCATTTCTTCATATTTTTCCCTTTCTATAATTTGGTGTTAAAGTTTGCTAAAATCAAAATTTAGCTTATAAAGTTCATCCTTATATGATGAAATATCTGTTTTGTTGTTGATGGCATTTAGGATCTCACTGTTCCCGGTGATGTTCCCGAACAGGATGGCACCAATAATAATATTATCTTTAACAACAAGTTTACGGTAGATGTTTTTATCGGTATTCATAAATACAATGGATTCATATTTGTCCTCTGCGTCAATCTCTCCGGCTGCTGTCAGATCGATTCCGACAACTTTAAGGGTGTTTGAAAGAACCGTGCCTGAGTAGACAGCTTTCTGTCCGGACATGTTAATTCCGGCGATTCTTCCCTGTTCCATGGCTGCCGTCCATATTCCATAAAATCGTCCGTTATGCTCTATCAGGTCACCAGCTGCGTATATATCTATTATTCCGGTTTCCATTTGATCATTCACTTTAACCCCAAGGTTAGTTTCCAGACCGAGATCTTTCGCAAGTTTCATCTCAGGACGAACACCAGCTGAAATAATTACCAGGTCAGCAAGTATTTTTTCGCTGCTTTCAAGGTTTACGCTCAGGTGGCTTTCCTGTTCCTTTATTTCTTTTGTTTTCGCTCCAAGATAAAAATTAAAGCCCATATCCTCCATTACTTTCCGAAGCATGTCCGCGCCCGCGGTATCCATCTGTCGGGGAAGCAGGCGGGGAAAGAATTCAATGACCTTTATCTTAATGCCGGTTTTTCTGATTTCGTTACCCGCTTCAAGTCCCAGCAGCCCGCCGCCAATCAGAACCATGTTTGTTGATGTTTTGGATTTCTCTTTTATGGTATCCGCATCCTTCAAATCTCTTAAAGAATATACATTTTCATTGTCAGCTCCCTTTATGGGTGGGATGAATGAGTACCCTCCGGTTGCAATAAGAAGTTTATCATAGGAATGTGTGGTGCTGTCATTGGCAGAAATTTCTTTTTTATCAGAATTGATTGAGAGGATTTCTGTGCTTAGGAAAAGCTCAATATTGTTTATTTCATACCATTTAAGATCATGGAGTATGAGATTATCGAGCTTTTTTTCTCCTGACAGATATTCAGGCAGAGCTGGACGATAATAATAAGGAACAGGTTCCTTTGTAAAGATTTTTATTGTACCGTCTTTATCATTTTTTCTGATGCTTTCTGCTGCTGTGTTAGCAGCAACACCGTTTCCAATGATTATATATTGTGTCATTATTGCCTCCTGAGAATAAGTTTGATGCCTTTTTATAAGTGCATCAATTTTAACTGGAAACTAATTACGCGACAATTTTTCGGCCAGTGTGCGAGCCTCTTCAAGCGCTGTTGGGTGAGCTTTTATTGCTCCTTTTTGATCAATTTCTTTAAATAATAGATGATTCGTAAAATCAATATCCAGAGCATCGAAAAAATATCGGACAGTTAAAATAATCCCTTCAAAATTTCTTTTTCCCTTTGCGCCGCCGACTGAAAGGAAAACGCCCTTTGGTTTAGGTGAGCTGGGGACTGGTTTTTCATGTTTTAAGAGATATTTTTCTGCCCAGCAGCATTGAGAGCGGTCTACCATTGCTTTTGAAAGAGCGTTCAGTCCATAAAAAAAGACAGGGCTTGACAGTACGACTATGTCAGAACTTTTAAACAGGGGGTAGAGTGCTTTCATGTCATCATCAAGGACACATGCCCCGGTGGTGTAGCATTTTTCACATTCAATGCAGGGGGAAATGGACATTTCCCTTAAGTAAAACCTGTTGATCTTATGTTCTGAATTCTCAAATTCACTCAGGAAGGCGTCTAAGAGCAGATCCGTATTTCCGTTTTTTCTCGGGCTTCCGTAAATGGCTGTTATTTCCATGGTTTTATTTTTTGTCTTTATTTACGGTTGTATTTTGTGCAGCAATATGTGACTGAGCAAAATGCATTTTTGTTTCCATGGTTCCCGTAGTTACACTGTTTACATTTTTTTTGTTCTTAATTTCTTTCTCGATTTTTTTTTCTGATGAATCTGTTTTAACCTTTACAACTACCGGTTCGCCTTTACTTATTTTACTATTAATTTCATTTACTATTTTCTTATTAAATACAAGCATTCTCTTATCCGGGGTTGAACTCATTTCTTCACAAGAGTTGATGCGCCGTGAGCCAGTAGCTTTTAAGCTTCTTTAATCTTTGTTATCATTTGCTGCGCCAGTTGCTTTACCTGTTCCAGATCATCTTTGCCGGGTGCGTATTGTGCCCGTACGCCCGGTTCAATGACATCCAGTCCGATTCCTTTTAATTCATTTGTTATTTGTTCAACTGCCTCTCCGCTCCAGCCATAAGAGCCAAAAGCAGCCGCAATTTTATTTTGAGGTTTCAGACCTCTTAAGTAGCATAAAAAAGAAGATATGGATGGGAAGAGGTTTCTATGTAATGTGGGTGAACCGATCATAAACGCTTTCGCATCAAGTATCTCTGTCATAATATCACTACGGTGGGTGGACCTGAGCTTTTGAAGCTTAACTTCTATGCCGGCATTTGTGAATTCCTGCACCAGTGTATTTGCCATCTTACCAGTGCTGTTCCACATGGTGTCATAAATGATCACTACCTTATCAGTTGTTTTCCCGAGGCTCCAGTCATTGTAAGCATTAATAATCCTGCCTGGGTCTTTGCGAAAAATTATGCCGTGACTTGGCGCTATCATTTCAATGTCCAGTTTAAGATCAGCAACTTTTTTCAGTGTGTTCTGGATGAGAGGAGACAGGTGGATCAGAAGATTAGCATAATATTTTTTAGCTTCAAACATCATTTCATTCTCATCAACTTCATCATCAAATCTGCCTGAAGTTGCGATATGCTGACCAAAGCCATCATTTGATAACAGGAGTTTTTCCTCTGGAATATAGGAAAACATACTGTCCGGCCAGTGTATCATGGGTACTTCTATAAAATTAATAGTTCTTTTTCCAAGATCTAAGGTTTCACCTGTTTTAACAACATTAATGGGCATTCCCGGTCCAAAATATTTTGTGAGTCCGGATTGCGCCATCTTGGTTGAGTAGATCTGCACGTTTGGATATTCTTTTAAAAATTGAGGTAAAGACCCGGAATGGTCAGGCTCAATGTGGTTACAGATTAAATAATCTATTTTTGCCGGATCTATGATCTCCTTGATCCGTCCAATCCATTCGCTGTAAAAGGGAGCTTTAACCGTGTCAACCAGTGTTACTTTCTCATCAAGGATGAGGTAGCTGTTATAGGTAGCACCTCGGAACGTTGTATATCCGTGGAAGTCACGGAGGTTCCAGTCAATAGCGCCGACCCAGTAGATATCATTTTTTAGTAATACAGACATTGATTAGTTCCTCTAAATTAGTATATTGTGTTTATGGAAAGGTTTCTCATATAATGAGTTATCCACAAAGAGAAGTATTATTGTTGCTAATGTTGCCATTGAAGCATGCCCCTACGGGACATGCTCAACCCATCCGCTATGCGGGGGATGTTAACATCTAGAAGCCAGCTCCCATGGGTATCTGGGGGCTTACAAAATAATATGAGTTTAAACCTTCATATATTGAGTCCACTTCTTTTTCTGTTATTTCAGACCCTTCTTTTCCCTGCATTTTCTTAAGCGTTTCCTTAGTCAGTTGGCCTTTTTCATGTGCGTCATAGATACGGTCAAGCGTGTGACATTTTGAACATTTTTCCTTCATGAGGAAACGGCTGGGAGCTGCCAGAAAAGCAGAGATTTCTTTTTCTTCATTGCTGCTTATGTTAGCGCCTTTTTTTATCATTCTCTTAACGATCTCAACAAAACTTTCTTTCGAGGCGTGCATATCTTCAGCCCTTTTTGTATCGTGGCAGCTTGTACATTTGCTTTCAAAGAGAGTTGCAGTAGACATCCCTTTGTGTGCCTCCTGTTTGCTTATTTCTTGCTTCTCCGGTTTCACTTCCTGCTGCTTTTTATCGCAGGCACCTGTTGTTAGGGCAAAGATCGACAGAATAAAACAAATTGTAATTGTGTGCATCGTTTTTTTCATTGTTCCCTCCAAAAGATATTATTTTTCGATTTTAACTTTAATTGATTTCTGTGTCATGTCAACCACCGGTAATGTGGGTGCGTCTTTTCCAAGCAGCAGGTTTGCGACTGCCTGAGGATAAGAACGATATCGTAGAACGGCCTTTATGTCAAGAATACCGGCAAGATCAGAAGGCAGCATCATAGCGAATTTCTCAGTCGCAGATCCCTTTGGAGGTATGGTTTTATTATATTCAAATCTTGTTATCTCCCATGGTTTAATTGTGTGATGTCCATCCTTGTCAACCGCGTAGGCATTGAAGATAATACTGCCTTCTTTAATATTTCCTTCATCGTCCAGATCGCCTGAGGTAAATATAATATTTCCGTTTTGGTCAGTCACTTTTATATCAAGCCACATCTGTCTTACTTCGGTAAGGCTGGTGGGGAGATTGTGGCCTGCGCCGACATTTGTTACTTTAACTGTCAGGGTTGCCACTTTTCCGGGTTTAAATTCCTGCTCAGTTTTTATATCAAGTTCTGCAGCACTTTTTAAACGTTCTACTGCAATTCCCGCATGTCTTTCAGCATTAAGCAGCGCAGGTACAGTGAAGTTTGCACCAACAAATTCATGGGTAAACATATTTTCACGTTCCGGGCCCATGATGCAGGGCTTGCCCGGATTAACTGGTTTTGTAAGGGTTTTTGCCGCTTCGATAGCTTTATCTATGGGCATCATATGGCAGTCCTGACACTGAATGCCTTTCTGTGCGTAAACTGAAAATTTCCACTCGTCATAGGTCCTTTCGATATGAAAATTGTTGATAGGATGGTACACTTGGTGGCAGTTTGCGCAAAATTCTGATTTTGTATGAAGCTCTGAATATTCGGTTTCATGATGCGGGGACTCTGAATCTTTGTAAGGGCCTCTCTTTACATTACCGGGATCAAGGATTAGAGATGCATTTTGCGGTTCATTTGTAGGTGTGTCCTTAAAAGAGCTCCGTGTAACGGTGTGGCACACATCACAGTGCACGCCCTCTTTACCAATGTCACTTGTCTGAAACTCGTTGTCCTTGAAAACAAGGTCATTTGAAAGGACACCGACTGCAGTATGGCAGCCGCCGCAAAGATTGTCAGTTAAGCCGTCTGTTTCTTTTGCGCCAAGCTTCCAAAGCGCTGTAAATATAGGGTCTACAAAAGCATTTGAATGCATCGAACCTTTCCACTGTTGATAGATCTCAGGGTGGCAGCCTGAACATACTATTGGATCTTCAAACTGGTCAGGGGTGGTTGGCTGACCGTTTACTGTATTTATAAGAGAAGGGAAAAAGGGATGTTTTTCCTTCTCTTCATTACTTTGAATGATTTCTTTCTCTTCAATTTTTTGAATATTGTCCTTCTTTTTAATATTTTGAATAATCTCTTTATTTTCGATACTTTGAACGATTTCTTTCTCTTCAATCTTTTGGATGTTTTCTTTCTTTTCATTTATCTGTGTATTCTCAGTTTTTTCACTGGTGCATGCTATTGTACAGATCAGCAGCAAGCTTATTAAAATTACAAAAAACTTCTTCTTCATAACAACTCCTTAAAAATTTTTATTATTAATTATTAATAATTTTTAACAGATCCTCTGCATGAACCGGTTTTTCGAGAAAAGCCTCTATATCCAGTTCTGCAATTATTTCCGGTGTTTCAAATGCTGTCATAAGGATAATTTTTGTTTGAGGATAGTCAGATCTAATTTTTTTTGAAAGTTCTATTCCATTAAGTACACCCATATTTATGTCAGAAATTACCCAGTCATAAACAGTTCGTCTCATTTTATTTAGAGCTGAAGTTCCATTATCCGCTGTGTCTATTTTATATTGTTTACTTTCAAGAGACAGTTTGAGAAGTTTTGTGAAGTTCTTATTATCGTCTACAAGCAATAGTTTCATAAATTTATCATATTTCCTATTAATATTAAAATATAAACAAGAAATATGCCAATAGGTTTTAATAAGGTATTATTATAATAACTAAAGAGATATTAGATGATTATAGAAATCAGTATGAAAAATAAATTATCTTTTTGATTTGGATTATTCAAAATGAAATATCATTATTCCAAAATGGTGTTTATTAATTTAAATTTTAATGTAAAATTTTTTAAGTTTTTTTAAAAACTCTTTAAATACTTGAAATAACAATATTTTTATTATGATTATGTTTTGCATGGATTTGGCATTACCTTTGCAATTAATCTCAACAAATAATAAAAAATGAAAGGGCGTTATAATGGCTGAAAAAAGACAAGTATACAAGTGTGAAGAATGCGGAAATATTGTTAATGTAATTTATGCTTCCGGCGGTAAACTAGCATGCTGTGGTCAGGATATGAAACAGCTGATTCCGAATACTGTTGATGCAGCAGTTGAAAAACACGTTCCAGTTATTGAAAAAGATGGTGATAATTATACCGTTTCAATCGGCAGTACGCTTCATCCAATGACGGACGAGCACCATATTGAATTTATACAGCTGGTTACCAAGGCAAGAACCTATACTGTACAACTTGATCCTGGTAAAGATCCTAAGGCATCATTCACTGTTCAATGTGAGGTCTTATACGCACTTGCTTATTGCAACCTGCATTCTCTCTGGAAAAGTGAGTAATTTTAATAAATAGTTATCTTAATTCACCCAACAAGAATAACTTTAGCAGGAGAAAACAATGAAAAAATATGAATGTTCTGTTTGTGGTTATACTTATGATCCTGCAGAAGGGGATGAAGCAGCAGATATAGAGCCGGGTACAGCTTTTGAAAAATTGCCTGATGACTGGGTCTGCCCGATATGCGGTGCAGGCAAAGAAGAATTTGAGGAAGCAGAATAAATGGAAGCTGCTATAATAGGTCTTGGCCGTATGGGTGCCAATATGGCCAGGAGACTCATGAGGGCCGGAGTTACAGTACATGTTTACAACAGGACATATGATAAGGCGTTATCTCTTGAAAAAGAGGGAGCAAAAGCCTATGAAAAGATTTCTGAACTTGTAGACGTGATGACCGTACCCCGTACTGTTATTATAATGCTTCCTGCAGGTGATCCTGTTCAAGAGCATGTAAAAACACTTTCGTTGCTTATGGAAGAAGGGGATACCTTAATTGAGGGTGGAAATTCATTTTACAAAGATGATATTTCTCATTTTGAGGTTTTAAAACAAAAGGGTATTCATTATCTGGATGCTGGTATCTCAGGAGGTATATGGGGTCTGGAAAAAGGTTATTGTACAATGGTAGGCGGTGAAGAGGCGGTCTTTAAAAATGCGGAACCGCTTTTTAAGCTTCTTGCCCCTGAAAATGGTTATATGTACTGCGGGCCGGCAGGTGCAGGCCATTTCGTAAAGATGGTACATAACGGTATAGAATATGCCATGATGCAGTCTTACGCAGAAGGGTTTAATGTATTAAAATCATCTCCCTATGCAAAAGATCTGGATCTTGAAAAAGTATCAAATCTCTGGAATCAGGGCAGCGTGATAAGGTCATGGCTACTTGAGCTATTGGAAAAGGCCTTTAACCAGGATCCAGATCTTGAAAGTCTTAATTCTGTAGTTGAAGATTCGGGAGAGGGACGCTGGACGGTTCAGCAGGCTATTGATACACGGGTGCCTGTTCCTGTGATTGCAAGTGCTCTTTTTGAAAGATTTTCATCCCAGGATAATTCAATTTTTGCAAAAAGAGTTCTGGCCGCATTAAGAAAAGAGTTTGGCGGGCATATTGTTAAGTGACAGGGATCAAGGATTCAAGGTTCCTGGGGCCCAAGTGAACCCCATTAGAATCATACTCCGCACAAAATGATATCCTGCTCTTAATCTGGAGATGTTTTATTAGACAATGTTCAAGTAACATCTTATAAAACCAAAATATGTTTGCAGTTAGTGTAAAAATAAAAAATTATAATTATATTATTTTTAAAAGGTTTTTTTAAAGAGGAAGTTTGGTTTTCGCTTGAACTCTTGACTCCTGGAAACCTTGAATCCTTTTATTCCATTAATCGCATAATCGTAAAGAGACGATAAATATGTCTGAAATCTCAACAAGTAATCTCTGCGAAATTAAGCGTCCTTGCGATCCTTGTGCGATTGTGCTTTTCGGTGCGTCAGGTGATTTGACCATAAAGAAATTAATGCCCGCTCTTTATGGTCTTTTTATAAACAATTATCTTCCAAATTCATTTTATATTATCGGATGTGCAAGATCTGAGTTTAATGATGATTCCTTCAGAGACAGGGTACGTGCTTCCTTAGAAAATATCAGCCTTAGAATGGAAGGGAAAATAGATGAATTTTTAGAGAGGCTTTATTACAGGCAAATTAGCTATGCTGATCCTTCTTCATACGAAACTCTTGCAGGAAGAATGGAGCTCCTTGATAAAGAAAACAGTATTCCCGCAAACAGACTCTTCTATCTGGCGGTTCCGCCAAATCTTTATAATGACATTTCAGAGATGCTTGGCAGTTCCGGCTTATCAGTTGAGAAGGGTAAAAAAAATAACTGGACCAGAATTGTTGTTGAAAAACCGTTTGGCAGAGACCTGGAGAGTGCAAAGGTTCTTGACGGATCTTTAAAGAAGTCATTTAAAGAAGATCAGATTTATCGTATTGATCATTATCTGGCAAAAGAGACTGTGCAGAATATTCTTTTTTTCAGGTTCGCAAATACAATTTTTGAGCCGTTATGGAACAGTCAGTATATAGAATATGTTGAAATACTCGCGGCTGAAAAAATTGGGATAGAAAAAAGAGCGGGTTATTATGAAAATGCCGGTATTATCCGTGATATGTTTCAGAACCATATGATGCAGCTTTTATCTTTGATCGCAAAGGAACCGCCTTCTAAGTTTACCTCGGAAATCATAAGAGATGAAAAGGCAAAACTTTTTAATTCATTAAGGCCCTTTGATGTTAATGACAAAAACAATGAACTTGTTCTGGCGCAATATAAAGAGGGTGTGATTGATGGAGAAAAAGTCTGCTCTTACCGAGATGAACAGGGAGTTGATCCTTCATCTCTAACGCCTACTTACGCCTCATTTAAAATGTTTGTGGATAACCACAGGTGGAAAGGTGTGCCGTTTTACATGCGGGCGGGGAAAAGGCTGGATCAGAAAATGACCCGAATAATTGTTCAGTTTAAAGATCTCAAGCATTCTATTTTTAATAATGTTATCTGCAGTGATCTAAACGCAAACCGCCTTACATTTTATATTCAGCCTATTGAAAAAATTTCGCTTAGTTTTGAGACTAAAAAACCGGGCTCGTCTTTTTGTGTGTCAACCCAAAATATGGAATTTGTTCCTGATGGTAATGGGCAGCATCTTGAGGCGTATGAAAAGGTAATACTTGACTGTTTAAATGGTGAACAGATGCTGTTTTTACGGCAGGATGCTGAAGAGCTTTGCTGGTCTTACTTTACCGGTTTTATTAATGACTGTGCGACATGTTTTGATCCTCAAAAAAACCTTAAGTTTTATCAGGGAGGTACATCTCCTAATAATATTAAATAAGAGAAAATTGATGTAAAAAAAGCACTTATTCTGATGTATTAGAAGATAAATAGTTTTTCATTAAACAATTCCTTCAATTATAAATAAGCAATATTTAATGTAATTCCGCAAAGCTTTTCGAAATATCACCTAAATATCTCCTTTTCATATTCATTAAGCTAATATATTATTGAACTTCACCTAATGGCTTAATATTAAATTTTATAAAAGCATTTAATATGGCTGGAGATTAATTTTGGATAAGATTCAGGATTTGGAACTTGAGCAGGATGAAAATGTAAAGACCTTACCTCCTTTAGATAAAGTATCCTTTTGGGCATCTCTCTCACACAATCATTTGATTAGTTCCGGTTTACTGATTTTTTGTGCAGTACTGGCGCTTATCATTGCCAATTCAAAGTACGGAAATATTTATCATCATTATCTGGAGATGAAACTGGGAATCTCCCTGGGTTCTCTTCATTTTGATAAGAGCCTGCATCATTGGATTAACGATGGTTTAATGTCTATTTTCTTTTTCATGGTGGGGCTTGAAATTAAGCGGGAGATCATGGTGGGAGAGCTGGCTAATATTCGTAAAGCCATGCTTCCTATTGCAGCGGCTGTCGGAGGTATGGCAGTACCGGCAATAATTTATGTTCTGATCAATATGAACAGTAGCGGGTCTTCCGGCTGGGGCGTGCCCATGGCAACTGATATTGCCTTTGTTGCAGGATGTATTGCAATTCTTCGTAAATCGATTCCACCCAGTCTTTTGATTTTTGTGGTGGCACTTGCAATTGTTGATGATCTGGGCGCGGTATGTGTTATAGCGATCTTTTACACGGAAAAAATTGCTGCCGCACCTTTAATTGTTGGAACAATCTTAATCCTTATATCTTTCTGCATGGGTTTTTTTAGAGTGCGCCTGGCCACACCTTACGCAATTATCGGCATAATTATCTGGCTGGCTTTTTTGCAGTCCGGTGTGCATGCCACTATCGCAGGAGTGCTGCTTGCTTTTTCTATTCCGGTTACTGCCCGGTACACAACAGAGAACTTTCAGGTAAGGGTGTCAGAACTGATCCGTCGTTTTCTGGATGCTGAATCTTTGTGGAAAAAAGATAAACAGGGGAAGTATCTTAACCTCAAAAAAGACGAAATGATCAATCACCGGCAGCAGGAATTAATTAAGGCAATAAACTCGGAGTGTCATCATGTGGAAGGGCCTTTACAGCGTATTAAACACACCTTAGAACCATTCTGCTATTTTTTTATTATGCCCCTTTTTGCGTTTGCCAATGCAGGAATGCACTTTGATCTTTCAAATGGTCTTGAACAGATTTTTCATCCGGTTACACTTGGTATTGTTGCCGGGCTGGTACTGGGTAAACCCATCGGAATATTTCTGGCGAGTTTTATCAGTGTTAAAATAGGTTTGGCAGAACTTCCCCGTAATGTTAAATGGAAACAGATTGCTGGGGTAGGGTGTCTGGCTGGAATAGGGTTTACCATGTCGCTTTTTATTAATGAGTTGGCATTTAAAGATGCAGGAGTCCTTTCAGAGTCTCTTGTTTCTGCCGGTAAGATCGGTGTGTTCGCTGCGAGTATGATTGCGGCAGTGGTTGGTCTCATGTTTCTAAAGAAGGCTTGCCGAACTGTTCAAAATACATCGAGTTATTAACCGGTTATTTTTTTTAAGTTACAAAAGGTATTACATGTTTTTATATTTTGTGTAATATTTTAGATTATTATCGCTTATGTTGACTTTTTAAGTGGGTTGAAACGTTAATGTAATCAGAAGTAATGTTAACTTATCCATACAGCCAAAATGGCTAAATCAACAAACGCTCTCTCTCAAATATTGGTACAACTAAGTAGGGCAGGTCAATGCATAAAGGTGATTTATGAAATACAAAATAAATTTTAAAGATGTTTTGAAATCAGTGGCACAGGGGATTATTGTTATTAATTTGGAAGGCTACCTGGTAGATGTTAATGATGAATTTGCTGACTTGCTTGGCTATAAAAAAAACGAACTGATTGGAAAACATATCGTTGATATCTGTCCGTTCAACATTCCTAAATATCTTGAAGGAGATTCGGCTTCAATAAAAAAGAAATTAGAAATATTTGGTTCTGTTCAAAATCACGAAACCCAATATTCCAGGAAAGACGGAACTGTTATTTTTGCTGAAGTAAATATAAGCAGCTTGAAGGATGATGAAAACAAATTAATTGGCTATGTTACTGCTGTACGGCTTATAATGGATCGAAAATCCAGTGAACTGAAGCTAAGGGAGAGTGAGGGGTTTTTACGTAATATTATTAATACAGATCCAAATCTTATATTTGTAAAGCATCGGAGCGGAAAATATATTGAACTCAGTGAGGGTCTAGCTGAACTCTTCGGTACAACCGTTGATGTTGTGATTGGAAAAACTGACCTGTCTCTTGCTGAGATAAGAAAATTGTCAATTATTGAAGCTAAAAAAATAAGACAAGATGATCTTGATGTTATAAATACAGGCAAACGAAAGTTTATTGCAGAGGAATCCATAACGCAAAAGGATGGCACAATAAAATGGTATCAAACCACAAAAGTTCCATTGGTCCGGAATAACAAAGCGGATTATGTGCTGGGTGTAGCAGTTGATATTACCCTTCAAAAACAAACCATTGATTTGCTGAAAGAAAAAAAGAACGAATTAAAGACTAAAAACATGAACCTTGAAGAGTTACATGCTGCTTTAAAAATAGTTCTTCAACAAAAAGAAAACGATAAAGAAGAACTTGAAAAAAAAGTACTAAGTTCAATTAAAAATCTGGTTGAACCATATATGAACAAACTTAAAGACTCCTCACAGAATAACAGTCAGAAAATTTTTATTGAAATAATCGAATCAAACCTAAAGGAAATAGTCTCAAATTTTTCCCTTAAATTGTCTTCCGAATATATAAATTTGACTGCATATGAAATTCAGGTAGCAGACCTTATTAGAAAAGACTTTGCCAACAAAGAAATAGCTGAACAGTTAAATATGGCTTTAGAAACAGTTTCCTCTCATAGAAAACATATCCGAAAAAAGCTTGGTATAACTAACAAAAAAACAAATCTATCCTCACATCTTAAATTCTTCCAATAAACAGGTCATTTTTTGTGACCTTTTTATAACCCATAATTCCCCTTGCTAAACATTCTATTTTGGCTAATATTACTACTAAATAGTACCTCATATTAATAAAAGCAAATAATTTCGAAAACATGTCTTTATTAATAAATTAATAAAATGACTATTAGCAAGGAAGGAGGTTGTCAGAGGATTAGATTTTTTAATTAATTGAGGCTTGATTTAGTTACATTGATAAAAAATCAAAAATTTTAAGGAGAAATAACTTATGAAAAAATTGCTGCCAATCTTGTTAGGACTATTAGTTTCGCTAAGTTTTTCACAGCAGGCATTAGCTAAAACTACAACCCAGGCTATCTATGGGTCACAATCTGCACAGGAAAATGGATGTGTAGATGCGATCGGTATATTTACTGATGGTGATTGTTCATATAACGGAGTTAATCGGTGGTGGTCAAATATTGATTCTTATACTGATCTTGATGGTAATCCAGTTGATACTAGGAGGCTGTCCGAGAATAATTATCAAATTATTATTTCAAGCAATCAGCGTAAGAAATTTTTATAAATTCAATTATGAAAAAAGTTTTATTAGCTTGTAACTATCTGTAATTCCAATAATTT